>Ga0209689_1002146_pt1 | contig 14801 bp, 15 predicted proteins | sample GraSoiAngelo_149_FD_187119 | JGI IMG/M metagenome (GOLD analysis project Ga0209689, IMG submission 187119) | Grasslands soil microbial communities from the Angelo Coastal Reserve, California, USA - 14_1009_09_30cm (SPAdes) (version 2) | ecosystem: Environmental > Terrestrial > Soil > Grasslands ...
CCCACGGCATCAGCGGCGGCGATCTAACATATCGCGCGCAACTGCAGGCGCGCGGTTAACGTGGCTGTAGGTGTCAAGGATTAGTTTGCCCCCATCCTTGTGGCCTTGCCATTCGGCGATCGTCTTAACATCCACTCCGCGTTCGATCGCTCGCGTAATAAACATTCGGCGAAATGAGCGGTGGCTGTATTTGGGCAAACCGAGTCGCCGACATGCTCCGGCGATGGCCTTCTTCGCCTCCGCTATCCCGAATACACGCTGATCACATCCGCGATTCAAACGTGCGCAACGGCGCCAGAGAAGTTCACGCACTTGTGGATAAAGCGGGATCGCAAAGCCCGTTTTGGTCTTATGACGGAATGTTGTAATCGTTTCCCGCTCCCAATCTATATCACTTGCACGGAGTGCCGATGTCTCCGCCTGGCCTAGTCCAGCGAGGCCAATGAACTCAACGAAGTCAGCACTCTCCTCAGCGTCCGGATTGAAGTGCTGTGATCTGATGTTTGCGACAATGGCCTTAAATTCTTCGACACTCGGGGTTTTGCGAATGGGCTTCTCGCGTTTGACGTAACGTAGATGACCGGCTGGCGAATGGCAGATCGCATTATCACGTAATGCCATCGCAAAAAGCGCCTTTATTGTCGCGATATGAAGATTTCGAGAGGACGGCCCGAACAAATAACGGGACAACCAGAGATCCACATCAGAAGGCCCTACTTTTGGAACCTGATTCGATGGCCCAGTCGGCCAATCGTGCTTGACGCGTTGGATGATCAGAGTCTTTTGCGCGACCGTCTTTGGTCTCTGATGATGGATCGTTTTGAGGAAGCGGTCGCAGAGTTCGGAAAGGGTAAGCTTGCCCTGCGACCGATCAATTTGCCGCTGCGCGCCTTTGAACCGTGCCAGCTCCCGACGAGCAACATCGCGATCTGTGGTCTCTAAACTGCGGCGGATTTCCTTGCGGTTGAATTTGACGCGCGCATAATAAACGCCATTGGATGAATACCGGTAAAGACATTCGCCAACTTTCTGAAATGCGCCTTTCCTGCTCTCTCGCGTTCTCACGCTGTCCAAACCTATAGTGGATAAAATCGGTGGACAGCCAGAATTTTTGGGACTGGACTGGAGGGCGCTTTCCCCTCTATAATAGGGCGGTTAGCTCAGTGGTAGAGCGGCTGGTTTACACCCAGTAGGTCGGGGGTTCGAAACCCTCACCGCCCAGGTCACTCGTGAATAGTGATTCATGAACTGTGATTAGCCACCCATCCAGGGAGAGATGCCAGATAACGACTTTGGGGCTCAGGTAAATTGCGAAATTGGTTAAGGTAAATGTATGGGCGAGGCATCAATCGACCCACGCGTGCACATCGGGCATGTGCATTTAAAGGTGGCTAATCTGCAACGGGCGCTCGATTTTTACTGCGGCGTTCTCGGATTTGAGCTGACACAGCGATACGGCGAAGACGCAGCGTTTGTTTCCGCGGGCGGTTATCATCATCATATCGGACTTAACACTTGGGAGAGCCGTGACGGGTCGCCACCACCAAAGGGCACAACCGGCCTCTATCATTTCGCGATTTTGTATCCAACCCGCGCAACCCTGGCGGAGGCTCTTAGACGCCTGATGCAGGCGAACATTTCTCTCAAGGGCGCAAGCGATCATGGAGTGAGCGAAGCGTTGTACCTAGGCGATCCGGATGGGAACGGAATCGAGCTTTACTGGGATAAGCCAAAAGAATTATGGCCGCGCGATACAACCGGACAGATTGAGATGTTCACGCAACGGCTCGACTTGGAAAACTTGCTTGCGGAATTGTAGCTGGTGCTCTCTCAGCGGCAGGGCATTGCGGTTCTGCCGCCAGCGACGGCGGCAGCTATATCATTGGATACGGTAAAGCTCGATCAGGCCGACGCCGGTCGTGTTATTTTTGCCACGCAGGATGGCGGTCCAGTTACCCTGAATCAACGTGGTCAAGATGGCGGGCTCGCGATCGTCGCCGGGCGCAAGGCCGGTCGCTTGAATCGCTGTCTGTTGCGAATCCTTCCAGTTATCGTTAGAACCGACCAGATTTCCGTTGCCATCAAATAAATTCAGCGTTGGGTCGAGCAGGGCATCAGAAACCCCAAAACTCGTTAGCTCAGGGCCGAGCGCACGCACCAATACTTTGGAACTGCCATCCCCATTGGTCCCAAGTCCATCGCCGACAATAAAGCCCCCAATCATGACGTTGGCATCGGTGCCGACCACGCCGCGCGTGCTGATATTCGTAATTAAGGCGCTCGATTGAGCAAGATCGTAAACTTCCAACAGGGCGGTGCCGACGGTAGTATTCGCTCCACGCACAATTGCAGTGTACTTGCCGGGTGCGAGGGTCAGCACGATCGCCGCTTCGTGGTCGTCACCCGGTGCGAAACCGCTTGCCTGAATTTCCGATTGCTGGGCATTTTTCCAATTGTCGTCAAAAGCAATCCGGTTATTGCTGGAATTGTAGAGCTCGAGGATGGGATCCTGTAAGATGCCAGGCACGCCGAACTGCGCCAGGGTCGGGCCAAGCGCGCGCACGATTATTTTTTTCGAGGTGCTCCCGCTAATAATAAAGCCGGCGATTCCAACGTGCTGGCCGGTTTCTACATGCAGCCGTGTGGAAATATTCAACTCCTTCCCGGTGCGCCTGACCGAAGCGAAGTTGTTTGGGTCCTTCCCGGAAGCAAGCTCCGATTGGTTATCTTCGCCGTCGCGGTCAGAATCGCTAGTCTGGGCACGCAGCGAAGTCGTTGGCACTTGCGCAAGTGATTCTCGCGCAGCTTCCCACGCCGTAACCAGGTCGGAATAAGGCGCGATCCCGGCGCGAGCAACAAACGGATCGGGATTGCCGGTTCGTGTATCCACCCATATCGGTACTGCCGGCACAGTCGGTCGCGTAGTTTGTGCAACCCCAAGATAGTCGCCGAGCATGTAACCAGCAGAAGTGAGTGGGGCTAGTGAAGCATCGGTTGATACAGAAGTAAGCCGGATGTTGGGTTGCCAGGTAGCGCCACTGTCAAAAGATTGTGCCAGATAAAGATCAACCAACACATTAGAACCTGGGTTATTCCGATGATCATAAAAGACCACCGTGACTGTCCTGCCATCCGCTGAAACGTTGACGGCCGGATTAAACACCCCCGACCCCGCGGGATTATCACTAATTGCAACCGGCGCGCTCCAATTAGTCCCGCCATTAGTTGACTTAGTAAAAGCAATCCGAGGATTGCCCCTGAGTAACGCCTGATACACAACGTAAATGTTCTGTGTCGTTCGGTCTGCCGCGGCTGAGGGTAAAAACGAACCGGTCCGAATCGAAGGCTCATTATATTCGACGGCTGAAGTAATGAGACGGGGCGGCCCAAAACTTTGGCCGCCATTGGTCGATATCACCGCTTCGAGCCGTTCGCCGGGTTGTTGGTTAGTTCCGAAGTTCCAATAAACGACCACGCAGTTTCCATTCGGCAAATACAATGGTTGCGATCCTTGCAAGGTAGTCTCTGTGCTTATAGCGGCGGGCGAACTCCAAGTAGCTCCACCGTTGTCGCTATAAACGCGCATAATCGGGGCGCCATCAGAATTGATGTTACTAAATAAGGAAAAAGTAACGAGCAAGCGACTGCCGGTCGCGGTTCCGGGAAAAGTATTAATTGCCATCCATTCTTTGTCGGGAAAGACACTGTTGCTGCCGGGCCTATAAGCTACCACGGGTGCAGCGAAGGTTGCCCCTCCGTCGGTTGATTTACTCAGGACAATTGCGCCGTTGATGAACTGCGGGTCGGTGGCAACGAGTGTCTCAAGATAAACATTGTTGATCAAATTGATGGCCACCACCGGATCTGTTGCGCGGAAATAGGGACCACCTGAGGTCATGGTGAGTTGCGGAATCAGCGCGCGCGTCCAGATAAGACCGCCGTCGTGCGAAACCGAGTAGCCGCAATCGACGGCCCCGCCGCCGTTTGCAAACCGCCCCTCTTGAAATACGCCCACCAGGAAATCCTCGTTCGAGGTGGCGCGGGCAATGTGGGGCTCCGCTTGCGCCCGCATGTTGGATGGCAAAGGAGAAGGATCATTACCCAGTCGAATGTTTGGGCCAATGCGCAAATCCAGGGCGACCGGCGCACTCGCCGCCGCCTCCGCGGTGATTCCCCCTTTTGCAGTTGTGATCGAACGCGGCGGCAGAACGAGATTGTTGTCGCGATTGAGCAACATCAGCGCGCCAGACGACAAGCGGTGGAGTGGAAGATTACGGAGATTGGGCGGAAGTTTTGCCCGGTCGACCGGCGGCATTATCAGAGGCTGGCTTTGTTGGGCAACGGCAATCGACCCGACCGCCAAAAATAACAATGCGAGGAAGAACTCTTTCAATATTGAAACTTTAGCAATTCTCCTCGATATAACAACGCTGGGGAAGAATTGTTGCGCAGTCAGCGCACAGGATTGCGACCTACGACGCCAATCACCGTTAGGAGACTAGCGCCACACCGACAAAATGGCGCCCATAATAATGCAGCCGACAATGTGATAACCTGTATCGATCGCCCGGAGCCTCCGTGGCGGCGATTGCCAGACGTAAGTCATGGTCAATGCGGTGGCACAAAACCCCAGGCCAACGCCCGCACCAATTTTCAGGCCGCGTAACAGATCAACGCCGTGCAGTTGATGTATGACGCAGGCTAAGACAAGAGCTGCGATTAAGTTGCAGACCAAGGTCACGATCAACTTTGTTCCCATCCCGCTTTGGTCCGGCTGACCTAGTTTAACGCCGTGTTGCTCGGCGGCGGCGCGCCACGCCTTACTAAATAGCGCCGAGTACCATACCGCGCCCAGAAGCCAGTAGGTCAGTCCGGCACAGACAATCGCCAGCCAGTTCATATCGCCATAATCCATCACGCCATAGTCCATAATGCGTATTGTGGTACTTCGGAATTCGATAAGACAAGATTAAACCAGGCTGCTGCCGTCAATGGGCAAGATGCCCGTTGGCCCCACAGCCAGGATGGCTGTGTCACGACCGGCTTGCTCGCCGCTCGAAATTATTCGGCGAGTTAATACTAATCCTTATATGGATCAACAGTATCGCGCCCGGCCATCGCCACACCGAGCGGACGCAATGTGTGTAGGACGCGAATTGTTCCAGCATGCGCGGCCAAAACTTCCGGCAGACGCCGATATGCTTGCGGCGCCTCATCGACATCTCCGCCGCGCAATTCCACTCCGCGGTCTGCCACCCACTTCATCATCTCATCGTGACGCACCAAACCGTCGCGGCGAATCCGCTTGCTACCCACCCTCTCGAATTTACCTTTGGCCGCGGTGCGCGACATGATCCGACCAGCCCCGTGGACGGTCGAGTAAAGCGCCTCGCGCGATTCACCCGACTCGACTCCTTCGATGATGACAGCATCATCGCCCATGCTGCCGCCGACAAAACCGCGTTGGCCGGGAAACGCCGGCGTCGCGCCTTTGCGCACGACCCAGAATTCTTCGCTGTCATGCTTTTCCTGCCAGGCGAAATTATGATGGTTATGCACCTCCTCTAGGATCTTCGCGCCAAGAATTTCACGGACGACATGTCGCGCCACTGCTTCGCGGCCGGCATAGGCATACCTCCCGGCTAGTCTCATTCCCGTTAGATAATTGGAGCCGATCTCCGAGTCCACTGGAACTATGGTCGGAGGCACGTCCATGCCATCTTTGCCGCCGGCAGCTTTCAAGAAATGCGTCGCCGTTTTGTGTCCTAGCCCGCGCGATCCGAAATGTACTCCTACCCAGATGCGGTCTTCCTCATCCACAAAAATATCGACGTAATGATTTCCTCCGCCGACCGTGCCGAGCTGATCCCGCGCCATTTCTTTTAATCCTCCGATGGGCGCGATCTTCCACCCCTCGTCTTCGAACAACTCATGATCCACCCGGGTTTTGGCTTTTCGACCGATCCCGAACGAAATATCGCGCACGACATCGTCCATAATGGATTTGATCCTTGGGCCGACTTCGCTGCGTTTTGCATCGGTTAGAATGGCAAGGTTGCCGCAGGCGATATCGAAGCCAACGCCGGACAACGAAATCTTGTCTTTGTAAGCGACGACTCCACCGATCGGTTGCGCATAACCTTTATGCCCGTCGGCACATAGTACGCCACGCTCGCCTCCGGCCTCGACACAAGTCTCGATCTGGCGCAGGGTCGCCTCATCGTGCTGGCCGAATACTTTCGCTTTCATTATTACCCTGTCATCCCTAGCGTAGTCGAGGGATCCCGCCGCGCAACGAAAAGCGAAAATGCTAGCAATGATCAAAGTCCATCACCTTTCAGGCGATGAATATGAAGTAAAGGTTGGCGGCACTACGCAGACGACTCATCGCGTCACATTGCGAGATGCTGACCGGCAGCGACTGGGCAGGAAAGATGTTTCGGCGGAGCGGTTGGTCGAGGAGAGTTTTCGCTTTCTGCTGGAGCGAGAACCGAACACCAGCATCTTAAATAGTTTCGAGTTGCCGTTGATTGGAAAGTATTTTCCGCAATACGAGCGAGAAATCCGGAAACGGCTGAGGTAAGGTTAAGCGAATCTGCTACCTGGTGACGCGGTAGCTAATTCAATCAGCGGGCAGGATGCCGCTGGCCCCCACAGCCAAGATGGCTGTGCTACGACGCACGCTCGCCGGAGCGCGTCAGGACGAGGCGGTGCTGATGAGCTCGTAGAACTTGTCGAGATCGACGTTACCTCCGGAAACTACCGCAACGATCGGTCCCTTGCCGACTTTACCACTTAGTGCGGCTGCTACCGATAAGGCGCCGGCGCCTTCCGCGATCACGCGCGTCTTTTCCGCCAATAATCGCATTGCTCGCCTGGTTTCTTCCAAGCTAACGACAATTGAACCATCGGCGACCGGCTGCATCCGTTGCCACATCCGCGGGAAAATACTTTTGCCACCCGCGCCATCGACAAACGATTGCTTCCACTCCGTGAACTTCTGGGGTGATTGTTTCGCGAACGACAACGCGCCGGGCGCCGCCGTCTCTGGTTCCGCCCCCCAAACCTTCACTTCCGGCTTGAGCGCTTTCACCGCGCTCCCGAGTCCCGTAATCAAGCCGCCACCGCCGATTGCAGCAATGACGGTGACCACGTCCGGCGCATCCTCCAAAATCTCCAAACCGATTGTCGCATTCCCAGCAACGAAATTCTGATCGTCGAATGGATGGATAAAGGTTCCCTCTGCTCCATCAAATGCCCGCTCTTCCATCGCGTTCCATGCCACATCGAACGGCACCGGAATTAGTTTAGCGCCGAGTGCCCGCATTCGCTCAACCTTCGACGCCGGCGCCGTCTCTATCACGACGACTGAGCATGGCACGCCGGCCTTACGCGCCGCGTAAGCTACACCTTGCCCGGCGTTCCCGGCGCTAATCGTCCAGACCCCCCGGCGGCGCTCCGATTCCGACAACATGGCGACGGCGTTGGCCGCGCCCCTTAGTTTGTAAGCGTTAACCGGCTGTAAGTTCTCCAATTTGAGACGGATATTTGGGAAATTCGCTCCCAGCTCGAGACGAACCAGGGGCGTGCGGAGAATCGTGCCCGCGATTCGTTTCCGCGCTTCACGTATTTCGTGCAATTCAATCGGGCGGACTGGTTCCAAGATCGCGGACATGGTGATGGAGTTTCGGATTTGCCTGCAGGCGAGCAAGAAAAATCTCGGCAAAGGAAAGCTGTGGCTCGCGAGATGCTGCAGCCCTCTTTTATGAGCGCTTCTCCTACACTCGCACACGATACCCCTGTTCATCAGCCATCCGATCGCCTCCCCTGGCAGGAACAACAAAGTCCGCGTCTTTATTCGGTCGGGCGCCCTCTCCCCAAGAACACAATTCGTTTTAAGTGCGTTGATTGCGGTCGACCGATGGAAGCACGAGCCCAAGACGGCGGTGTCGATACGAATTGCCCGCATTGTGCGGCGCCCCTTACCGTCCCGCGGATTCCACCAAATCCGTACCTGCGTCCGATTAAGAATATCGTGCGGCAAATGAAAGCCGTGCCATTCCCATTCCCCTATCTGCCACAGCTGATCCAAATCGCAGTATTGACCTCGGTCCTTTCTCTCTTTGCCGTTCTATATATCACCATCGGCGTCGTGACGCAGGCCGCCGGAGTTTTTCGCGGACTAATCATCGAAGCGCAAAAACATTTGCGGGAGGGATCGACCGTGGAACGCAGCGGAACGGCGATCAGCATTGGAATTTACTCGTTTCTTTTCCTTCCCTTCTGGATGATCCAGTTTCCTTTCTCTCTTGTCGGGTCAATCTGGAGCTCGCGTCGGCTCAGCGCCCTTCTCACCGTTGCGCTGCTTCTCTCCATCGCGTACGTGGTTACGCTCTATTCGCAACACCTGATTAGGTTTTTGCATTCGTTTTAAGTGACATTGCCGCGAGCTGTTCCGGCGAACTGCTTCAAGCATCACGGCTAGGCGCGACATACCTGGAGCGAGATTCATCTGCCAAGTTCCGTTAGGGCCACAGGAAAATCGCACTCCTTCCCATGCCGGCTCCCAACCATACTTTGGATCGCAGTTAACATTTGAATGTCGCATATGCGACATCCGAATGTTAACTCGGTAATTGTCAAATAAGGCCTGGTGTCCGGAGCGCCGCTTTGTTACGCTAGGACTTGACTTCGGTGCCGAGTAAATTCGCTACCGTCATCGGCTCAGCCGGTTTCGCCTGCTGGTTCACGAACTTCTGAAAACGTTCGGAAAAAAGGTCGTGCCGCAAGTTCCAGTAATGTTCCAGACCGGGAGAAGCGAGATAATGCCGGTAAAGATTCCACCAGCCGCGCCAGATTTGTTCGTCCATCAAACCATAAATGAAATGGAAGTGGATTGTTTCCATCGCCTTTAAGAACTGGAAGGTGACATGGTAGAAGCGGGCACGATCATCAGGGGAAAGCGCGTTGATGTCTTCCAAGCCGATCCGCCAAATCCGGCCGAGCTCGGCATTTTCGCTGAATTGTTTGGTGACATCACGCACGGCGCTGGCGGCGGCATCCTGCGCGGTGAGCTTCGCGACGCGAGTGCTACGGTGCACCTGAATGGCGAGATACCAGAGCGACGCAACGACCGCGAAGGAACTAATAAGTTGCGCGGTAGCATTAATTGCCTCCCAGCTCATCGATTAATCAACCTATTGATGGCGGGGCCGCGTTCAACTATAAGCTCATAGGGAAGCGCTTCCTCTGAGGGCAGAGCTCCTGCAAGGGCCGAACCATACAAATGCTCGCAGGAATTCGCTTCTCCAGATGTCCAATTGTCAAGCGTCTTTGTGAAACGCCATTCTTTCGGTTCGGCGGCTGACACAGCCGCCCTGCAATTCTCCCGAAGTCAAGGTTCCAGGCAATCCATAGGCTCCCATGCCCCAAAACCGGCTCCGCAGAGCGTCGCCCTACCAACGACATTTTCGCGGAGACGCATTGGTAGGGCGAGACTCCGTCGAGCCGCGAGGGTGTACAACGCCTTTTGTGGAGGCTTCCCGCCGAAGTTTGCAAGCCTTCGCCTGTTACTTTGGCGGCTCAGCAACTTTTAGCACCACTTTGCCACGGGTATGGCGCGATGCGATTTGCTGATGCGCCTTAGCCACATCGATCAGGGGCATGACCGCGGAAACGATTGGCGTAATCTTCCCGGCATCGATTAACTTGGCCAGCTCTTCCAACACCTTTGCGTCTGGATGTGCGTCAAGCCCTGTGCCCCTGATGCCATGTTTCTCGAGCTCGACAGGATCGGGCTGGCCGGTAATCGAAACAATGATGCCACCTTTCTTCACTGCACCGTAGGATCGCGCCAGAGTATCGCCGCGCACGGCGTTGAGAACGACATCGACATCCTTAACTACGTCCTCAAACTTAGTGGTGGTGTAATCGATCGGCTGATCTACTCCAAGCTGTTTAAGTAGGTCCTGGTTTGCGGTAGATGCAGTCGCGATAACTTTGGCGCCGCGCGCTTTGGCGATTTGCACAGCGAACGTCCCTACCCCGCCGGAGCCGCCGTGAATAAGAACCGTTTGTCCCGCGGTAAGCCCGGCCTTCTCGATCAGCGCTTGCCAGGCCGTAGTTGCCGCAAGCGGGACGGCTGCCGCCGGTTCGAAATCGATCGATTTGGGCTTGAGCGCAACATGATCTTGTTTCGCCACCGCAAACTCGGCATAACCTCCTTGCTCATCAAAACTGAGATAGGCGTAGATGGCATCACCTCGTTTAAACTTCGTGACTTTGTTTCCAACTTGTTCTACCACACCCGCTACATCCATACCGGGGATGAGAGGAAACTGGTTGCTCCGGCCTTCGCGAATAAAAACGTCAACCGGATTAACCGCCGCAGCCATCACCCGAATGAGCACTTCATCATCTTTCGGCTCCGGTCGCGGAGCATCTTCATACTTCAATACTTCCGGCCCCCCAGAAGAATGAATCACGATCGCCTTCATCGGCGGCCGAGCTGCAGCAGCCAAAGAAAGGATTGCGATCAAGACAACGAACCGCAGTAAATTAGTTACTTCGAAGAACGGCATCCCATTTTAGGGTAGACCAATTCGTTATCTCGACAAGGTTGAAGCGTTTCACCGCGACGGCGCAGGACAGGTCCCTTTTTCTGAACTGCAGGGGGACCTCCTGCGAGCCCAACAAGGGCCCGTCAGTTACGCGAAATCGGTGATGAGCTAAGCTGAATCCATGACGGCAAGAACGAACCAAGATTCTAAACGGCGGATTACCCAGATCGCTCGGCCGCGAGGGAAGATAGACTTCCAAGTCTGTGCGCCAGACAGGCATTCTGCCTCTTTTCTCCGGAAACGCACAATTATGTTTCCCTCGGATGACATGCACGCACCTTTTCTCGGAAGCGCGAAGCAAATACGAGGTGAGCTTTGGCATGAAAACAGCGCTTGATAACGAGGCCGCCGTAATTGCCGGCGCCGCACGCGCGCTTACCACGAATTCGGACTACGACTCGCTGGTAGAAATGGCTGGAGAGGCACAATGCGTTCTCATCGGCGAAGCCTCACATGGAACGCATGAGTTTTACGCGATCCGTACTGCCCTTACTCGTCGATTAATTGAAGAAAAAGGATTTCGCGCCGTTGCTCTGGAAGCAGATTGGCCAGACAGTTTTCGTGTTCACCGCTTTATCACCGGTCGCAGTGATGACAAGCGAGCCAGCGAAGCCCTCAACGATTTTCGCCGGTTTCCTTCATGGATGTGGCGTAATACTGTTGTCGTGGATTTTATCGAATGGCTGCGACAATGGAATGCGCACAATAAAGACAATCTTGCCGGCTTTTACGGACTCGATCTCTATAGCATGCATACTTCGATCGAAGCGGTGCTCAATTATCTCGACAAAATCGATCCCGCCGCGGCGCGCCGGGCCCGTCAGCGCTATGCTTGTTTCGATCATTTTGGGGAAGATCCGCAGCATTATGGGCTCGCCACTGTCGCCGGCAGAGCGGAGCCATGCGAAGACGATGTCGTAGCACAGTTAACGGAATTGCGACGAAAATACGCCGAATACATCCAGCGCGACGGACACATTGGTGAGGAAGAATTCTTTTCCGCAGAGCAGAACGCACGGCTGGTTATGAATGCGGAACGCTACTATCGCGCCATGTTTCACGGTCGCGCCAGTTCGTGGAACTTGCGTGACCAACACATGTTCGAAACGTTGAGTGAGCTATTTAGTCACCTCGACAGTGGTCAGGCCAAAGTTGTTGTCTGGGCGCACAACTCTCATCTGGGCGATGCCCGAGCCACAGAAATGCACGCGCGCGGCGAGCTTAATATTGGCCAGCTCGTCCGCGAACGCTTTGGCGAGCGCGCCTTCGCCATCGGCTTCAGCACCTATGGGGGGACGGTTACGGCCGCATCGGACTGGGGCGCGCCTGCCGAACGTAAGCACGTGCGCCCAGCCCTGGCCGGCAGTTACGAGGAACTATTTCACGCTACTGATCAGCCGACTTTCTGGATTGACCTGCGCGAGCGCAACAGGGCTAACGATTTGTTGCAAAGGGAGCGGCTGCAGCGCGCCATCGGCGTGATTTACCGACCACAAACGGAGCGTCTCAGTCATTACTTCGAAGTACGATTGCCGGCGCAATTCGACGTCATCATTCACATCGATCAAACCAAGGCGCTAGAGCCTCTTGAACGCACCTCCCAATGGGACCGCGGTGAGCTGCCCGAAACGTACCCGACCACACTTTAACCACTCCCAATTCTCGGTAGTGCGTTTGGTCGCAACAGGTCATCATGCGGCGAGGCTGGAGCACAGCTGGAATCCCACCCGTTGATCGCCACGCCACAGTGGGCCGGGGCGAACCCCACAGAAAACGGGACGTCGCTTGAAACAATTCAACAATTTAGCGATTCACTTATCGCCGGCTTACCGCGAAGTTAGACTTGCAATTGGTTTCAGAAACTGGCAATCCGCAGAGTCATTATGACGACTCGTGCTTTTCTCGCAGCTATTCTTGGTGGAATCGCAATGTTTATCTGGAGCTTCATCGCGCATGATTTGTTGCCGCTCGGTGAAACGGGGATGCGTGAGTTTAAGGATGAAGCCGCGATGCTCGATGCTTTAAAAACAAACCTTGGCGACGCTCGCGGCCTTTACCACTTTCCGGGACACAAGGCGGGCCCGAACGCAACGCGGCAGGAAAAAAGCGACGCGATCAAACGCGCCATGGAAAAAGCCGCCAGCGGTCCCTCAGGAATGTTGCTTTATCATCCAACCCGAGAGTTTACATTTGGCAAGTTGTTGGGCATCGAGTTTGCCACCGAGCTTCTCGAAGCCATCCTTGTTGTTTTCCTTCTTACTCAGACCGGGATTGAAAGTTTCAGCGGCCGAATCGGGTTCGTTTTCGTCGCTGGAATTCTTGCGGCAATCACCACGAATATTCCCTACTGGAACTGGTATGGCTTCCCTTCCAGGTACACCGCTGCCTACATGTCTATTGAAATTATCGGCTTTCTCTGCGTCGGTCTGGTCGCTGCTTTGTTGCTGAAAAACAGACCACCGGCATCTACGACCAGTTGAGCGGTTCGTTTCACATTAGCGTTGACGAAAGTCCGGGCACGCCTCTAGCCTGCGTGTATGACTACGAAACGTGCTTTGCTTTTATCGATAATTATTTTTGCGTGCGCTTCTTTAGTTGAGGCGCAAAGCCCCGGTCCACCGCCCGACGCCAGCCCCGAAACGTCCGCTTCACCCGCTAAAAAAGTCCGTAAGAAGAAAGCTGAGACCTCGCCAGCCCCAGCCAGTAGCCCTGAAGCTTCTGCTTCGCCGACGAAAACGCGCGGACGCAAGAAAGCCGAGACGTCGCCGGCACCAGCGGCCAGTCCCGAAGCGTCGGCTTCCCCGGCGAAAACGCGCGGACATAAGAAAGCTGAGGCGTCGCCGGCACCAAGCGCAAGCCCGGCGGCATCGGCTTCGCCAGCGGAACGTCACGCTCGCAAGAAAGCAGGCGCATCACCCGCAGCTACGCCGGCAGCGTCAGCGTCTCCAGCCAAGCCGTTCTCGATCGGCTCACTATTCAAGCCGAAACCGACAGCTAGTCCGGCAGCAACGACCACCACAGGTTCCGCCGAGGCTAATGCTACACCGGCACCAGGCGGTGGTCACGGAATGGTATGGGTGAATACCGAAAGCCATATCTATCATAAGGAAGGCTCGCGCTTTTATGGGAAGACCAAGCAGGGTAAATACATGAGCGAAGCGGATGCAATCAAAGAAGGCGACCGTGCCTCCAAGACGAACGACTAACTAGTCGTAGCTTTCATTCCCGGGTCGCGTTCTTAGAAAAGAGAGGGCGCGACCCGATTTTTTTGCCGAGACTTCGTTCCCTTATTTGAAGCGACACGACAATTGAAGCTCGGCGCACACAATCGAGACCAAAGCCGCCAGAGGGCTGGCCTCTCCAAGACGCTTCGCGAATTTCGAAGGCGCCGCGAGCGGGCGCCAGCTTTTGGACTGCGGCAGTCTTCTGCCGCTTTTAGCACGGCCATGCGCTGCCGATCACCTCACCTGAGCTTCATCCCAGCGAATAGCTTCGCGCATGAGTTCGCGCGCACTTGTTACTCCAAATTTCTCTTTCGCTCGGGCAACATACATTTGCACGGTTTTAATCGAAAGATTGAGCCTCCCCGCGATGGCCGTAGTGCTCGTTCCTTGCCCAAGCATTTGGAACACCTCCAGCTCGCGATCGCTCAGTCGTTCAATCGGTGGCCGCGTTGTTTTTGCATGGCTCAGCCGCGACGCGATCTGCGCCATTAACCGCTCGCTTAGGAATACTTCGCCCTGAAGCACACTGCGAATGGCTGATACTACGCGCTGCGAACTTTCGCCTTTCATTAAGTAACCGCGCGCTCCGGAACGGACCGCTCGTTCGCCATAAACCAGCTCATCGTGCATTGAAAGAACGATGACCGGAAGTTCCGAGTACTGGTTCCTGATGTTCTTTACCAGCTCTAAACCGGAGCTATGTTCTAAGGAGAGGTCGACCAAAGCAACGTCGGGAGATGTTTGGGGAATTGTCGTAAGGGCAGTCGCTGCATCCGCCGCTTCCCCGCAAACCGTCAGGTCTTCTTCCTGCTCGATCAAATTCTTAAGCCCGTCGCGTACGACCGGATGATCGTCCACAATAAGGACGCGGGACCGATTCTTCTTTTCCACTTGAGTAGTTATGGGCAGAAGTCGAATCCTTGCAATAGATGATATCTGCTTGCGTGATCCTTTTGTC
>Ga0209689_1002151_pt1 | contig 14779 bp, 11 predicted proteins | sample GraSoiAngelo_149_FD_187119 | JGI IMG/M metagenome (GOLD analysis project Ga0209689, IMG submission 187119) | Grasslands soil microbial communities from the Angelo Coastal Reserve, California, USA - 14_1009_09_30cm (SPAdes) (version 2) | ecosystem: Environmental > Terrestrial > Soil > Grasslands ...
CCGCGGTGCGTTCTTCGCACCGAGGGCGTGACGCACCTGCGTCGCGACTGCATTGGGAGTCCCGTACACGTCCGCTGCAGTGAAGCGGAGCAGGCGAAAGCCTGCGCCGACGAGGCCGTTCTGCCGGCGGTTGTCATCAACCAGCCGATCGCGATGATTGCCACCGTCGTATTCGATCGCCAGGCGCTGAAGGCGATACAGCAGGTCTGGCCGGCCCAAGAAACGGCCGTCATCGTCACGGATGTAAACCTGAACCTCAGGCCGGCGGAGTCCTGTCAGCACAAGGAGAATTCGGAGCCGGGTCTCCATGGCGGACTCGGCCTTCGGCTCCGCGAGGTCAACAACCCGTCGAAGGCGAGCGATGCCTTTGGCTCCACGACGCTCGGCGACATATGAGCAGAGCTCGGCGATGGTAACCAGGCCCGCATGAAGGAACAGGTCGGCGGCTACGACTCCTTCTGTCAACGGAACTCTGCCCCCGAGATCGACGACAGTACGTAGCGCCGAAGTCGTGGGCATGCCACGTCGCACGACGACCTCATCGAGGCAAAGAGCGGCGCGGCGAACCGATGCGCCGGCGCGCCGGTTGCTGCCGATCGGTTCTGGGATGGTGACTTCGATCGGATCGCAGGGCGCCATGTCCAATCCGTGCAGCCAGGCAGCGGTGAGACCTGAGAAGGCAGCGTCAGCCGGCAATCGCCGGGCGACAGCGGCCAACATCAGTTGCGGGCTTTCATTCAGACCTGCCCAGCGATAGAGCCCGGCGCCGAGGCGGCGATAGCCGGCGCCTCGCAGCCCACCGCGCGTCACACCCTCGTGTCTGGCTTCTGCGATTGAGAACGGACCGGCCTTCAACGCATCCGGCACCCGCGGTCTCGCTGGCATGGAATCAGCATCGACGCTTCCGCCCAACAAGACAACGCCGGTCGTTAACGCCGACCAAGCGGGCCCGAATGGCGCAATGCACGATCCGGGATGCGACCATTCGTGCCCGAATGGCGGATTCCGGAGTCGGGAGGGAGGGAGCTTTAGGGCTCTTCTTCCTCGCTGATCACCGGGTCCTGGGTCAGCTCGTCTTCGTCCATGTCGGCATACAGGTCGCGCACCTCGGCGCCGCCCGTCTCGGAGTCGCCCACGTCGTCCGTGGAATCCTCCTCAACCAGCTCGCCCGCTCGCCTCGACTCATCGAGGAGCTGCTCGAACGCGCGCTGCGCGACATCGGGGGTCGGATATTCGTAGAACTCCGTGCCCTCCGGGACCTCCGCTCCCTCGGTCGCGTCAGTGCCGTGGCGCAGGACATAGCTGCGGCCGTTGTCCGGGTCGTGCAGCAGGGTGAGGTATCGCTCGCCGGTCAGCTGCGCGCGGCGCTCTGACTGCCCGTCGTTCTCCAGCTCGAGCAGCCTGCTGATGATCTGCTCTTCGCTTCTCTCCTGCATGACTTCTAGACTAGCCCGATCAAGGTGGACGAAGTCGGCGGGTCCCGGCCCGCCGGAACACTGATCTCGAGCCCCGACATAACGCCGGAGGAGCTGCAGCTCGCGGTGCGTAATCACTCGATGCCGCTCGAGGCGTTGCGTTACGACATCACGCCTGTCGGCCTCCACTATCTCCTGATCCATTTCGACATCCCGATGGTCGACGCGTCGGGTTACGAGCTGTCCGTCGGCGGCCACGTGCGCAATCCGATGCGACTTTCGATCGACGAGCTCATGGCGAGGCCCTCGATCACGCTTGCCGTGACACTGGAATGCGCTGGCAACGGCCGCGCGCGCTTGCATCCGCGGCCGATGAGTCAGCCCTGGCTCTGCGAAGCAGTCGGCACCGCCGAATGGACGGGGACGCCGCTTGCTTCAATCCTTGAAGAAGCCGGCGTGCTGGACGGGGCCGTCGATATCGTGTTCACCGGGCTCGACCGTGGCGTGCAGGGCGGCGTCGACCAGTACTACGAGCGCAGCCTCTCGCTCCAGGACGCGATGCGAGACGAGGTGTTGCTGGCATACGCGATCAACGGGCGCCCGCTTCCGCCCCAGCACGGCTTTCCCCTGCGCCTGATCGTGCCTGGCTGGTACGGCATGACGGACGTCAAGTGGCTGCGGTCGATCACCGTGATCGACCGTGCGTTCGCGGGCTATCAGCAGGCCACTGCGTATCACCACCGCTCCGAGGCCGGCGACGCAGGAGTTCCGATCACACGGATGCTGCCAAGGGCGTTGATGGTCCCTCCGGGCGTGCCCGATTTCATGTCGCGAACACGCTTCGTCGAGGCTTCGAGGCAGCAGGTCGAGGGACGCGCGTGGTCCGGCCGAGCGCCGATCGTCAGTGTCGATTTCAGCGCCGACGGCGGAGCTTCATGGGTGCCGGCCACGCTCGATGAACCAGTGTCTGCGTACGCGTGGCGTGGCTGGACGTGTCACTGGGATGCCACACGCCCGGGGGAATACGACCTTTGCGTGCGCGCAGCCGACGCGGCGGGCAACGTGCAGCCGCTGGAGGCGCGCTGGACCACAGAGGGAGTCGAAAACAACGCGGTGCAGCGCGTTCGCGTCGTGGTCGGCGCCCCTGTCGATCGCCAGCTGCCCGCCGATTCGAGCTAGGCGTCGTCGGCGCTTGGCTTAGCCTGATTGCGTGGCTCGCCAAACCGCATCCAAAGAGGCGGTCGAGCGCCTGCTCCAGGCCTGGCGTGGCGAGGTGCAGGCGCGCGAGACGTACAACGTCCTCGCCGCCCGGATGGGCGACTCGCGTCGCGCCGAGATCATCCGCGCCATCGCCGACGCCGAGGCGTCGCACCGCGAACGGATCGAAAAGCGCCTGCGCGAGCTCGGACAGCCCGTGCCCGACCCTTCGTCCGTGAAGCTTTCCGCGCTTCAGCGCCTGCAGGCGCGGCTGGCCCCGGTGGACATGGTCATCCGGAGGATGGAGGCCGCCGAGGAGGTCGAGATCACCGATCGCTACAAGCGGTCGACGGGCGATCCGGACACCGACGCTGTGCTCGAGGCCATTCGCGTCGAGGAGCAGGGTCACTCGCGGTCGCTGGAGTCGATGGAGGTCGCTCACCGGGCGGCCGAACCCGCGCCGTCGAATGTGCAGACCCGCCTCAACCGGATTCTCGGGCGCGAATCCTGGCACCGGACGGGCTCGGGCTGGATCTCGGGCGCCATCTACGGCGCGAACGACGGCCTGGCCGCCGTGTTCGGCATCGTGGCCGGCGTCTCGGGCGCGACCGGAGGTTCGGGCTTCGTGCTCACCGCCGGGCTGTTCGGGGCCATCGCCTCGGCGCTCTCCATGGCCACGGGCGCCTACCTCGCGGAGCGCTCGGAAGGCGAGGTCACCGAGGCCAACGTCGAGAGCGAGCGGCAGGAGATCGTCGAGCACCCCGACGAGGAGAAAGAAGAGGTCTCGCTCTTTTACCAGCTGAAGGGGATCGACAAAGAGATGGCGGACCGCCTGGCCGAGCAGCTGGCCGGGAATCCGGACGCGCTCCTCAAAGTCCATGCGCCGGAGGAGCTGGGCGTCCTCGAGGCGCCGGGCAACCCGGTCCAGTCGGCGATCGCGGCCGGCGTGAGCACCTTCATCGGGGCGATGATCCCCGTGCTGCCGTTTTTCTGGCTGCGCGGAACATCCGGAGTGGTCACCGCGGCCGTCGTGTCGCTCATCGCCCACTTCCTGGTGGGGGCTTCGAAAGCGCTGTTCACGCTGCGCACGTGGTGGTCGGCCGGCCTGGAGATGACGCTCGCGGGCATCATCGTCGGCGGTATCACGTACGCGATCGGGCTGGTGTTGAAAGTCGGCGGCTGAACGTGCTGGCCCGGCGCGTCACTTGGCCCGCGCCGCTTCGAAGCTCCAGACCGCCGAAGAGATGGCCGAGATCAGCTGCCATCCCTCGGCGCCGCCCAGGCCGTCGCTCATCACGGTCAGCGCGTAAGCGCCGTTGGGCCCCTTGACGACCAGGGCCGCATCGTTGTCGACCTCGTCCAGGGTGCCCGTCTTGTGGACCACGATGCTCCTGCTGGCGACCCCAGCCGGAATGCCCGCCTCGGTCTTGGTGCCGGTGAGCATCGGGTACAGCCACGCCTGCGCCGCGGATCCGCCCAGGCTCCCTTTCGCCTCGGCCGCCCAGACGACCGCGAGGTCATCCGACGATGTCGTGTTGTAGGTGAAGAACACCGATTCCTTCGCGCCGAGCGACGCGGCCCAGGCGTTGACCGCATCGGCGCCTCCGACATCGCGCACGAGCATGCGGCCCGCGGTGTTGTCGGATAGAAGGCCCGCCCGGCGCGCGAGCTCGTTGCGAGTGAAGCAGGCGCCGGTTTCGTAGTCGTCGTACCACCCGTCCTCGTAGTCAGCATCCTCGTAGCAGACGTAGCCGTTCGGGTTCGTCTTTCCGCTCGCGATGTTCTGCGCTTCCATCATCAGGGCGACGAGTTTGTATGTGCTCGCGGCGGTGAACACGGCGCTCCCGTGGAACGACCACACCAGCGGTGCCGCTCCGCCAAGCTCGATGAGCGACACGCCCACCGAAGCGCCACTTGCGTCGACCAGCGCTTGGACTGCCGCGGTCAGCGTCAACGGGTTCCGCGCGACCATGACGTTCAGAGCCTGGACCACCTGACTTGCCGTGTTGGTGGACGCGGCGGTCATCGACGGTATGAGGAGGTTGAGGCTGATGGTGCGATTCGGGGTCGTCGTCGTCGCGTGCACGTCGTTTCCAACCGGCGCGAGCGCTATGAACGCGATGGCTGTGGCCGCAACTGCAACCGACAGGCGATGCACACCAGAAAAGTTGAACCGCACCCCTCGGACGTTGCTGCGCACTCGCCAAGAAATTGCTGTGCGACTCGTAAGGTTTTTGCAAACCCGCGTCGAATTCAGATTTCCGGCGTAGCTTTGGCGGCCGGGTTCATCCCGGCCGCGACTTTGTCTCTCAGGCTACCGAGCGCGGCTTCGAGTAGCTTTCAAAAAATCCCAACCGTATACCGGAAGGAGAGCAGCGCCTGCGGCGAAGCCGCATGCGCGATGAGAGGGAACCATTTGGGTTCCCTCTCATATTTCTAGACGGGCAGCTTGTCCACCTTGACCTCGCGACGGAGCAGCGCGGAGATCACGCGCGTCGAGGTGGTGGGGTCGCCGCTCGTCCAGAATCGTTCGCGGCCGGCCGGGCTTGCGGAGAGTAGGTCGCGCTCTTCGAGCACTCGAGCGAGCTGGCGCGCAACCGCGGCGCCGGTTTCGATCAGGGAGACGTTCGGCCCGGCCAGCTCCGCGAGGAGCGGCTTCAAGAAGACGTAATGCGTGGAGCCGAGCACGATGGTGTCGGCGCCCGCATCGAGCATCGGCCGCACGTAACCCTCGACCATCTGTTTCAGCTCCGGGCCGTCGAGGTCGGCGGCCTCGATGTGCTCGACCAGTCCCGGGACCGGCTGGATGATCACCTTCACGTCGGTGCCGAAGCGGTCGAGCAGCGAAGCAAGGCGGTCGGACTCGCTCACCGCGGCCGGCACGATCGCCCCCACGATTCCGGTCTTGGTCGCCGCGACGGCAGGTTTGATCCCGGGCTCGATGCCGACGACGGGGACGGTCAGGGCCCCTCGCAGGGCCTCCGCGGATCCGGCGGTACCGGTGTTGGAGCCGATGACGATCGCCTTGACGCCCTGATCGACGAGAAACCGGGCGATCTTCAAGCCCCGATCCCGCACGAACTCGCGCGACTTGTCGCCCCACGGCGCGTTGGCCGAATCGGCGACGTAGTCGATCGACTCCCCGGGCAGGGCGGCGTGCACCTCGCGCAGAACGGAGAGCCCACCCACACCCGAATCGAAGATGCCGATCGGCCCCTGGTTCACGGGCAAAGGCTAATGCGTGCCCCCGGAGTCACTTTTTTGACATTTTTTGTGACGATTGGCCGCGGCCGGGCGTTTCCTATGTATGACGCGACCATGGCTGTGGGGCGTCGGCCTCGGACTGTGCGTCGGCGGCGGAGTCGTCCTGTTGAGTTCGATCAGGTACGGATTGAGCGCGCCGCTGCTGATCCTGGGCATCGTCCTGGCCGTGGGGTTCGGTGGCCTTGCGTTGATCGCCGCTTTCGCAGGGAGACGTACGCCCGTAGACTGACAGTCGGGGATGGGCGATCGAGTCGGCATCACGCCGAAGAGCTGGACCGCCGGATTGCAGCATGGCGTCCTGCACCTGGGCAAGCGCTGGTACGTCGTCAGCGCGGAGCTCGATGAGGGCGGGCGGGCTGAAGGCGTGAGGCTCGATGGTCCGTACCCGGACCACGCCTCCGCGGAAGCGCAGGCCAGCCGGATGCAAGATAGAAAGCAGTAACTTGCGCGTCGCGGCTCTGTCCGACATTCATGGCAACCTGCCCGCCCTCGAGGCTGTACTCAGCGAAGTCGAGCGCGACAGGCCGGACCTGATCGTGTCGTGCGGCGATGTCGCCTCCGGCCCGATGCCGGCCGAGACGATCTCGCTCCTGATGAGCCTGCCACGCGCGCGCTTCGTGCGCGGCAACGCGGACCGCGGCCTGGTCGATGCGTTCGACCGCAAGCCGAAGGGACGGATGCCGGGTCCCTTCGCAGACTGGTGCGCGACCCGGATCACGCGCGAGCAGCGCGACTTCCTGACCGCTTTCGAATCGACCGTGACGGTCGACGACGTCGAGGGGATCGGTAGGGTGCTCTTCTGCCACGGATCGCCTCGCAGCGACGAGGAGATCATGACCGCGGAGACCGCGCTCGACAGGATGCGCGAGTTCATGGCCGGGCTCGACGTCGACCTCGTCGTGTGCGGACACACGCACATGCAGTTCGACCGGAAGGTCGACCGCGTCCGCGTCATCAACGCCGGCAGCGTCGGCATGCCGTACGGAGAGCCCGGCGCGTACTGGACGATGCTCGGCCCAGGAGTCAAGCCGCAACGCACCGAGTACGACCGGCAAGCCGCCGCGACCCGGATCCGCGGCGCAGGCAGCCCCGAAGCCGAACAGTTCGCGACGGAAAACGTGCTCCAGGTGCCGACCGTCGAAGAGGCGATGGAGTTCCTGCGCAAGGCCGAGGCCCGACAGCTCGCCTAGCCTGGCTAGCGCTTACGCCGCGCTCGAAGGTCCTCGATCGTCTTTTCCGGTTTGGGTTCGGGCGGCGCCGACTTGGGGGCGCGGGCGGATCTAACCCCGGCCACGCGCTCTTTGAGGCGGCCCACCGTGGCTTCCGCGGCGATGGCCCGTGCCGGTTTGCGCTTGAAAGCCGCGCGCCACGCAGGCACGTCTTCGACGCGCAGGATCAGCCTTCGCAACGCGACGTCGAGAGGGAACAGGATGATCGCCAGGACCAGCAGCAGCTCGTCCAGCGCCTGCGCGGCGTGTGCTTCCGGCACAGGGACGCGAAAGATCTGGCTCACATCGGTGATCACCGTGCCGCCGCCCGCCCGCGCCACGGCGCGGAGGCTGTTGAGGTCGGTGCCGAGCTCGCGGTACTCGGGTGAGTACGGGACGACCACGCCAAACGTGTTGGTGTGCTTGACGGCGCCGCCCGCGGACTGGGTCACGTGCAGGAGATAGCTTCCGACCTGGTCCGTCGGCAGGTCGCCCTCGAACCTGCCCGGCCCGGTGGTGGCGAGCGTGAGCTCGCGGTCGGAGAGGTCGGGCGTGACAGCGCTGATCGCCACCGCGGCTCCCGAGTAGCTCGGAGCGGTGACCAGGATGTGCGTGTGGTCGCCCTGCACCTGCGTCTCCATCTGGAGCGCCGGGTCGCCCGCCTGCGGCAGGGTGTAGCGGACGATGTCACCGAAAAAGCGGTTGGCGCTGGGCCAGCGCAGAAGCCCGGCCGTCCACCGGCCCTGCGCGTCGCTCGTCCAGGCCATCACGCGTCCCAACCCGTACTCCCACGTCGCAAGCACGGGATCGCCCGTCGGGCTCTGCAGGATCACGTCCGCCGCGGCGCGCGGTGTCGTCGCGACGTATCCGTTCAGAGTCGGAAACGAATTGACCGGCACCCCCGGTAGCGCCTCGAGCAGGGAGGCGAGGTGGGGAGCGAACGTGCCCTCGACGATCCACGGTTTGAGGGCTTCGTTGGTCTCCTTGAGAAAGATCTGCGGCACGTCGCGCACGCTGTTGCTGACGTACGCACGGCCGTGGCCCCATTGCGCGATCTGCCGCATCAGCCCGGGGTCGGTGCCGTACGAACCGGCCGCCACGGTCGATACGGTGATGCCTTTTTTGTACAGCCCCTCGACGATCGACTGATAGTTGCCGAAAGTCGCGTCCCCGTCGCCGAGCAGGATGATGTGCTTGAGCGACGCCTTGCTCTTGTCCAGCTGCGCCGCGGCCGCGTTCAGGTCCGGCCCGTAGCTCGGCGGGTCGCCGAGATTCATTCCCGCGATGCTCGCTTTGACCTTCGCCTTGTCGGTCAATTGGGTCAGCGGGACCACGATGTTGCCGCCCATTCCGTTGGTGACTCCGACCGAGTCGCGCGGAGTGAGCTGGTCGATGAGCGCGTTGGCCGCGCCTCGCAGCACCAGGTCACCCTCGGTCGACTCCGTCGTCTCCAGTACGAGCATCACGGCGACCGGAGGCTTCTGCATGTTCTGCGGCAGCTCGATCTGGACGGGCAGGATCGCCTCGAGAGACGTGCCCGCATAGCCACCGGGTCCGTAGCTTTCGGTGCCGCCGATGACGACGAGACCGATGCCGAGGTCACGCGTCGCGGCCTGCAGGAGCGCCATGCCGTCGACGCCGAGGCTGGCCGCCGGGATGTTTACGAGCACGACCGACTGATACGCGGCGAGGTCGGACGCCGTCTTGGGAAGCTGGGCCGCGACGATGGTGGTCGATGGGATCCCGGTCGAGCTCAGCGCGGCTTCGAGCGACGCGGCGTCGCCGGCCGCCTGCTCCACGACCAGGACGCGCGGCGGACCCACCACCTGGACCAGCGCTTCGCCGACGTTGTTCTCCGCGTATGTATCCAGCACTGGATCGATCGTCATCCGCACGCTGTGGAACCCGGTTCCGGTCGGCTTGAATGTCTGCGCGAGGGTGGTCTCCCCGTTGACGAGGTCCACCTGCGCCGTGCCGACGAGGGTCCGGTCGACGTACCACCGCGCCGTCGCCGTGGTGGCGACGTTGCTGACGATTACGGCTTGGGCGCTGGCCTGCTCGCCCTGGTTGATCGTCCGCGGAGCGTCCAGCCGGTCGACGCGAGCTTCGGAGCCGACCGGCACGGCAAGAGCGACCGCGTCGACGCGCACGCCTTCCGCGTGCAGGAGCCGCGCCTCGGCGATGGCGTCGCCGAGATTCGCACGGCCGTCGCTCACGATCACGATGTGACGCCGCGTGTCGGAAGGCAGGATCGAGCCGGCCAGCTGCAGCGCCGAGGCCAGGTCGGTGTAGTTGGCGTTGGGCCGGCTCTCGAACTCGGCGAACTGAGGGTCGGTGCCGACGTTCACCTCCACCTGCGGATCGCGGCCGAAGCTCACCACCCCGGCGCGGTCCTTGCCCTGTCGCTGGGCCAGGATCTGGTGCACCGTCGCGGTCTCGCGGTCGACTGCGTTCTGCGTGCTCGCCGACAGGTCGGCGAGCACCATGACCGATTGCTCGGGGGGCGAGGTCTGAAACGCGAACCCGGCGAGGGCGCCGGTCAGCAGGAGCACGATCAGCACCCGCAGCCCCAGCGAGAGCCGCGCGCGTGCCGGCGCGAGCGGCGGCGCGAGCCGGGACCAGGTGAAGAACACCGCCGCCAGCGCGATCACGCCCGCCCCCAGGAGGAGCGGGCGCGTCAGCTCAAAGCCCACGGTGAAATGCCAGCCACTCGGCGAGCACGAGCATCAGCGCGAGCAATGCAATCCACGGCCAGACCTGGATCAGGCCGGGGTGGGCGGTCTGCGCGGTGGGGAAGACCCTCGCCGGAGGCAGCGCGAGCCTGTCCACCGGCGTGAGCTGGGACGTGGCGTCGGAGAACAGGTTGACTGCAAACCACGAGCGGTCTGTGCGGCCGGAAACCGTCTGCTCGACCGTGTAGACGCCGAGCAGGCCGGTGTCGGCGAAGGTGGCGATCGAGCCTGTCGCGAGCTGGCGGCGGCTCCCATCGGGTCGCACGACCGTGACGCTCGTGGCGCCGGTCTCCGGCACGATGGTCACGGGCTCGTCGGGATGGAAGCTGCGGCTCGGCACCGATGGAGGCAGCATCCACTCGCTCAGGTTCTGCATGAGCACCGGGAAGCCGATGCGTAGCGGAAGGTCGGAGTCATGGATGTCGAAGCCGACGAGCACCTGCCGATACGGCTCGTCCCGGACCAGCACCAGCGGCGTCTGCACGCTGGTGATGAGCGCTCGACCGAAGCTCGACGCGCGCAAGTCCTGGCTTCGTGCGACGTGCACGTCCTGCAGCGAGACATTGGTCAGCAGCGGGTCGCCGGCATCAGAGGCGCGAACCCTTCCGATGCCGACCGCCGCGCCGCCCGCGAGGGCGCTGCCCGCGGGAGGGTCGACCATGATGAACGGCGCCTCGGGCAGCGCCGGCGGGGAGAAGCGGTCGAAGACGGTCATCGCGTAGGACGTCGCGGCGCGATACGCGGCGGGCGCGATGACGTCGAGCTGGAAGTCGGTCCGCAGCCGCAGCGCCTGTTCGAGGAACACGTTGCCGGGCGTCACCAGGAGGACGCGGAACGCGCGCGGCGCGCGCGCAATCGCGGTCACGCTGTCGTCCAGGCCGAAGTTGTCCTTGGCGTCGATGCGTGCCGTGACCGTGTTGGCGGCATCCGGGACAGGGAGAGCCAGGTCCTGCGCCTGGCCGGCTGCCAGGCTGACCGACCGGACGTCGATCAAGCCGGCGTCCGAGCGCCACTCGAGGGTGAACGTGCGCGCCTGCTGGCCGAAGTTGTGCACGCGAAGATACGCGGCTCGTGACTGCGCGCTGGTGCGCACCGTAAGCGAGGTGAGGCCGAGGTTCTCTCCCGACACGCCGACACGGTGATATTCGATCGGAAACGGCAGGCCATTGGCGAAGGACGTGCGCAGCGGCTCGACGATGCCGTCGCTGAAGAGGTACGCGCGCGAATCCTCTCCCGCTCGCACGCTGCCGGCGGCGAGCGAAAGCGCGCCCGAAAGGTCGGCGGGGCCGTTCGAGGGGCCGATCCCGTTGAGGGCGCGGTGCATGACGTCGTGGTCGCCGGATCCCGAGGCGACGACGCGCGCCGTCGACTGCATTGCGATGAGCGTCATCCGGTCCTGCGGGCCCAGCTGGTCGATCATCGCGCCGATCTCGCGCTTGGCCCAATCGAGGCGTGAGGGCTGCACGTCTTTGGCCTGCATCGATGCGGACGCATCGAGCAACACGACGGTGTGTGCCGCGAGGCTCGCACTGGCTGACAGCGCCGGCTGCACCGCGGCGGCGACCAGCACGCCCGCGACCAGCAGCTGAAGGAGCAGGAGCCAGCTGAACCGCAGCCTCTGCCACGGCACGTTCGCCTGGCGGTCACGGATCTGGTCGGGCCACAGGTCCAGCCAGGGCACGACACGGGTCGGCCGGCGGATGCGCAGGAAGTACAGCGCGACGATCACGGGGAGGGTGATGGCGAGTGCGGCCGCAGCCGGCGCGAGAAACGTCATCCGAGCAATCCGACCTGTCGCAGGGTTCGCTGCACCATGTCTTCGATCGGCTGGTCCGAGGCCAGGCGCGCAAAGCGAAGGCCGTGGCGGCGTGCGGCTCGCTCGATCTCATCTGTCCGCCGCCCCAGCGCGGTCCGGTACGCGGCTTGCGTCGCGGGCGTCGCTGTGAACTCACGCTCGAGGCCGGTCTCCGCATCCTTCAATCGCGCGTCGCCGGTCCAGTCGAGCGCGACTTCCTGCGGTGCCAGCAGCTGCAGGACGGCCCCCTCCTGCCGTGCCAGTCTCAGGGCGGTGATCGCGGGCTCGACGGGCGAGGCGCCAAGCCCGTCGGTGATCAGCACCGTCATCCCCGGCCGCTGGCGCGTGATCGGCGCGACCAGGCGCGCATAGTCGGTCGGCCCGCCCGCTGGAAACGACTGGATCCGCGCGAACAACCCGGCCGCCGCGTGCCGGCCGCGATACGGCGCGCCGCCGGAGGTCGGGCCCTCCGCGAACACGGTCAGCCGCACGCGGTCGAGAGAGGCAAGCGCCACATACGCGATCGCCCCGGCGAGGCGCTTCGCCACCTCGGCCTTGTTGGGCCGGCCCCAATCCATCGAGCCGCTCAGGTCGATGAACAGGCTGAGCGGGAGCTCCTCCTCGGCGACGAACAGCCGAAGCACGAACCGGTCCAGCCGTGCGTATGCGTTCCAGTCGATCAGCCGGTAGTCGTCGCCCGGCGAGTAGTTGCGGAAGTCGGCGAACTCGGGTGAGCGGCCGCGGCTGACCGAGCGCCGCTCGCCGCCCATCTGGCCTTTGACCGCGCGTCGCACGAGGACCGCGAGGGCTTCGAGTCGGCGCAGGAGCGGCGGCTCGAGCAGAGCAGCCATGCCTAGCCCGCTGCTTTGGCTTTGTCTGTCTTCTCGACGATCTCGTCGATCAGCTGATCGGCCGTCACGTCGTCGGCCTCGGCTTCGAACCGCAGGAACACGCGGTGGCGCAGCGCGGGATGCGAAACGGCGACGAGGTCGTCGAACGCGACGTTGTACCGGCCTTCGAGCAGAGCCCGCACCTTGCCCGCCAGCACGAGCGTCTGCAGGCCGCGAGGGCTCGCCCCGAACCGGACGTATTGCTTCACGCTATCGAGCTCCGTGCGGTTGGGATGGGTGGCGGCGATCAGCCTGCCCGCGTAGGCGAGCACGTGCTCCGCGATCGGGACCTCGCGCGCGACCTGCTGCGCGGCGAGGATCGCTTCGGCGTCGGCGACCGCCTCCAGCTGCGGTGTGGTGTTGCCGGTGGTGCGGCGCGCGATCTCCAGCAGCTCCTCCTGGCTGGGGAACGGGACCAGCGACTTGAAGAAGAAGCGGTCGAGCTGGGCCTCGGGCAGCGGGTACGTGCCCTCCAGCTCGATCGGGTTCTGAGTCGCGAGGACGAAAAAGGGGACAGGCAGCTGACGGGTTTCGGTGCCGACCGTCACCGTGCGCTCCTGCATCGCTTCGAGCAGAGCGCTCTGCGTCTTGGGCGTCGCGCGGTTCACCTCGTCAGCCAGCACCAGGTTCGCGAACAGCGGACCCGCCTGGTATTGAAACTCGCGGCGCCCGTTCTCCTCGCGGATGACGTTGGTGCCGACGATGTCCGCGGGCATCAGGTCCGGGGTGAACTGGATCCGGGCGAAGCTCAGCTTGAGCGCCTGACCCAGCGAGCGCACGAGCACCGTCTTGCCCAGACCGGGCACCCCCTCGAGTAGCGTGTGGCCGCCGGCGATGAGCGCGATCACCGTGTCGCGTACCAACCCCTTCTGGCCGACGATCAGCCGCGCGAGCTCGGTCTCGAGGGATTGCGCCAGCTCGGTGACGCGGCCCGGGTCGAGGCGCGGCTCTTCGGCGATCATTTGCCGGCGCTCGTCTCGCCAAGGCTGGAGAAGTAGGCGCGGATCAGGTCGCGCTCGCTCCCCGGGATGAGGCTCTGGTTGGCGGCGTCGAGGGCGGTCTGCTCGTAGGCCTGGATCACCTGGGTGTACGGCGTAAGCGGCACGTCCTGGCCGGGGCCAAGCGGTGCGGGGTCGTTCTCGGACTGGCCGGGCAGAGGGGCGGCCGGGACGTAGACGCGCTCGGTGCTCTGCGCCGCTGAGCCCTGACCGGCGCCCGACCCGCTGTTGCCTTGACCGCCTGACCCGCCGTTTCCAGTCCCGCCGTTGCCGCTTCCGGATCCGGTTCCGGTTCCATTTCCATTCCCGTTTCCGTTGCCATTCCCGTTCCCGTTCCCCGTTCCGGGGCCACTGCCGCTCCCGCTTCCGCTGCCGCCGGCGCCCGCGCGAGGCGAGCCGGAAGCGGTGCCGGTCGCGGTCTGTGCGGCGTCGCGATCGGCCTGGGCGGCCAGCTGCTGGCGGGCGGCTTCGAGCCCGTTGAGGGCGGCCGCGATCTGCTGATCGTTGCTCTCCTGCTGCTGCAGCGAATCCAGCTGGCCGGCCAGGTCGTTGAGGGCGATCGCCGCCGCGCTGGTGTCGCCGGATGCCAGGGCGGACGATGCTTGCCTCAAAGACGCAGCCATGGTTGGGTCCTTGGCCTGCTGAGCCGCCGCCGCGAGCGCGCTTGCCAGCTGCGCGCGGTCCTGGGGCGACAGGCTCTGCAGCTGAGAAGCGAGGTCGCGCAACGACTGCGCACCCTGCGCCGGGCTGGCCGTGAGCGCCTGGCTCGTGGTCCGTCCCGCGTTGGTGGCGGCCAGGTTGTTGGCGAGGTTCTGCGCGGCGCTGGCTCGGGCGGGCGTCTGCGGGTCGGAGAGCTGGAGCAGTTTCTGCTCGGCGGGCGTGATGTTTTGCAGAGCGGCGCGGGGATCTGGCGCCGCGGCGATCTTGGCCTTGGCGTCCTGGAGGATCTTTTGCACCTGCGGGTCGACCGGCGCCGGCGTGCTGGCGGCGGCGATCTTCTTCTGCGCGGCCGCGATGGTCGCCGCCGCCTGCGCCTGGGCGTGGCGGTCGGCCCGCCGCTGCGCGAGCACCTGGTCCATCGGGTTTGGGAGCAGCACGAGGGCTACGGCAGCCACGGCCACTGTGATGGTCAGCAGCATCTCGCCGCGCTGGAGACCGACCGGGTACGCGGCCGCGAGCTTGGCCCGTCCCGCCTTCTCGAGCGCGTCGCGCCGCAAGGCGCCGTCCATCGGTCCGGCATCCAGGCGACGCTCCCACGCGGTCGACAGCCGCTCCTTCAA
>Ga0209689_1002153_pt1 | contig 14771 bp, 14 predicted proteins | sample GraSoiAngelo_149_FD_187119 | JGI IMG/M metagenome (GOLD analysis project Ga0209689, IMG submission 187119) | Grasslands soil microbial communities from the Angelo Coastal Reserve, California, USA - 14_1009_09_30cm (SPAdes) (version 2) | ecosystem: Environmental > Terrestrial > Soil > Grasslands ...
CGCGATAGGGTCTTCGGGCACCTCGCCGTCACGGGTCCGGCCGACCTGGCCCGCCATGACCAGCCAGCGCGCTCCACCGCGGACCTCGACCTGATGGCTGTAGGCGCCGAGGGGCGGATGAATCGACTCAGGGTTGCGCGGGGTTTTGCTCACAAGTCTGTGGGCCCAATCACCCTGACGAGGCTAGAGCTTGCCGCTTTCAGTTTTGCGTCCGTGGTCACCAGGTTGCACCTCAGCGGGAGGCGCGGGAAGCGCGAATCGCAGCCACTACATCTGGCATGCGCTCGCCCGTGGCGGTCCTTTGCCACGACGCCGGGAGCGGCAATACGGCCTCGCGCTCGAGCCGAGCCAGGTCCGCCTCGTCGATCATTTGCTGTGTCCCGATCCTCGTTGCCTTCAGCCGGCCAGAACGGATCCAGCGGCGCAGCGTTTCGGGGTCGCGCTTGGTACGCCGGGCTGCCTCTGGAACGGTGAGCATCGTTGCCACATACTGCAACAACTCATCAACGCGAAAAAGAGGCACGTCAGCGAAAAAACGCGCGGACTCTTATGGCTGGACTGGTTTGTAGGTCAGCAGGACGTTGCCTGAGCGAAACTCACGCGTCGACAGCAATTTCAGTGGGATCCGACGCTCCGCGCTGCTGGACAGCGAGTTGCCCGCCCCGATCAAGACCGGGTTGATGATGATCCGGAGCTCGTCCAGCAGACCGAGCTCCATCAGGCTGGTCGTGAGCACCGAGCTGCCCAGCACCAGCATCTCCTTACCCTTCTCGGCTTTCAACGCCGCCAGGTCCGTAACGTCCCCGATCAGACGCGTGTTCGACCAGGCGGGCTCGGGCGTTTCGAGCGCGTGCGAGACGACGATCTTGGGCGAACTGTTCATCTTCGCCGCCACGATGGGATCGTCCTTGATCGCCTGCTCGGACGGCCAGTACTGCGCCATTCCAACATAGGTCGCGCGGCCGAAGACCAGGCAGTCGGTGGCGTCGAGCTGTTCGATCGCGAAGTCGTTGAACTCCTCGTCGACGTTGTGCCAGTCGATGTCCCACGGCTTCTCGCCCTCGAAGTAACCGTCGAGGGTCACCATAAGAAAGGACGCGCGCTTCCGCACGGCTAAGCCGCCGCCTCGGCTTCTGCGGCGGCGGTCTCCATCTGCTCGACCCGATTCGAGCGCAGCAGCCAGGCCGCCACACAGAGCGTGGCGACGACCACGCCCGCGCTGACGAGCCACGCGAAGTGGTAGCCGCCTGCCAAGGCCTGGACCGTGTCGGCGCCGCCGCGGAGCATGTCCACGCTGTAGGCGCCGGCCAGCGTGGCCAGCACCGCCAGCCCGAACGCGCCGCCGACCTGCCCGGTCGTGTTCAGCAGCCCAGAAGCGAGCCCGGCATCCATGGGCGAGACGTCCTCCATCGCGATCATCGTCAGCGCCGGGAAGGTCAGCCCACCGCCCAGCCCGAGCAACGCCAGCGGGACCAGCATGTGGACCAGGTAGTTGGCGTGGGTGGGTCCGACTGCGACCATCGCCAGCGCGACCAGCGCCACGGCCTGGCCGGCCACCAGCATGCGCCCGGCCCCGAACCTGCCGATCAGCAGAGCCGAGAACCGGATCGAGAACAGTGCCATCACGACCGCGACCGGCAGGAAAGCGAGGCCGATCGCCATCGGGCCGTAGCCCTGCACGCGCTGGAAGTCGAGCGAGCAGACGAAGAAGAACCCGAGGAAGGACGTCGACATGAGCGCCTGCACGACGTTCGAACCGGTCACCTTGCGCGAACGGAACAAGCGCAGCGGGAGGATCGGGTTGCGCCCGCGTGCCTGGCGGACGACGAACGCCGCGAGCAGGACCATCGTGACTGCGCCGAGGACCGCGGTGCGGACCGAGACGAGTCCGTAATCGGACGTCTGGACGATCGTGTAGACACCGAGCATCAGGGCCGCCGTCACCATGACCGCCCCCAGGATGTCAGCACCCTGGCGGATGCCAATTCCCCTGTCCGGCTCGAGCAGGCGGGCCGCCAGCAGTGCGGTCACGATGCCGAGCGGAAGGTTGACGAAGAAGATCCAGTGCCAGCTGACCGACTGGGTGATGAGCCCGCCGGCGATCAGACCGACCACCGCGCCCGCTGAGGCGACGAAGCTGAAGACCCCGAAAGCCTTCGCCCGCTCCACCGGCTCGGGGAAAAGGGTGACGATCATGGCGAGGATCACCGCCGAGCTCACCGCGCCGCCGATGCCCTGGATGAAGCGGGCGGCGATCAGCATCGGCTGGCTGAACGAGAGGCCGCAGAGAAGCGACGCGGCGGTGAACAATGCGAGACCCGCGAGGAAGACCCGCTTGCGACCGACGAGGTCGCCGACGCGGCCGGCGAGCAGGAGCAGGCCGCCGAACGCGATCAGGTACGCGTTGATCACCCAGGCGAGGCCGGACTGGGTGAAACCGAGGTCACGCTGGATGGACGGAAGCGCGACGTTGACGATGGTCATGTCGACCACGATCAGCAGAAAGCCTGTGCAAAGCACCAGCAGCGAAAGCCAGCGTGAATTCTTCATGCCCATTTAGACGACCCCACGTACCAAAACTCATCGATGGCCAACCGATGAGTTCGCGTGGCCTATTCCGTCTAAATTCCGATGGCGACCGATACGGTCACCTTGAACTGTGCTCGGATGAAGAAGCCGGATCTCGCCTCGATCGGCGAGATCGCGCAGGTCCAGCTCGGCATGCGCCGGTGCGGCTGCGAGGTCCGGTTGACGCAGGCGAGCGACGACTTGCTCGCCCTGATCGAGTTCGCAGGCCTTGGCGACGTGCTACGCGTCGAGGTGCAGCGGAAGCCCGAAGAGAGGAAATAGCCTCGCCGTGTCGAGAAAGAACGTGAACTCACCGATCCGACCGTCTGCCAGGTCGAGGACCTGGATCGCCCAGGCGTCGTAGCCGCCGTTCGGGCTGGGCTTCCACTGGGCAAAGGTCGGCATCCCGTTCGCGCTTTCGATCGGGCGGACGCGCGAGCCCTGGCAGCCGATCCCCGGCCCAAACCACCACCTGAGGATGTCGTCGCGGCCGGCCAGCCACATGTCGTAGGGCGGCATCGACTGCTTGGCGTCTTCCCGGATGAGGGCCGTGAGCGCGGTTATGTCGTAGCGCTCGAACGCGGCCACGTAGCGCTCGAGCAAGGCGCGGTTGGCGTCGGTTAGCGGCTGCGCTCTTTCTGCGGCTCCGGTGTTGGTGCTGGCGAGCGTCGCCCGAGCCCGCTGGAGCGCGCTGTTGACTGAAGCCACCGAGGTGCCGAGCAGCTCGGCGACCTCCGAGGCCTGCCAGTCGAGCACCTCGCGCAGGATGAGCACGGCGCGCTGCCGAGCGGGCAGGTGCTGCAGCGCGGCGACGAAGGCGAGGCGGATCGACTCATTCTGGACGGCCACCTCGGCCGGGTCGCGCTCGGGTGCGATGAGGTGAAGCGGGATCGGCTCTAGCCACGTCACCTCGGCCGGCACGTTGAGGTTCGCCTCGATCGGCTCGACTGACGGGCCCAGGTCCATCGGCCTCGCCCGCCTCTCCTTGCCTTTCAGCATGTCGAGGCACACGTTGGTCGCGATGCGGTAGAGCCAGGAGCGCATCGCTGCACGGCCTTCGAACCGCTCGCGATTTCGCCACGCCCGCACAAAAGCGTCCTGCACCGCATCCTCGGCATCGAACGGAGAGCCGAGCATTCGGTAGCAATAGGCGGTGAGCTCGCCTCGATATGGTTCGAGGTCGCCGAAGGCGTGCGAGGGCGATAGGGTCGGGGTCTGCATCAAGGCGATTTTAGCGGCGGTTTTCGGACGAGTCGGTCACGCGGTCTCGGCGGCTGAGTCGTCCGATTGTTCGTGGAGCCACGACAAGCCGCAGTTGAACGCATCCTCGACCGAGTCGTGGCTGTGCGAGCAGCCCCACTGCGGCTCCCGAAACCTGTCCGTTTCCTCGTACGCCTCGGCGCGGTACACCAAAGCGGGCATCGCACCTTTGCGCATGGGCCCATGCGACGCCATGACCCGGACTTTCAGCGCCACGGCGGAACCCTAATCCGCGCCGGGGCGGCGTGTCGTCGTCCATTTGAGGTACCGAGGCGCCCGGCGAACTCGATTCGGCCCCTAGAACGGCTTGAAAATCATCAGGACGAGCAGGACGACGAGCCCGACCGCGCCGACCCACAGGGCGAGCATCGGCCTGGTGCGGCGGAGATGCTCGGCGAGGGCATCGTCGGGTCCCCCGGCGGCTCCGCGCGCATAACGGTACGCGTTCGCTATGAAGCCCATGAAGGCGGCCACCGCGAGGAGCACGACCACCGCCGCCCATGGCCAGACCCTGCCCCACCAGCTGCCCGCGAACGCCATCCAGATCCCCGTGGCCAGTATCAGCACCAGGCCGGCGTTGGCGAAGATCGACGACCGCTCCGAGAGGCGCAGCAGCGCCCGGCTGTGACCCGAGACGGGACCGCGCAGGGCGAAGGCCGCGCCGCCTGACACCCCGTGGGCAAAGAGAAACACCGCCACGCCGAAGATGTGCAGGAACCTCAGCCAGACGTACAGGCTCATTGCGGGTGGATGCTAAGCGATCCGGCGGTCAATCGACGAGGCCTGCGAAGAGCTCGCCGTACTGCTTGAGATGCCGGTCGGTCAAGAAGTTTTCCGCGACCCTGCGCATCGCTGCCTGCCCCATCTCCTGCGCCGTTGCACGTTGGGTCAACAGGCGCGTCACCGCGGCTGCGTAACCCTGCAAGTCGGTCGGATCGTCGAGCAGGATGCCGGACTTCTCATGTTCGACCTGGTCCTGGATCCCGCCGATCCGGCTGGCCACGACCGGTCGTGCTTTCCACATCGCTTCGGAAACGGTCAGGCCGAATCCCTCGGCGAGGCTCTTCTGGACGATGACCTCCGACCAGCGTTGGAGCGCGTTGACGATCGCGGCATTCTCGTCGAGGTCCTGCATCGGCAGGCACGCCAGGTGGACGCGCCGGCGAGCCGCTTCGGGCAGCCGCTCCCAGGCGACCCTCGCCTCATTGAGCACCTCCGCGCCCTCGGGGTCGTCGGCGACCGCGCCGACCGCGGGCCCGGCGATCAGCAGGTGCGCGGGGGTGTCGGGCGCCACGAAATTCGCGAATCCTTCCATGACCCCGATCGGGTCCTTCAGCCGGTCCCAGCGCGAGACCTGGACGACCAGCCGGGTTGCCGGAGCCGGAGGCGCCAGCTGGAAGACTTCGGCCCGCCGGGATACCAATCCAATGGTTCCGCTCGGTCGCACGTAGTAAGGCGTCGCGGCGGCGAAACCCGAGATGAGGCCCGCATTGATGAGGATGGCCGCCGCCATCTCCCGGGTCATGGCGTTGTTCTTCGGGCTGAAGGGGTCGATGGACGGAGGGATGACCACGATCCTCTCGCGCGGAAGGTCCTTCCAGGCATACGTGGCGCGCGAAAAGATGTAGGCCTGGGCGCCGGGCAGGTAGCGCATGAGGAACTTCCAGGCCGTCTCCGCCCGGGCATTGATGGCGTCCGCACCGACATGGCAGCGCCACACGACCGTGACGTTTCTTTGCTGCAATTCCGAGACCAGGCCGGCCGTCTGCGGGTCGTGCAGGAGAACGATGTCCCCGGGTCGAACCATCGTCGCCAGCTCCTGTCCGACCAGCGCGAGCGCCCGCGCGTACTCGCCGTGCTCGGCCTCGCCCAGGTCGCCACCGTCTCCCTCGAAGCCCTGGACCTGGTTGTGAATTCGCTTCGTCACCTCGAAAAACTCGGGGCGGCCCTGGATCACGACCCAGCGGGCGTCGATGCCAGCACCTGACACATACGCGATGACCGAACGCAGCATCTCCGCCACGCCGCCTCCGCCGGCGGTGGAGTTCACATTCCAGATCACCCGCCCGTCGAGCTTCTCTCTGGCGCGCACGATGGCGGCGGAAAACTCGCGGTAGCGGTCGGGATCCAGGATCTGGCGGAAGTGGCCGGGCGAAACGGGTGAGACCGGAACCAGGCTGACGTGTGGAAGAGCTGCCGTCTGCATCGCGTCAGGGGCTCACACTAATGCAGGCGTAGGATCAGCTCGTGGCTCAGAGCCCGCCGCCACGGCCACCCGAAAAGCGCCCCGGCCCCGGCATCTCCGCACCGATGCGGAGCGCGCGCTTCTGGATCATCCTCGCGGTGCTGTTCGCCGCCAACATCCTGATCAGCAACATCCTGACGTCGGCCACCCAGCCCCCGACGGTGACCATCTCGTACAACTCGTTTCTCGACCAGGTCAACGCCGACAACGTAACCAGCATCACGAGCACGGGAGAGGCCATCACCGGCGTCACCAAGAAACCGGTCAAAGACTCCAGCGGCACGAGCTCGACGAAGTTTCAGACGCAGCGTCCGGCGTTCGCCAACGACGACCTGATGAAGGTGCTCCAGGAGCACAACGTCGTCATCAACGCCAAAGACCCGAACGCGTCGACACCGCTGTGGGAGACCCTGCTGTTCAGCTTCGGCCCGACCATTCTTCTGGTCCTGGGCTTCCTTTATCTATCGCGTCGCGCGGCTGCGGCTGGCGCCGGAGGAATCCTCGGCAGCTTCGGCCAGAGCCGGGCTCGCCTTTACGACGCCGAGAAGCCGTCGGTCACGTTCGCCGATGTCGCGGGCATCGACGAGGTGAAGGCGGACCTGCAGGAGGTGGTCGACTTCCTGCGCGAGCCACAGAAGTACCAGCGTCTCGGAGGCACGGTGCCGAAGGGCGTGCTGCTGATCGGCGCGCCCGGCACCGGCAAGACTTTGCTCGCGCGCGCCGTCGCGGGCGAGGCGAAGGTCCCGTTCTTCAGCATCGCCGCCTCCGAGTTCGTGGAGGCGATCGTCGGCGTGGGCGCCTCTCGTGTCCGTGACCTTTTCGCCAAGGCTCGGGCGGCGGCGCCGGCCATCATCTTCATCGATGAGCTCGACGCGATCGGCCGCAGCCGTGCCGCTGCCTTGCGGGTGGGCGGCAACGACGAGCAGGAGCAGACGCTCAACCAGATCCTGACCGAGATGGACGGCTTCGATTCGCGCGAGGGCGTGATCGTGCTGGCGGCGACCAACCGGGCCGACGTGCTCGACCCCGCCCTCCTCCGTCCGGGTCGGTTCGATCGCCGCGTCACGGTCCAATCACCCGACCGTCGCGGCCGCGCCGCGATCCTGAAGATCCACTCGCGCCACGTGCCGCTGGCGCCTGACGTCGACCTCGACCAGATCGCCGCCCAGACGCCAGGTCTCGTGGGCGCCGACCTGCGCAACCTCGTCAACGAGGCGGCGCTCGGCGCGGCGCGCAAGGGCGAGGCCGCGGTCACGATGGCAGACTTCGCCGAAGCGATCGAGCGGACTCTGCTCGGCACCGAGCGGAAGATCCTCCTCAACGACCAGGACCGTGAGCGCATCGCATATCACGAGTCCGGGCACGCGCTGCTCGGTCTCCTCGTCCCGGGCGCGGACCCCGTGAAGAAGGTGACGATCATCCCCCGCGGTCAGGCCCTCGGCGTAACGCTGCAGAGCCCGATCGACGACCGCTTCAACTACGGCGAGGACTACCTGCGCGCGCGCCTGGTCGGCGCGTTGGGCGGTCGCGCGGCGGAGACGATCGTCTACGGCGTCGTCACCACCGGGGCCGAGAACGACCTCATGCAGGTGACGCGAATCGCGCAGCAGATGGTCGTCCGGTGGGGCATGAGCCCGAAGGTCGGACCGCTCAACTACGGCGACAACGATGGAACGGCTTTCCAGCAGCGCCAGTACAGCGAGGCCACGGCGCAGCTGATCGACGAAGAGGTCCGCCGCATCTCCGAAGAGTGCCTCGCCGACGCGGAAAAGCTGCTCCAGTCGCACCGTGCTCAGCTCGATGCTCTCGCCCGCGCCCTCTTGAAGAGTGACTCACTCGACGAGGCCGAGATCCTCGAGGTGACCGGCGTCAAGCCGCAGCCCGGACCGTCCGGCACGCTCGCCGCCCAGGAAGCGGTAAAGGCCGCCCGGACCTAGCTCTCGAAGGCTCGGCGCTGCCGGCCTTGCGAGCGGGTGATGTGCTCGGCCATTGCCGCTGCAGCCTCTTCCGGCTGGTGGGCCGCGATCGCCTTCACGATCGCCTCATGTTCAGCCGCGGTCTCGGGCCCGATCCCGGTCGCGTAGTAAAGGCGATAGAGGTGGAGGTGCGAGCGCAGGCGGCTCAGCGTCTCGCCGAGCAGCTCGTTGCCGGACGCCGCGGCGATCGCCTCGTGGAAGCGGGCGTCCTGAAAGGCAAACTCCCGGTAGTCCCGATAGCCGAGCGGCTTTTCGGGCCGCAGGCCCTCGATGGTTTTCCGCATTGCGTCGATCTCACGCTGCAGCGCGGTGACGAGCTGGCGATTCGCACGCTCGCAAGCGCGCCGGGCGGCGAACGGCTCGATCAGCCCGCGGACTTCGTAGAGCTGCTCGAAAGCCGCGGCATCGAGGATGGGAGCGATCGAGTATCCCCGCAGCGGCTCTTTGATCACCAGACCGTCCATCTCGAGCCGCGCCAGCGCCTCGCGCACGGGGGTCGGCGAAACGCGCAGGTCGCGCGCGAGCTGGTCGATGTTCACCCTCGCCCCGGGCTCGATGTGCTGGTCCATCACCAGCTCCTTGACCGCTTCGTAAACGCTGTCGGTCAGGATCAGGCGCGGAAGCGGGGCAGGCCGTGCGCGCTCTTTCACCAGTTGAGGTCGAACACCTCTTCCATCGCCGCCCACCACTCCCCTTCTCTCGCCTCCGGGACGCGCTCCTGCATGGAGCTCATCAGCACATCCCACTCGCGGTAGCGAGGCAGCTCGTTCAGCTTCGGGAAATCGCGGTCCGGATCGAATCCGTCGACCGCCTCCATGTACATGAACAGGCGGCGGCCGATCAGGAAGATCTTCATCTCGATGATGCCGATCTCCTTCAAGCGCGCGATGACCTCGGGCCACGCTTCGCGGTGGTATCGCTTGTACCGATCGATGACGTCCGCGTCGTCCTTGAGCAGCAACGTCAATCCGTAGCTCTGCATCTCTTTCAGCTAAGCCGGCTCATGATCGCCGCGCTCACCTCCTCGTAGTCGTGGCTGTTCGATATGTCGCCCACGAGCCTGTGGTTCCGCATGATCAGGATCCGGTCCGCCAGGCGGACGATCTCCGGCATGTCGCTCGAGATCACCATGATCGCCTTGCCGTTCGCTGCGAGGTTCCAGATCAGCTCGTGCAGCGCGTTCTTGGTCTTGATGTCGATCCCGATCGTCGGCTCGTCGATGATGAGGATCTCGACGTCGGCGGCAAGCCACTTGCCCAGGCTCACCTTCTGCTGGTTCCCGCCGGACAAAGTGCCCACCTGCTGCGCCAGCGAGTGCGCCCGGACGTCGAGCTGCTTGACCAGCGGCATGACGGCCGCCGTCTCGGATGAGCGTCGAATCCACTGGCCGAACAGTCTGAGGCGCCGCCAGATGGTGATCGACATGTTGGTGAGGACCGAGTGGAGGAGGATGAGCCCCTCTTCTTTGCGGTTCTCGCTGACGTAGCCGATGCGATGGCGAGCGAGGGCATCGCGAAGGTCGCGAATGCGGGCGCTGCGTCCTCGCACGAGCACGTCCCCGCCGGTCACCTTGAGCTCGCCGATGATCGCCTTGGCCAGCTCGGTGCGCCCGGCGCCGACCAGGCCGTACAGGCCGAGGATCTCTCCCCTGTGGAGGCTGAATGTGATGCCGCGCGCCCCCGCCTCGGTGGCGAGGTCTCGCACCTCGAGCACCGGCTCGCCGCGTGCGGGACGGGCGGGCAGCTGCGCGAGCACGTCCGACCTTCCGATCATGTAGGTGACCATCTGGTCCTGGGTCAGGCCTTTGATCTCGTGGTCGAGCGCGGTGTTGCGGCCGTCCCGGAGGACGGTCACCCGATCCGCCAGCTCGAACACCTCCTCGAGCTTGTGACTGACGAAAACCACGGCGACGCCCTGAGCGCGCAGCTCTCGCAGGACGCGGAACAGGTAGCCGGTCTCGTGCGGGGTGATCGCCGCCGTCGGCTCGTCCAGGAGGAGGATCCGCGCCTGCAGGGAGAGGGCCTTGGCGATCTCGACCAACTGCATCTGTGCCGCGCTGAGGGCGGAGACCGACCTGGTCGCCGGCATGTCGAGTCCCACCGTCTTCATCCAGGGTCGCGCTTCTCGGTAGATGGCTGCGTAATCGACGAGCTGTGGAAGCCGGGTCGGTATCCGCTCGAGCAGGATGTTCTCCGCCACGGTGAACTGCGGGATCAGGTTGTGCTCCTGGTGGACGACGCTGATCCCCGCCTTCAACGCGTCGCGCGCGGACCCAAAACGGACGGGCGCCCCGTCGATCGTGACGCTGCCGGCGTCTGGCTGATAGACGCCGGTGAGGATCTTGATCAGCGTGCTCTTGCCGGCGCCGTTCTCGCCGACCAGGGCCTGGATCTCTCCGCTGCGCAGGCGGAGCGAGACGTCGTCCAGCGCCACGACTCCCGGAAATTGCTTGCGAATGCCGGCCGCCTCGAGGACCACCCGGGCCGGCGCAATGGTGCTCATTTCTGCTCCGCGGGGCGCCGCGGCACCGGCTCCTCAGCCGGCCGGTCGGTCACCGGAGGCGCCGTCGATTTGAGCCTGAACACATCACGTAAGCCGACAGCGCGCACCCGGCCGAGCAAGACGCCGCCGAGGATCAGCGCTCCGACGAAGAACTGGACCCAGTATGGGTTGGCGTTGACGAGGATGAGCCCATCGGAGATGAGCGACACGAGCACCATCGCGAACACCGTGCCGAGGAGCGGCGCGCTACCACCTGCGAGGACTGCTCCGCCGATGATCGGACCGGCAAAAGACGGCAGGATCCAGGTCACGCCGATGGTCGGCTGCCCCTCGCCTAGCTGAGCCATCAGCAGCGTTCCGGCCACCGCGCCGAAAAAACCTGAGATGCCGTGCGCCGTCACGATCACCCGCCGGACCGGAAGTCCGGACAGCGCCGCGGCGACCGGGTTGCCTCCCACCGCCAGGAGCTGACGGCCGAGCACGGTCTGCCGGAGAAAGACCGCGAGCGCGACTGCGAGCACGATCGTGACAATCGCAATTTCTGGAAACGCCCCGATCCGCGCCTGGCCAAAGGACGCGACCGCGCCGGGGATGTGATAGAAGGGCGTCGCGTGCGTGATGCCGAGGTTGACGCCGGCGAACACGTATGAGGTGCCCAGGGTCAAGATGAAGCTGTTCACCTTCGTCCAGTGGATCAACAGGCCGTTCACGGCTCCGCATGCGGCACCCAGCACCAGACCGCACGCAATCGCGATCACGACCGGGGTGTCGTAACTGACCATCAGACCTGACTCGACGATGGCGACCAGTCCGCCGATGGCGCCGATCGACAGGTTCATCTGACCGACGGCGAGCACGATCATCTGCGCCAGCGCGACCAGAAGCAGGATCGAAAAGTCACGGCCGGTGATGAACAGGTTGTAGGTCGACGTGAAGGAAGGAGTGACGACAGTCAGCAGCAGAGCCCCCGCGAGATCGACGATGAGCAGGCCCAGGGCCACACCGGACATCCGCCGCCAGATGGCGACCATCAGCTCGCGGCGCCGCCCACCGTTCGCGTGATCCGATCCAGCCCGACCGCGAGCAGGAGCACGGCGCCGAGGAACACGCTCAGCCAGAAGTTGCTCACGTTCATCAGGAGCAGACCGCTGGAGATGGTCGCCACCAGCAGGCCGCCGAGGACGGTTCCCGAGACCGAGACGAGACCGCCGGAGAGCAACGTGCCACCGATCGCCGGAGCGACGAAAGACGCCAGGACCCAGTCGCTTCCGATGCCCGGTGACGCGGTGTTGTTGGCGGCGACCGACATCGCGCCCGCCAGCGCGGCGAGCAGGCCGGAAAGGCCGTGCGCGACGAGCACGATCCTGCCCACCGCCAGGCCGGACATCCGCGCCGCCTGCCGGTTCGCCCCGATGGCGAGCATCTCCCGTCCGAGGCTCGTGCTCCGGTAGACCAGGCCGAGCACGAGCGCGACGCCCAGCATGATCAACACCAGCGGCGCCACCGGCACCCCGCCGAGCTCGATCTGCGCGATGCCGAGGAACGAGTCAGGCAGGTTGCTGAACGGACGGGCTCGCGTGAGGATCAGCATCCCGCCCGTGATCAGGCTCGCGGTGGCCAGCGTCACGATGAAGCTGTTGAGGTGAGTCCAGACCACCAGCGCCGCGTTGCCGAATCCAAGGCTCGTCCCGAGTGCGAGCGCCAGGAGCACCGCGAGGGCGGGCGGCACACCGAGCACCTGCATCAGCCAGCCGGCGAACATCCCCGTCGCCCCTCCGATCGCGCCGACGGACAGGTTCATGTCGCCGATCGACAGCACGACCATCTGGGCGAAGCCGATGGTCACGGCGATCGCCGCCGAGCGCAGCAGGAAGAAAAGGTTGAAGTCGGAGGTGAAACCCGTCGCGAAGGCCGAAAAGAAAATCCAGAAGCCCGCCGTGATGATGAGCAGCGCGAGCAGCCCGAGCGTGCGCAGGAGGCCGGTGCCGCGAAGCTCGGTGAGTCGAGTCCGCACGGCGACCGTGCGCGTCGCGCTCATTCCACCTTCAGATGATGGATCTTCTCGAAATCCCAGTCGATTCCGATGCCGGGGGTGTCCGGCGCCACGGCCACCCCGTTGGAGATCTGCAGCGAGTCCCTCGTGATGCTGCGCAGCTGCGGGATGTGCTCGACGTAGAGCGCGTTGGGCACCGCGGCGGCGAGGCTGACGTGCAGCTCCATCAGAAAGTGCGGGGCCACCTTGACGTTGAAAGTCTCAGCCAGGTGAGCCACCTTGAGCCACGGCGTGATCCCGCCGAGCCGCGCCACGTCCGGCTGCAGGATGGAGGCGGCTCCCGCGGCCAGGTATTCGCGAAAGTGACTCGGCGAGTAGATGCTCTCGCCGACGGCGATCGGGATCGAGGTGCTGGCGGCGAGACGGGCGTGACCGCTCATGTCCTCCGCCGGCAGCGGCTCCTCGAACCAGAAGAGCTGTAGTGGCTCGAACAGCTGCGCCCTTCGTTTGGCCTCCGCGTAGGTCATGGACTGATTGGCATCGACCATGATGTCCAGGTCGGCGCCGACCGCCTCGCGCACAGCGTTCAATCGCTCGAAATCCTCGCCCGGCCGCGGTTTGCCGACTTTGACCTTGACGCCGGGCCACCCCTGCCGCTTGGCCGCGATCGCCCCCTCGACGAGCTCCTCGGTCGAGAGCTGGAGCCAACCTCCTTCCGTGTCATAGAGCGCCACCTCGCGCTTGGCCCCGCCCGCGAGACGCCACAGCGGCTGGCCTAGCGACTTGCAGCGCAGGTCCCATAGGGCCGTGTCGATGGCGGCGAGGGCGAGGCTCGTGATCACCCCCACCACCGTTCCGTGGGTGGACCAGAAGAGCTTTTGCCAGACGGCCTCGATCTGGTTGGCGTCCTCACCGGTCAAGAGGTCGAGCAGGTCGTGGCGAAGGTGGGCGAGCACGGCCCGCCCACCTGTTCCGATCGTGTAGGCGTATCCGACACCCACCGCTCCCTCGTCGTTCTCGACCTCGACAAAGATCGTCTCCTGCTTGACGAAGGACTGGATCGCGTCGGTCCGGGGACGTTCCGGCATGAGGTCGACGAGGTATGCGTCGACCCGCCGGATCTTGCTTTTCATGCCCGGTTGCGAGGTGACGGCGCGCTCCATCAGCAGGACAGGTACTTGGCCTTGAAGCCGTCCGTGATCTGCTTGGTCAGGGTCTTGAAGTCGTTCGCGTATGTGGCCGTCTTGTCAGGGCTGATCAGCAAGGTGCCGGAGTCGATGAAGTAAGGCGCGTCGGACTTCTTCTTGCAGCCTCGGTGCATCTGGTCCAGCGCGTACGCGCCGATGTAGGCCTGGCCGTATGGGTTCTGTCCCATGGTGCCGACGAGGAAGCCATCCTTCACCGCGGCGAGCGTGGTCGGGTCGTCGTCGATGCCGACCATCTTGATTCGCTTGTCACCGAGGGTCCGTAGGGCCTTTGCAGCGGCGACGGTGGGGTTGTACGCGGTGGTGACGATGCCCGTGATGTCCTTGTGCGCCGCCAGCGCCTGGTTGATCGCGGTGTCGGCGGTCTGCGCGTCCTTGTCGATGTCGGCGAGGGTGATCAGGGTCACCGAGCTGCCGGCCTCGCCGACCGCCTTCTTCACCGCCTGGTCGCGCAGCTGGGTGTTGGGGTCGGTCAACAGACCGGTTCCGTGCAGGAGCACGCCCTTGCCGCCCATCGCCTGGATCACCGTCTTCGCCGCCGTGTACGCGGACGCTCCCACGTCGGTGGCGAGGCAGAAGCTGGTCTTGGTCGGTTCATGGACGCAGCCGCCCACTGCGACCACCGGGTCGCCACGCGAGACGAGCTGGCTCACGATGCCGTTCGCCGCGTCGCCGTCAGTCGGAAAGATGCCGAACCCGTTGAATCCCTTCGACGCCAGGCTCGTGAGCAGCTGGTTCTGAAGGTCCTGCTTCCAGTCAGTCGGGACCTCGAAGCTGCCCTTGGTGAGCTTGAAGTCCGTCGTCGCGTCCGCGATCGCACCGCGCATGGGTTCGAAATACGGGTGCGGGCCGCCGGGCACGATCGCCACCGATGCCGCCGTCGTTCCGCCACCCCCGCCCTGGGTGCCGCCGCACGCGGTCAGCACGAAGAGGCCGATGAGGATGGAAACCGCTTCCCTTTTGCCAGTCACAGACGTACCTCCTGGTCGTGAATGTGTTTGGTAGTTCCCAATATCCTATAG
>Ga0209689_1002154_pt1 | contig 14766 bp, 12 predicted proteins | sample GraSoiAngelo_149_FD_187119 | JGI IMG/M metagenome (GOLD analysis project Ga0209689, IMG submission 187119) | Grasslands soil microbial communities from the Angelo Coastal Reserve, California, USA - 14_1009_09_30cm (SPAdes) (version 2) | ecosystem: Environmental > Terrestrial > Soil > Grasslands ...
CACCGCCGCTGCAGAGGGAGGCGCTCGCTCGTTTTCGGGCAGGCGACCCTTCTCATAACTCGGGGGATCATCGGTTCGAAAATATGCCGCCCGCTACGGACAAACGGCGTCCCCTCTTGTCAGGCGACATCCGACAAAAATATTTGAAGTTTTTCTTGTATTTTGGTGCCCGCAGGAAATAAGCCCGCTACGACAAACGGCGTCCCCTCTCGTCAGGCGACATCCGACAAAAATATTTGAAGTTTTTTCTTGTATTTTGGTCACGGCAGGAAATAATCCCGGTCACTTAACTCATATATGGCCACCATAATCCTCGTCTAGTGCGCCACTAAATTGGGAGAACTTCTAAATTGGGAGAACTTATGAGCTTGCAAACTGGAAAAAAAACTACAAACAGAATCAACGTTTCACCGAGTAGAATCATACCACGCATCGGCGCGCCACTCGTGATCCTCGCGCTGATGGTTTCAGGGCTCTGGGGCACAGCGGCTCGGGCATCAACGCTGCAGGACCCGCAACCGGAAGATAGCACTACGCGCTTTGGGCAAGCCATCGCGGTCGTCGGTGACATTACCGGTGACGGAGTTCCGGATCTCGTAGTCGGAGGGCCGTTCCACGATTCAGAGTTTAGTGGCAACAATGGGTTTGGTCCGCCGCAGGATGTGGGACGAGCTTTCCTCATCAACGGCGCAACTCTGGGGGAGATAACTGAACTCAACGACCCGTTTTTTCAACAACCCCTGGATTTCCCGAAGTTTGGCGGTTTCTTCGGCTTCTCCGTAGCCGGTATTGGAGATATTAATCATGACGGTGTCCCGGACATCCTTGTCGGGGTTCCCCACCACTCCAACTTCGACGCGGACCGCATAAACTGCGGTGAGGCTTTTGTCTTCAGCGGCGCGAATAACAGTATTCTCTTTACCATTAACGATCCTAATGAAGAGGAGGGAAACAGGTTCGGGTACGCTGTCGCCGGCCTGGGAGATGTTAACGGCGATGGAGTTCCCGATATGATCATTGGCGTTCCAAAAAACAACGCGTCTGACGCGTTGCCTGACGTAGGAACTGCTTACATCTTCAGTGGCGCGAACGGCAGCTTGATCCGTCAATTGGATTCTCCCGACCAAACGTTAAGCGCCAGGTTTGGATCAGCGTTGGCTAACGCCGGTGATGTTAATCATGATGGGGTAAACGACATTATCATAGGTGCGCCGGGTGCAAGTAAAGCCTATGTCTTTAACGGTGCGACTGGCGCGCTTCTCTTCACACTGGCCAATCCGTCTCCTTCTGGGGACAAACCATCTTCTTTTGGTTACGCTGTCGCAGGAGGTCAGGATCTTGATGGCGATGGGACTCCCGACTTCGTGGTCGGTGCACCAAACCAGAAGAGCCTTCAAGGAGCGGCCTACGTTTTTAAGGGCTCGAATGGAACTCTGCTACGCAGCTTGCGCGGCCCTGCGCAGAGATTTGCCAAATTTGGCACTTCGGTAGCGTTAAGCCCGGATATCACTGGCGATGGGCGACCGGATATTCTGGTTGGCGCCCCCGATGTGACTGTGAACGGGCTGCAAAACGCAGGCGAAGTTCTGATTTTTAGAGGTAACGGAAGACTCTCCCAGACGTTAACCAGCGAACAGCCTACGGCGTTCGCAGGTTTTGGTTTCGCGGTAACTACAGCAGATTTCGGCGGCGGCATCAAGAAGGTGATCGGGGTTCCTTTTGAAGACGTAAATCTCATTATAGGTGGAGATGTTCAAACGCATCTCCAGATGGGTCAAATCGAGGTTCAGTAAAAGTAGGTTCAGTAAAAACAGGGAAAATTATGAAAAAGGTACAATTCTCAGCGTTGGCTTGCTTAATCCTTTCCGCGGCGTTTCTGCCGTCAGCGTCGGCTAACCATCGAACTGGCAGCATCATCGCGCCCGAGTTGCTCGTGGCCGGCGATTTCAACCAGGATGGCAACATGGATCTGGCAGTCAATTGCACCGGATTCGACGTGGTGGCCATCTTGTTAGGAGACGGACAGGGCGGGTTCACTTTGGCGGGACATTTTCCGACTGATACTCTCACAAAGGGGCTCGAGGCGGGCGACGTAAACAGGGACGGACATCTCGATCTAGTGACTTGTACCAACTGGGGTTACGACGAGGATATTCTCCTGGGTGATGGTTTAGGTGCCTTCCATGTGGCTTCCCCGCCAACGGAAGTTGACGGCGATGGCGAGCCGGTCCGTCTCCTTTTGCGAGACTTTAATAATGACGGCAAGCTTGATATCTTAGTGAACGCGCCCGATGACGACAAAGTGGTACTCTATTTTGGCGATGGGAAAGGGAACTTCCCTGGTCCTGACCTGGAAATAGAAGGCGTGCAACACCCCTTCGGCATGGACGCGGGCGATCTCAATGGCGATGGAAATCTGGACGCGGTTGTGGGCGGTCCCTCAAACACCGCAGGGGCCAGCCTGGTCACTGTCATGCTAGGCGATGGGGCAGGAGGATTCACGATTAGCACGTTCCCAGTCGGTGACTTGCCATCTAGTAATAAGATTGGCGACCTGAACAACGACGGCGACCAGGACATTGTGGTGGCGGGAGCCCAACCGGGCAATACTAGCGGCAACTACATTTCCACGTACCTTGGCAATGGCAGGGGTGTTTTTGCTCTGGCGCAGACAGTACAGCTGGGGCCGGGAAACTTAAAAGGCGACATCGCCCTTGGGGATTTCGATGAGGACGGGAATCTGGACGTGGCATTTCCTGTAACTGGAACTCAGACGCCGCACCAGCATAGCACTAAGCTTGAGATTTTCTTCGGCGACGGTCATGGAAACTTATCGGCGGGACCAGTTTTGACCGTGGAAGAGGAACCTCACACCGTCATTGCCGTGGATGTTAACCATGATGGGCATCTGGACCTGGCTAATACAAACAGGACTGCTGGAACAGTTACTGTGCTGCTGGGTGACGGGCACGGGAACTTTACACTTTCATCGTCAACATCCGTACTTTCGCCGATACCATAAAATGATAGAATGAAATCCACGGCAATCCTCTCAATAGGGGTAGCGAGTGTCGCTACCGCAGCAGTTTTAACTACATCGTTGTGGGGGGAGGGCCAACGGCTGTCGGCCGTCAAACAAACCCCTCCGAACAGATTCATTCCTCGGGGGAGAGCTGCGCCCGAAGGTCCGGCCCAATTTTTCTCCTTCTCCACACCGGATAACCCCAGCACTCGCCCGCCCCCGGCGGAAACCGGCTTTGACGACCTAACCAACGGCTACTTTCAACAAGGGCCGGACTTTGATACGATCACTAAGGACAATGTGGAGCCACTTCGCTCTTACAATGATGGCCGGTTCGTTTTTGAAGAAAAGGAAATGGCAGAGGACGGTCTTGGGCCTACCTACAACACTCAGAGCTGCAGCGCATGCCACCAGAACATTGTCACGGGCGGCGCGAGCCAGATAGCCGAGCACCGGACTGGGCACACCTTCAATGGCCAGTTCTTCGAATCGCCGGGTGGTTCGCTCATTCAATCGCGTGCCACATTCCCCGACATCGTGGAACATGTGCTTCCCGTGGACACCGTCAGAACTTTCCGCATGTCCACGAACACCATGGGTGATGGCTATGTAGAGTGCGTGTCAGATAGCACGCTGACCGCTATTCGAGATGCACAGCCGCCCGATATGCAGGGGACGGCTCCCGAGGTTGCTGTTCTGGAGGGCGATGGCAGCCCCGGCGTTGGCCGGTTTGGATGGAAATGCCAGCACCGCAGTCTGCTCTCGTTCGCGAGTGATGCTTATCTCAACGAAATGGGCATTAACAGTCCGCTCTTCCCCGATGAAAATACGTCGCAAGGCCTGTTTGTCGGGTATGGCACGGCCTATGACCCCCTGCCGGAACCTGAAGACGACGGCACAGATACTCAGGCCTTCGCCAACTTTATGCGATCCACCAAGGCCCCGCCGCGCGGGCCGATCACGCGTGATGTACAACTTCGGTGAAAAAAAGTTTAACCTAATAGGCTGCAATATTTGTCACGTTGGTACCATTGTCACGGCCGCCGCCGGCACGCCGATCAACGGCGGTGCGTTCACCGTTCCGGACGCTCTGGGCAACAGAGCTATTCATCCCTACAGCGATTTCTTGTTGCACGATATCGGCACGGGAGACGGCATACCGATTGAGCCCGGTTCCGAGTTCGCGGGCACGGGTGCCCAAATTCGTACCGCTCCACTTTGGGAACTTCGGACTCGCAACCGGCTGATGCACGACGGTCTGTCTTTTACCTATGACGACGCCATTCAGCGGCATGACGGACAAGCCGCCGCTGTGAGGGACGCGTTCAACGCGTTGGGTGACTTTCAGAAAGCGCAGATAATCGACTTTCTGAATTCTCTTTAATTTAAGATTGACTTTGGCAGTGGCGCAGAGCGCGCCCCGCGCAACAACTGCGCACGACTGAGGAGGCACCGTCAGCGTTAATTGCGAGAAGTTTCCGGCCTCTCGTCCCCACTGGCTCATTCTGCGAAACGCCATGGCGGAAGACAAATGATAGCCGTGGCGGTTCGCCGGCTCATGGACCAGGATTCGAAAAGCTGAAGGATCAGTGAAGAGATGGAGCGCGACAGAGTTCGTACGCAATTCTGCGTATTTCCAAGAATCGCGTAAGGCGCAAAAATTCCCGCATGAAAACGATAATCCTCAAAACAATGCCATCTACTAACCCAAAGGTCAGAACTCCCATGAACCACGCATCTTCGCGCGCTTTAGTTCGTGTCGCGCTGTTCCTCGGGTGCTTTGCGTTTTTACCTGGAGCCCAAGCGGATTGTCTAGACGGTTGCGACTCCAACTTCGGCACGTTTCAAGGTGATGATGCGCTCATTAGCAACACCATCGGCGCTGGAAATACTGCGCTTGGTTGGCGGTCGCTATTTTCCAATATCGACGGCAGCTTTAACACCGCAGTTGGCGGCGGAGCGCTGGTCCTCAACAACGGGAGTTCCAATACCGCAGTTGGCGCTGCAGCGTTGTTGCTCAACACCACCAGAGGACAAAACACCGCCGTTGGAACCGATGCGCTCGTCTTTAACGACACCGGTTCCGGCAGTACGGCCGTCGGTTACTTTGCGCTCATGAACCAAACCACCACCGGCTCCAACACGGCCGTTGGTTGGGAAGCGCAATTGAACACCACCACCGGCTTCAACAACACGGCCTTGGGTGTTCGTGCCATGGAGTTTAACGTCGACGGCGACAACAACACTGCCCTCGGCAATTTAGCGCTCAATATCAGCGTGAGCACGAGCGATCACGTGGTCGTAGGCAGACACGCCGGGGAAGGTATCACCGTCGCAAATAACAACATCATCCTCGGTCACCACAATGGTGTGCACAGTGTTTTTGGCCAGGTCAGCGACAGGTGCTTTATCGACAACATCTCCGGTGCGCCGGTTTCCGCCGGGACGGCCGCTTTCGTGCTCGTCGATTCCGATGGAAGATTGGGCACGTTCACCGTCGAGGGACCCGACCCGGGTGGAGTTTCGCCCAAAGGCGTCCGGCCCCAAGCCGTTCCCGACGCCGCCAGGCAGGCCATGCTCAATCGCAAAGTGGAGACATTGGAAGCCACTGTCGCGGAGTTGAGAGGGCAGCTCAAAGAGCAGGCCGCGCAAATCCAGAAAGTGAGCGCGCAGCTGGAGCTGAATAACTCAGCGGCGAGAACGGTAGCGAGCGATCACTAAAGCGCGACGGCCTCACCGATTTGTGCCGGAAAAGCTGGCGACTCGCGAGGGCGCGATCGCCAGCACGCGGCGCGCGTGCGCTCACCGGAGAATTAAAAGATGATCTCGAACAGTTTGATGCCGTTCCATTTCCCGGGGTGGTCGGGGTCAAATGATGTGTTCTCTATCCAAATCCCGTAGCGGGCTGGCGCCCACGGATTGAGCATCTGAAGCGGGTTACGGCCGGGGCCAAATGCTTTTGGAAGCGCGCCCCCAACTCTTGGCCGTTCGGAAACTGGTGGCGGCGTCGCCATCGCGCGCACCGGCTTTTGCCGACCGATCGGTGCTCTGAATTCTTGCGCGGAAGCGGTCGTAACCAGCGCGGACAGGATTGCGATTATCAATGTCTTCATGTTTCCCTTTCGTTCGAGGCGTGCAAAATGTTGCCCATAACCACGCCTGCGCACAATATATCTTTCGATGGATTCTCTTGAAAAGGCCGCACGCGTCCTGGACATAGAAATTTTTGAACTCCAGCGGCTCCGGAAGCGGCTGGATGAAAATTTTTCCCGCGCCGTCGAATTGATCAAAGAAACGGTGGATGCGCGAGGGAAAGTTGTGGTAGTTGGTGTGGGCAAATCCGGGCACATCGGTGCGAAAATCGCGTCTACGCTCACCAGTACCGGCTCGCCCGCGGTGGTGCTGGATTCGTCCAACGCGCTTCATGGCGATCTGGGCATGATCGCCGATGGTGACGTGGTGCTCGCGTTTAGCGCGAGCGGTGAGACGGAAGAAATGCTGCGGATTTTGCCGGCGATCGCGAGGTTCCAAGTCAGGATTATTGCCGTATGCGGCGATCCGAAATCAACGCTGGCACAAAACGCGCATCTTTGTCTGGATGTAAACGTCGAACAGGAAGCCTGCCCGTTGAATCTGGCGCCGACGTCGAGCACGACAGTGATGCTGGCGCTGGGCGACGCGCTGGCGATGGTGCTCCTGGAGGCGCGCGGGTTTAACAAGGAAGATTTCGCTAAATTTCATCCCGGCGGCATGATCGGCCGCAGCATGTTGATGCGCGTCCATCAGGTCATGCGACCGCGCGAAGCGATGGCAATTGTCGCCACCGACACGCCGATACGCGACGTGCTCAGGGCGATGACCAGTGTGCGCGCGGGCGCTGCCGTTGTGACAGGCGAAGACAACCAACTCCTCGGCATATTCACGCACGGGGATTTCGTGCGCCATTTTCAATCCGATTCCAGGATTGGCGAACGATTGGTGGCGGACCTGATGACGCTAAATCCAGTCACCGTGCACAAAGAGAAACTCGCGGTGGAAGTTTTGAACCTGCTGGAGCGCCATCGCATCGACGATCTGGTAGTGATTGACGACAACAATGCGCCTGTCGGCATTGTCGATTCGCAGGATTTGACTCGGTTAAAATTATTGTAGGGGCGACCGCCTCGGTTGCCCAAGTGCGGCAGGCGAAGCGCATGCCCTACAATTGCAAAACAGCGATACGCATGTAACGTCGGCGCTCCGTTTTCACGGTTTAACCCTTTAACGATCTAACGTTCATGCCCGCAGCCAACAATTTGCGCAGAGGAATGGCCATTAAATACAATGGCAATCCCGCCATTGTGCTTGAGGTCCATCATCGCACGCCGGGGAATTTGCGCGCGTTCGTTCAGGCCATTATCCGGTATATCAACACCGGCAAAAGCGCCGATGTCCGCTTTGGTTCCACCGACAAAGTCGAGCTGGTCGAGATCGAGCGGAAACAGCTCGAATTTTCTTATAAGGATCGCAACGGCTATCATTTCATGGATCCGGAGACGTACGACACGATCACGCTCGCGGAAAATCTGATCGGCGACGCCAATGATTACCTTGTCGAAAACCTTTCCGTGCAGGTTCTCTACGCGCAAGGCAAAGCAATGCAGATTGAACTGCCTGCCTCTGTAAGCCTGAAGGTGGTCGAATCACCGGAAGGTCTGCGGGGCGATACTGCCAGTAACGTCACCAAACCGGCAAAGCTCGAAACCGGCAAGACCATTAACGTGCCGCTTTTCATCAAGGAAGGCGAAAGGATCAAAATCGACACCCGCACCGGCGCCTACATGGGACGCGCGTAACGCGTTCGGTTCTGGGGAGCACAGGCTGCCAGCCTGTCATCTCGGCAGCTTGCCGAGATGCTTCGCGCAATCTGCAAACAACGCTTGTTTGCACGTTTCCGGCAAGCTGCCGGAAACTACAGGCCGGCGGCCTGTGCTCCCCTGAAATGCAAATTTCGCTTTTCCAAATCCACCGCATTCTGCGTAATCTGCGGACGATTTGGCGACAAAGCGCAGATCCAAAAAAAAGAATCGCGGCAAGCGCAATTCGAAGCGCGGCCGGAAAGTTGTCCGCAGCGTTGCGCGCACAACACCGAGAAGCTTCATCCCGGCATCCGAGCCGCTCACAGTGCCCACAAAGTGGGTGAAATTTATTTTTGCGATTTTTCTGCTGCCGATGTGCGGTGTTCTTACACAGACATTTTTCACGGCGTTCGCGCGCGCGACTGTGACGCAGCGGTTGTGGGCGGGCGAAGAATTCTGGTTCTTCTCGTTAGGCGCGGTGCTGTGGCTAATAGCTTTTTTCGGTCTGCCACGGCCAATCTTGATCTACGTGTTCGGGCACGAGCTTACGCACGCGCTCTGGGTATGGTTGATGGGTGGTCGCGTGAGCCGGTTCCGCGTTGGTCCCGACGGCGGACACGTCGTAACCAGCAAAGCCAACTTCTGGATCGCGCTGGCACCGTATTTCTTCCCGATCTACAGCATTCTAGCGATCGGGATTTACGGCGCGCTAAGCCTTTTTCTAAACATGCAGCCGTATGGACGGCTTCTTTACGCCGTGATAGGCGCCACATGGGCGTTCCATTTCACGTTCACCTGCTGGATGATCCCCAAGAACCAGACCGACCTCACCGATCAGGGCACATTTTTTTCGCTCGTCGTCATCTATCTGATGAATCTGCTGTTGCTCAGCGTCATGCTTATTCTCGCGTCCCGACAAATCACCTTTGAAAGCTTCGGGTCGGATTTGCTGATCAATCTCGGCAACTTCGCGCAATGGCTATTCGATCTTTTTCAAGCAGTAACACGATAATTGTAGCCGTCGCCCTGTGGGCGACGCATCACGAGCCAGTCTATCTCAGGACCGCGCTTCGCACAGCGAAGCGGCTACACATTTGTAATCACCGCGAACGGCAGCACTGACAATGTGTGCTGCAGCAAGACACGTCGCTTACCATCACGAACGGGACTACAGGTGAAAAAATCGTGTGTATTCCGAAGCGACAGCGTTTCTGGCAGTTCAATGGCGGTATCTTTCCACGCCTCCCCAATCGGTGGAAAGCCGATGCGCGCAGAGAGCCGCGGCGCGATTACCACAATCCAATTGTCCTCGAGTCGCCGAACGAAGCTGACGCAGCATTCTGCAAACGTTCCGCTCGTTTGAACCGGTGAATATTCCCCGCGCTGTAAAAGATGGCCGTGCTCTCTGCGAAATCGCAGCAGGCACTGTGTCAAAAACATCTTGATCCGACCATCCGACCAGGTCTGCATCAGTTCTTCCGGAGTCGCGCTCGACAGTGATTTCAGCATTTGGCGACGCAGGTCGTAGTCGACGGCACGCCGGTTATCGGGATCGACGAGGCTGTAGTCCCAGATCTCAGTTCCCTGGTAAATGTCCGGCACACCCGGCGATGTCAGCTTCAGCAGCGTTTGCGTAAGCGAATTGATCGCCCCGAGCCGGCCAATCTCTTTCGCCGCAGGAAGAAAAATCGGCAGGAACTTATTTCGCGGTGATGAATCCAAAATTTTCGCGACGAAATCGTGCATCGCGGCGTCCCAGTCCTCATTCGGTTGGATCCAGCTTGTGTTAATCTTCGCTTCTTTGAGCGCCTTCGCCATATAAGCTTGAATCCGCCCGGTGTACTCCGGCGTCGGCACAGCCTCCGGTTCGCCATTCGCCTGCATTGGCCAGGTGCCGAGCAGGGTTTGATAGAGCAAGTATTCCTCATTCGCGTCCGGCGCCTCCAAATCATTGACCATCCGTTTCCAACGCTGATTCGCGGTATGCCAACGCTGCAACGAGCGTCGCCAAAGCTCCGGGATTTCTGAAATCGCGACCATTCGCGCACGAACATCTTCGCTGCGTTTTGTGTCGTGCGTCGACGTTGCGAGCAACGTCGCGCGACAGTCGCGCTGCCGATCAAGGTTCCGCTCGTGAAACGCCTCGACGCCGATTCCAAACTGTTGCGGCTCCCCAGCGACTTCATTTAACGCCGGCAACCGGTTGTAGATATAAAACATCGTGTCTTCGAGTCCTTTTGCCATGACCGGCGCTGTGGTCTGCTGGAATTTCAAAATGAAATGCGTATACGCAGCCCGTCCGGCAGCAGCGAGATTTTGGGGCGAACGAAACAGCAACGCGTCGCGCAAAAAATTGAAGATCGATTCCTCCATCGCCGGGTTACGGCGTTTGGCTGCAGCGATCGCGCGCTCGACGATTTGTTCATCTTCGTCGCTTACCGGCTGATCCGGCTCGACGTACGTTCGATAAACGGGAAAGCAAGCAATCGTCTCGCGCACGGCGCGCGAGAGCGCCTCGAGCGTAAAATCTCGGTACCATCGGTCTTGCTCCGATAGACGATCAAGCATATTGCCCAGAACATCGACATCGTTGGCCAGGGCAAGCTTCATCACGAGAAGTTTTTTCGCGTAGAGCACATGCCCGAAAGGAATCGAACGACCGATAAACCGATGAAACGTTTTTGTGACCGCCGTCTCGGCGGAAGAATCGACGAGCAACTGCGTCACGTGGTTAGCAAAATCGTAACCAGTAGTGCCATGAACCGGCCAGTCTTTGCGCAACGTCTCCGAATCGGTGAGAATTTTTTCTGCTACCATGTAGATGGCCCGGCCGTCGCGAGGCAAGGCGATCGCGAGCGCTTTCGCGGAACGCTGCTGAAGTTTGACGAAATATTCACGCGGTAAATACAGGCCGTCAGGATGATCGATGCGAAGTCCGGTGACCGCGCCTGTGCCCACCAATTCAAGAACCAGGCGATGAATGGCGTCGAACACCTTTGACAACTCCACGCGGATGGCTGCCAAATCGTTTACGTCAAAAAACCGGCGATAATTGATCTCCTCAGCTGCGACCCGCCAAAACGCCAGGCGGTATGACTGGGCGTTCAGCAGTTCATCCAGCTTGTCGAAGCTGCGCGGGTCACCCCGCTTCCCATTAATCTGTAGCAGAGCTGTTTCGATCGCCCGTTGCACTTCCGGAGCTTCGGCGCACCGACGCTCCAGTCGCCGCTTAATGATTTCCTTTTCGCGTTCGCGTTCTGCAATCCGCTTCGGGTCGGTCTCAGTGCGCTTCGGCAAATATTCGAGCGCAGTCAAAATGCTTTGCAGTTCCGCGTAAAAATCGTCGTCTTTGTATTCGGCCAGATTTTTTAACGCGACTTCCAGAATGTAGCGATAAGTGCCGGGCGCGATTGGCAATCTGCGTTCGCCATAAAGCAAGTAAAACGTTCCTTCCTCAAAGCGCACCTGCAATTCGCGGCGTTCCAACACGCATCCATATTGGTCGCTGAGAATTGGCAGCAAAACCTTGTCGCGCAGATGAGATGTCAGCGGTTCCCAGTCGATATCGAAATACGGCGCATATTTTGAGCTGGGCCCGTTTTCCAGCACGTCCATCCACCACTCGTTCCGCGAATCGGCAATCCCGACGTGGTTCGGAACAAAATCTAGCACCTGGCCCATGTCGTGCGCCTGTAGTTCCGCGACCCAGGTGTCATAATCCGCCCGCGAACCGATCACCGGATTTAGCTTGTTGTGGTCAGTAATATCGTAGCCGTGGAGGCTGTCCGGGCTTGCCTGAAAATAAGGTGACGCGTATACATCGCTCACTCCTAGCGCGTCCAGATACGCGACGATCTCGCGCGCCTTCGCAAACGTGAACCACCGATTGAATTGCAACCGGTACGTGCAGGCGGGGATGCGTGGATGTTTCGTTCTTGAAGTGTCTTTTGTCATTCCGAGCGAAGTCGAGAAATCTCTTACTATTCACCTCTTCACGCGCGATGCGCGAAAAAATCCGGGATCCGTCGCTCGGCTCAGGATGACACGCTTCGAATCGAAGCGCGTCACATCCGCTCAGGGACTTTAATACCGAGAAGATCCAGCCCGCGCTGCAACACTCGCGCGCTAAGATCAGACAACATCAGACGCGAGCTGCGGGCTGGTTCCTCTGATCTCAACACGGGGCAAGCTTCGTAAAAGGCATGGAAGCTGTTCGCGAGCTCGAACAGGTAATTTGCAAGAACGTTCGGACGAAACCCATTCAACACTTGCGGAACGATCTCCGCGAACTCACAAACTCTTTTGGCAAGATCAATTTCCGCGGGCTCGCTGAGGACGAGCTTGTCAATTTTAGGCGCAACATCGCCTGCTTTACGAAAGATCGAGCGAATTCGGACATACGCATTCTGCAAATACGGCGCGGTATTCCCGTGCAGCGAAAGCATCTTGTCCCACGAAAAAATATAATCTGTCGTCCGAAACTGCGAGAGATCCGCATATTTCACGGCACCGATGCCGATCTTCTCCGCGATGTCGTTCTTTTCCTCCTCACTCAGGCCCGGATTCTTTTCGTCGATGATTTCGCGGGCGCGCCTGCACGCTTCGTCCAGAAGCTCGCGCAGAGGAACATTCTCACCCGAGCGCGTCTTCATCAGTCTGCGGTCTTCCCCGAGCACGCTTCCAAATACGATGTGGCGCAGATCGGTGGTGTAACCTTCTCGCCGGGCGATCGCGAAAATTTGTTTGAAATGCAACGTCTGCGGGGCGCCGACGACGTACCAGATCGTGTCGGCTTTCAACTCGTTGAAACGATAATCGACCGTGGCGAGATCGGTCGTAGCGTAATTGAATCCGCCGTCCCGTTTGCGAACGATCAGAGGCTTATCAGCCAATGCAGAATCGTCGTGGAAGAACACGACCGCGGCCCCTTCGCTGATCTCGGCTATGCCGGCCTTGAGCAGGCGATCTACCACGCCGGGTAACCGATCGTGGTAAAAACTTTCGCCGCATTGCAGGTCGTAACGGACGTCGAGCAGCCTGTAAACGCGCTCGAAATCCTGCATCGACAACGCGACGCATTCGTTCCAAATATCGGTGTTTTCCTTGTCACCAGCCTGCAATTTGACCAGCTCCTGACGGCAGGCTTCACGAACTTTCGGATCCCTGCTCGCTAGTTCGTGCGTTTCTTTGTAAACGCGCACAATCTCGGCCAGCGGATTGCGCTGCAGCGCCTGTCGATCCAGGAGATTTTTCCACCCCCAAATAACCATGCCGAACTGTGTTCCCCAGTCGCCCAGGTGATTATCACGAATCACTTCGTGCCCAAGAAATTTACCGACGCGCGCCAGCGCGTCGCCGAGCACCGTGCTGCGGATGTGACCGACATGCATCGGTTTCGCCACATTGGGCGACCCGAAATCGATCACGATGCGTCGTGGTGATTCTGTTTCGGCGACACCGAGTCGCTCATCTCGCAAGATGTCGAGCGTCTGTTTTTCGAGCGCGGCAGGTTGCAATGTGAAGTTGATAAAGCCGGCACCAGCGACAGCAGGCGGTTCGGAGAAATCGCTAACGTCCAAATGTGCTACTATCTTTTCTGCCAGCGCGCGCGGATTTTCACCGCGCTGTTTGCCAAGTACGAGAGCAACGTTGGTCTGATAATCGCCAAAGCGCGGATCGGTCGCCTGCGTCAATTCGCCGGCTTCGGGCAAGCCGGCGCGCGGCAAAGCGTCGGAAAGCCTTTTCGCTAGCAATGACTGGAACGTTTGCATTGGACAACCTGTTGCCGCTTCCCTGTGGGAAGCGGCTGCAAAGTTACGAGCGTTCGCGAAAGATCGACAAAATTTCGTCAGCGGATTTCGCGCTGGCGAGGCTCTCGCGCACAGAGCGGTCATTCAGAAACTTCGCTATGGAAGCGAGCGTGCGCAGGTGCGTTTGAAATTGATTTTTGGGGACGATAAAGAGGACCACGAACCTTACTGGCGCGTTATCCAGCGCGTCGAACTCGATCCCTTTGGTGGACCTTCCAAATGCCGCCACCACTTCGTCGAGCCGATCGGATGAACAATGGGGTATGGCAATTCCAAATCCGATGCCCGTGCTCATGGTCTCCTCCCGTTGCCTTAGCGCGGCCAGAATTGGCTCGCGATCCGCGGGCTTAATTTTTCCCAGACTAACTAGCAGATCGATGAGTTCAACAATAGCCGACCAACGCTCCGTAGCTTTCATCTCGGGAATGATTTGCTCGGCAGAAAGTAAATTAGCGAGGGACATGCGGATGTTCCGTGCGGGAGGCCAAGCTTAGCGGCAGTGCATGGCTTGACAAGCGTGTTTTCCGGGAGCGCAGGCCCTAGTTGTGTTCCCGAATCTTGTAACTTAAACGCCGCGAGAGCAGCCACCGCACACCGAACATGTCGATGGTGGCGCGCACGGCACGATTGCCCAGACCGTAATTGGTTTGCCCAAACCGCCGGGGGCGATGGTTCACCGGAATTTCCACCAGCCGGTACCCTGCGTCTTTGATCAGCGCGGGAATGAAGCGATGCATCCCCTTGAACGGAACCAGCGCGCTGACGCATTCGCGCCGCATTGCTTTGAGCGTGCAACCGGTGTCGCGCACGCCGTCTTTTGTGTAACGACTTCGGACCGCGTTGGCGATCCAGCTGGTGAGCCGTTTCACAACCGTGTCCCTGCGCTGCGCGCGATAACCACAAACCAGATCAGCGCCGCGTGCAATTTCAGCGATCAATTTTGGAATATCGGCGGGATCGTTTTGCAAATCCCCGTCAATCAGAACGAGGATTGCCCCGCGGGCGGCTTGCAGCCCGGCGTAGATCGCGGCGCTTTGACCGGCATTTTTTTCGAAACGGATCACTCGCACATTCGGTGCCGCTTCGATTCGCTCTA
>Ga0209689_1002161_pt1 | contig 14738 bp, 15 predicted proteins | sample GraSoiAngelo_149_FD_187119 | JGI IMG/M metagenome (GOLD analysis project Ga0209689, IMG submission 187119) | Grasslands soil microbial communities from the Angelo Coastal Reserve, California, USA - 14_1009_09_30cm (SPAdes) (version 2) | ecosystem: Environmental > Terrestrial > Soil > Grasslands ...
GCAGACACTTTCGCGCCCTTGGGTCCGTTCCTCGCCTCTCCGGACGAGCTTGCTGATCCGAGCAATCTAAAAATGTGGCTCAAAGTTAACGGGGAGATTCGCCAACACAGTTCCACTGCCAATATGATCTTCGAAGTTGCGACGCTGCTATCCTACGTCAGCGAATTCATGACGCTGCTTCCCGGAGACGTGATTAGCACCGGCACGCCCGCCGGCGTTGGGCTCGGAATGAAGCCGCCGCAATATCTCAAATCTGGAGATGTAGTGGAGTTGGGAATTGAAGGGCTTGGCGAATCACGGCAACACGTTGTGAACTTCTCAGAGCAGCGCTATTCAAAAACGGTGTGAACCGCTCATGCGCATCGACGCTCACCAGCATTTCTGGCGTTATACACGCGACGAATATGGCTGGATCGATGATTCGATGTCGGGTCTTTCGCCGGGATTTTCTGCCCGAGCATCTTGAACCTGAACTCAAGCGAGCAGGATTTGATGGATCCATTGTGGTTCAGGCTCGGCAAACGCTCGAAGAAACGCGGTGGCTGTTAGACCTCGCCACGTCGTCGCAGTTCCTACTGGGCGTTATAGGATGGGTTGATCTGCGGGCGAGTGACGTGCAAGCGCAGCTGGCCCCGTTTGCAGGAAACCCGAAACTGCTCGGAATCCGTCATGTTGTGCAGAGCGAGCCCGACGAACGGTTCCTGCTGCAACCGGAATTTCTACGTGGCATCAGCGCCCTTGCAGAATTTGATCTCACTTACGACCTCCTGATCTATCCCAGGCAGCTGTCAGTCGCGACGGAGTTCGTGCGGCGGTTTCCACGCCAACGTTTTGCGCTCGATCATTTGGCCAAGCCTCTTATCAAGACTGGAACTCTTCAGCCCTGGGATGCTGATATACGCAAGCTGGCGCAGTTTCCGAATGTGTTCTGCAAGCTATCCGGTCTGGTAACGGAGGCAGACTGGAAGACCTGGAAGCCGGAGCACATTGCCCCCTATCTGGACGTTGCTATGGAATGCTTCGGCCCGGGCAGGCTCATGATCGGTTCAGACTGGCCCGTATGCACGGTCGCCGGCTCCTTTGCTCAAGTAATGAACCTTGTACTCGATTTTTTCAGCAAATATCCTGAGGATCTGAGAAACGCTATCCTGGGCGGTAATGCGGAAAAATTCTGGAAGTTAGCTCCTGTATCGGACGAGTTTTGCTAGTGGTCGTTAGGGAAAGGCCGCGAGCGTCACGATACTCCGCTCTCAGCAGGAGTCTACCATCATGATCATGCTGAAACCCTGATCTCGCTATGGGAAAACCGTCGGATATGCCATCCACTGGGAGTACCAAAGTTGCCGCGGCGTTAGGCACTTTCGCTCTGCTGCTTTTTCTGTTCGCCCAGCCAATGGCGGCAACCCCAAGCCAGCCGAGGATCAGAGTTCTCATCCTGGATGGCTTCAGCAATCACGATTGGCAACAGACAACGGCACTGTTGCGCGGCATCTTGGAAGCTTCGGGGCTGTTCACAGTTTCGGTTGCGACGGCTCCATCCACCACCGCGTCTCCGGGATGGGAACAGTGGCGTCCGAACTTTAGCGACTACGACGTGGTCATTCAAACCTGCAACGACATCGGCGGCGGCCCTTCCTGGCCGCGTGAAGTCCAGATTGCTTTTGAAAACTATGTCAGGAACGGCGGCGGAGTTCTGGTTTTCCACTCCGGCAATAATGCATTTCCGGACTGGCCCGTCTACAACCAGATGATCGGACTCGGTTGGCGGAATAAGCAGCAAGGCGACGCAATCACTATTAATAGCCGCGAAAGGCTGCTGCGCATTCCCTCCGGCCAGGGCGAAAACACCGGGCACGATGGCCGCTCCGACGTGGTTGTCCACCGCCTGGGCGACGATCCCATTCATCACGGCATGCCCCTCGCCTGGAAAACCCCTACCCTGGAAATTTACTATTACGCGCGCGGCCCGGCGAAGCGCATGCGTGTGCTCTCCTACGGATATGACCAACACACCCGAATGAACTGGCCTCTGGAGTGGACAGTCCGTTTTGGCCGGGGACGTGTCTATAGCTCCACCTTTGGGCACGTTTGGAAAGGTGATGTCCAGCCCCCCAGCCTGCGCTGTGCCGGAGAGCAGACGTTGCTTCTGCGAACCTTGCAGTGGCTGGCTAGGCGCCCGGTGACCGTTGCCATCCCAGCCGATTTTCCGACCGAGGCGGCGACTTCAATTCGTCCGGAGATACAGATTCCTACTTCTGCGCAGTAAGACACAAATAGATTGGTTGTTATTTAACTACGGAGATCGACTACATGCGAATTCGTCTTCTCGCCGTTTTCTTAACCGTAATTTTTCTCCCCCTTTCTTTCGGACTCGCCCAGACTACTGCCAGCCTCGATTCCATTCCTGCGCGCATGCACGACGTGATCGTCGCCAACGAAGTTCCAGGCGCGGTGACGGTGGTCGCGACGCGTGACTCTGTGCTTCGGATGGACGCTCAGGGTTGGGCCGACCCAGAACACAAATCTTTCATGCGCGTGGATTCGATCTTCTGGATCGCGTCCATGTCAAAGCCGATTACTGCTACAGCGGTGCTGATGCTGATGGAGGAAGGCAAACTCTCCCTCGACGATCCTGTCGCCAAATACCTTCCAGAACTTGCTGGACTCAAAACTGCGGATGGCAAGACGCCGCGAATCACGCTGCGGCACTTGCTCACTCACACCTCCGGAATGGGAGAAGCAACCGACGAAGAGGTGAAAGCCGCGCGCACGCTGTCGCACCTGGTGCCGGCCTTTGCCTCAAAACCGCTTGCGTTCGAGCCGGGGAGCAAATGGAAATACTGTCAGTCCGGCATTCTCACTCTTGGCCGGATCGTAGAAATCGTTTCCGGTGTGCCGTTTGAAGTCTTCCTGCGCAAGCGTATCTTCGACCCGCTAGGCATGAAGGACACGACCTTCTACCTGAGTGAAGCCCAGATGCCGCGCTGGGTGATACCCGCCAAGCGCGAAGGCGAACAACTGGTGCCGGCGGAAATCGGGCTTCTGTACGGCCATCCTCCAACTTGGCGCGACCACTACCCGGCAAGCAACGGTGGCTTGTTCTCAACCGCTCCCGATTACACGCGCTTGGCTCAAATGCTGCTGAGTGGCGGCGTGCTCGATGGCCGGCGCTACCTCACGGCCGAGTCGGTACGCATGATGTCAACTGTCCAGACTGGCGATCTGGTCACTGGCTTTACTCCCGGCAACGGCTGGGGGTTGGGAGTATGCATCGTCCGCCAACCTCAGGGTGTAACTGAAATGCTCTCGCCCGGAACCTTCGGCCACGGCGGAGCCTACGGTACTCAGGTCTGGATCGACATAACGAGGGGTGTCGCATTAATCATGATGATCCAGCGGTCCAATTTCAAGAACGGCGACGACTCGCCGGTAAGGTTGGCCTTCCAGAAGGCCGCACTGGAGTAAGTAGAAAAGCGGAAAGTTGGGAAGACCGAAAACGGAAGAAACCCTCCTCTATCCTGAGCGGCAGCTCTCGCCTTTTCCTCCACGCGGAGTCGCTGCCATCGCATGTGCTCTTGGCCCGTCTAAAGCAAAAAAATACTTGACAAGCGTTATTAATGGAGCCTACAAAGGGAACGATTTGATATGCGAATTTGTACTTTCACATATAAAAGTATTGGCGCTTCGGATGATTTCGAGCCGCTTGGGCCGATTTTCTCAGTGACCGCACAGGGTGGTGTGAGGCTATTGATCGCAAACTAATTGGAGTGGGAGGCGTTTATGCCGCTCGATAGCGCATACTGCGATGGTTGATCCGTATTAACTCCCGGGAGTTCGTCCCTATAGTGATCAGAGGTTCACCTGCTGCCGAAGCAGATTGTGGCTACTGTACCTCGGCAATACACACGATCTGCGTGAGGAGAGTAAAATTTGAAAACATCCCTTCAACATCACACCCTGAGCAGAAAAGATTTTTTAAATGTCATGATGAGTGGCACTGCCGGTGTTTTGTCGGCAGCCTTTGGTTCCCCTCTGTCCCATCGAGCTACAGTTCCCACGACAACAGAGCCTCTCATCCATGGACTCACGCCATATATCCGTCTGTACGGAGCAACAGCGGCGAAGATCGGGGACAACGCAAAACTGGACGATCTGAAGATCTCTGTGAACTGTAAAGATTCAAGCAGGATTAAGTGGAACGTTACCGCTCCGGAAGAAGGTGAGTACGACCTGTTCATTTCGTGTGCTGTTCCCGGCCGCTCCTTTCACCTGGAAGTTAGCTCAGGCCCCAGTTCCGTTAAGACAGATTTAAAGCAAACCGAGGGTGTGTATCGTTCCACTGAGGACGGCTGGTACTTTAATTTCGAAAGGGAGCGGCTCCATGGGAGATTGCACTTAACCCGTGGAATTAACCCGGCCACACTTCAAGTATCCGGAACTGACAGGGACGCAGTGCTTCGCTTGCGATGCCTTGAAGTTCTCTCCCAGTCGTCCCATGCTGAAATGACGGCCGCTGAAGAAAGTGCCCGCGCGCATCGAGCGAGCACAGACTGGTTTGTCAAGGCAGGGTACGGGGCCATGTTTCATTGGACAGATTTCACGCAACCGCGGGATGGCATGAAGAAGCCGTATCCCGAGGCCGTCAACGCCTTTGACGTTGATACCTTTGCAGGACTTATAAGCGAGATAGGCGCGGCTTACGTCATCTTCACTTTGAACCATGCCCATCCGCACTGCCCCGCTCCCATCCAGTCCTGGGAAGCCATCCATCCGGGTTGGACAACGCGGCGCGATTTAATCGGTGATATCGCGGATGTTTTGGAGAAGCGGGGCATCAGATTTCTCCTTTATATCAACTCTCCTGTTTTGACGATGCTTGGCGACATCGGGACGACCGGTTTGTACGAATTGACCTGCAGTGAGGAGCAGTTCACCGAGATTCACAAGAATGTTCTTAGCGAAATAGGCTCGCGATATCGGGACAAACTGACTGGCTATTGGTTTGATTCATGGTATCAATCGCTGGCCGCCTACCCCGATGTTCCGATTGAGGCAATCTACCGTTATTGCAAAGTAGGAAACCCAGGCCGGATTACTGCCTTTAACTTCTGGATCTTTCCAGTCTTAACTCCCTGGCAGGATTACTGGGCAGGCGAGCTCAACGCTCTTCAAAATCCTTTTGAGTCTCGTTACATTCAGAGGGGGGCTGGCACAGGATTTCAGGCCCATGGGATGGTATCCATGCTGCCATCATGGGTGCATAGCGAAGCCGGCCCGATTCCACCGCCTCAATTCAGCACGGAGGACTTGATCGCACGCGTGAAGGCCAACATGGAGCACCAAGCCGTCACGACGATCAACATCGGAATCTACCAGGACGGCACGATTGAGCAGAGTTCTCTTGACATGATGCGCCAATTGCGGCGCGCAATCAGGTAGAAGTAAGGCAAGTAATCACGCCGTTATCGAAGTGAATTTGCACGCTGCTCTGCCTGGCCTCCTGAAACAGGTCACAACCGACAAATTGAGTGGACAACTATTCGTGGGGGTAGGAATGACGTCGAAAAATCTACTAAATTGCGAGTCAGGATCGGTATTTAAGGAACGGCGTTCCTTTATCGGCGCGATGGCAACCCTGGGGGCAGGATTAGCCGGTTCGGTTATCTTACCCGCAACGGGGTTAGCGCAGCCGACACCGGCAGCTCACAAGAAAACAAAATTTGCAGCAAGCGCTTGCGGACACAGCACGGTTATCGCTTCCGACGCAACAACAGTCGCAGAAACAACCGCAGGGAAGATCCGTGGATTCAGGCGGAACGGTGTATACATTTTCAAGGGTATACCCTACGGTGCGTCAACCGCTGGCGCCAGCCGCTTCATGCCGCCAGTCAAGCCTGAACCGTGGACGGGAATTCGGAACGCCCTGCAGTATGGCCGTATTTGTCCATACCAGGACTCCGCGTACTTTGATACTAACGGAAAAAACCTGGCGAACTCCGACGAAGATGCATTCGTGCTGCATCGCGGCGCGGCCGCCACGGTTCCCGGCGAGGACTGCTTGCGTGTGAATGTATGGACACCGGAGATCAATGCGTCGCATAAGCGCCCAGTCATGGTCTACATGCACGGCGGAGGATTTTCCGCCGGCAGCGGGCACGATCTTCTTTCCTACGACGGCGAAAGTCTTGCCCGCAATCACGATGCAGTGGTCGTGAATCACAATCATCGGCTCAACGTGTATGGCTATCTAAACCTTGGACACTTGGGAGGAGAAGAATATGCCAGCTCCGCCAACGTTGGCATGCTTGACCTGGTAGCTGTCTTGGAGTGGGTTCGCGACAACATCACAACTTTCGGGGGCCATCCGGGCAGCGTCACTATCTTTGGTCAGTCGGGCGGCGGTGGAAAAGTTCTTGCTCTCATGGCGATGCCGGCGGCCAAAGGCTTGTTTCACCGTGCGATTGTGCAGAGCGGACCCTTTCTTAAATCTCTTTCTACTGACTACTCAGGGCGATTGGCTGAGCTGCTGCTCGCAGAGCTGGGGCTATCCAAGTCTCAGTTGAGCGAACTTCAGGTAATTCCGGTTGATCGGCTTTCGGGCGCTGCGGCGGAAGCCATGAAGAAAATGCCTCGGCCCAAATCTTCCCTTCGCAGAGTGTACGGCGAATACGATTGGGGGCCGACAGTAGACGGCCTCATACTGCCTCGTCATCCATTCGATCCCGGAGCTCCACAAATATCTGCGGACGTTCCATTGCTAACCGGCACAGATCTTCACGAGGGTGTAAGTGGGCTCGACCGTCCCGATGCCAATGCGATGGGAGTGGAAGAACTTAACCGATTGGTTAAGGAAGAAATTGGCGAGGGCAGCCAGACGATCATCGACGCCTACCGGCGCGATTACCCTAAAGCGACTCCATTTGACCTGTATGCCATCATTGCCGCCGCTCCCTTTCGCCGTGCTGCGTTCGAGCAGGCTATCAGGAAGGCGGCTTTGGGTAGCGCGCCGGCATACTCTTATATATATTCTTGGCGGACGCCCGTGCTGGACAATCGCCCCGGTTCCTTCCACGCCTGTGAAATCGCGTTTACGTTCGACAATGCTGAAATTTGCGACCATTACAGTGGGGGGACTCCCGAGGCATTCGTTCTATCGAAGCAGATCAGTACTGCTTGGATGAATTTTGCCCGAACCGGCAATCCTAATCACGACGGCCTGCCGCATTGGCCCGCATACACTTCGGAACAGCGGGCAACGATGTACTTTGACACGCCCTGCGCAGTACGCAACAACCCCGAAGGAGAAGGATTGAGGCTGATCGCACAGTCCTGAGTGAAACATCGCGATAACGGTGCATCCGGCGAGGCTTGGTTGCGACGAATTGCGTACGGCTTGGCTCGAGCCCAGTCGCTCAATCAGACCTCTAACTTAACACGACAGCAGCGGCGGCGATCGCGATGGTCGTAAACCTCTTCCTTCGTGTAGCAGGCGTAGGCTTCTATCACGAGTGGTGTGGCTGATGGGAAGTATCGGGACCTCGCCTTTGCTGCCGGTAACAATCAGATGATTTCCCGATGCCCTATCAGATGTCGAACGAAGTGCATCGTACCGAGTCCTCTACGACGGACAGTGCGAGGTTTGTCAGGCCGTTCTCTCCAGATTAGAAAACTACACTTTTCTAACGCTGTCGATTGAGGCTCGGGAAACCAATATTTTTGCGGGTTCGAAGTGGCGAATACTAACTTCTAACGCCAGGACAATTATGTTCGAAATACCGACGTTGCCTTCATAATCCAAAGGTCCAAAAAGTTAGGCTTCGCACCTTTGTTCCACTGTGCCTCTTCCAGGTGGACGCCGCTCAGCCGCGACTCGGACGGGCGTTTCAGACTGCGCCGATCTCGTGCCAAATCAAACCCAAAACCACCTTGGCACTCACCGCGCTTTCACTCACGCCCTGCCACCCTCACTTCGCCTCCGTTTAGTTCCTTTCTCGTTCCGTCTGTTTTTGTCCGCTGGCGCCTAAGCGAAGAACAAAAACAGGCCGGCAACGGCAGAAAAGGAAAAAACAATGAAATTAGAAGAGATCAAGAACAAAACTAACGAGGCAGTCAGCTATCTGGTCGCAGCACTGGAGTCAGGACAGAGTGACGTTTTAACCCAGTACCTCAACGCGATGGCTCGATTCCACAACTACTCCTTCGGCAACATCATGCTCATCGCCCGGCAGAGAGCCATGACATGCTGCTATACCTCGCTGGAGTCAATGAACATGCCGCTTTGCGTATTGTTGGAAGCAAGCGATGGAGAGTATCACATTTGCTGAGAACAATTCAGTTCTTTTCGACCATGGAGTTTACTTCTCAGCGACTCAAAGCTACGTTGCCGACGATTCGGGAGTTGGCGGTCAGAGCGCAACGACTAAAACGAGCGCTGGCAGGAAGATTGTGGGACATGGCAGACCGTCGTTACCATTAGGGCGGGTTGACCAGGGTTGCGGTGCCCGCACGGTTCCGTTTTTCTCAGCAGGCTGGGACTGTCCCAGGGGGTGCGGCCCGGACAAGAGTCGCCAAGGGGAGAATTTACATGACTTCGGACAAGCCGTTGGTCTCCGAGCGATTTCCGCGTTCTGCGAAGTACCATCCCGAATGGGTTCTCGCCAGCGTCAGCGGTGCGGCCAATGCGCTATGGCTGAGCGAGTGGCTCGCCGCGGCGCTGGACTTGCGGCCCGGCATGCGCGTACTGGACCTCGGCTGCGGACGAGCAGCGTCGTCGATCTTCCTGCGGCGAGAATTCGGCGCTCAGGTTTGGGCAACGGACCTCTGGTTCAGCGCCTCGGAGAACATGCAGCGTATTCGGGATGCCGGGGTCGAAGACGGCGTGTTTCCGATTCATGCGGACGCCCGGTCGCTGCCGTTCGCCGCTGAGTTCTTCGACGCTATCGTGTGCATCGATTGCTTCCCTTACTACGGGACGGATGATCTGTACCTGAACTACCTAGCTCGGTTTGTGAAGCCGGGCGGCCAGGTGGGAATTGCTGGTGCCGGGCTGATGAAAGAAATCGAGGGAACTCCTCCCGAGCATCTTCGCGACTGGTGGACCCAGGATCTCTGGTGCCTGCATTCGGCGAATTGGTGGCGCCGGCACTGGGAGAGAACAGGCATCATGGACGTGGAGGTGGGCGACACAATGCCCGATGGCTGGCAACTTTGGCTGGACTGGCACAAGGTGATAGCTCCTGAGAACCAAGCGGAAATCAAGGCGCTTGAGGCTGATGGAGGCAGATACTTGGGCTACGTTCGCCTCGTCGGCCGCCGCCACGACCGTGTAAAGCTGGCAGATCACATCGTGTCCTTGCCCTCACAGTACACGAAAAAGCCATTGCTCCGCAGCCATCAGTGACGCTGATGGAATAACGGGAAAATTCATGTCGGTGGAGCTGAGCCAGGCACTGCGCCCTGACCGTGGCAGGCGATTCGCGTCCCTGGCCCACACCGTCTCACCAGCTACCGCGGCATGTGAGCTTTGTCGTTATTCTGCCCGATTATGGGCAGCCCTTCCCTAATCCCAGTGCACCGTGCGCTGCTGTCCAACCAAAATCGAACGGGATCGGCATGGGATCCGTTTGATGTATCGGCCGACGGGAAACGCTTCATGGTAAATTCGCCGGATCAGTTGCAGGCGGCTGAACCAATCAATGTTGTGTTCAACTGGGATGCGCAGCTGAAAAAATGACAGTCCAGGCTCTCGGGCCTTCTCACCACTTAACGAAAAACGGGGCAGTCCACAAAACGCCTCTCACTTCGTCGATTCGTGTCCGAGTGACGGGCTTAACTGGCAGTAGACAATTCTTGTCCATAATGCGGCCGTTGTCTGATGATCCCAGGCCAGCTTGACTGGCGCGATGTTCGCAGTAGTCAAGGCTGAACTTCATGGGAATCCGTGAATAGCCCCTCTTGTTTTTCGTTAACTGCCCATCCCGGACGTCGGCCCTCGTGAACTCGACGAATCTCTTTGCGCACTGCAGGAAGCTCCAGGTGTGTCCGTTCGATCATCCACGGAGCGAACTTCACAATATGCTTCGCGGGAAGAATCCTCTGTGCAATAAGTCTGCGGATAACCATCTCACTGACCCGGAGCGCAGCGGCGGCCTGTTGCATGGTGATCCAAAGCCGCTGGTCTGGCGGCGACAGGCAGGAAAGCCGTTTGTGTGGCGGACATGTTGCACGCGCTTCTCTGTCTAAGTGTTGCCGTTGCCAGTGCGATAGCCCAGCCGGTTCAGGATAGAAACAATCGACGTGTCTTCACAGACTAAAGCGAGCTCACGAATCAACTCGGTTACTTCTTGGGAGTTGATGTGGTTGTGATAGCCGGTCCGGTTCTTGGGCACGGTGAGCTCGGTGTGTGAACCCCCAGCCCAGTGCAGCTTGAGGTGGACCGAAGGAGGGTCGTCTGTCGTGTCCGCGATCACTTCCTGCAGTACGGTCCGCAGAATGCGCTTCTTCAGTATGGCGGGGGAACGAGGATGATCCCAGAGCTGTTCCAGGTCATCGCCCAGAGCCAGCAGTTGTTGGCGTTGCTCTGCGGTCAGTTGTGGAGCCAGAACGCTGGCCTCTTCCAAACGTCGCTCCATCTCGGTGACGTGAGTCAGGGCGTTGTTCCATCGCTTTTCCAGTTCGGCGGCAACCAGACGGTTCTCCGGTTCCGTTGCCTGATACTGTCGTTCGATGCGGTTGGCCTCATACCGCGCCTTCTGCAGGGCAAGCTCCAGCGAACGCCGCTTTTCATCGGTCTGGTTTTGGCTATGATCCAGAGCGTCGAGCGCGGACTGCACACCCAGCGGGCGCAGGGCTTCGAGGACTTCGATAGCGACCAACTGGTCCACGCGTGCGCCCGCGAAGGTAATGCAATTGCGAACCATCTGGTGACCTCGATCTCCAGCGCACCAATAGCGCGGCAATAAGCCACGTTGTTTGCTGCGAACGTAACAAACCTGGAGCGCCCGCCCACAACGACCGCAGCGCAACAGTCCTATCAGCAATCCGGGACCGTTTCTGACCGCGCCATTCGCACTCCCCATGCGTGCGTTCCAACCGGCGTTGGAGCGGATCTGGTGCCGATTGCGCATAAACTCTTCCCACGTAATATACCCTTCGTGGTGATTCGGAATGGTAACGTCCCACTGCTCCAGGGGCCGAGCATGGCCGCGTGTCTTGCGTGCGCGGCCGTCCACGATAGAAGTGCGAGTATGGTTTCTTCCCCAAACGAAGACGCCAGCATAGGTTGGGTTTTTCAGGATGCCGAAGATACGGGGATAGACCGGTTCGATCCAAACCATCTTGCGGTGGCCAGACTCGCGCGAGAGGGCAGGAATCAACAGTTTCTCATCGCGATACCAAAGCAGAACTTGGCGCACACTGCCCAACTCGCGAAACTTACGGAAGATACCCGCGATGGCTTCCTGGATCTGACGGTCCGGTGTCTTCTCGATGCCTTCATCTTCGGTACGGACGTAGCCGACGGGAACTTGGGTCAGCACCAAACCACAACCCACTTTCTGTCGGCGCGCCTCCATCGCGCGCTGTCGAAGCAAACTGATCTCGAACTCGCTCATTGTTCCCTTGAGGCCAAGCAGAAGCCGGTCGTTGAGCAGACTGGGATCATAAATCCCGTCATGATCGATGACCAGCGTGCCGGCCATGGCGCAAAGGTCGATCAGGTGGTGCCAATCTCGATTGTTCCTGGCTAGACGCGATGCTTCGAGCGCGCAAACACCGCGCCCACTTTCCCTGAGCATACTGCCGCCAGCAGACGACCGAAGCCAGGGCGCTCTACCGAGCCAGTTCCGGAGCGACCCAGGTCTTCATCAATGACAATCACACGCTCGAAGCCGAGCGCCAGCGCCCGCTCTCGCAAATCATACTGTCGTCGCTGTCCTTCTAGGCGCGTGCGCACCTGCTGCATCGACGACTGGCGGATATAGACGTAGGCCTCGCGTTCAATGTGACCCGGTTGGATCTTCTCGCTCATCGCGCTCCTCCTCTGTGTTGGTCGTGGTAGTGTTCACGGCTGCCAGCAGCAAGTGAGTTAGGAACTCACGGCAACGCTGTTGCGTGGCCTCCGGCAACTGCTGTGTGTGGGGGATCTCCCAGAGAAGGACTCCCTGGCGTGGTGGACTCACGAAATGCACCTCCTGGCGAAGATGCTTCTAAAGCTATCGTGCCTGGGGGTTCAGGAGTGCGCGGCTGCGCATCGATCAGATCACGTAGTGATAGGAGAGCGGTGATTGACAGAGCGGGACGCTCCACAATCTCCATCCCACGGCAGAGATCTTCATCCAGCATCCACTCCGGAATCAGAATCTGAACTCCACTGGGAAGCGCCACCTGTACTTGGTGCGGTCCGAGATGAGAACACTTCCGGACCATTGTCACCGTAAGACCGTGATGCGGATGGTGACGATAGTGGATCGTCGCGGTGCTCAAAACATGGTAGTGTGTGGGTGCTTTGCAGAAGCCGCAGGCGACCAACGTGGCAGGCATTCGCACCTGGAACTCGCTTGGCCGCTTCGTGAAACGCGGAGAAAAAGGCATCCTTATTCTTGCCCCGATGATTAGCCGCAAGAAAACCAGCGTCACAGTAGAGTCAACTGCGGATGCGAAGGAAGCTACCGCCCAGTTGTATGGGTTTCGGGCTGTGTATGTGTTCGAAAGATTATCTCGTGATTTGTGGCCGAGCCTCTGCGCGCTCGATGTAATGCGCGAACAACACTAGGGGACCTCTCGATAGAATCGTTCGTTATGCAGCATCCACTACTTGTCTTCTTGGGGCAGTTGTCTGCTCCGCGAAACCCACGAAGGCAGGGTTTACTTCTTCTGCCCTGTAAGTTCGCTCACCACTTTGCCGCTATCATCGAGGAATTGTAGGACTGGTTTCCCATCTGACTGAACGTTAAGCAAGATGCGGACTTTGCCGCTACCATCGCGCAGAGTCAGCCCCACCGATCCATCCCGAGCTCGGCCAAGGACCAGTCGGTTCACATCGTGCCGATGCGTCGCAAAAAACTCCTTCCACGCATCGTCCTGCTTGTCCTCGGGTAGTTTACCGATCCGCTCCTCTGCTCTCCTCTTCTCCTCGATTGGATAATCTCCCTGATCCGCTATGGTGATTTGCGAGAATTTGTCTTTTCCCTCTTGACCAGCATCCAGAGCAAAGACTTGATTCTCCTCATACTGATCAAGACTCAGATGTCCGTGGTTTTCTATCGTGCCGTCTGGGAGTTGGCTCGCTCCCCAAATCAGGCCACCCTGTTCGGAGCCTTCCTCACTCATGAACAGCATTCCCGCGGCCTCCCGGCGATCCGGGCGGGGAGATTCCTTTTTATGGTACCAACCGCCAGGAAAATCGGCACGGTTGGAGATTGTGAGTCGCACCGTTCCGTCAGGCTCCACGATGTTGATGCGACGGGCGGTGATGATACCGAATTGGGGATTTCGCATCATCAGGAAGCCACACAGAACGGTGGCCGCAAACACGAGCGTGAGCGCGCCGGAGTAGATTGCGAGGAAGCGGGGGTTGGACAGAGCTTTCATGAGGACCTTTCTAACGGGAAGTTCCGGTGACGTGGGTTGGTACGTCGAATTACTTCAGATAGTTCCATACAAGGATAAAGATAAGGATAGTGTCAACTGTCATGTCAATCCCAGGTCAGTTCCTTGCGCGGTGCAAAGCGGGGACGGGTCTTTCAGAGACACTTCTCGATGGCAGCGGCCACGTCATCGCTCAATTCCTCCGCTCTCTGCAACGCTCCCTTGATCCTGACAATCTCCATCTCGCGCGACGCGATCTGTCCCGCAGGTTCGCTGTGACCTCGCGCAGCCACCAGGCTGCGCTCGTGGCTGGCCAGCATGCGCCGAAAGATCGGCACCGCACTTTTCTTCGGCTGCGCATGCGGACAGCCAAGGCAGATCAATCCCTTCGGACAGTGCTCTCCAGTGGGCAAGGCGCATAGGTGCGTGCCCATGTCGCGCAGGTTGCAGTTCGCCGCGAAGACCGCCCATTCTTCGGCGGTCGGGTTCTTCAATCCAGCTTCACCATAGTAGGCGTTATAGAGACTGCGAACGGTCTTGCGATACTCCTCGATGAGCTGACTGGGGTAGAGCTCGGCATGAGCTACAAGAACCGGGCACTCAAACTGAATGCTTTCGCCCGCTTTGCTGGACCCGTTGAAATCGACAGCATAAGTCCGGAGACGGTTCGCCGGTTCCTTGACGGTGACCGACCGGTGACTGCGGAGTGGTTCAACAAGTTCTCGGCCCTGAAAATGTTCTTTCGGTTCGCACTGTCACGCGGTTACGCAACACGAAATCCGCTTCCGCTCTCCCAGCCAAAGAGTCCGCGGCAGTTCCGACCCTACATCTACTCCATGGAAGAAGTGCAGAAGATGATCCGAGTCGTAGACAATCGGTATCGTGGGAACTGGCATCTTGAGCCATACACCATCAGAACATTGATCCTACTGCTATACGGGACTGGCCTCCGCATCGGTGAAGCGATTCGCTTGCAGCACCAGGATGTGGGCTTGAATGACGCGATCCTGACGGTGCGCGAAACAAAGTTCTATAAGACAAGGCTGGTTCCCGTGAGCTCGGATCTGACTGGCGTCCTTCGAGGCTATTTCGAAAGGAAGTGGAAAGGGTCCGGCTCTTCAACCGCCACTCCGTTTCTGGCGACGTACGAT
>Ga0209689_1002163_pt1 | contig 14726 bp, 12 predicted proteins | sample GraSoiAngelo_149_FD_187119 | JGI IMG/M metagenome (GOLD analysis project Ga0209689, IMG submission 187119) | Grasslands soil microbial communities from the Angelo Coastal Reserve, California, USA - 14_1009_09_30cm (SPAdes) (version 2) | ecosystem: Environmental > Terrestrial > Soil > Grasslands ...
TGCGGCTGCCGCGCGAGGTTGCCATCACTCACGAGGCTGCGATCCGCGGTCGCGTATGAAGGGCCGGTCGAGCACGCGGTGCATCGGTTCAAATACGAGGGCTGGCGGCGTCTTGCCGGTCCGCTCGCCCAGCTCATCGCCGAGCGGCTCGCGGTCGAAGGTTTGGCGGCACGCTGCGTGATCGCCGTTCCGCTGCATCCCGCGCGCCTGCGGCAGCGTGGATACAACCAGGCGGAGCTGCTGGCCGCGGAGCTTCGCAAGCGCGTGGCGCTGCCGGCGTCCGAAGGAGAACTCGTACGTACGCGTTCTACACCGCCGCAGGTCGGCCGCGACCGGCTGCGGCGCTTCGAGAACGTGAAAGACGCATTCGGCTGGCGCGGAGCTGGTCTCGAAGGCGCATCGATCCTGCTGGTGGACGACGTCGCCACCACCGGCGCGACCCTGAACGCCTGCGCAAGTGCCTTGCGCGCGGCCGGATCGGGGCCTGTAACTGGGGTCTCAATCGCGAGGGTTAACGTATAGTTGGCGCTCGGTTTACAAATTCCCGAGCGGAGGCTAGCCGAATGGCAGTCCGGATCCCCGGCATCAACATCGACGAGTACTACCAGCAGCTCGGGCCGATCGAGCCGCTCATCCGCGACGACCGCGTAACCGAGATCATGGTCAACGGCAACGACCATGTTTACGTCGAAATGGCGGGCAAGGTCGTCCTCACGAACATCAAGTTCGTCGACGAAGACCAGCTCCTGAACGTGATCCAGTTCATCGTCCGTACCGTCGGCCGGCGCATCGACGAGCGCTCGCCGCTTTGTGACGCACGACTGGCAGACGGCTCCCGCGTCAACGCCGTCATCCGCCCGCTCGCGCTCAACGGTCCGCTGCTGACCATCCGCAAGTTCTCTCGAGACCCGTTCCAGGTCGAAGACCTGATCCGGTTCGGCAGCTGCAACGAGGCGGGCTTCGGATTCCTGAAGGCTGCCGTGCTCTCCAAAGCCAACGTCATCGTCTCAGGTGGGACAGGCACCGGTAAGACCACCTTCCTCAACGTCCTCTCAGGCTTCATCCCGGTCGAGGACCGCATCGTGACCATCGAGGACGCCGCCGAGCTGCAGCTTCACCAGGAGCACGTATGCCGCCTCGAGACTCGGCCCAAGGACATCAACGGCGAGGGCGAGATCACGATCCAGCGCCTCGTCATCAACTCGCTCCGTATGCGCCCAGAGCGCATCGTGGTCGGTGAGTGTCGTGGCGGCGAAGCGCTCGACATGCTGCAGGCCATGAACACCGGCCACGACGGTTCGATGACGACGCTTCACGCAAACAGCCCGCGTGACGCTCTTGCGCGTCTCGAGACGTTGGTCTTGATGGCCGGCGTCGACCTCCCCGTGCGCGCAATCCGGCAGCAGGTCGCGGGCGCGATCAACCTGATCGTGCAGCTGAACCGGCTGCGCGATGGGTCGCGCAAGGTCACCGCCATCTCCGAGATCGTGGGCATGGAGCAGGACGTGATCACCATGCAGGACATCTTCGTGATGGACCAGAAGGGCGCCACGCCCGAGGGCAAGGTCATCGCGGAGTTCAAGCCGAGCGGCCTCCGGCCGAAGATTCTGGACCGCATGTTCAACCAGGGCATCCCGCTCCCGAAGGAGATCACGGCCCTGTTCCCGCCACCTCCCGGATACAAGCCCGCGACCCGCTAGGCAAGTCTCAGGGTCGGGCTTATACTCGGATTGTGAAGGTCGTCCTGCACGACCGTACCAACGGTCTGGGGCAGGAGGTGCGCGAGACGGCGCACCGCAAGCTGACCCGCCTCGAGCACCACTTCGGCAGGGTGGTCGATGCGGAGGTGGAGTTCTCCGAAGAGCGGAAGCGAAGCGGGCTTTCGACCACTGTCTGCCGGATCACACTGCATCTCGACGGCCGGCGGGCGCCCGTCCTCCACGCGCGCGAGCGGGGGGCGGATGCACAGTCCGCGCTCGACCTGGCACTCGACCGCATCGACCGTCAGGTGGTCGCCTTCAAGGAGAAGGTGACGCACCGCAAGCAGGCGGCCTCGCCGGTGCGCTTGCCGCCCGATGAGGCGCGTGGGAAACAGCGCCCCGCCGAACCCGAGCGCCTGCGGCTCAAGCTCCGGCCCATGTCCGAGGCCGAGGCGATCTCCGAGCTGGAGGCGGACAGCCAGGCCGTCGTGGTCTACCTGGACGAGGACTCGGGCGAGATCCAGATCCTGGTCCGGCGGGCCGACGGCTCGTTGGCGGTGATCGAGCCGGTGGTCCCCTAGATTCGATTTAGATCCCGCCGGGCCGGGTAACCTCTAGTTCAGACCCATGGCCATCCTCTCCCAGCTCCTCGACCCCAACGAGCGCGAGGTCAAACGGCACCTCTCAGTCGCCCGCGCCATCAACGCTCTCGAGCCCGAGCTCAAGGAGCTCGACGATGCGGGCCTGCGCGCTCGCTCCGACGAGCTGCGCGAGAGAGCACGCGGGGGAGAAGACCTAGACGAGCTTCTGATCGAGGCGTTCGCGCTGTGCCGCGAAGCGGGCCGGCGCGCCGTGGGCCTGCGTCATTTCGACGTCCAGCTCGTCGGCGGCATCGTGCTGCACCAGGGAAAGATCGCCGAGATGAAGACCGGCGAGGGCAAGACGCTCGTTGCGAGCCTCGCGCTGTACCTGAACGCACTCGCGGGCAAGGGCGTGCACCTGGTCACCGTCAACGACTATCTCGCCCGCCGTGACGCGGGATGGATGGCGCCGATCTATCACCTGCTCGGCATGACCGTCGGCGTGAACGTCGGGTCGACGGCGACGTATGTGTACGACCCCGAGTACGTCGACGAGACGCACCCGGATCCGCGCCTTCAGCACCTACGCCCGGCGAGCAAGAAAGAAGCGTATGCCGCGGACATCACGTACGCCACCAACTCGGAGCTGGCCTTCGACTATCTGCGCGACAACATGGCCCGAGACCTCGAGCAGTGCAGCCAGCGCGACCTGAACTACGGCATCGTCGACGAGGTCGACTCGATCCTCATCGACGAGGCGCGCACGCCGCACATCATCTCGGGCCAGTCGGATGAGTCGACAGACAAGTACTACCAGTACGCGCGCTGGGCGGCGCGGCTGACCGAGGGCGAGGATTACGAGGTCGACCTGAAGCACAAATCTGCGTCTCTGACCGAGACCGGCATCGCGAAGATGGAGCGGTGGACCGGGATCAAGAACATCTACGACCTCGAGAACGTGATCGAGGCGCACCAGATCAACCAGGCGCTGAAAGCAAAGGCGCTTTTCCTGCGCGATCGGGACTACCTGGTCAAGGACGCCGAGGTCGTCATCGTCGACGAGTTCACGGGGCGCACCATGCCAGGCCGCCGCTGGTCGGACGGACTGCACCAGGCGGTCGAGGCGAAGGAAGGCGTCAAGGTCCAGCAGGAGCAGAAGACGATCGCCACCATCACCGTGCAGAACTACTTCCGCCAGTACGAAAAGCTGGCCGGGATGACCGGCACGGCCGTGACCGAGGCGGAGGAGTTTCACAAGATCTACGGCCTCGACGTCGTCGTGATTCCGACGCATCGGCCGATGGTCCGCGAGGACAGCTCCGACGTCATCTACAAGACCGAGAAGTCGAAGTTCGATGCCGTGATCGACGAGATCGTCGAGATGAACAAGTTGAGCCGGCCGGTGCTCGTGGGCACCGTTTCGGTCGAAAAGTCAGAGCGCCTTTCGAAGATGCTCGAGCGGCGCGGGGTCAAGCACAACGTGCTCAACGCCAAGCAGCACGAGCGCGAGGCGGCGGTGGTCGCGGAGGCCGGTCAGCCTGCCGCGGTGACCATCGCCACCAACATGGCCGGACGAGGCACCGACATCGTGCTCGGCCAGGGCGTGACCCACGTCGGCGGGCTGCACATCATCGGCACCGAGCGACATGAGAGCCGCCGCATCGACAACCAGCTTCGCGGTCGTGCCGGACGCCAGGGCGACCCCGGCTCGAGCCGGTTCTTCATCTCGCTCGAGGACGACCTGATGAAGATCTTCGGGCCCGCTGCCGAACGCATCGGCCGCCTGATGGAGAGCCTCGAAGTGGAGCCGATCGAGCATCCATGGGTCGCACGCTCGATCGCGAGCGCCCAGAAGAAGGTCGAGGGGATGCACTTCGACGCCCGCAAACACGTGGTCGAGTACGACGACGTGATGAACAAGCAGCGTCAGATCGTCTACGAAGAGCGCAGGAAGGTCCTGGAGGGTGCGGACGCGCGCGGCAACATCCTCGGCTACGTGCGCGAGATCATCCAGAAGGGCGTCGACCAGCACTGCCAGAGCCGCCACGCCGAGAACTGGGACCTGGAAGGGCTCGTGAAGTATCTGTCCGCCTACCTGCCGCTGGCGCCCGGCACGCAGATTCCTGACGAGGCGCTGACCAAGGGCCCCGATGGCCTGGTCGAACACCTTCACGTGGCGGCTTCGGACGCTTACGACCGCAAGGTCGAGGAAGTTGGCGCCGAGCTGATGCCCATGGTGGAGCGCGACGTGATGCTGCGCACGATTGACTGGCAGTGGATGGAGTACCTGACGCAGATGGAGCACTTCCGCGAGGGCATCGCACTGCGGGCGTACGGCCAGCGCGATCCGTTGGTCGAGTACAAGAACGAGGCCTTCGAGATGTTCAACGAGCTGCGCGACCGGATCGAGTCCTCGATCGTCGCGAACATCTACCGCGTGCAGGTCCAGCGCAACGCGCCGCCACCTCCCGCACCGCCCCTGGTGCGCCAGGTCACCGAAAGCGGACCCGGCGAGGTAGATGGCGCAAACGGCGCAGGCCGTGGGGCATCGCCGCAGCAACGGCGAGCGGCGCCGGTCGGCGCCGGGTCGGCAGCTGTGCCCGCGGGTGCTGCCGTTAAGATCGGGCGAAACGACCCGTGCTGGTGCGGGTCGGGCAAGAAGTACAAGAGGTGCCACGGTAGGTAATGGACGCTGAACTCGACGCAAAAGAGCTGCTGAACCGAATCCTTTCGCTCAAGGAGCACCTTTGACCTACCTGCGAAAGCCAAGAGGGCGGACGAGCTAGACGCCGAGCTGACCAAGCCCGGCGTGTGGGATGACGCGCGCCGCGGCGGCCAGATGGCACGTGAGGCCTCCGAGAACCGCGAGATGATCGCGACGTGGGACCGCCTGGAGAGGCGCGCTCGCGACCTCGTCGAGCTGGACCAGCTGTCGCATGGCGACCCTGAGCTCGAGAAGCAGCTGGCCGAGGAACGCGCGTCGCTGGCCAAGGAGGTGCGCGCGCATGAGCTCGACCTTCTCTTCACCGATCCATACGCGAACCACAACGCGGTCGTAACGATCTCGGTCGGACAAGGTGGGGTGGAGGCGCAGGACTGGGTGGAGATGCTCATGCGCATGTATCTCAAGTGGGCCGAGCGCCGAGGATTCGAGACCGAGATCGTCGACGAGTCACGCGGTGAGGAAGCCGGCCTGAAGAGCGCGACCTTCATCGTGCGGGGTCCTCGTGCGTATGGGCTGCTGCGTTCGGAGCATGGCGTTCACCGCCTGGTGCGCATCTCACCTTTCGACCAGAACCACCGCCGCCACACTTCGTTCGCGCTGGTCGAGGTGATGCCCGAGCTGGAGAGCACCGACGAGGGCGCGATCGTGATCAACCAGCAGGACCTTCGCATCGACACATACCGGTCGACGGGCGCGGGCGGGCAGCACGTCAACAAGACGGATTCGGCGGTCCGCATCACGCATCTGCCGACGGGGATCGTCGTCACGTGCCAGAACGAGCGGTCGCAGATGAAGAACCGCGAGACGGCCATGAAGGTGCTCAAGGCCCGGCTGTTCCAGCGCCAGCAGCAGGAGGCGGCCGAGCACCTCGACCAGATCCGCGGCCAGGTCATGCCGGCCGAGTTCGGATCCCAGATCCGCAACTACGTCCTGCAGCCGTACACGCTCGTCAAGGACGTACGGACGGGATTAGAGGTAGGCAACACGCAGGCTGTGCTGGATGGCGAGATTGATCCCTTCATCGAGGCATGGCTCCGGTGGCGGCTGGGCAAAACCGGAGAGGTCGCGCAAGCCCTTTAGACCTCGTTCGTTAATGCCTTTGGTTGGCACTCTGGGAAGGGGTTGGAGCCACACGGGGCATGGGGTATACTGCCCGCGACCTAGCCGCTCGCGCCCGCTGGCGCGTAACGCCACAGCAAGAGACGCAGCCAATGGTTTTGACACCAGATTTCGAGAGCCGGCCGGTAATCAGCTTCCAGCGTGTCTTCAAGACGTACCCGACTGGAACTGAAGCCCTTCGGGACATCAACCTCGAGGTCCCCGAGGGCGACTTCCTCTTCCTCGTCGGCCCTTCGGGCGCGGGCAAGTCGACGCTCGTGCGCCTGCTGATCCGCGAGGAGAAGCCAAGCAAGGGCAAGATCTTCGTCGACGGCATCGAGCTCGGGCGGATGAAGCGGCGAAAGCTGCCCTACTACCGGCGCAAGGTCGGCCTGGTTTTCCAGGACTTCAAGCTCCTGCCGAACCTGACCGTTTACGAGAACGTCGCCTTTGCTCTGCGCGTTCTCGGCGAGGCCGACTCGCACATTCGAGCGCGAGTCGCGGAGGCGCTCGACACGGTCAGCCTTACCGGCAAGGACCACACGTACCCTTCAAATCTCTCCGGCGGTGAACAGCAGCGCGTCGCCATCGCTCGCGCCCTGGTGCACGCACCGAGATTCATCATCGCGGACGAGCCCACCGGCAACCTCGACCCCGCGACCGCGTGGGAGATCATGCAGCTGTTCCTGCGCATCAACGCGCGCGGCGCCACGGTGGTGATGGCGACACACAACCGTGAGATCGTCGACCTTCTCCGGCGCCGCGTCATCGCCATCGACGCCGGGCAGATCGCGAGGGACGACCGTTCAGGCAGGTATCACGACGATGTTGCGAAATCTCAAGTTCGCGCTTAACAGCGCCTGGCAGAGCTTCTGGCGGAACCTGGCCGTGAGCCTGGCCGCCGTGCTGTCGATCACGCTGATCCTGGTCCTGGCCGGCGTCAACCTTCTCGTTGGTCACGCCTTTTCGCAAGTGCTGGACGGATTCCGCACCAAGGTCAGCGAGATCTCGATCAACGTGTCAGATGACACGCCGCTGCAGACCGTATCCGACTTCCAGCAGCAGCTGACGGCCGACGGACGCGTGACGAGCGTTCGATTCATCACCAAGGAAGAGGCGCTCGCGCAGTTCAAGGCGGATCCGCAAAACGTCGTCTTCGCGCAGCAGATCGAGGGCAATCCGCTTGATGCAAAGCTCGAGGTCCACGTCAAGAATCTCGGCGACGTTGCCGCCATCGACACGCTCGCTCGTCGCTGGCCGGGCGTCGATCCCGCCGACCCCACCAACTACCAGGGCGACTTCGTCAACCGGATGCTCGAGCTGTCGTCCTGGCTGAGCCTTGCCGGCGTGGCCCTGCTGCTGATCCTCATGATCGTGTCGGTGGTGATCGTGATGAACACCATCCGCACGGCCGTTTATCACCGCCGCAAAGAGATCGAGGTGATGAAGCTCGTCGGCGCCACCGAGTGGTTCGTCCGGGGCCCGTTCGTGATCGAGGGCATCATGACGGGGCTGATCGCGGCATCGATCGCGCTCGCCTTGCTCGTGATCGCCTACCCGCCGGCGGTCGATCGCTTCAAGTCCGATATCGGATTCATCCCTCTGAGCTACGACCCGCGTTTCATCTCGATCCTGGCGCAGGACCTGCTCCTGGCGGGGGCGCTGCTGGGCGCGCTGGGTAGCTACATCGGCGTCCGGCGGTACGTGAGGATCTGACGTTGAAGGTTCGTTTGTTGATCGCAGCGATCCTGGCGACGACGGCATGGGCTCCGCAGTCTGTGCAGATCGCCTCTGCAATCTACTGCTATCCCGGTGATCCGCCGGCCGTTTACCAGGCGTGCGTCAATTACAACAGCGGCATCGGGCAGCAGGTCAACAACCAGAACCAGCTCAACAACATCCAGTCGCAGATCAACAACACGATCTCCCAGATCAACGCCATCGACGTGATGATCGCCAGCCTGCGCAACCAGATCGCCGCCCAGAAGGCACTGATCGCCCAGACGCAAGCCGCGATCGATGAGCTGAGCCGCCAGATCAGGTTTGGCGAGGCCTCGCTCATCCGGCAGAAGGCGCACGTGAGCGTTCGCGAACAGCTCCTCAACCAGCGTCTTCGCTACGTCGACTCGCACGGCAGCCTCAACTACGTCCAGCTGGTGCTGACCTCGAACAGCATCAACCAGCTCATGAACCGGATGGTGGGTGCGCAGCAGGTCGCGGCGTCCGACCGACGGCTGCTCGTGGGCATGGAGGAGGAGCACGCGCAGATCGCTCAGGCCAACACCGACCTCGACGGCCAGCGCGGCCAGGTGTCGGCCCTGCTCAAGCAACAGAAAGAGGCGGAGGCAGACCTGGAGAAGAATCTGGCCACGGAGGCGGCAGCGCTCGCATTTGAAAAGCAGCTCGCCGCGCAGCTGGCCGACCAGTACAACAAGGTGCAGGCGGAGCGGGCCGCGATCGACGCGCAGGTGGCGCAGCTGGCCCAGCAATACAACGCCGCCGCCATCAGGGCGGGAGGCGGCAACGGCGTGTTCGAATGGCCGGAGCCGAATTGCGGCCCCAGCTGCATGAGCCAGCGGTTCGGATGCTCGAGCTTCTACCTCGAGGTCTACGAGCCCAGCTGCCCGTACCCGCACAAGATCCACACCGGGATCGACATCGCGGGGCCGTATGGCACCCAGATCGTCGCCGCTGACACGGGTGTCGCGTACCTGTACCCGGGCAGCGTCGGCTATGGAAACCTGCTGGTGATCATCCACGGGAATGGGTACTCGACGTACTACGGCCATCTCTCCGGCTACGCGCCGGGGCTCTCAACTGGTCAGGTGGTGCCGCGCGGAACGACGGTCGCATTTGAAGGTTCGACAGGTTGGTCGACCGGCCCGCACCTGCATTTCGAGATCCGAGTCAACGGCGTCTACAAAGATCCCTGCATCTGGCTCGGTTGCTAGTCTGCTGACATGAATCTTCGCGTCGCCCTGCGGGGTGGCGCCATCGTGCTGATCCTCGTCGTCGGGTTTGTCGCGGGCCTCTACGTCGACCAGGCATATCCCGAGTACGTGCCCTACATCGGGCATCGCTCAACGTCCCGCATCGACCTGACGCAAGTGCAGGAGGCCGCGCGGCTGATCCAGGCCGACTACGTCGACAGCAACGTCGACCCCAAAAAGCTGTCGCACGGGACGGTGCAAGGCCTCGTGAGCAGCCTGGGTGATCCCTACACCATCTATTTCGATCCGGAGCAGTACAAGCGGCTGCAGCAGAGCTATCAGGGCAAATACACGGGGATTGGAATTTATCTGAGCTTCAGCACGGGGTATCCGGCGATCACGGGGACGGTGCCGGGCTCGCCGGCTGCCCTGGCGGGGTTGAAGAGCGGCGACCAGATCGTGAAGGTGGGTGACAAGGACATCAAAGGCGTCACGGCCGACCAGGCGACCGCTCTCATCCAGGGACCTGAAGGGACCAAGGTCACGCTGACCATCCTTCGCGGCAGCGAGACGTTGACCTTCACCATCACCAGGGCGCAGATCCAGGTGCCGACCGTTCGTTCCGCCACGGTTGGCAACCACGTGCTGTACGTGCGGATATATCAGTTCGCGTCCAACACGTCGACGGAGTTCTCGGCGACGCTGAAGAACGGACTGCCCGGCTCGACCGCCATGGTGCTCGACCTGCGCGGCGACCCTGGCGGATTCATCTCCGCGGCGGACGACGTCATCACCCAGTTCGTGACGAGCGGCGAGACGTTCGAGACCCACGGCAGAGGCGGGGTGAACCGTCACCAGGTCGGTTCGCAGCACGGCGCGTCAACGGTTCCGCTGGTCGTGCTCGTCGACGCCAACAGCGCCTCGGCGGCGGAGATCGTGGCCGGCTCGCTGCAGGTGCACCAGCGCGCGAAGCTGGTCGGGACGACGACGTTCGGCAAGGGATCCGTGCAGGAGGACTTCGTCTTGAGCGATGGATCGGACCTCCACCTGACGGTAGAGCGGTGGTTTCTGCCGAACGGCCAAACGATCGACCACAAAGGCCTGACACCCGACATGCCGGTCACGCTTGCCAGCCCGACCGACGTCTACGACGTGGCGCAACCGTCGCAGGGCTATGCCAAAGACACGCAGCTGAATGCGGCATTGGGTCTGCTGCAGGGTGGGTAGACTGGCTACCGCGCAATCGACGGGCGGTTAGCTCAGTTGGCTAGAGCGCCTCGCTTACACCGAGGAGGTCGTTGGTTCAAGTCCATCACCGCCCACTGACACGCCGGGACTCCGCATTAGGGCCCAGATGGTCGTGGTGACGGGGTTAGAAGCGGCCGACCGCAGCCCGCGCTAGCGCTTCGACCTTGGCGGAGTCCGTTGTCGGGCTGAGGGCGATCATCAAGACCACGTTGGCCTTGAAGACGAAGATGGCGATGCCACCACCCGAGGAGCTTGTCGCTATGTACTCGAAAGCCTTGTCGCCGATGCCCTGGACAGATTTGGCGTTGGTCACGCCCATCTGGCCGTTCATGACGGCGGCCATCTGTTCAGGCGAAATCGAATCCGCTGTCGTCGTGTCCGGATAGACCTGCGCGAGAACGAACACGGATGAGGCCCCGTCGGAGCTCCCATAGACGCAGATGCCAGGTGTTTGCGCGCCGGCGCCGGCGGAGAGATTTGTGACCGTGCTCCCAGCCGCCGCGGACGCCTCGGCAGCAGTCACCAACGAGCAAGCGTCGACCGAATTGACGTGGGCGCCTTTCGTCGGGCTCGGCGTGACTGTCGAAGAGTTCGAGGTCGAGCCGGCTGATCCACCGCATGCCGCCACCAGCAGGCAAAACGTCAGGAGGAACATGCGAGCAATCACGATGGGCCCGTAGTCTGTCACAGCCGATCAGATGGCGGGTACCGGTCCGCCGATAAAATTACCCGCCGTGCCGAGGTAGCTCAGCTTGGTAGAGCACTTGACTGAAAATCAAGGTGTCGCCAGTTCAAATCTGGCCCTCGGCACCAATGGACGCGCAATGATTCACCGACTTCCAACTCGATTCCGGCCGATTGTGGAGGACGTCGTTCGGCGCATGGCCGCTGGCGACTGGGACGGGTTGGTACGCGATGGGTTGGCGCCCGCATCTAGGACTGGCCAGGACCTCGCCCACTGGGTACATCAATACCCGGGACGACTGGTCGCTTTACCGCCGGAAGCATGGGACTTTTCGGAGCATGGGCGCGTAGACGTCGAACCAGAGACCTGGTGGGTTGTCGTCCCCTTGTGGACCGCGGAGCAAGGACGAAGCGATCTCTCGCTTGAGGCCACGATCCGAGAGCGCTCGGGCCGGGTTTTGATCGACATCGACAATGTCCATGTGCTCTAAGCGCGCAAGCATCGGTCTCTTCGCCCCCAGAAATCAGGGTGTTGCCAGTTCAAATCTGGCCCTCGGCAGCATCAGCCGCTAACGTCGTCACGTGGCTGGCCACCGCGCTTTTCGGTTCGATGTCCAGGAGCATCGGGCTCACAGCGCCAACAACTGGCGCGACAAAGTGCGGGCCCTCGAGTCGATGGCCTATTCGGCGGTCTATCTCCCTGACCACTTCGGCGATCAACTAGGACCCATCGCGGCGCTGATGGCCGCGGCCGATGCCACGACCACATTGCGCATTGGCTCTCTTGTTTTCGACAACGACTACCGGCATCCGGTGGTGCTGGCCAAAGAAGCTGCGACGCTCGACCTGCTCTCTGACGGCAGGCTCGACCTCGGGATTGGCGCGGGGTGGATGGTCTCGGATTACGAGCAAGCCGGCATGCCGTTTGATTCGCCGGGCACGCGGATCGAGCGGCTGGCGGAGGCGGTGACCATCATCAAGAAGTTCTTCGCCGGGGGCGAGTTCTCGTTCCAGGGCAAGCACTACTCGATCAACGGACTCGAGGGCGCACCAAGTCCCGTGCAAGAGCCACATCCCCCGCTCCTGCTCGGAGGCGGCGGTCGCAAGATGCTCCACCTCGCCGCGCGCGAGGCAGACATCGTGCACGTGAACTACAAACTCAGCGAGGGGCGGATCAACCCGAAGCTGGTCCAGACCGGAATGGCCGCCGCCACCGACGAAAAGCTTGGCTGGATCAGGGAGGCGGCGGGCGACCGTCTGGAGTCGATCGAGCTGGGTTTCACCGTGTTCTTCGCCAACGTCACCGACGACCGTGGGTCGATCGCGTCCGCGATTGCACCCTCGATGGGACTCGAGCCTCGAGATGTGCTCGAGATGCCGCATTTCTTGATCGGGACGATCGAGCAGATCGAGGAGGATTTGCAAGCGCGGCGCGAGCGTTACGGCTTCTCGCACGTGATCGTGCCGGGCGAGGTGGCGGAGCAGCTCGCTCCGGTCGTGGAGCGCCTCGCCGGGAAGTAAGAGGCTCAGGTAGATTGGTGGCGATGGCCACCACTCAACAGGTCCAGCTGAAACACAAGGTGGAGGGCCGGATGGGCGAGGTGCTCACCCCGCAAGCGCTCGGGTTTGTCGCCCGACTGCAGCGCGAGTTCGGTGGTCGAAGGCAGGAGCTCTTGCGTCTGCGCGACGAGCGCCAGACGCGGATCGAGGCGGGGGAGATGCCGCAGTTTCTCGTCACCACCAGCTCGGTTCGCGATTCGGACTGGAGGGTGGCGAAAGCGCCCAATGACCTGGAGGACCGGCGCGTCGAGATCACCGGGCCCACCGATCGCAAGATGCTGATCAACGCGCTCAACTCGGGTGCGCGCGTCTTCATGGCGGACTTCGAAGATGCGAACTCGCCGACGTGGGCAAACCTGGTCGAGGGCCAGGTCAACCTCATCGATGCCATCGAGCGCCGAATCGATTTCACAAGCCCGGATGGCAAGGAATACCGGCTCAACGAGAAGGTGGCGACGCTTCTCGTCCGGCCTCGTGGGTGGCACCTGGACGAACTTCACGTCGAGGTCGACGGCAAACCAGTCTCAGGCAGCCTGTTCGACTTCGGCCTCTATTTCTTCCACAACGCAAAGCGTCTGCTCGGCAAGGGCAGCGGCCCGTACTTCTATCTACCAAAGCTGGAGAGCCACCTCGAGGCGCGACTGTGGAACGACGTGTTCAACCTCGCGCAAGACGAGGTGGGCATCCCGCGCGGCACCATCCGCGCCACCGTTCTGATCGAGACGATTCTCGCGGCGTTCGAGATGGACGAGATCCTGTACGAGCTGCGCGACCACTCGGGTGGGCTGAACGCGGGACGGTGGGACTACATCTTTAGCATCATCAAGAAGTTCCGCAATCGCCCCGACTTCGTGCTCCCGGATCGTGCGCAGGTGACCATGACCGTCCCCTTCATGCGCGCGTACACAGAGTTGCTGGTGAAGACGTGCCACCGGCGCGGTGCGCACGCGATGGGCGGCATGGCGGCGTTCATTCCATCGCGCCGCGATCCCGAGGTGAATCGAGTGGCGCTGGCCAAGGTCAAAGAGGACAAGGACCGCGAGGCCGGCGATGGTTTCGACGGCACGTGGGTGGCGCATCCAGACCTGGTGCCGACGGCGACCGAAGCGTTCGACCGTGTGCTCGGCGACCGACCCAATCAGCTCGAGCGGCAGAGGCCTGAGGTGGCCGTGACCGCCGCGCAGTTGAGCGACGTGAAAGTTCCCGGCGCAACGATCACCGAGAACGGACTGCGCATGAACGTCAGCGTCGGCATCCAGTACATAGAGTCTTGGATGCGCGGCACGGGGGCGGCGGCGATCAACAACCTGATGGAGGACGTCGCCACGGCGGAGATCTCACGGTCGCAGGTGTGGCAATGGGTGAAGCACTCATCGCGGCTGGCTGAGGGCCCAACAGTCAACGCCGATCTGGTGCGTGAGCTGGCTGACGACGAGATGTCGCAGCTGCGCGAACGGTATGGGGAAGAGGTCTGGGCTAAGAGCCGCTTTTCAGAGGCGCGTCAGGTGTTCGAGGAAGTCGCGCTGTCGAAGGAGTTCCACCCCTTCCTGACGTTGGTGGCCCTAAGCCACATCTCCTAGCTACTTGGCCGGGGCGGGGGGCTTGCCTGGCAGCCGGCGCCACTGACGCGGCCCGACGCCGTTGTTCGGATTTCCCGGCACGAATGCCACCGCCGACGGCTTCACCATGCAGTTGTCCTTCCGTACGACACTTCGCTCGCCGCCTTCCTGGTGCTCGATCACCACGGTCCGCTCCAATACCGCCCGCACCCGTACTTGCTTGCCGTCGACGATCGCGCTGAAGCCACCGCTGACTTCGTGGTTGGGAGGTGGGACGATGCTGGCCAGCGAGACGAGTTCGACGGTTTTGCTCATATGGTGGCTTCCCTCGGGCTAGGCGGCGGCGGAGATCGCGCCGCGGAAATTAGCAGGCGCCGACGAATTCGGCAGCAGCGAATGTTACCAGAGCGAGTCCGGCCGACTTACGAAGCGTAAGCAGCCGTCGATCAGGCGGCGGAGCTCTGCTGTTCCTGCAGCCGCAGCTGGCGGGCGGCTTCCCGGCCGCGCCGAGCCGCTTCCTTGCTGGCGAGGTGCCGGACGCGCAACTGCCGGGGGTCGACAAACAGGCGCCGGCGGTTGACCAGCACCTTCGGCTCGCCAGGGGCGGGCTCGATCACAGCGGTGCGCTCGAGTACTGCCGT
>Ga0209689_1002164_pt1 | contig 14720 bp, 13 predicted proteins | sample GraSoiAngelo_149_FD_187119 | JGI IMG/M metagenome (GOLD analysis project Ga0209689, IMG submission 187119) | Grasslands soil microbial communities from the Angelo Coastal Reserve, California, USA - 14_1009_09_30cm (SPAdes) (version 2) | ecosystem: Environmental > Terrestrial > Soil > Grasslands ...
GGGATCGCGCGGGCGGCACTGAGGCTCAACGATCTGCCCCAGCTGAAGCCCTACATCGATCTGCCGAGGATGGCCGAGATCACTGAATCGCAGGTGCACGAGATTCTCGGCGCGGTGATCGAGGCTGATCAGGACAGGGCTCGGGCGATCGCCGAACGCGACGATGAGGTTGACACCCTTTATCACAAGATCTGGGACGAGCTCGTCAAATTCATGATCGAGGACCCGGCCAACGTACAGCGGGCCGCCATCCTCCTTTTCCTCGCCAAGGACCTGGAGCGGATTGCGGATCGCGTGACCAATATCGCCGAAGACGTAGTCTTCCTTCATACCGGGCGGATCGTGGAGCTCTCCTAGTTGCCCAAGCGGGTCCTGGTCGTCGAGGATGACGCCACCATCCGGGACACGCTGAGCTTCAACCTCGAGAAAGAGGGATACGCGGTAACGGTCGCCCAGGATGGGGCGGACGGTGTTGCCAAGGCCCGCAGCTCACGCCCGGACCTGATCCTGCTGGACCTCATGCTTCCCGAGCTGAACGGCCTCGAGGTTTGCCGCATCCTCCGCCAGGAAGGCAATGTCCCGATCATCATGCTGACTGCCAAGGAAAGCGAGGTCGACAAGGTGATCGGGCTGCAGCTGGGCGCCGACGACTACATCACCAAGCCGTTCTCGCTGCGCGAGCTGTTCGCCCGGATGACGGCCGTGCTACGCCGCAGCGAGCAGCGAGACGTTCGCCCGGAGGTCGAAGAGGACCGGCTCGGCCGGCTGCGTATCGATCGCGCCGGCCGCCGGGCGATGATCGACGACAGTGAGCTCAAGCTGACGCCCAAGGAGTGGGAGCTGCTCGCCTACCTGGTGCGCCGTCCGGGTCGGGTCTTCACGCGCGAGATCCTGCTCGAGCAGGTCTGGGGCTACAACTATCTCGGCGACCGCAAGACGGTCGACGTGCACATCCGCTGGCTGCGCGAAAAGCTGGGCCGTTTCGGCAGGCTCGGTTTCGAGATCGTCACGGTGCGCGGCGCCGGTTACCGGCTCGATCCGGTCCGTGAGCCGGCGGCCGAGGGCGAGCGCGCCGCGGGCGCGTGATCCGACGCCTTGTGGTGCCCGCACCCTGCAGGTGCAGGTCCTCGGCCGCCATCTAGTGCCGGACGACGCCGGCTCACGCCGGCGCTATCGTCGTGGCGTAAACCGCTCGGGTTGACCTCCCCGCCGACAGCTGCGCGGACTCGCCCGCGGGCAGTGTCGAATCCAAGCAGGGGACCTGGGAGCCCGGCAGCAGCCACCTGGCCGGCGGTCGGTGATGTCGCGGCGATAAGTCGAGGCACGCATGTCCCCCTCCACAACCTCGCGCGCCGCCTCTCACCACCGCCGGCCGTAACCCGGCCGTGACTCCGCCGTAACCGACGGGACCGCCTCAGCGCGTTATACGGGGATGGGGGCCGGCGCGCTCGACGCCGTCATCCGCAGGCTGTTTTCCTGGCCCGGCGTGGCCGGTCTCGCGGGCCTGCTTGCGCTGCTCCTCCTGGTACCCTGGCTGACCGCTGAGCAGGCGCCAACCGGTCCGCAACTGTTGGTGGCCGGTGCTTTTGTAGGGCTGCTGTGGGCGGCGACGTGGTCGATGAGCCGCGCGCGGGCTCACCGGGCCGTGGCCGCGACCGCCGAGCTGGTCCGCAAGCAGGCGATGTTCCGCATTGAGCTAGAGCAGCGGCTCGAGGTGCAGGGTCATCTGCGCGAGAGCGAGGCCCGGGTGCGCGCCATCGTCGACAGCGCGCCCATCGTGCTGTTTGCCATCGACCGCGACGGCGCGATCACCTTTTCCGCCGGGGTCGGTCCCGATCCGCTGGGAAAGAAGCCGGGTGAAGCCATCGGCTGGTCGGCCGCGGACCTATTCGTCGATCATCCGGTCGTCGTCGATGGCATCCGCAACGCGCTCTCGGGAATCGGTGGACGGGCAGACCTGATCCAGGGCGAGCGATCGTTCGCCTTCAATCTGGCGCCCTTTCGTGATGCGGCGGGTAATACGGCAGGGGCCATCGTGGTTGCGATCGATGTCACGGAGCGGCGCCGCACCGAGGAGGCCTTGCGGCAGACCGTCGCCACGCTCCAGGAAGTCGACCAGAACCGGCAGGCGCTGCTCCGCCGTCTGGTCCACGCCCAGGAGGAGGAACGGCGAGCGATCGCGCGTGACATCCACGACGACACCATCCAGTCGATGTTTGCCGTTGGACTGCATCTCTCCACGCTGCGCACACAGCTGCACGAAGCGACAGGAAGCGCGCAGCTGGAGATCCTGGAGCGCAGCGTCCAGGAATCCACCAACCGGCTCCGCCACCTGCTCTTCGAGCTCCGGCCGGCCGCGCTCGATGAGGGCGGCCTTCCGGCGGCACTGCGGGAGTACCTCGAGGTGATGAGAAGCGAAAACGGCATCGCCGTGGAGCTGAAGACCTCCATGGAGCACAGCCCCGCGTCCGACACGCAGGTGATCGCCTACCGCATCGCGCAGGAGGCGCTGGGCAATGTCCGCAAGCATGCCAGGGCCCGCCGCGTCGAATGTGCAGTATCAGCTGTGGATGATGGCATCTTGACCCGGATCGCCGACGACGGCATCGGCTTCGATGACGAGCGCAGCCGGCCGGTCGCCGGTCACCTGGGCCTCGTCTCCATGCGCGAGCGTGCCGAGATGGCCGGCGGATGGTTCCGCATCACCTCGGCCCGGGGCAACGGCTGCGTCGTCGAGTACTGGATCCCTGACGGCACGGAGGGCGTGTCGCTTGCGGCCTGAGCCCACACCGATCACCGTGCTGCTGGTCGAAGACCACCGTCTGGTTGCCGAGGGGCTCGCCGGCATGCTCAACGCGACGGACGACATCCGGGTCGTCGGCATCGCGGCGACAGCGGCGGACGCGGTCCGGCTGTCCGCCCTGGAGCAGCCGGCCGTGGTCGTGATGGACTCACATCTCCCGGATAGCGCGGGTGCCGACATCGCCGGTCGCATTCGCGAGGGCCAGCCGACGGTCGCGCTCGTCTTCCTCAGCGCCGACGAGAGTGAGGCGGCCATGATCGCGGCGGTGCGCGCAGGTGCCTGCGCCTACCTGTCGAAATCGCGCGCGACCGCCGACGTCGCCGACGCCGTCCGCCGCGCGGCGGAAGGGGAGATGTTGATTCCCGCGGCGCAGCTGGCCCGGTTGCTCGCTCGATCCCACGAAATGGCGCTTGATGATGATGAACGCCGCCGCCTGCTCGACAGCCTGACGCGCCGGGAGAAGGAGGTCCTCGCCCTGATGGCGGAGGGCCTCGACAACCGGGCGATTGCGGCCGATCTGGGGATTGGGTTCACCACCGTTCGTGGCCACGTCCAGAACATCCTGGAGAAGCTCGATGCCCACTCCAAGCTGGAGGCGCTCGCCTGCGCCGCCCGCTACGCCTTGCTCGACGCTGCCTAGCCCTGCAACTGCAGGACCCCTGCAGGCCACCGGTGCAGCGCGATATCCCTGACGCCGCTTCGTACCCTGTGCCCATGATCACATCGGCCACCCTTCCACCGCCGCAAAGCCGCTCGACCCTGGCGGGACGACCGCTCGTCACGGCCAGCGATCCTCGCCGTGGCGCCCGCCCGGTCCCACCCCGTACGCATAGCGTCCGCCGCTGACCGATTCCCGATCCAGGAGGAAAATCATGTCACCCAGGTTCTCAACACTCGGCGCGTCCGTGCTGCTCTCCCCGGTGCAGGCCCGTCGCCGCGCCGCCTCGACGCCGGCGCTTCGCCTGTTGACGAACAACCCCGCCGACGGGCCGCCGTCAGCATGGCTGCGCGCCTCGCGGCGGCGGGTCCCGCCCATCGCGCTTCTTCCGGTCGCGTATCGCGGCAGCTACCTGCGCCGTCTGCTGGCACCGCGCCGTCCGGTGGAGCACGTGCTGCTGTCTGTGATCCAGCAAACGTATTTGGCCGGGTCGAGCACGCGAACGGTTGACGCCCTCGCCGAAAGCGTGGGCGTGCCCGGTACCGACCCCATCGTGGTCGAAGCCCAGGCCAGCGACTGGGACTTCCGCGTCGAGGTCTTTCGTCAGCGACACCTCAAAGAGGCGTACCCGTACCTGATGCTGGCCGAGACGCCGGCGCTGGTCCGTGAAGCTGGCGAAGCCCAGGCGTGCCAGATCGTCATCGCCGTCGGCGTAGAGGAATCTGGAAATCGCGCAGTCCTCGGCTTTGCGATCCGGCCCGCGGGGTCACTCGCCACCTTCTGGGAAATCTTCCTGGGCGGTCTGAAAGCGCGCGGGCTCACCGGCCTTCGACTGACGACGTCCAACCGTTTGCCGGGACTGCTGCCCGCACTCGCCACCGTCTTCCCGGGTGTGCCCTGGCAGCGTTGCCGCGAAAGCTTCATTGCCGACGCCCTCCAGGCGGTCCCCAAGGACGGTCGCCCGGCCGTCGAGGCCGGCCTTCGGGCCGCGTTCGCCGAGCCGGATGCCCCGAGCGCGATGGTGGCCCTGGCGCAGCTTCGTATCCGCTTCGCCTCCGCCTATCCCGAGCTGGTGGCGGCCCTTGCGGCCCCGGTCGCGGATCCGATCACCTATTACCAGGTCGCGCGCGCACGCCGCCGCTTCGTGACGTCCCTGACCGGGCTCGCCTCGCTCCAGAGCGAGTTGCGGCAATCCTGCCAGCTGGTCGGGATTTTCCCCCACCGGCAAGCGTTGCTCCGACTCGCCGGTACCATCCTGCAGGAGATTTCGGAGGAGTGGGCAGCCCGCCCGCTGCGCCTGAGACGGCGGGCTAAAACAGCTGAGGCGGCGTGGGCAGCGTCGGCGTCGGCGGCGGAGTTGGCGCGGGCAGCGTAGGCGTCACGACCGGAACGGTCGGCGTCGCGACCGGCAGCGTGGGAAGCACGCCCGAGCCGGTGGGTGTCGGGCTGGCCGATCCACTGGGGTTCGGCCCACTCGGGGGTGTCGGCCGGGGCCGACTGGTGGCCTGGTCTCGCGATGCGTCTTTGGTGATCTCCGGCGATAAGGGGGCCAGGATCTGCGGACCCTCCGCGCGGTAGTCGCCCATCAGGGGTCCATGCACAGTACTGGTGAGCCGGCGAAGGTCGGGCGACCAGCCGCCGACGGCGGCCGCGACCCAGAAGAGCAGCAGGATGCCGGATGCGATGACGACCCATTGCGCCAGGCGGGCGGTTCGTTTCATGCGACCGAATCGAGCCGGATGTCGGACGCGTGCGGCGTCGGTTGCTTGCCCATCTCCTCCAGGCGGGCGAAGATCGCGGCCTTGCGTTCCTTGAACGCCTCGACGACCGCCGGATCGAACTGACGGCCGGCCTCGTTGACGATGCTGCGCGCGGCGAACTCGAAGGAAAAGCCTTTCCGGTAGGGCCGGTCCGAGGTCATGGCGTCGAAGGCGTCGGCCAGCGTGACCACGCGGGCCAGCTGTGAGATCGATGTCCCTTTCAACCCGTCCGGATAGCCTTCCCCATCCCAGCGCTCGTGGTGATGCCGGATCGGGTCAAGGCTGGGTTGCAGAAACGGAACGTCCTTCAACATGTCGTAGCCGATCACCGGGTGGCGCCGGATGGCCGCCCACTCCTCTTCGTTGAGCGGACCGGGCTTGGCGAGAACCTTGTCCGAGACGCCAATCTTGCCAACGTCGTGCAGCAGTCCCGCACGCCGCAACACCACCAGGTCCGCCTCCGACAGCTGCAGGCCCTCGGCGAGCTCGAGGCTGATCGCCGCGACGCGCGCCGAGTGCTCGAAGGTGTAGGGATCGCGGGCATCGATGGCGCGGGCGAGCGCTTCCAGGTTGCGGAAGTAGGCGTCGTCCCGCTCTCGGATCTGCGCCTGGAGCGCTGCCGTCATCTCATTGAAGGTCCGCGCCAGGTAGCCGATCTCATCGGGCGAATCGACCTGGACCCGGCGGCTGTAATCGCCGGCCGAGACCACCCGCATCGACGCCACCAGCTCGTCGATCGGCCGCGTGATGCGGTCAGCGAGCGCCAGCCCGATCAGAATGGTGCCGAGGGCGATCGCCCCGAAGAGCGCCACCAGCACGAAGCGGATGGCGTTGAGCGAGCCGGAGAGGTCGTCGGCGGGCACGGCGGTGCTGAGATACCCGAGCTGCGTGCCGCGCATGGTCCAGTCGTTAACCACCAGCCGGTAGGGCCGGCCGTCCCATTGCGTCGCCACGCGCACCGGAGTGTTCGGCGTCACCTCGTGCCGGACCTCGCCGGAGAGCGTGGGGGTGCTGCTGCGGCTGCTGGCGAGCACGGACCCGCCCGAGTCGTAGAAGGTGACCGCCATCGGGCTCGACCCGGTGATCGTCTGCGCGATCTCGGCCAGGGACTGGCCGAGGAGCACCACGCCGGCGACCGCCGGCGTCGGGGTTTCGGTCCAGACGGGAGCCACCCAATACACCATCGCCGGTGTCTCACCAGTCAACAGGAGGTACTTGTCACCAAGTGCGTCGCGGTCCCCACGCAAGGCGTGCTGCACCGCCGCCAGCGAGCTATATGATGCCCCGTCGGACAACGTCTGGACGGTGGCATCGCTTCGATCGAGCCCCACCAGCTGGCGCCCGCTGGCATTGAGGACGCGGAGCACGAGGTGTTCCGGCTGCGCGTTGCCGACGATCGGACCGAGCAGGCGACCGGCCGCCGCGCCGTCACCACGCGCCACAACCCCGTCGATCCCGGCGGTGTTGGTCGCCGCTCTGAGCTGCTGTAGCCGGTCGTTCTCTACCCCGGCGAGCCGGTCGTTGCTGCGCAGTGAGCTGCGGACCAGGCTGTTATCGACCGCCCCCTCGACGGAGCCGCCGACCTGCGCGCTGACGACGGCGATGCCCACGGCGCCCACGAAAACGACGAGCACGATGAAGGGAAGTACGATCCGACGCCGCAAGGACGGGTGCCTCAGCATGGGATTTGGCCTTTTGCGCTCTTGTTTGCTGGCGGTCTGATATGAAAACGCCCACCCTTTACCGTCCTTGCTAGGCAGTTTTGCCGACAACAGGGGCGCCAATCCAATTGCAGGGGCCGCCTGCCCTGCGCTCGATGGGCGAATTCCGCCCTCCGGACACCTAGTGTCGAGCCATCCCCTGATGGAGGTGTCGTAGTGCGCAAATTGATGGCATTCGTAGCCGCTCTGGGGGCGGCGCCGATCGTCGCGCTCGCGGCGGCCCAGACCGCAGCCCCGGCGTTCGCGGACACGCCCGGCGTCTCGCCGACCTGTTTTCCGCAGACGATGAACCCGCATCCGACCGACCCGGCAGGACAGACGACCAACACGCTGTTCTGCACGCCGACCAATCCGAATGGCACGGGTTCGGGAGGCAACGGGTCCAGCGGGTCTGGCGGCTCCGGCTCAGCGAGAACCGGCGGCACGGGCGGCGGAAGTCAGACCACGCTGGCGAGTACCTCTGACTCGTCGGGCTCGTTTCCCGATGAGAGCGGTCGGGTCCTGAACGGCACCTGGTCTGGACCCGGGTCCGGACAACCGGCGGCATCGAGCGGCAACACGGGCCTGTTCGGTGGCCTGGTGGGCTTCTTCGCCTCCGCCGGCGGCCTGGCGTTCCTCTTCGGACTGCTGATGCTGATGCTGATCGTTCTCATCGCGCTCGCGGTCGTCGCCGCGATTCGGCGCGGCGGCAAGAACTTCGCGTCGCGCTTCTCACGCGTGACCTATCGGGCGTAGTCGCGGTTCGCATCGCAAGAAGGGAGGCCGCCGCCTCCCTTCTCATTTTGGCTAAGGGTCACGGCTGCTGACGGGGATTGGCGAAGGCGTCGTGGATGACGCTGCCGGCCAGCGCGATGCCGATTCCCGCGCCCACGCCGGCCACCAGGAAGGCGAGCCAGTCGCCCGCCAGGTGCACGTGGAGGTACAACCCGCCCAGCAGCAGGACCAGCGCGAGCAGCAGCCACGTCAGGCGATCCACGGCGCGGTCAGCCCCGAACCAGATCAGCCGCCATTCGCTGCGCCGCCGCCAAACCCGCCAAATCCCGCCGATCCGGCTGGGACGATGGTGATGCTGTTGGCCTTGATGCTGCCATCCGCCTGCCGCGTCCCGGTCACGGTGATGGTGTCGGTCTCCTGCAGGTCGGAGGCCTGGCCAACCACGGACTTGCGCACGATCACACTCGGGTCGAAGGTGACCTTGACGTCGGTGTTGCAGCGACTGTCGTGGATGGTGAGGCTGTTACCGGTCAGGTTGGCGATGGTGCCGGTCGCGCCACGTCGAGCCGCCGCTCCGGAGGCGCTGGGGGCCGGGGTTGCCCCCGGGCTGGGACAGGCGGCCTGCCCGCGGACTCCGTTCAAACCGTTCCCCGCCGTCCGGTTGCCCGTCGTCGCGTTCGCGGCGCTGGCGGTCGCGCCCCCGCCGCCGACCTTGTAACCGCCGTAGAAGCCGCCGAGTAAGCCGATGATGACGACGAGCGCCGCGATGGGGAGCTTGATCATTGCCTGACCTCCTGAGGATTCACTCGTAGCGCAGGGCTTCGATGGGACGAAGCCGTGCCGCGCGGTTTGCGGGATAGAGACCGAAGAACAGACCGATACCGACCGAGATGCCGAATGCCATGAAGACGGACGGCGTGGAGATAACGGGTGTGGGCAGCGTCGACACCGCCAGCGGCAGGATTTTTGCCAGGCCGAAACCGATCAGGATCCCGAGCGCGCCGCCCAGCCCCGACAGGAACATCGACTCGATGAGGAACTGGAGCAGGATGTCCTGGCGCCGGGCGCCGATCGCCTTGCGGATGCCGATTTCGCGCGTCCGCTCGGTGACGGTGACCAGCATGATGTTCATGATTCCGATGCCGCCGACGACCAGGGAGATGCCGGCGATCGCGCCTAGCATCAAGGTGAGCACGCCGGTGGTCGACGCGGCGCTGTTGAGCACGTCTTGCTGGCTCAGAATCTGGAAGTCGGCGAGGGTCGGGTCCGAGATGTGATGCCGGTCCAGCAAGACCTGCGTGACCTCGGTGGTGGCCGCCGTGGTCGCCTCCGCGCTGGTGGCCTCGACGTAGATCTGCTGAACGTTGCGTCCGCGCCCGCCGAGCAGGTAGCTCCACGCCGAGGTGATCGGCACGACGACCACGTCGTCCTGGTTGTTGAAGCCACCCGAGGAACCCTTGGGAGCGAAGACGCCGATGATGCGGAAGTTCTGCCGGTTGATCTTCATCACCTGGCCGATCGGATCGGCGCCGCTGAAGAGGTTCGTGGCGACGGTTGGTCCGATGACCGCTACCTTGCTCGCGGCGTCGACCTCGCCGGAGGTGAAGAACTGGCCGCTCGCCAGCTGGTAATTGCGCACTGAGGGAAAGTCCTGCGTCGTGCCGGTCAGGCTGCTGTTCCAGTTCTGATTGCCGTAGGTCAATTGCGCCCGGCCCCCCGCGCTCGGGATGGCCGTCACCACGTCCGGCGACGTTTGCCGGTTGGCGATCGCCTTGACGTCATCGAGCGTCAGGCTCGATCCGGTGCCGAACCCCTGCTGGACGCCGCCTGTGCTTCTCGCGTTCGAGGGAAAGACCGTGAGCAGGTTGGAGCCGAGTGATTGGATCTGCTGCTGGACGGCGACCGAGGCCCCGTTGCCGACGCCGACCAGCAGGATGACGGCCGAGACGCCGATCAGGATGCCGAGCATGGTGAGCGCGGAGCGCAGGCGGTTCGACAACAGGCCGTTCACCGCCAGCCTCAGACCCTCGAGGACGCTCATCGGGCCATCTCCGTCGTGACCGCCGAGCGTTCATCGCTGACGATCACGCCGTCGCGCAGCCGGACCACGCGCTGCGCAAAAGCGGCGATGTCCGGCTCGTGCGTGATCAGCACGATGGTGCGCCCCTGCTGGTTGAGGTCGCGTAGCAACTTCATGATCTCGAGGCTCGATTCGCTGTCCAGGTTGCCGGTCGGTTCGTCGGCAAGCAGGATCGCCGGGTCCGTCACCAACGCGCGAGCGACGGCGACCCGCTGCTGCTGCCCTCCCGAGAGCTCGTTGGGCAGGTGGCCGGCGCGTTCCAGGAGACCGACCGATTCGAGTGCCGCCATGGCCCGTTCGCGGCGCTGCTGGTTGTCGCCGGCGTAGATCAGTGGCATCTCGACGTTGTGCACGGCGCTCGCGCGCGGAATCAGGTTGTAGGACTGAAACACGAAGCCGATCTTCCGATTGCGAATCCAGGCCAGCTGATCGTCGCTCAACGCCGAGACGTCATAGCCATCGAGGATGTAGCGGCCGGCGGATGGCTGGTCGAGGCAGCCGATCACGTTCATCAGGGTGCTTTTGCCGGAACCCGAGGGTCCCATGATGGCGATGAACTCGCCCTCCGGAATATGAAGCGAGACGCCCTTGAGGGCGGGGACCTCCACCTCGCCCGTGCGATAGACCTTTGTGATCCCCTCGAGGGTGATCACCCTCCGCCGCCTCTGACGACGCCTCCGCCGCCGAAGGTGCCGCCGCCGCCACGGACCAGGTTCCCGCCGTTGTTGGTGGTCCCGGTTGTCGTGCGGAGGGCTGGCAGCACGACGATGTCACCCGCGTTGAGTCCCGCCTTGATCTCGGTATAGGTGTCGCCCACGACGCCGGTGATCACCTCGGTGGCCACCTGTTGGCCGTTCGAGAGGACCGTGACCATCGTCGTTCCGCCGGTGGTTCGCACCGCGGCGTTGGGGACGCGTACGGCATTGTCGGCCTGGGCAACGTTGACCGATGCGTTCGCGGTCATGCCCTCGCGCAGACGTGGATCGGTCCGGTTGAGGACGAAGCTGACGTAGTAGTCGACGACATTCGAGACCACCGTTGCGCTCGGACTAATGCTCAGCACGTGGCCCGAGATCGTCAGGTTCGGGATGGCGTCGAAGGTGAAGGCGACGGTCTGATTGGTCGCCAGCCGGGCGGAGTCGGTCTCGGCGAACGGCATCACCGCCACGAAACTGCTGTTGTCGTCGATCACCATGAAGGCGGATGAGCCGCCCGACGTCCCGCTGGAGGGCTGAGGCGCGAGTGAGCCGGGTGCCTGCGCGGTTCCACCCCCCGCGGTTTCCCCCGGGACACCGTTGATGCTGATCACCACCCCGGAGGTCGGCGCGGTGAGCGTGGTCTGGTTCAGCGCGACCTGAGCCGTCTGCACTTGCGCCTGGGCGGATGCGACCTGCGCCTGGCCAGACGCCAGCGAGTTTGGCTTCACCTGCGTCTGCACGGCCAGGTTGTCGCGCGCGGACGTGATCTGTTGCGACGCCGAGTTGATCCGCGATTGGCCGCTGATCGCGTCCATGTTTTGCTTGCTCTTATCGTTGGCGAGCTGGGCCTGCTCCTGGCTGCACTGGGCGCCGTTCGGGCAGTCGGCGTTCACCTTGGCCTGGTCGCTGGCGACCGTTGCGGCGTCTGCCTGGTTGGTGGCATTGACGGACGCCACGCTGTCGTTGTAATTCTGCTGTGCGTTGTTGACTTGATGCTGCAACTGCGCGATCTGCGCCGCGGTGAGCGGCGACTGCGTTGCCTGCAGATTGGCCTGCGCCGTGGCGAGTGAGGCCTGCGCCTGGGCGAGCGCAGCCTGCTGCGTCGACGAGTCGATCCGCGCCAGCACCTGGCCCGTCGTGACCTTTTCGCCGACCTTGACGTCGACTTCGGTCAGAACGCCGGCCTGTTTGAAGCTCACGTTCATGCGCCCGGCCGGCAGAAGCGAGCCGGTGCCGCTCACGACAGACGTCACGGTGCCGCGGTCAGCGCTTGCCGTGCGAAGCGGCACGGCCGCCGGCTGCGCGAAGACCGTCTCGCGGGCGATGAGGCCGACCAGGAGAACGGCGACCAGGCCGAGCCCGACCAGCCAGGCGCGAGTGCCGGAGAGCCAGCGGTTGCGGCGGAGTTGCGGAAGCGGTTTCAGCGTCGGGGCCTGTCGCATCACGGTGTCGCTGTCGGTTGGGCCTGGAAGTTGCCCAAGGTCACTCCCACGGAAATGTGCTGTCCATTGCGCGTCACCGAGAGGGTGACGCGATCGCCGACGTTCTTGGTGTCGAGATACTGGGTGAGCTCTTCGATGGTGGTGATCGCGTGCCCATCGATGGCGGTAATGACATCGTCGTTGGCGGAGGCCTGGCCGTCCGCCTGCAGCCCGGCCTTGGCGGACGGTCCGCCGGGCACGACCTGGATGACGAGCACGCCCGACTTCTCACTCAAGCCGAGCTGGTCCGCCGTACCGGACGTCAGCGTCTGACCGCTGATGCCCAGCCACGGGTGCAGGATCGCCACACCCTTCTCCAGTGACGGCAGCAGGGTCTTCACGCGATTGATCGGGATGGCGAAGCCGATTCCCACATTGCCCTCGACCGGGCTCTGGATCGAGTCGTTGACGCCGATCAGCTGGCCGCGACCGTCGAGCAGCGCGCCGCCCGAGTTCCCGGGATTGATCGGGGCGTCGGTCTGGATCATGCCGGTCAGCGCCCGACCGTTCGGTGCCGTCGTGCCGCGATTCAGGCCCGAGATGATGCCCGCGGTGAACGAGCCCTGCAGGCCAAACGGCGCGCCGATCGCGAGCGCGGTTTCGCCGACCTGCAGCGTGTCCGAGTTGCCGATCGGCAGCGGATGCAGCTGGTCCGTCGAGACCGAGACCTTGACGACCGCCAGATCGGCGCTCTGATCAACGCCCTTCACCGTGCCGGTCGTGGCGCGGCCGTCGCTGAAGGTGACGCGGATCTGGCTCGCGCCAGCGACCACGTGCGCATTGGTGAGGATGTCACCCTGGGTGTCGACCACGATTCCCGAACCCTCGGCCTGGCTGAACGATCGCGGGCCGGCAGAGCTGGTCGAGGTGTTGATGGTCACCACCCCGTCCTTCGCCTGCTGGTAGATGGCGGCGAAGGATCCAGGTGACGGGGCGGGCGCCGCGGCACCGGGGGCCACCGTGGCGACCGCGCTGGGGCTGTTGCCGGTATTGCGATGGCTGGTGACGACAGCGCCGACAGCGCCGCCGACAATGCTGCCGACGACCAGCCCGGCGGCGAGCATGGCGGCTGCCATGCTGCGCGCCGGACGGTGGGGAAAGGAGGGAACGGGTTGAACCGGTTGAACGGGCTGATCAGGCGTCGGCGGTTCGGGCGCGACGGGAGTTTCGTAGAAGTCCGGCGCGAACGGATCCCGCATGTGCGAAACCCATGCTGCGCGTGAGCGATGAGCCGCCTGTGAAAGGCGCCTAAGAGCTCGCTAAGACTTTGGGCGGGCCTGCCGGCCCACGCGAGCCGCGCTTCAGTGCGATGCGAGCGTTTGAGGCGTTCGTGGCAGCTCGACCGTGAACGCCGCCCCACCGCGGGAATTGTTGCCGGCGGTCACCTGGCCGCCGTGCTCTTTCGCGATCCACCGGGCGATCGCAAGGCCCAGCCCCGTCCCCTCGCCCGACCGCGCCGCATCGGATTGGTAGAAGCGCTCGAAGACGCGCTCCAGATCTTCCGTCGGGATTCCGGGGCCGTCATCGACCACCATCAAGCGTGCCGCCTGGTTACCGTTGTCCAGCCGCAGCTGAATCCGGCCGCCTTCGTACGTGTGCTTGAAGGCGTTGTCGATCAGGATCCAGAGCAGCTGCTTGATCGCATCGGCGTTGCCCTGGACCGGCGACGGCACACCGTCAAGCAGCTCGATCCGCCGTAACGGCTGGAGCGTCTGCGCCTGCCGGGTGACCTCCTGCACGATGGGCAGCAGATCGATGGGCGTCTTGTCCAGGTGATAGCCAGCGTCCGCGCGCGCGAGCGTCAGTAAGTCCTGCACCATGCGGCTCATGCGTTCACTCTCGCCCGCGATGTCGTTCAGGGCAGCGAGGCGGTCGTCCGTGGTGATGTCTTCGCGTTTGAGCAACAGGCCGACATTGCCCCGGATGGTGGTCAGCGGGGTCCGCAACTCGTGCGACGCGTCGGCCACGAAGCGACGCTGGGCGACCAGCGCGGATTGCAGGCGATGGTAGGCATCCTCGAGCTGGCGCAACATCTGGTTGAAGCTTCGCTGGAGCCGTCCAACCTCGTCGTCCGGCTGACTCTCGGGAAGGCGTCGGCTGAGGTCCTGCGTCCGCCCGATGTCCTCCGCCGTACTCGCCATGGCGTCCAGCGGTCGCAGCGCGCGCCCCGCCAGCCACCAGCTGGCTGCCCCAGCCGCGAGCAGGGTCAGTAAGCCTCCCGCCACCAGGAACAACCGGAGCCCGCTCAACTGGCTCTCGATCCCGGAGAGGGATTTCCCGACCACCAGGTAGCCGGCGGGCCCGGTCGGCGTGGCGAGTTGTCGGACGTAAACCCGCATCAACGGGCCGTTCTCGGCGCGCGCATTGACGATGCTGCCATGGTCGAACGGCGCGGACTGGAGGAGCTCGGCAGGTAGGACCGGGTCGGTGTTGTTGACCTTGCCACTGGAGTAGACCTGGCTCGGGTTGAAGACCGTGATCTCGACGAAGATGTCCGAGCTCTTGGCGATATCGAATGGCAGGGTGAAGGGACTGGGTCGGAATCCACGTGGCGATTCCAGCTGGCGCAACACGTCGTCGCCACGAGCCCTAAGGGCCACGTCCTGCTGCGTTATGAGGCTCTGCTCGACGAGAACGTAGACGAGCGAGCTGAAGGTCACAACCGCCAGCGCGACGACCCCGGCGCCGAAGAGGGCGATGCGCCCTCGTATCGGAATTTTCCGGCGAGCCCGAGTTCGCGCGCTGAGCCAGCTCGATATCCGGCTGGACGATCGTCGGAGAAACGACCCGCGTTCGGTGATCGGC
>Ga0209689_1002168_pt1 | contig 14702 bp, 9 predicted proteins | sample GraSoiAngelo_149_FD_187119 | JGI IMG/M metagenome (GOLD analysis project Ga0209689, IMG submission 187119) | Grasslands soil microbial communities from the Angelo Coastal Reserve, California, USA - 14_1009_09_30cm (SPAdes) (version 2) | ecosystem: Environmental > Terrestrial > Soil > Grasslands ...
GGCGCTCTATTGAACAGGAACACTGGGCCGGCGTGGTAAAAGAGGACAAAGGTGTTTGCTTCATGGCCACTCTGCGCGGAAGCGCGAAAGATCTCGCGCAGTATGTTTCGAAAAAGAAAGAGTAGGGGAGTGCCAGGGGGGAGAATTGAACTCCCGACCAAGGGCTTATGAGTCCCCTGCTCTACCGCTGAGCTACCCTGGCTTGAAGGGAGCAAAGTTGAATCGCATCGCGCAAAGTGTCAACGCGACTAAAACCGGAATTAAATTCTCCGCGTTGTCATTCCGAGCGAAAGCGAGGAATCTCGCAAAAACACGCTGACCTTTGAATTGCACTTTGTGTAACGTGCGTGATGGCGTGCGCATTTGGGAGGTCCCTCGGCGTCTTTTGCGCCTCGGGATGACACGTGTTTATAAATTGAATATCGCCTGGGATGAATGACGAAAACGTCCTCGAGAAATTTTTCGCGCGCGGAAATTCCTATTGGCTGACGCGATTCGTTATTCTGCGTCTGCTCGGATTTGTTTACGCGGTCTCATTCTTCGTGGCGGCCCGACAACTGGTGCCCTTGATTGGTCATCGCGGTTTAACGCCGGCCGATTTTTATCTGTCGAGCATTCACGCAGAACTCGGTTCGCGCACCGAAGGGATGTTGCATTTGCCGACGCTGTTTTGGTTCGGGTGCACCGACCTAGGAATGTCGATCTTCGCCTGGGTCGGATTCGCGCTTTCGCTGATCGTTCTGGGCGGCTACGCAAACGCAATTTTATTGGCCGTCCTTTGGGGGATGTACATGTCAATCGTTCACATCGGCCAGATTTGGTACGGCTACGGTTGGGAAATTCAGCTGCTCGAAACAGGCTTCTTGTCCATCTTTCTCTGTCCGTTACTCGATGGGCGGCCATTTCCGAATTCTCGGCCGCCGATTTTGGTCTTCTGGCTCTTCCGCTGGCTCGGCTTTCGAATCATGGTCGGCGCGGGTCTGATTAAATTACGCGGCGACGAATGCTGGCGCGATCTGACCTGCATGTTTTATCACTATGAAACGCAGCCGATTCCGAATCCGATCAGTCGCTATCTTCATTTCGCGCCACATTGGTTTCATAAAATCGAGACTCTTTGGAACCACACCGTCGAACTGGTCGTCCCGTGGTTTTCATTTGGGCCGCGAACCGCGCGTCACGTCGCCGGCGCATTGCTGGTTCTGTTCCAGGTCTTTCTCATTATTAGCGGGAATCTCTCGTTTCTGAATTATCTGACCATCATTCCGTTTCTGGCCTGCTTTGATGACACCTTCCTGCGCCACGTTTTGCCGAAATCTCTGGTGAAGCGTGCGGAGGAAGCCGCAGCTCGCTCGCACTCTTCGCGAGTTAACAACGGAATCGTCGTCGCGTTATCGATCCTTGTTGCCTGGTTGAGCGTCGCGCCAGTGTTGAACCTTGTCGGCGGACGTCAACTCATGAATTATTCGTTCGACCCGCTCGATTTGGTTAACACCTACGGCGCGTTCGGAACGGTTGGTCGCGAGCGCGACGAAATTATCTTTGAAGGAACCGAAGACGCGGTCATTACCGGCGAGACCAAATGGAAAGAATACGAATTTGTAGCCAAACCGGGAGATCCGAATCGGCGGCCGGCTTTCGTCGCGCCGTATCAACCCCGGATCGACTGGCAAATCTGGTTTGCGGCCATGGCCTCTCCCGGCGATTACCCTTGGACGTTCCATTTTGTCTGGAAACTTTTGCACAACGATCCCGACACGTTATCACTGCTCGCCAATAATCCGTTTCCGGATAAACCGCCGCATTACATTCGGGCACGGCTTTATCGGTATCGGTTTGCTTCCGTGGGCGAAAAAGGGTGGTGGAGACGCGAGCTGATTAGTGAATGGCTGCCCGCTCTATCGACCGATAACCAGGAGCTGCGACGACTGATGGGCGCATTGCATTGGTACGATTATCTCGATCTGGACTAAAACCCGCGCTCCTTCAGGCGCGTGACTGTTTCGCGCATCACTCGGTAGCCGAAATGACCTTGCGGGACCCGTAGCAGTTCGGAGCCGCGCCATTTTTGCTGAATCGCGTCGATGTCGGCTGGCCGCGCGATCAAATCGAAATCACCCGACACAAAGAGCACGCGCGCCGGGTCGCACGCTGGTTCGTTGTGCAGCGGCGAGCTGAGATGAAAATGCCGCGCTACCAATTCGGGTGCGATCTTCGCGCGGCGTAATTCGCGCCGCATGAATGCCGTTCCGGGATTTTGCCAAATTGCGTGTTCGACATTCACGATCGGGCACATCAGCGCGACGAATCGCAAATCGCGCTCGACCATTGCGAGCAATGCACCGATCCAGCCACCGTAGCTCGTCCCGAGGATTCCGAATTCGCTATAACCGTGGTCGCGCAATGCGCCGATCAGTTGGCGCACTTCGATAACACCCTGACGCAAGCCTTCCGCGTTTCGGATCAAATCCGCCGTGATTGCAAGTTCGCCGTTCCAGTGACCAGGCGGCACGCGCGAGTAGTGATACGGCAGGTGAACAAAGCAGGCGTTCCATCCAAGCTCATTGAATCGGGCGGCCCATCGCCGATAACCGATGTGTGTTGCCGACATCAGCGCATGGAGCATGAAGACAGTCGGCGCCGCTTTTCCGCGGCCACACGGGAAAAAGTCGGCGCGCGCAACATTGTTTCTCGGAAATTCCGTTTCGATTGGGCTCCGCCAAGTCAGTGAAAAGCCGTTGCCGTTTTGAATCGCCGCGATCAGCCCGACATCCTTCGGCGCGGCATAATATTCATGCGGCGTTAGTTTCTCGCATTCGACGACGTAACGGTCCATTTCCTCCGCACTCCGTCCATTTAGTCGGTGACGCGATTGCACCAAGTTCATCGACACGCACATCGCAAAATCGACTGCGTTTGCAGCTGCGCGATGGAGTCGGCGACGAGGATTTTTCGGTTGGGAGCGCATCCGCTCTCGCGGCGGATGCGGCAAATCGTCGCGCGTTAGTTGAAACTTCCTGCGCAGCTCCGCGTAGAGTCGCTGGAATCCATCGGCGAGCTCTTGTTCAATCCGGGCACGAGCGACTGATTTTTCCAATTCAGGAAAATGCGAGATTGCCTGGCCGAAAGCGATCCAAACCGGTGTTCGCCGAAGCGTTAGCCAATTTCTTTTCGCGTAGAGACGATCGCTTCCGAGAATTACGCACGGCACGATCGGAACGCCCGCCATGTGCGCGAGTGTCGAGGCGCCGGGGCGGAGCGGCGCGCCTCCGAGCAGGGAACGCGCACCATCGCGAATGCCGCCTTCGGGAAACACGCCGACGATGCGGCCGTCTTTCAGCCGTTCGATCGCGCTCCGGATCGTCTTGCGATCGGCCCGATCGCGTGCGGCTGGAAAAGCGTCCACCGCCCTCAAAAAATGTCCGAGCCCTGGAATCGGGAAAAACTCGGCCATTGCCATCCAATCGATCTTCCGCCGCGCCACCGACGAGATGATGGGCGGATCGAAATGACTGATGTGATTTGAAGCGAGCAAAAATCCTCCGGTGCGATTGATATGCTCGCAATCGACCACGTAGATGCGCGACGAATAGCCGAATAGCAGCTTCATGGACAGCGCGGCTGTGCGATTGGCAATGGAATGGAAAATTTTCCCGATCATGAAACTGCTTGTGTTTCGAATGCGCGGTCCTGACATTTTTTCAGGTCGAGTTTGCCGGAGGCCAGAACGGGAATTGAGTCAACGCGGCAGACCTTTTTTGGGATCCACAGATTCGGCACACCGGCGTCGCGGAGTTTGTCGCGCAACTGCGCAAGATCGACATCTACCGCGGCGAGGAGAATGAGTGCTTCGCCTTTGGATTCGTCCTGGACTCCGACAATTGCGACTAGGCGTTCGTCTTTTCCAGAAAAGCCCAGTAACTCGATGATTTTTTGTTCGACGGCTTCGTGCGGAACCATTTCGCCGCCGATCTTTGAGAAGCGCGAGAGTCGTCCTTCAATGTAAAGAAATCCATCTTCATCGAACCGGCCGATGTCGCCGGTTTTGAACCAGCCATCCCGCAAAACGTCCGCGGTGCGTTTCTCGTCGCGCAAATAACCTTCGAAAATATTTACCCCGCGGAACCATACCATTCCGGTTTCATGCAACGAAAGTTTTCGATCGGTCTCCGGCTCCCGAATTTCGGCCGCGATGCCCGGGGCCATTTTGCCGACTGAACCAAGGCGGCTCGATGGCTGCACTTGTTCGCCGGATTTCGTCGGTTGTGGGTCGGGCAAGTTCACGCTCACAACCGGAGAAGTCTCGGTCAGTCCATATCCTTCAAAGACGTGCTGGTTGAACCGGTCTTCGAATGCTTTCGCAAGATCGAGCGGAAGTTTTTCCGCGCCGGTGATAACCAGTCGCAAAGTTCGCAATTGCTGCGGCTCGGCTTTACGCAAATAGCCGCGCAGAAAAGTCGGCGTCGCCAGAAGCAACGTGAGTTTGTATTTCTCGATCAACGCCGCATTCTTCGCCACTTCGAGCGGATTTGGATAGGTGACGATCCGGACGCCTTCGATCAACGGATACCAAAGCGTGACCGTCGATCCGAAGCTGTGAAAAAACGGCAGCGACGCGAGAATCGCGTCCTCTTTCTTCGCATCGAGCAGCTCGCGAAATTGAGACACGTTACCGACGATGTTGCGATGAGAGAGGACCACGCCCTTGGGTTCTCCGGAACTGCCGCTGGTAAACAGCAGCACGGCTTCGCTGTGACCGCCGCGTTTCGGGACCTGTAGTAATCGCAAAAGCAAGCGCGTCGGGGCGAAGATCGACATCATCCACCAAAAAAGAATTCGTAATTTCAGTCGCGGCATTAATTCATCCAATTTGAGGACGCGTTGCGGCCACGGAAAATCTTTCACCCGTTCGATGAACTGCGTTGCCGCGATGGCAACGCGCAAGTCGGCGTGTTTGCAGGCGGACTCATTCGCACTCCGACCAGCGGTGAAATTCAGATCGACCGCCACTTTTCCGGCGAGGGTGACGGCGAGATTCGCAACCATCGAACCTTTGCCGGCGGGCAAAACGATCGCAATCCGTGGATCGGAAAATTCCTTTCGAAGAAAACGGCTCAGGGCGGCGGCCGCGCCGAGCAATTTTGCACGGCTCAATTCGCTGTTATCAATCCCATCGATGACCGCGGTTGAAAAACGCCGGCGTTTCAATCCGCGGACGCATTCTTCGGCTAAATGTCGATCTAACGAAACTCGGCGGCTGTAGCAGACCTCTCCGAGCTTGAGCAACTCTTCGCGCACAGTCGCGATATCAGCGGCGTTGGCCTCAAGTGGTCTGCCGAATGCGACCGTGACGCGATATGGAATTTCCTTTGGCCATTTCGTGAAAAACTTTCCTCCCTGAAACGAGAAGATCGACCCCCAGAGCCGGTCGAGCCAAACGGGGATGACGACCGCGTTCGCGTGTTGGGCAATCAATTCGTAGCCGCGGCGCAGTCGCAGCAATGTCCCCGAGCGCGTGAGTTGACCTTCCGGAAAAAGACAAACAATCTCGCCTGCGGCAAGCTGTTCCGTTGCGGCGCGAATCGCTGAACGCGAATGGCGGACGTCAATCGGAATGCAGCCGACCGTGCGCAGAAAGGGGCGCAGGATCGGTTTGTGATAAAATTCCTGATCGATGATGTAACGAATCGGTCGCGGGCAAGCGAGTTGCAGGACGATGGCATCGACCCACGTGATGTGATTAGGCAAAAGAAGAAATCCGCCTTCGGGCAAGTGTTCGAGTCCGAGCGCGTGAACCCGATAAAAGAAACTAACGAGCGGCCGCGCAACAAAATGGAGCGCGCGCTCACCGGCGGACATGTGAGGCATCGTTTATTATTTACAATTAACGCTCGGCCATCTATCTGCCAATCGGCAAGTGGTCATGGAGGTTCGCCCCAAAACAGTATTCACGAGCGCAACTGCTGCGCTTTGGTTGCTCCTCGTTATTAATCTTTTCAATTACATCGACCGTTACATTTTGGCGGCGGTGCTTCCGCGGATACGCCAGGAATTTTTAGCGGGCGATCCGAACCAGTTTCAGAAAGCTGGATGGTTATTTCCAGCTTTTCTGATCAGCTACATGTGCGCGGCGCCCATTTTAGGTTGGCTGGCCGATCGCGTATCGAGGTGGTGGCTCATCGCAATCAGCGTCGCACTCTGGAGTCTCGCCAGCGGATGGTCCGGCTGGGCCAGCTCGTTTGCGATCTTGCTCTGTACCCGCGCGTTTGTCGGAATCGGAGAAGCGGGCTACGGCCCCGCCGCGCCGACAATTCTGTCCGACCTGTATCCAATAGAACGGCGGGGGCGAACTTTGGCCTACTTTTATCTCGCGATGCCGGTGGGCGGTGCACTCGGCTACGCTTTCGGCGGCAAGATTTCCGACCTGCTCAACTGGCATTGGGCATTTTATCTAGTGGTGCCGCCGGGGCTGCTTCTGGCTGCGCTTTGCTTGTTCATGCGCGACCCGCGGACAAGCTCGACCTCGGGGCTAAGCCCAGTAAGACAGCGAGCAACTCTCAATGATTATCGGAAGCTCCTGCAGACGCCGTCTTATTTGATCAATACCGCCGCGATGACCGCGCTCACATTTGCGATCGGTGGGATCGCGGCGTGGGTTCCAGATTACATTTATTCAGACCGGGGCAGGGAATTTCCAGCCAGTGATAACTTGCTTGGGAACATTAATCTCACTTTTGGTGCGATCACAGCTGTTGCCGGTTTTTTTGCGACGCTTCTCGGCGGTTGGACGGGGGATTTGCTGCGCAAGCGCTTTGCGAATTCATATTTTCTCGTTTCCGGTGTGGCGGTTTTGTTCGCTTTTCCGGCGACGATCGGAATGCTTTATATCCGTTTTCCTGGAGCATGGATCTGCATCTTCTTCGCCGTATTCTTTTTGTTTTTTAATACCGGGCCGACGAACACCGCGCTGGCCAATGTCACATCTCCAAACATCCGAGCGACGGCCTTCGCACTGAATATTTTTGTTATTCACCTCTTGGGCGATATGGCGTCGCCTCCACTTATCGGCGCCATTCGAGATCGTTGGAACATGAACGTCGCGTTCTTTCTCGTCTCGCTGACGATATTATTTGCAGGAGTGTTCTGGTTTTGGGGAGCAAAACACCTGGCGCGCGACACCGCAAAGATCGAAGAGGCGAAGGTTTGATGTCGATCTAAAACAAAAGCGGGAATGCTTTTGGGCATTCCCGCTTTCGAAAATGCGACCCAATCAGGTCGCTAAATAATTATTCTTGTTCTCCGCCAGGTGTTGCGCTGGTTTCGGCGCCTTCCGTGCTGCTCTTTTTATGCGAGCTCTTTTTGCCTGAAGGGCTTGCCGATGACTCAGCTGAAGACTCGGCGCTGGTCGGTTTCTCTGCGCTAGTCGATTTCTTCGAAGCCTTCGTGCTCGAAGGACTGCCAGTTGTTTCTGCGGGTGATTCGCCGCTCGTTCCTTGCTTCGTTTCACTGGCCTTGTAACGTGTGGGAGCTGGCGATGCGCCGGTTTTTGCCCGCGTTCCTTTATTAGGCGACGCGCTTGCACTGGCAGCGGCCGAAGCAGTTGCTGCTGCGTTCGCTGTCGGCGGAGCGCTTGCTGACACAGTGGCGCTCGGTGACATGCTGGCGGCTGGCGACGCGCTCATTGCTGCGGTCGGTGAAGGGTAAGCGCCTGTTTGAGTTTGCGTGGTTGCGCCGCTTGTTGTTGTCGCACCTGTCGTGGTCGTGGCACCAGATACGCCAACTCCAGCGGACACGCCGAAATGCGAGAACACATTGGTGGTATATGTCGTATCGCTGATTCGTGAGTACTCGAATACTGGCGCGTTGTAGATACGGTCCCGCTCAACGCTAACCGTGAGATAACTCATGTCGGGTGAGACGGAGTAAACGCTCCAGGGAACTGCAACCAGCTTGGCTTGGCCCGCCACTCGCGTGCCGGTACCGCCCGCCGAGAGGACGGTATAAGCCATGCAACCGTTGCTGCGATCAAGCACGACGTCTTTAACGACGCCGACTTCTTCGCCTTGCGCGGTCTTCACTTTTGTGCCGATGATTTTGCTCGTCTGCACGTAACCAGAGCTACTCGAACTGGTCGTGGTCTGGATTTGTCCATTAAGTGGAGCCGCTGCCAAACCCAGGATGGCCAGCGCCGCTCCGTAAAGAAGATATGTTTTCATATGTTTAAAGACTGACGAAGTCGGGTCTTGCCTATTCAGGACCCACAATCCTGCTTCGCAGTAGGGTTTTTCCTTAGACGTGACTAATTTTCTAACTTCGACTCTGACAAGTGAACATCATAGGCGCGCGCCTTCTCGAGCGCTCCCGCCGCCTGCGCAGAATGTCCAAGTTTTGCATGCAGATCGCTCAATAACTTCCAACTGTCAGCGCGGTACCATTGCCTTTGCAGGCAACTGAGCAATTCATTGATCGCCGCGGCCGTTCCGCCAGTCTGGTCGAGCAATTGAATGTAACGCTTCTCAATCGACCAATGAGGTGGCCCGGTCCGCGCGGCCAACCGCATTCTAATCAGGTCAACTTTTCCGTTCTCTTTGTTTTCCAAAATGGCCAGATATTCATAGGCCTCCGCATCCACTAGCGGCATTTTGGTCGCCCGAGTGATGAGCTGACGCGCGAGCTTGAAGTCGTTTTGTTTCAACGCGACTGCGGCCAGATTGATCACGGCGAGTGGTTGGTCTGGTTTCTTTTGCAAAGCAGTATGCAAATGCACCGCGGCGTCTTCTAATTTTCCTTCGGTCAACTCCAGTCCGGCTAAATTAATGAGCATCCTGGCCGAATCGCCTCCGTGGGCAATCGTGCGTTCGAGAAACGTGCGTTGATCTTTCCAATCGAATGTTCGCACAAATGTGCGCGCACCCAGAAATACAAACCAGAGCGCAAGCACTCCCGTCATCACGCTGGAGGTTGCCACCCCCCGCGGCGCTAGTTTCTCTTTCAAGGCAGCGATCTCGACAGCGACCGCTAGAAAAAAGAATGCGCTCGGCAAATAAATCCAATGTTCTGCGGCGGTTGCGTTCAAGGCGACCACGCCGCTCGCCGGCAAATAAGCAATCAGCGCGAAAAGGAGAGAGATAAACACTGCCGGACTGCGTGTGCGTGTTCGCAGCATCCAATAAAAAAACGCGGCGATTAGAATCAGACCGAGCAGCGTTTGCAATTCGCGCCAGGCCGCACGCCCGAGGCTGGCGTCATTGAACCCTGTCGGCTGCGTCTCCACATCGCGATCCATATGCAGGTTCAGCGGAAATAAGAGTAAGCCGGCGTATTCAGCGACCGCTCGCGAGACAATGATCGGTCTAACGAGTAATGGGGGAGGAGGGCTCAGCCTTGGCGCGGGATTATGCTCGGCCCCGGCGCGCAGACTGAAGTAGCTTGCGGCAACAAGAGCCGTTACCGCGGCCATTTTCCACAGGTCCGCCCAATTTTTTTCCCACAGAAAAAACGTGACTCCGATTACAGGGAAAATCAGGCCGGATTCTTTGCTTAACGCGCTCAAAAGAAGTGCCGCACCACTCGCGATGAAAAGCAGCAGCTTCCGCGAACCAAGCGTGCGCACCGCGCGAAGCATGAAAAATAAACCAACAAATCCGAATGTGGCGGCAAGCGGATCGGCTAAACCGGACACGTAGACGACGGCGGCGCTTTGCACCGGATGAATTGCCCAGACCAGGGCCACACCCAGCGCGATGAATGCGGATCGTCGCCGTTCGATCCCAAAGCTCAGGAGGAATTCTTCCGCAAAAAATAGCAACGCGACGGCCGCCAAGCTGTGCCAAAGGACAGTGGTCAGATGGTACGGTCCGGGCCGAAAAGCAAAGGCGGCGTAATCGGCAGTGTAAATGAGTCGTTGAATCGGCCGATAGAAATCGGACGCAGTCGCGTCCACGAAGAGAAAGTGATTGAAACCTTCCGGTATCAGTCGCCAGCTGCGAATGAGCGGATCGCGCAAGATCAAGGCCGTGTCGTCCCAGACAAAACCGTTGCGCATCGCCGGCGCATAGCTGATGAAGACAAAAGCGATCAGGATTAGAGCCGCCCAGATTTTTTTCACGACAAACGAGGGAATCAATAAGCCGTGCGTCTACATTTGCGAATGTTTATGTCGATCTTGCGACTCAGCTCAGGACAGGCGTTGCGTGGAGTTTTGGTTGGAGCGGGTATGATCGTTCTCGCCAGCAGCGCGCGGGCCGACGGCGTTCCGACCGATTGCTCGCAGCTGATCGTGGCCATCGCGCCGGACTGGAATTCGATGCGCGGGAAATTGCAATTGTTTGAGCGCACTCACGGCGGCGATTGGAGCGCAACGACATCGGCGCTACCGGTTTTGTTCGGAAAAAATGGCTTGGCGTGGGGCACTGGTCTCAGCAGCCAGGATGAGCCCGGTTTGCGGAAAAAAGAACACGACGGACGGGCGCCGGCCGGAATTTTCGCAATCGGCAAAGTCTTCGGTTACGACGCCAAATTACCGCCGGGCGGGGATTATCCCTATCATCAGGTCACAGAAGCGGATGTATGGAGCGACGATCCGCGCTCGCCCAATTATAACCGCCACATCGTGATCAACCCACAAAATCCGCACGACAATTACACCCACGAAAAAATGCGCTCGGGAGATTTCGCCTACCATTGGCTGGTCGAGATCCGGCACAACTCGGATCCGCCCGTGCCGGGAGCGGGGAGCGCGATTTTTTTCCACATTCGCCGCGGCGTCAACCGGGCGACGACCGGTTGCACGACCATGGCTGAAGCGGACCTCGTAAAAATGATCGCGTGGATGCGTGCGTCGCGGCACCCCTGTTACGTCCTCCTGCCGGCCGATGAGTACGAAAAAAGGTGGCGCCGATGGGATTTGCCGCCGCCGGAAAAAACCGCGTTGCAATAATAAAAACAACGCGACTCGTTGATTCTCGCGTTGTTTAACGTAGTTGTTAGGCAGACGCTCATGCGAAGACGATCCAATCCCGATTCGGAACCGAACATCCGCCGCATCGACACGAAGACGCGCGCCAAAAAACAGACGCACGGCTTTCAGGTGCACTTTTTGCGGGGAAAGAATGCCGTTACCAGAATGTTCAGCGACTCCCTTTATGGCGGAAAGGAAGGTGCGCGGCGAGCGGCGCGAAAATTCAAACGCACCGCGATGGGTCGCGCTCCAAAGCGCGGCGCCAAAGCCAGATCTCGGCGTCGACGCCGGCGTTAAGAATTTCTTTCGCGCCAGATTTTCCAGCACTCGAGAAACGCGGGCGCAAAATCCTGCGGTCGCGCCTTGGTCCAAGCATCAACAATGCTTGGCGGGAACAATTGTCCGGCTTCAATCTCGTCTGGGTTGAGCCGCAGGTTAGCATCGTGCGATCCACAGTAGAGAGAAACGAATTCGCAATCCGTCCGCTCTGACGCCGTTAGCTTCGCGATGTTCTCTAAGGGAATTTGGATCCCAAGCTCCTCTCTGAGCTCGCGTGCCGCAGCCTGATCGTACTCTTCGCCGGCGTTCACATGCCCGGCGGCGCTTGAATCCCAGAGCAGGGGATGTCGATCTTTCCGGCGGGAGCGCAGTTGGAGGAAGACCTCCCCGGCGGAGTTGAAAATTAGGAGGTGGACTGCCCGATGAAGCAAGTTATTCGCATGCACTTGGCTCCTCGGAGAACTGCCTATGACCCGATCGAATTCGTCCACGATGGAGAAGGACTCTTCTTGCCCAGCCTCGCTGCTTGCCGGGGCAATCGGGGCCACGTAGTTGGTTAATGCAATCCATTGCTGCAACGAGAGCTCTTCCGCGCGCGCTTTCACGTTGAGTCCAAGTTCAGCGGCTGCGATTTCCCATTTCGGCACTGCATGGCGGATAAGTTTTCCGACTTGTTTGCGTCGCTGTGAGAAACCGCGTCGCACCAGTTCTTCGAATACTTTGTAGTTACAGGCTGGAAACTCCTGCGGATCACGCGGCGTGACGCGCACCAGCGCCGAGTCCACTTCCGGCTTCGGAAGAAACACGCTCGCCGGAACAGTTCGCAAATATTCAACGCGATGATGCAACTGAACGAGCAACGTGAGTGCGCCGTAATCGCTGGTAGCGGGAGTGGCAACGAGTCGTCGCGCCAGCTCTTTTTGTAACATAAACAACCACAGATAGATAGGGCTTGGATATTCCAGGAACTTAATTAAGAGCTGACTCGAAATATAGTAAGGAAGATTCCCGAGCAATTTTACTTTCGGCTGCGCATACAACATGCGCGTATCAAATTCGAGCGCGTCGCCATGCACGACTTCCAGCGCATCGCCTTGAAATTTCTCGCGAAGAAACTGCACCAGACGTTTGTCTTTTTCGATCGCAGAAACACGCGCGCCCTTCGCCAACGCAAGTTCTGTCAACGCGCCAAGGCCAGGACCGATCTCAACGATAAAATCTTCCGGACTGATGGCTGCTTGATCGACAAGCCATTTCGCGAGATTTCGATCGTGTAAAAAGTTTTGGCCGAGACTTTTCACCGGCGAAACGCCGATTTCTCGCAGAATCGCAGCGATTTCAGACAACTTCATGAAGAGCCAACTTAGGCGTCGAAGCGTTGAAAATTAAACCCTTATTCACAGAATCCTGTGAATAAAGCAGGCTCAGAGGGGGGTTTTATTCACAAGTTATTCAACTTCGAGATAGGTAGGGCGAAAACGGTCCCCTTGGAACCTCTCGAAGCGAACAAAGCGGATAGTTTGGAAAGAGATTGCGCAATCTCCGATCTAAAACCATAAACTACCCTTCTTTTCATGAGCTTGAACATTGAAGCGCTGTCGCGCGCAGCTACCGAAGCGCGCGGTCTCTGTATGGACGCGGTCCAAGCGTCCCAATCTGGCCATCTCGGCCTTCCCTTGGGCTGTGCCGAAATGGGCGCGGTGCTTTATGGCCATGCTTTAAAGCACAATCCGGAGAAGCCGCGCTGGATCGGCCGTGATTACTTTGTTCTCTCGGCCGGTCACGGCAGCATGTTTCTCTATGCCTGGCTGCACCTGAGCGGCTACGATTTGCCGATGTCGGAGATCAAGCGTTTCCGGCAGTTGCATTCTAAAACGCCCGGCCACCCGGAATTTTTTGAAACACCGGGAGTGGAGTGCACGACTGGTCCGCTTGGGCAAGGTGTCGGCAATGCGGTTGGGATCGCGGTCGCAATGAAAATGGCGGCGGCCCGATTTAACACGAGTGAGCACCGCATTTTCGATCAGCATTGCGTTTGTCTCGCGGGCGATGGCTGCCTGCAGGAAGGCGTGTCGGCGGAAGCGAGCGCGTTCGCCGCGCATTTCGGTCTCGATAATTTGATTCTGATTTACGATTCGAACGCGGTCACGCTCGACGCTCCGGCGAAGATGACGCAGAGCGAAGATACAGCTGCGCGATTCAAGGCCTACGGGTTCGACGTTCAGGAAATCAACGGCCACGACATGCAGGCGTTTCTCGACGCCCTCGACAGCGCAAAAGAGAACGACAACGGGAAACCGAAGTTCATCGTCGCGCACACGTTGATCGGGAAAGGCATCCCGGAAGTGGAGGGGACCTTCAAAGCGCACGGCGAGGCGGGCGCCAAATTTGTCGATGCCGCGCGCAAAGGTCTCGGATTGCCCGACGAACATTATTTTGTCTCGAAGGCGACCTACGATTATTTCGCCGAACACAAAAAGAAGCTGCTCGCGAATTACGAGCGCTGGGAAAAAACTTACAACGATTGGCGAAAGAAAAACGGCGAGCAGGCAACGCTGCTCGAAGCCGCGATCGATCGAAAAGTAAATGTCGATCTTTTGTCGAAGATTCCGGAGTTTCCGAAGGACGCAAAGCTCGCGACGCGCAAAGCCGGCAGCGAAGCACTGCAGCCAGTTGCGCAGGCGATCCCGTTTCTGATCAGCGGCAGCGCAGATTTGCATGGTTCGACCTTGAATTACATCAAGGACGGCGGCGATTTCACCCGCGAAACACCAAAGGGGCGCAACATCCACTTCGGTATTCGCGAGCACGGCATGTGCGCGATCCTGAACGGAATTTCGTATCACGGAATTTTTCGCGCGTCGGGCGCGACGTTTCTCGTCTTCACCGACTACTGCCGGGCATCGATTCGTCTGGCCGCGCTCTCGAAGCTTCCGAACATTTACATTTTCACCCACGATTCGATCGGGGTCGGAGAAGACGGGCCGACGCATGAACCGGTCGAGACAGTCAGCTCGGTGCGAATTATGCCGCAGATCGATGTGATTCGCCCGGCCGACCCGGAAGAAACAGCGGGAGCGTTTGCGGCCGCTGCCCAACGGATCGACGGCCCGACTTTGCTCGCCCTTACCCGGCAGGTGGTTCCGATTTTGAACGAGGTCGATGTTAAATTGCGGCGCGAAGGCGTCGCGCGCGGTGGTTACATCGCAAAGAATGAAAAAGGAAAGCTCGAGCTCATCATCATGTCATGCGGGAGCGAATTGCAGCATGCCTTTGCCGCAGCAAAGGAGCTTGGCGATGGCGTGCGCGTCGTCTCGATGCCGTGCTTTGAGCGTTTCAATCGCGAATCGGAAAAATATCGCGAGGAAGTTCTTCCAAAGTCATGCCGTAAACGTGTCGCGATCGAAGCCGGAATTACGGAGACTTGGTATCAATATGTCGGTCTCGACGGCAAAGTTGTCGG
>Ga0209689_1002172_pt1 | contig 14681 bp, 10 predicted proteins | sample GraSoiAngelo_149_FD_187119 | JGI IMG/M metagenome (GOLD analysis project Ga0209689, IMG submission 187119) | Grasslands soil microbial communities from the Angelo Coastal Reserve, California, USA - 14_1009_09_30cm (SPAdes) (version 2) | ecosystem: Environmental > Terrestrial > Soil > Grasslands ...
GCGGATGAAGCTCGTGCTCGAGCTGCTCAACCGCAAGCGCGAGATCCTCAAGCTGAGCTCGAAGATCGACTCGCAGGTCAAGGGCGAGATGTCCAAGACGCAGCGCGAGTACTATCTGCGCCAGCAGCTCAAGGCGATCAAGGAGGAGCTGGGCGAGCTGGGCGAGGAGGAGGAGGAGCTCGACGAGCTCGGCGAGCGACTGAAGAAGATCGGCCTGCCGCCCGAGGTGGAGAAGGTCGCCAACAAGGAGCTGAACCGGCTCAAGAGCATCCCCACCGCCAGCTCCGAGTACACCGTCGCGCGCACCTATCTGGAATGGATCGCCGATCTGCCCTGGTCCAAGAAGACGGAGGACAACCTCGACGTCGAGAACGCGCGCGGAGTGCTGCAGAAGGACCACTACAGCCTGGAGAAGGTGAAGAAGCGCATCCTCGAGTACCTGGCGGTCCGCAAGCTGAAGAACGACATGAAGGGCCCCATCCTCTGCCTGGTCGGGCCTCCGGGCGTGGGCAAGACCTCGCTCGGCCAATCCATCGCGCGGGCGACGAACCGCAAGTTCGTGCGCCTCTCGCTCGGCGGTGTGCGCGACGAGGCGGAGATCCGCGGTCACCGCCGCACGTACGTGGGCGCCCTGCCCGGCCGCATCATCCAGTCGATGAAGAAGGCGAGCACCATCAATCCCGTCATGATGCTCGACGAGATCGACAAGCTCGGCGCCGATTTCCGCGGCGATCCCTCCGCGGCGCTGCTCGAGGTGCTGGATCCGGAGCAGAACAACAGCTTCTCCGACCACTACCTCGACGTGCCCTACGATCTGTCGAAGATCATGTTCATCGCCACTGCGAACCAGCTCGACCCCATCCCTCCGCCGCTGCGCGATCGCATGGAGGTCATCGAGCTGCCCGGCTACACCTTCGACGAGAAGATCCACATCGCGCGCAACCACCTGATCCCGAAGCAGGTGCGCGAGCACGGCCTCTCCATCGAGAACATCGAGATCACGGACGACGCTCTGGCCAAGCTGATCGGCGGCTACACGCGCGAGGCGGGCGTGCGCAACCTCGAGCGCACCATCGCGGACGTCTGCCGCGCGGTGGCCGTGGACGTGGCCAAGGGCTCCTCGGCGAAGCGCACCATCAACCCGGAGGACCTGGAGATCATCCTCGGGCCGGAGAAGCATTACTCGGAGACCGCGGAGCGCACCGAGCTGCCCGGGGTGGCCACGGGCCTCGCCTGGACCGCCGCGGGAGGCGATCTGCTCTTCATCGAGGCCACCCGCATGCAGGGCAAGGGCGGGATCACGCTCACCGGCCAGCTCGGCGACGTGATGAAGGAGTCGTGCCAGGCGGCGCTCAGCTACACCCGCAACAAGGCGCAGAAGCTGGGGATCGATCCCCGCTTCCTGGAGAAGAACGACATCCACATCCACTTCCCGGCCGGAGCGATTCCCAAGGACGGTCCGTCGGCGGGCGTGACCATCTTCACCGCGCTCACCTCGCTGCTGACGGGGATCCGGGTCCGCGGGGACGTGGCCATGACCGGCGAGGCCACGCTGCGCGGACTGGTGCTGCCGGTCGGCGGCATCAAGGAGAAGGTCCTCGCCGCGCACCGGGCCGGCATCAAGCGCATCATCCTGCCCGAGCGCAACAAGAAGGACCTCGTGGACGTCCCCGATCAGGCGAAGAAGGAGATGGAGTTCATCTTCGCCCACTCGATGGACGATGTTCTCCGCTCGGCGCTGGAGGAGGATCCGTTCCTCAAGGCCGAGAAGAACCCGCCTCCGCCAGAGTCCGGCGGCGAGCAGAAGCAACCCGAGCCGCAAGCGCACGCTTAGCGCCCGCTCGCCGAAAGGCGGGCGGGAGCAACTCGCTCGGATGTCGTTCGATGACGACGCCGTCGGGCTGCATGGCCGGGCGCCGCCGCAGGCAGAAACCGCCGGCGATGTTGCGGCCGGTGGACGTACAGCAAGCGCGGTTTCTCATGACAGCGGCGCCGGAGGCCTTCATGTCGCGTGATCTGCGCGTGGCGTGCTTCGCGATTCTCCTCGCTTGCGGGTGCCGGAGTGCGCACCCTAACGCGCCGTCGCCGGACGCGAGCCAGGGAGGGACGACCTTCGTTCGCGGAATGCTCGTGCGCGCCGACGGCAGCGTGGTCGACGACGCCGTGGTCGCGATCGAAGGAAGCCGGATCGCGCGCGTCGGGACGGCGCGGGAGATGCCGGTTCCGCCGGGCGCGGCGGTGATCGGTGGTTCCGGGAAGTGGATCATCCCCGGGTTGATCGATGCGCACGTGCACTTCTTCCAGTCGGGCGGCCTCTATACGCGGCCGGACGTGATCGATTTGACCTCTCGCGTACCGTACGCGGAAGAAACCCGGCGGGTGCGGGAGGCCCTGCCCGAGACGTTTCGTCGTTACCTGCGCTCCGGCGTGACCTCCGTGATCGACTTTGGCGGTCCGGAATGGAACTTCGAGATGCGGGACCTTGCCACCCGGACCCCTTTCGCCCCGCGGGTCGCAACGGCGGGTCCGCTGCTCTCGTCGTTGGCTCGCCCTCAGCTCGACCTGGGCGACCCGCCCATCCGGCAGGTGACTGAACCCGCGGCAGCACGCGCCATGGTCCGCGCTCAAGCGCCGCGCAAGCCCGACTTCATCAAGCTCTGGTGGCCGCTCGGACCTGGCCACAGCCCGCAGACGTGGCAGCCCGTTGCCGCTGCCGCGGTCGACGAAGCGCACGCGCTCGGGCTTCGCGTAGCAATCCATGCCACCGAGCTCGAGGTGGCTCGACTGGCGCTGAGGATGGGAGCGGACGTGCTCGTGCACAGCGTGGTCGACGCGGAGGTCGATGACGAGTTCATCCGTCTGCTTCGCGAGGGGAACGTCGGGTACGTCACGACCCTGGCGGTGTTCGGCGGCTACCCCAGGGTCCTCTCGCACAAGGTTCAGTTGATCGCGGCGGAGATGGAGCTCGCCGACCCGAAGGTGGTGGCCACGGTGCTGGAACCGTTCACGGCGCCGGAAAGCCGCTACCGCGGGCCGCCCGGTCCGGCGGCGCGCCGCAACGTCCGGCGTGTGTGGGACGGCGGCGGCCTGCTCGCCGCGGGCAGCGACGCCGGGAACATCGGGACCTTCCACGCGGCAGGGTTGCACCGGGAGCTCGAGGAGCTCGTCGCGGCAGGGCTTACGCCGGCCGAGGCCCTGACCGCGGCGACGGCGAATGCCGCGCGCGTGATGGGACGCGCGGACCTGGGCGAGATCGAGCCAGGGAAGCTCGCGGACATGCTCGTGCTCGGTGCGAGCCCTCTCGATGACATCCGCAACGCGCGCCGCATCGAATGGGTGGTGAAGGACGGCGTGCCTCGTCGCCCGGACGAGATCCTTCCGCGCACAGCCGAGGACATCGTCCAGGCGCAGGTGAACGCGTACAACGCTCAGGACCTCGAGGCGTTCCTCTCCACCTACTCCGATGACGCCGTGATCGTGCGCGCCGGGACGGGAGAGACGCTCATGGCCGGCAAGCAATCCATGCGCGAGCGGTACGGAAGCATGTTCGCCCGGTTCCCGGCCAACCGGGTCCGGATCGCGGAACGCAAGATCGAGGGAACGGACACCGTGGTGGACCACGAGATCGTCACCGGCCGCGGCCCCGAGCGGCCGGATCCGTGGGACGTAGGCTGGATCCGGTATGAGCTCGGCGACGGCCTCATCCGCAAGGTGGCGCTGCCCTGATCGTCGCGGCCGCCGAAGGCGGCCTAGCGACTGCCGCTCTAGGGCTGTACCGGCTGCTGAGACGTGTTCTCTGCCCTGCACACCCGCGCGCGGCCCTCCTTCTTTGCGCGATACAGCGCGCGGTCGGCGCTCGCCATGAGCTCCTCGAGGGTCCCGCACTCCTCCGCGCTCGCGACGCCGATCGAGAGCGTGGTGGCGAAGTTCTGATCGAGCACGGTCAGCGGCCGTGAAGCCACCCGCGCCAGCAGGCGCTCCGCGGTCGCCGCCGCGCCGTCCAGGTTCGTCTCCGGCATCAGGGCGATGAACTCGTCGCCGCCGAGGCGCGCCGGCAGGTCGCTTGCGCGCAGCGTGGCGCGGATCAGCGCGCCGATGTGCTGGAGCACGGCGTCGCCGGCGGCGTGGCCGAAAGTGTCGTTGATGTTCTTGAAGCCGTCCACGTCGATCATCGCGCAGCCCATCGAGTGATTGTGCCGGCGGTGGCGGACCCACTCGCTGTCGGCGTGGTCGAGAAACGCCCGGCGGTTGAGGACTCCGGTGAGGGAGTCGATCCTGGCGAGCTCGCGCAGCCGGCCTGTCAGCGACGCCAGCTGCGAGACCGATTCGTGGTAGCGCCGCCGCAGGACGTCGACTTGATCGACGAGCTCGGTCGAAGTGGCCGACTCGCGCCCCACTCCGGCGAGATAGGGCCGCTCGACTCCGAAGAAGCGATACGCGGTGCTGATCAGACGCTCGCGGCCGCGATGGACCAGCTCGAGCGAGAGCGAGAACGCGGGATCGTGGTGAAGCGAGAGGGACTGCCGCAGCCGCTCCTGCGAGGCCTGGTCCAACGAACGCAGGAAATCCTCGCCCGGCGCCACCACCGGGACGGCGGAGCGCAAGCCAGCGCTCGCCCTCACGACGCGCATCTCCGCGTCCAGAATCACGAGGAAATCCGGCGAACGCTCGATCAGGAGTGCGTCGAGACCTTGCACGTGCGGCGGCTCCCGGGCGTTGATTGGACAGCATATCGGGGCCAGAGCGCTCCGCGAAGTGTACGAATTGCAGTCTGGCCACCCACACTGTAAGCGCGGATTCCAACGGCAGCTCAGCGGGTTGCGGGCCGGGGCTGGCCGTGACAGATCCGGCTCGTGCGCACAGTCCTCGTCACCGGCGCAGCCGGGCTGATCGGTTCGCACCTGTGCGAGGCATTCGCACAGGCGGGGTGGAAGGTGCGCGCGCTCGACAAGCCGGGAAGCGACTGCACCGCTGCGCGGTTGGCGGGCGCGACGGTTTCCGCCGCCGAGCTCGCGCAGCCGGACGGCGCCCTCGCCGCCGCGGAGCTGGCGAGCGGGGCGCGGCTGATCGCTCACGCCGCCTACCCCGGGCCGAACGAGGTCTACGAGGCCCTCGCGTCCGCCCGGGCGGCGATGGCGGCGGCGCTGCAGGCGCGCGCGTCGTTCCTCCTGCTCTCCAGCACGTCGGTCTACGGCCGCCCGCGCAACCTGCCCTGCGAGGAAGGCGAGGTGAAGCTGCCCGTCGACAGGCACGGCGCGACCCGCTGGGCGGTGGAGCGCGAGGCGTTCCTCTGGCGGCGGACGCGCGGGCTCGAGCTGGCGGTCCTGCGGCCCGCGCTCACCTACGGTCCCAGGCAGCGCCGCGGCCTGGCGGTGATCCTCGCCATCGCCGCGCTGGCCGCGAAATCCGGGCGCGCCCTCTGGCTCCCGCGGCGCGGACCGGTGGTGCATACCGTGCACGCTCAGGACGTGGCCCAGGCGGCGGTGCTGGTCGGCTCCGACGCCGGCACCCTCGATGGCCGCGCCTTCAACGTCGCCGACGACGTGCCGCTGCCGCTCGAGGAGCTGGCGCGAGCCGTGCTGCAGGCCGCCGGCGCGCGCGAGGCGGGCAGGCTGCCTTACTCGCCGCGGCCCGCGCGGTTCGTCCTCTGGCTCGCGAAGCACCTGCCGGAGTGGGTCCTTTGGGCACCTCTCAACCGGCGCATCGCGCGGGCCTGGCGGATGGCGTTCGGAGGCCAGCCGCCGGTGGCGCCGCCACGGCTCGAGCCGGATCTGCTCGAGCAGCTCTCGGCGGACCGGTGGTACGACACGCAGCGGTTGCGCGCGCTGGGATTCGCGCCCCGGTTTCCCAGCGCGGTCGAGGGCCTGCAGCAGCTTGCGCTGCAGAGCCGGACGCATGGGCTCTTGCCGTCGGCGCAGCCTGCGCTCGCGCCCTGATCGAGCATCCGGTACAATCCGTACCGATGAGTCCCGCCGAACTCGAGCAGAAGGCCGAGAGGGCGGTCCGGCGCGGCGAGCTGCTCGTAGCCATCGAGCACTTCGAGGCGTACCTCGCCCAGCAACCGGACGACGAACGCATTCGCGTGCGCATGGAAGCCGTGCGGGCGCTGTTGCAGCCGAGCGAGATGGTGAGTCGCCGCCGCACCGAGCCGGAAGAGCCGGAGACGCGCGCCGCGCCGGTGAGCAGCACCGAGGTCGGCGAGATGCACGCCAGCGCCGGGCGGTTCGCGGAGGCCGCGGAGGCATACCAACGAGCGCTGGGGAAGGATCCGGAAAACGCTCTCTTGCGTGAGCGTCTCACCGAGCTGCGCGCCCTCGTCGATCAACCGCGCAAGGCCGACCTCGACGGCGCGGAAAAGCTCGATACCTCCCCGACGGCCCCGGGCGGCTCGCCCGGACCGGGCGGGCGCTCCGAGAAAGCACACGCCGCCTCGTTCGCGCCACTGCCGCACGCCCGCCCCCTCCCCCGGGAGCCGAAGGAGCTTCTCGAAGAGCTGCTCGAGCGCGTCCGGACAGGGCGGCGCGGCTGACGGGAATGTCCGGGTTGCGGCGAATGGCATCGCCAGGCGTTTCGCTGTAGAAACGCGACACGCGCGTCAGGGTTCCTGCGGAGGTTCGGTGGAGCTGGGCCGGTACCGGCTCGAGGAGCAGGTCGGGCAGGGCGGAATGGCCGTGGTGTGGCGGGGCTGGGACACCCAGCTCAGGCGCACCGTCGCCGTAAAGGTGCTGCACGCCCACCTCCATTCGCGAGAGGAGATCCGCAAGCGCTTCGATCGCGAGGCGCACGCCGTTGCGCGCCTGCATCACCCGTACATCCTCGACGTCTACGACTTCTCCGGTCCGCAGGCGCAGCCGAGCTATCTCGTCACCGAGTTCATCCGCGGGCAGACGCTGCGGACATTCGCCGACGAGCATCCGTTCGATCCACCCGAGCTCGCGGCGGCTTGCCTTCTCCCCATCGCGGAAGCGCTGCAGCACGCGCACGCGGCGGGCGTGGTCCATCGCGACCTGAAGCCCGAGAACATCATGGTCCGCGACGACGGCGTGGTGAAGCTGACGGACTTCGGGATCGCCGCGCTCCTCGATCCGGACGAGAAGTTCACCGTGACCGGCAGCATTCTCGGATCCCCCTCGCACCTCGCGCCGGAGACCATCGAGGGCAAGCCCGCCGATCCCCGCGCCGACCTGTTCTCTTTCGGGACCATCTTCTATTGGCTGTCCTGCGGGAAGCTTCCCTACCAGGGGACCTCGCCGGCCGCGCTGCTGCGCAGCATCCTCGACGGCACCCGCCTCGACCCGCGCGCCGTCCGGCCGTCGATCAGCGACGGGCAAGCGAGGATCATCGCCCGCTGCCTGGAGAACGATCCGGCGAAGCGCTACCAGAGCGCCGCCGAGGTGAAGCTGGAGCTGACGCAGCTGCTCCGGGACTCGGGCATCGACGATCCGGTGCGCGAGCTGGCCGCGTTCGTGCGGGCGCCGCAAGCGCACGCCGCCAACGTGCGGGCGCGGGTGGTCGCGCGCAGCCTGGGCGCGGGGGAGGAGCAGCTTTCGCAGAAGCGCACCAGCGCGGCATTGGCCGCGTTCGGGCGCGCGCTGGCGCTCGATCCACAGAATGAGCAGGCGCGAGGGCGGGTCGATCGCATCCGCCGCCGCGAGCGGCTCGTCAAGGTGGCGCGGCGCGCGGTCGTGGCCATGGTTGTCCTGGCCGTACTTGGAGCCGTTGGTTGGGAGCTGCGCGCGGCGATCCGGCGGGCTCGGGCGACGGCGGCCGCGGAGCGGCTTGCGCGAGAGAAGACTGCGGCCGAGCGCAGCGCACGGCAGCAGGCAGAGGCAGCCAGCACGAGGATCGTTCCGCCGCCAGGCGCAACTGCCAGCGTCCCGACCTCCGAGAACAGCCGCAAGCGCACGGCCCCCCCGCCGGCGAAGCCGGCGGAGGCGCTGGATGTGAAGCTGCATGTCCGCCAGCATGCGCAGGTCACCATCGATGACCGCGACCTCGGCGACAGCAACGCCTTCTCCATCAAGGTCGCCCCCGGCCCGCACCGCGTGGTCGTGCGCCATCCTTGCTGCGAAGACAACGACCTGGTTCTGGTGGTGACGAAGAACCAGCCTGTGTACAAGCTCGAGTACGGCCCCCCGAAGCCAGCGCAGTTCAAGGTTCTGAATGCACCGCGCGACGCCCGGGTGGTGGTGGACGTCTTCGGCAGGGGACCGGTGCTGGTGGGAACGGCGTCGAATCCGCTGCCCTATGCCATGACAGCCCCCTCGCAGCCCGCCACCGTGACCATCGGCGATCGCACGCTGTCCATCGAATTGAAGGCCGGTTGGGTCAACACGCTCGACTACGCGCAGGCCACGCCCTGATGATCGCGCTGCTCGCCGTCATCCTCCTCTCGCAGGCCCAGCCCGCGCAGCCGCCGGACGAAGAGTCGCGCGCGGCCATCGAGGCGATGAACCGGGCGCGCGTGACGTTCGAGTACGGCGATTACGCCCAGGCTTCCAAGCTCCTCGCCGCGCTGCTCGAGGCGGGCCGCTTCGAGTCGCTGCAGATGCGCGCCGAGGCCTACCGGCTGCTCGGGCTTTCGCTGTTCTACCAGGGGCGCAAGGGCGAGGCGTACAGCGCCTTCCTCGAGTACCTGTACATCAACCCGGATGCCGAGCTCGACCCGTTCTACGTGCCGCCGGCGGCGGTCTCCTTTTTCGCCCAGGTGAAGAAGGAGGCCGAGCCACGGCTCGCGCCGCTGCGGGCTCAGAAGCGGGCGGAGCAGGACGCGCAGAAGAAGGCGGCGGCCGAAGAGGCGGAACGGCGGCGGCAGCGCGAGCTGGAGGAGGAGCAAAAGCGCCTGCAGAAGATCTCGCCGTCGATCGAGCGGCGCGTGGTCCAGCACGAGTTCTGGGTGACGATGATGCCGTTCGGGCTCGGGCAGCTCCAGAACGGCGACCGGAAGCTCGGCATCTTCCTCGCCACTTCCCAGCTCATCGCCGGCGCCGCCAGCGCGGGGAGCGCGCTGCTCATCGAGCAGCTCCGCGACAATGCCACCGGCCGCTTCGACGACCACGGCCCCGGGAGCACGCCGTACAAGACGGCGACGCGCCTCAACGTGGTGAAGTGGGTCGGCGCGGCGCTGTTCTACTCTCTCTGGGCGGGCGGGGCGATCCACGCCGCGATCAATTTCAAGGGCGAAGAGCAGCTCCCCGATCGTCTGCTCCAGCAAGGACAGGGGCGCTGATGGCCACGCTCGTGGTGCACGCCGCGGGCGCGGCGCCCTCCTTCGTGACGCTGGTCAAGCCGTTGACCACGCTGGCAGCGGCGCCGGACAGCGACGTGCGCGTCCCCAACCTGCGCGGCGTCGTGGCCATCGAGTTCGATGGCGAGTCCTTCACTGCCACGGCGCTCGAAGGCGCCCAATTGGTGGTGAACGGCAAACGGCGTGGGAAACACACGCTGGCGGACGGCGACACGATGGAGCTTGGCAGCACCCAGCTGGTGTTCCAGAGCGGCGAACGCGTCCCCGCGCCGGCGCAGGTCCACCGCAACGAGCAGCGGGATCCGCAATCGCTGGCGACCTCGCGGCTGGCGGAGTTCGCGCGACAGCTCGCGAGCGAACCGGGCGTGGACACGGCGCTGACCCGGCTGCTCGACGCATTGATCGAGGTGGTCCGGGCGGACAAGGGATTCGTCCTCGTCGTGAACGACGGCACCCCACAGGTCCTCAAGGCGCGCAACTTCCAGCGCGAGAACGTGGCGGACGCGGTCGAGCGGCTCTCCGACACGATCGTGCGGCGCGTGCTGGAGACGCGGCAGCCGCTGTGCATCGAGGATGCGCTCCACGACTCGCAGTTCAACGCCAGCGAGAGCGTCGTCAGCCTGAAACTGGCGTCGGTGATGTGCCTGCCGCTGGTCATGCGCGGCGAGCTGCTGGGCGCCATCTACGTCGGCAACGACAAGCTCACGAACCTGTTCACCGACCGCGAGCTGGAAGTGGCGACGAGCTTCTGTAGCACCGCGGTCCTCCTCGTCGAGCTGGGCCGCCAACTGGACGAGCTGCGCGCGGACAAGAGGGCGCTCCTGGAGCGCCTCGAAGAGCATGCGTACGGCGACATCATCGGCGCCTGCGACGCGATGCGGGACATCTTCCGCAAGATCGACAAGGTGGCGGGCACCGACATCAGCGTCCTGGTCACCGGCGAGACCGGAACCGGCAAGGAGCTGATCGCCCGCGAGATCCACCGGCGCAGCTCGCGCAAGAACGGCCCGTTCGTGGCGATCAACTGTGGGGCCATCCCCGAGAACCTGCTCGAGAGCGAGCTGTTCGGCCACACCAAAGGGGCGTTCACCGGGGCGGTCGCGTCGCGGCCGGGAAGGTTCCAGGCGGCGCACGGCGGGACGTTGTTCCTCGACGAGATCGGCGAGATGCCAGCCGCGCTGCAAGTGAAACTGCTGCGCGCCCTCCAGGAGCATGCGGTCACGCGCGTGGGCGAGAACAAGGCCGAGCCCGTCGACATCCGGGTGGTCGCGGCGACCAACAAGGACCTCGACGAGGAGATGAAGGGGGGCCGCTTCCGCGAGGACCTGTACTACCGGGTCAACGTCGTGCACCTGCACCTGCCGCCCCTGCACGAACGGGGCGAGGACGCCGTGACGCTGGCGAAGTGGTTTCTCGGCCGCGCGGCTCGCGAGCTCGGGAGCAAGGTGAAGGGCTTCTCCCCGCAGGCGCTGGTCGCGATCAAGCGGTTCCGCTGGCCCGGGAACATCCGGCAGCTCGAAAACCGGATCAAGAAGGCGGTGGTGCTCGCCGAAAAGCCCTTGATCGGCCCGGACGATCTGGAGCTGCGGCCCGAGCAGCTCGAGCCCATCCTGCCGCTCGCAGAGGCGCGCGACGAGTGGCAGAAGCGCTACATCAACGAGGTGCTGGAACGAAACGGCGGGAACCGCACCAAGACGGCGAAAGACCTGGGGGTGGATCCGCGGACCATCTTCCGCCACCTGGAGCGGATGGAGGCGGAGAAACGGGGTGAGACGCTTCCCCCCGACGAAGCGCTGGACGAGCAGTGACAGGAATGTCGCGCAGGGAGACGTTCGCGCACCTTTGCACGTCGTTCAGGCTGCTGTTTTTCCGTTGCTTTGTCCGTGGCGCAGCCCTTGCGTCGATCCTGGTCGTGGTCGTGTGTCTACAGGTCTCCTGCATGGTGCCGCAGACGATCGACGCAATCGTCGAATCGCCGCACCCGGCGCCGCATATCGTCCTCGAGAGCATACAGCCCTACCTTCTCGCCCGCGTGCTCACCCTCTATCAGCAGGGCTCCACCGACCTCGCCGCGTCACCCCAGTGTCATTGCCGGCTCGAGTTCGACAGCCTGAGCGTGCAGGAGCAGGACTCCACGGTCACGCTGGAGGCGCGCTGGTTCATCGACTACGACACCGCGAACATCCCCTCGACGCGGATTGCGTTCTCCGAGCAGATCGCGCCCAACTTCGACAACGTCACGCAGACGATCAGACCGCTGCGCACGTTCGCATTCGACGCCGCGGCCGCTGGAATCGTGAGCAGCGGCGTGCACGTGGTGGAAGTCGTCATCGGAGAGACGACCGGATTCGACCCCGCCTCCACCACGCTCCCCAATCGCGCGATGAAGCAGGGCTTCACGGCCAGCACGTACAAGTTCGTGGTGGACGTCCATCTCGAACAGTTCTCCGGCCAATGTGACGGCCCCACCTTTTCTCCCAGCCCCCCTGCGCACCGGGTGTGCCAATGAGGCGCGCGATCCCGCTGGTCGCCGCCCTCGCCGCGTGCTCGCTGCGAGAACCGCGCGTGAGCTACACCGCATGCTCCGCCAGCAGCCAGTGCTCGAGCGCGAACGTCTGCTTCCTCGGACAGTGCCGCGCCCCCGCCGCGAACCTGTCCGTGGTGCAGGTCGAGGTGCGTCCTCCGAGCGGTTCACAATTCGCACTGAAGGAGCTGCAGATCGATCTGCGCCACGGCGTGCTGAACGACTTCTCCCTGGCCGCTCCGCTGGCCGCGACGGGCAGCGTGACGCAGGACGGGGCCGCGGTGCCGGGCGCGACCGTCACGTTCACGGATCATGCGCCGGTGATTTCGGACCGCGTCGATCAGGTCGTGTCGGTCACGGACAAGTCGGGCGCGTACCGGGCGCAGCTTCCGCAGCGAGCGTGGGACGTCCTGGTCCAGCCGCCCACGCCGAACCCTCCGCTGCGCGCCGGTCCGGTCGACTCCTCTTCAGTCTCTCCAGTCCTCGATTTCGCGCTTCCCGGAGCCACGACGCTGACGGCGATCGACGGTGGGCTGCTCGCGGACGGTGGGCCGGTCGCGGGCGCGAGCGTCACGGCCGTCGACGTCCAGGGCAGGACGCTCTCGGCGTCGCAGATCTCCGATGCCGCCGGTGGCTACTCCGTCCTCGTTCCGCCGGATGCGGGCGGTTTCTTGATGCAAGTCGGTCCGCCGGCGGATGCCGACGGGGGACTCCCGCTCGACCCGCTTCCCAGCTATCCACCGCAGCCGTACGCGAACCCTCTCACGCTGCCGTTGCCTCCCGTGGCAGGGCTCGACGTCAACGTCCTCGATTCGGCCGGCGCGCCCGTGCCGTCCGCGCGCGTCTACGTCCGCAGCGTCGAGACGTCGTGGACGCTCGCGCGCTCGGTGGTCGCGGACGGCGGCGTCTCGACGATTTCGCTGCGCGAGGGCGGATACCTGGTGCAAGCGGCGCCGCCCGCCGACGCCAGCGCTCCCGCGTTGTCCGATGCAAAATCCATCACCTTGCCGCAGGCGGCGCCGGTCGTGCTCTCCTGTCCTCCCAAGGTGAAGCGGTTCGGCAAGGTCGTCGGCCCCGACGGAATGCCGGTGGGCGCCAACTTCCAGATCCTCGCCACGCGCCTCGCCGACGGCCTGGTGCCCACGCGAACGGCGTTCACCACCCCGACCGACGGGTTTGGCGTCTTCCACCTCGTCGCGGACGCCGGGAACTGGCGGTTCGAGATCGTTCCGCCGGCCGGCACTGCCCTTCCCCGCGCCATCGTGGGCGTGGTTCTCGACGGAGCGGACCTCGGGGAGTCGGAGATGGGGCCGCTGCGGATCTCGAATGCGCTGCACGTCGGCGGAACCGTCATTGGGCGGCTGTCGCCGGGCGCGGTGGATACGCTGGTGTCGAACGCGATGGTGAGCTTCTTTTCCGTCGACCTGAACGGACACAGCGTCTTCCTCGGCGGCGGTCGGACGGACGCGCAGGGTCATTACGACGCGTACCTGCCGGACGTCGCGCAGCCCGGCCCTTGAACAGCCGCCTCGCCCAAGCTAGACCCTGCGGGTGCCGCGCGACCCTGCGCTGAAGCCATTCCGGATCGCCGTGTACTGCATCTATGGGGCCTTCTGCGCGGTGCTCTTTTTCCAACTCGTGCGCAGCGTCGTCGCCGACCTGTACGGCCGCAAAGCGCAGGCGGCCGCGGAGCAGACTCCCACCGCCTGCCTGGACGACGTCGAACGGCTCTACGCGCAGATCTCGGCGCGCGCGGTGCAGCCCGCGCCCGGCGGGCTCGAGGGTGGAGCGCTTGCCCGGGAGTGGGACGCGTGGTCGCGGCGGTGGGACGACGATCTGGATCGGGTGAGTCAGCGCTGCCGGCTCGTCTCCGACAACGAAGCGGCCTCGCGGGCGATCGCGGACGCGCTGGACGGCATCGAGGAGCTGCGGCGGCGGCTTTCCCAGTCAGGAGCGGATGCCGCCGAGGAGGCGCGCCGGGTGAAGGACGCGCTCGCGCAGGCGCGAAAGGAGCTGAAGGTGCGTTAGCGCTCCGCGCCAAAGACGCGGGTATGCGGCTATGGACCTTACAGGTGTAGCGGCCGCGATTACTGCGGCTTCGGAGCTGCCGCGGTGGCCGGCGGCGTGCCGAGCGGCGCGGCCGCTGCCGCGAGCCGCTTGAGCCGGTTGCGGAGCTGGGTCGCGAACTCGCTGCCGGGATAGAGCGTGAGGGCGCGCTCGTACACCTCGCGCGCGCGGTTGGCGTTGCCGACATCTTCATATGCCTGGCCGAGCAGTAGACCCGCGTACTGGGCGGTCTTGGTGCCACCCGCGCTCTTGAGGAACGTTTCCAGCGGGTGGAGCGCGCCCTGGAATTCCTTGGTCTGGATGCGCGCGTTGCCCAGGTGGAACCAGATCATGCTGTCGCTCACCTTGGGCTCCAGCTCCACGTAGCGGCCGAGGTCCTGGGAAGTCGCGTTCCAGTCCTGGCGCCGGTACGCGGACTCGCCTGCGCTGCGCGCCGCCTCGGCGAGCTGGCGCTTCATGCCGGCGGCCCGGTCGTCGATGGCCTTGCCCTCGAGCGCCGAGAGCTGACCGCGGTCGAGATGCATGGCCTGCGTCATGGCCTGGTTCAGGGCAGGTCCTTCTTTCTCGCTGCCGAGAAGCTCGTAGACGCGGAGGGCCTTTTCCGAAGAATCGCGACGCGTCTGCTCGGCAGCCTTGATCTTCTCGGCATCCTTCTGCAGCGCCGCGGCCCGGGCCTCGTTCGCCTGCGCATCGCTGCGCGCGGTGCGCACCTCGGCGTTGGCGTACGCGATCGCTCCCACCCCCGCGATCACCGCGAAACCGATATAGGCGGTCACGCTGGTCATCCAGTGCCGCTTCTCCTGCTCCTCGTGCTTGCGGCCCATCTGCTTGAGCTCGGCATGC
>Ga0209689_1002179_pt1 | contig 14658 bp, 11 predicted proteins | sample GraSoiAngelo_149_FD_187119 | JGI IMG/M metagenome (GOLD analysis project Ga0209689, IMG submission 187119) | Grasslands soil microbial communities from the Angelo Coastal Reserve, California, USA - 14_1009_09_30cm (SPAdes) (version 2) | ecosystem: Environmental > Terrestrial > Soil > Grasslands ...
GTGTGAACCACGACTTCGACCCGGCGATTACCGCTTTGCTCTTCAATTGAACCGTTTGGCGACGCCCGGAATTTCGTTGCGCCGTAACCATGCGTTTCGATTTGCGCCGGGTTAATGCGCATGACCTCCACCAGGTACCGCTTCACGCTCTCGGCGCGGCGCTGGCTCAGATCGAGATTGTATTCGTACGTGCCGAATGAATCCGTGTAGCCTTCCACCCTAAACGTCGCTTTCGGATTGCGCTGGATAAGAGTGCCCAGCTTTTGCAGTTGACCAACGGCGCTGGATTGCAGCATGTCGCTGTCATACTCGAAAAGCTGATCGTCCGGCAGACGCAATTTTGTGCCTGATCCGAGCGGACCTTTTTGTGCCAGCAGTTGATCCAAATCGCTAAATCCCGGAGCGCGCCCCTTGTTTGGGCCGGCGCTATCGCCGGGTATTTTACTCGTAAACGTGTTCGGCCGTTTGATTGCGGTACTCGTGGCAAGCTCCGTTCCGCTTAGAGCCGGCTGCGGGCGGCCTGATGTCGAGCTGTTGTTGAGCAAGGATTGTTCGTGCAGCGCGCTTGGGTCATTTGAGAGACTCTGCGCCGTGGAGCGTTCAATTTCATTAAGGACCGAATTGACTTCCGGTTGTTCTACTTTGGGTTGGTCAGGCAAAACGTCCCGCATGTCGTCCGGTAGCGCCGCGCTCGCCTGAACGTCCTGCAACAATTTGTCGAATGACTTCTTTTCGTCCGGCAATTGCACATCGGTGTTGTCAGGGTTCGGTTTCGCCGCCTGAGTTGTTTGATCGGCGCTGCTCTTGTCGAGGTTCGATTCGGTAATACTTCTGACCTTGAACATGGGCGTCTGCTCGTGTTGGGCGACCGCCGCCTCCATAGGCGCGAAACGTGTTCGATAAAAATAAGCGCAGAGCGCGAAGTGTATTGCCAGCGAAACAATCAATCCGAACCAAATCCAACTGCGTTCTTTGGTGCCCGTGAGCAGGCCTTCGGTCTCGAAGGTGTCGAAATCGGAAACTCTCATTACTCGGCTCCTAAAATATCACATTTGGGCGCTTGAGCCACGGGACGCGCAGCTGCGTTTGCCCGCGTGCGCTCGATAAACGCGCGTGCCGCGCCACGAATCTCATCTGCCACGCGCGCTTCAGGCGAGACAAATTTCGGCGTAAACCAGGGAAATAGCCCGATCAAATCGTGAGTGACCAGAATCTGTCCATCGCAATGTTTGCCTGAGCCGATGCCAATCGTCGGGATGCCGATTGCCTTTGTGATTTGCTTTGCGATGTCTGCCACCACAATCTCCAGCACCACAGAAAATGCCCCGGCCTTTTCTACTGCGCGCGCATCGGCGAGCAGAGCTTCGGCCTCCGATTGCGTGCGGCCCTTGATTCTATAGCCACCTTCCTCGCGCACACTTTGGGGCAACATGCCGATGTGAGCCATGAACGGAATGCCTGCGTGTGTGATGGCTTCAATCTGCGCAACATGGCTCGTCCCGCCTTCGAGCTTCACCGCTTGCGCACCGGCCTCAACAAATTGCCGCGCGGTGGCAACTGCTTGCTCGACCGTATCATAGGTGTAAATCGGCATATCGGCGACGAGCAGTGCCTGTTTCACCCCGCGAGCCACGGCCCGCGTGTGGTGCAACATCTCTTGTAGCGTCACATTCGTCGTATCCGCGTAGCCCAGCACGACCATGCCCACCGAGTCGCCCACAAGGATGATGTCGATGCCGCTTTCATCGAGCAAACGCGCGGTAGGATAGTCGTAGGCCGTCAGCGCAGTAATCTTCTCACCGCGTTGCTTCATTTGACGAAAATCTTTCATCCTGCCTGTTCGGAAGATCAGCTTCTGGTTTGAGAACGCAAGCTCGCCCCGAAAAAGCGGTCCGAGGACGCCCAGCACTCCGAAAACTAGCGCGATATGAAATTAGTTTTCCAAAGAATTTCGCACGAAGTGCTTTGGAGTGCGACGCGCCCTCGCGTCGCTTTTCGCGTCGGTTAGATTCCTCCGAAATTCACCAGTCGTCCGCGACCAGAACTACCTCGCCAGGTTCCCTTAATTCCGCGACCAATTCTCTGATCGTTTTTGTCTGGCCGGGCAACATCAGGTCTGGCCGGACATCGGCCAGAGGTTGAAGGACAAATTTTCTCAGGTGCATCCTCGAGTGCGGCAGTTGCAATCGCGCGTCTTCAATTTTGCGCTCGCCGCAGTAGAGCAGGTCAATGTCGATCGTCCGTGAAACATTTTTTGGATGATCGCGCCCGCGGCCCAACGCTCCTTCGATTCGAATGAGTTGCTCAAGCAAACTTGCGGCATCACCTTCGTAATCAAATTCAACAACTGCGTTCAAAAATTTCTCTGCTCCCGGTTCGCAATCGACTGGTTCGGTTTCGTAAATTACCGAAGAAAGAATCGGCGGCTTTACATCCGAGAGACCGAGAATCGCCTTTCGTGCGGCGCGCAAATTGCCGAAGCGATCGCCGACGTTCGATCCAAGGGCAACCGCGGTTCTCATAGTCGATTCCTGTAGAGGCAGGCGTGTCGCCTGCGAACGCGCCGGGAAATGCAGCCGGCACGGCCGCCACTACAGTCCCAGCACATCTTGCATTGAGTAAAGGCCCGCCGGTCTTCCCATGATCCATTTCCCTGCGCGCAATGCTCCGCGGGCAAAAATTTCACGATTCGCTGCGCGATGCGTGAGCTCAAGGCGCTCGGCGGGCCCGCTGAAAATTACGGTGTGCTCGCCGACTACGTCACCTTCGCGAATTGATTGAATCGGTATTTCGTTCCTGATTTTTTGCGCCGCTTTCAAAACCTCAGCGAGAGTTTTGGCTGTGCCGCTGGGCGCATCTTTTTTCATCTTGTGATGCGTTTCAACAATCTCCGCACTAAAATCGCGGCCGAGCCGTTCCGCAGCTTTGCGCGTCAACCAGAAGAGCACATTGACGCCAACACTGAAATTCGACGCGAACACAATCGGCAACGATTGCGCGGCGTTCTCGATCAGGCGGCATTGCTCTGGGGAATGTCCAGTCGTCCCGATGACAAGCGGCCTATTATGATGTAACCCAGCGCGGCAGACTTCAGTGATGGCATCGGCCTGACTGAAATCGATTGCCAGATCGCAATTTTTCATCGCTGGCTCGATTGAATCGCTAAGATCGCATTGCGCGACGATGTCTATCTCCGAATCCGCTTTGGCAATATCGATGATCGTTGTCCCCATGCGTCCAGCCGCGCCGATGAGCAACACGCGCACGGGCGACTTCATTTGTCTCGCTCGAATTGTTCGAGCGTTTTGCGTAAGCAGGCCTGGTTGGCTTCGCTCATCTCGCACAACGGCAAGCGAACTTCGCCAGACATCGCGCCGCGCCAGCCGAGGGCCGTCTTCACAGGAACCGGGTTTGGCTCAATGAACAAGTCTTTGAACAGCGGCAGCAATTTCCGATGCAATTCTGCAGCCGATTTCAAATCCCCTGACTCGCACGCGCGGACGAGTGCACAGACTTGAGAGGGAAACAGATTCGAGGCCACACTCACCACGCCCGCTGCGCCTACGGCCATGAACGGCAGCGTGAGCGAGTCGTCTCCGCTTAAGATCGTAAACGATTCTGGCAAACACCGGCGCAGTTCGCTGACGCGCTCGACACTTCCGCTGGCTTCCTTGATTGAGACGATATTGCGGCACTCCTTTGCCAAGCGCGCCACAGTGTCCGGCAAGATGTCCACGCTACAGCGTCCAGGAATGTTGTAGAGGATGATCGGCAGTGATGTGGCGTCGGCGATTGCTTTGAAATGGCGGTAGAGCCCTTCCTGACTTGGCTTGTTGTAGTACGGGGCTACCAGCAGCGCGCCGTCGACCCCAAGTTTCTCGGCCAACTTTGTATCGGCCACCGCGTGGTCGGTCGCATTTGAACCTGTTCCCGCAAGAACCAGGCAACGCTTGTTCGCCGTTGCGACCGCTAGCCGGATTAGCTCTCCACGTTCTTCGTGAGAAAGTGTCGGCGATTCGCCGGTGGTTCCGATCGCGACAATTCCTGTGATCCCTGCCGCGATTTGTGTCTCGATCAGTTTTTCGAAAGCAGAAACGTCAATGCCGCCATCGCGAAATGGCGTGACCAGTGCCGTGAACGTGCCGCGAAACATGTTGGTTAATTGTAGGGCGGCCTACTCAATTGTCATGTCGAGCGAAGTCGAGACATCTCGGATTGTTTCTCGCTTAAAATTAGAGATTCCTCGACTTCGCTCGGAATGACAAAGCGGGCAACGATACGAAGGTCAAACCTCGATTGTTCCTTGGAACACAAATTCCGCGGGACCGGTGAGCGTGACGTTGCGAAAACCGTTTTCGATCTTTTCAAATCCAACCTGAAGTTCATCTCCGCCGCGCGCAATCACGTTGATAGGTCCATTGACCTTTTCAATGGCGGCGAAGATCAGCGCGCTGGCGACTATTCCCGTACCGCAAGCCAGAGTTTCGTCTTCCACGCCGCGCTCATAGGTGCGGATGGCGATTTTATTCGGCCCGCGTTTTTCCAGGAAGTTCACGTTTGCGCCTTTGGGCGAAAACATGTCGTGGTGACGAATGGCTGAACCCTCGCGCTGCACACCAACTTTGTCGATTCGCGGAACGGGAATAACCACGTGCGGCACCCCGCTGTTGATGAAGTGAATGGTTTTGTTTTCGTTCGCCACGGGAAGCTTCATGTTTATCCGTAAATCGGTCGGTTTGGTCATCTGCAGCGTCACAAGCTCGCCCACCAGCTCCGCCGCGATGACGCCCGCCGGCGTTTCAAAAGAAATTTTTGCCTGTGCTCCGGCAATGTTATTTGCAAAACGCGCAAAGCAGCGGGCGCCGTTGCCGCACATCTCTGCTTCTCCTCCGTCCGCATTAAAGTAGCGCATCCGAAAGTCGGCTTGGTTCGATGCCTTTTCGAGTAACAAGATTCCGTCGGCACCGACGCCGCGGTGACGATCGCAAAGACGCGCAATCTGGCCGCGATCCAGATGGATGTCCCCTGCCCTGTTGTCGACCAGGATAAAATCATTTCCCGCGCCGTTCATTTTCGTGAAACGCAGCATGACTCTGATTTTAGCGGTGGCTGTGTCTGTTGTCATGTCGAGCGTGCTCGAGACATCTCTTATTGTTGTTTGACAGCCAGAGATTCCTCCACGTCGCTCGGAATTACAAAAAGCCGTGCCGGAGAACAAACCAAGCGCTCAGCCGTTGCCAGATCCAGTTTTGATGATTACTTATTCTGCCGTGAAGGGACTGGCGGCCTCCGTTTTTCTTGCAATCTTTGCATTCACGCCGCATCGGCTCTTGGCTGGAGACTGCAACGGATTGATTCTCGAGCAGATCAAGCAGATGCCGCAAGGCGGCCGTTATTCTGTTTCGCACTTCGCAAAAATCCGCCTTCAGTCTTCGGCACATTTCGAGTCCGGCAAATTCTTCATTCTGCCGTCGGGGCCAAGTTTCTGCTCGGGCGCAACGTATCTGGTGTTCATCAGAACAATCGAGGGTTTGCGCGCCCGAGGTGAGCTTCATCTGGACTATGCGACGCTCGAAAAGCTGATCATTCGCGATCAACGCGATGGCGAAGGAATCTGGGGCCGATGGAATGCAAATGGGCCGGGCACGGCGCGTCTCTTTCACGAGCTTCAGTTAGGGCGGAACTTCGACAATTTCGATCAGGTCAAGCCGGGCGACTTCATGAAAATTTTTTGGTCGCGCCAGGTCGGAAAAAATGAGCACGGACACTCCACGATTTTTCTCGGAACGGAGAATCGACCGGACGGCCAGTATGTCCGATATTGGTCGAGTAACATTCCGGCAGGTTACGGTGAGAAATCTGTTCCACGAAGCAAGATCGCCTACGCCATTTTTTCGCGTCTCGAGACGCCTGCGAATCTGGCGCAAATCAACAACGCGCCTTTGGTTGATACGTATTTAGCGTCTCTCCTTCGGACACGTTCCAGTATTGCCGAAGCCGGCACAAAGTGCGGGCTTTGATCATTCGCTGAGCGCGGTGGTTCGGACGGCCGGCTCCTGAGCGGAGCCATCTTTCAAAACTGGCTTGCGTCACTACAAACCGATCTTTAAAAGGAAGGAATGCTTATCGAAACCTTAAAACGTCATTGGTGGGTTCCGGTCATAAGGGGTATCGCTGCAATCGTCTTCGGAGTAATCGCCTTCGTCTATCCTGGCTTAACGATCGCGGTGCTCGTGCTGTTATTTGGAGCCTGGGTGTTGGTCGACGGCGTCTTTCGCATCGTCGGCGCGATTGGACATCGCGCATCCGATTCCGACTGGGGATTTAATCTAATCATCGGAATTCTCGGAATTATCATCGGATTCCTCACATTCCATGCACCCGGGATAACGGCGCTGGCGCTAGTCATTTATATCGCAGCTTGGGCGCTTATGATTGGCGCAACCGAAATCGCGGTGGCAATCAAGCTGCGCCGGGAAATCAAAGGCGAATGGTTCCTGATCTTGATGGGCCTGGCTTCAATTGTCTTTGCGATACTACTTTTATGGAACCCGGTCCTCGGTGCGGCGACGCTGATCTGGATTATGGCGTGGTACGCAGTGATATTCGGTGTTCTAGCGATAATTTTTGGCCTTCGTTTGCGCAGCTTACCAGCGTTGCCTGTGCGCTAGTCAGCAGAAAATTAGTTCTTCCTCTTGCTCTTGCTTCGGCATTCAAGGCCGGCGCGAAAGAGCACGAGCAAGGTCGGCAACGGCTTGGACACGAGCTTTTGGACCCGGCGGTTGACGCGGCCGGATGTTTCATCCCATCGTCTATAGCGTATTCCTGCGGCGCGTGCGTTTTTTTGCGCGACCAAATGGGTTCGCAGTGGTTTTGTTAAAAAAAATGCGGCTTGGTGTGATAGATTAGGCGATTACTCTACGGCTCCGGAATATGAACCGTCTCATGTTGCGCCTCGGATTCGCAACGGCAAAGAGAAGTCCCCTTTTCTAACCATCTCCCACCTTATGAAGAAAGCTCCCCTTACCACAAAGGCCCGACCGCGGAATCGCGCGCAGACTAACGAAAATGAATTCGATATGAGGCAATTGCTTGCCGCATTAATGGCATTTAAGCGCGGCGATTTTTCCGCGCGACTTCCGGAGGATTGGACGAGCGTGCCGGGCAAAATCGCCGACACGTTTAACACAGTGATCGAAAGCAACGAGCGCATGACCCGGGAATTAGAACGCATCGTGCATGTGGTCGGAAAAGAAGGCCGAATCACACAGCGGGCATCGCTGAACAACGTGTCCGACGCTTGGGCCGGCGCCATCGGATGCATCAATATTTTGATCGAGGATCTGCTCCGTCCGACAAGCGAAATGGCGCGCGTGATCGGCGCCGTCGCGAAGGGGGATTTGTCCCAAACGATGGCCACTAAGATCGAAGGACAGCCGCTCAAAGGAGAGTTTTTGCGCACGGCAAAGATTGTAAACACGATGGTCGATCAGCTCAGCGCGTTCGCGTCGGAAGTCACGCGGGTGGCGCGCGAAGTGGGCACGGAGGGAAAGCTCGGCGGCCAGGCAAAAGTGAAAGGCGTTGCCGGCACCTGGAAAGATTTAACAGAAAATGTGAATTTAATGGCCGGCAATCTCACGGCTCAAGTCCGCAATATCGCGACGGTCACGACTGCAGTGGCAAACGGCAACTTGACCAAGAAAATCACAGTCGATGTGAAAGGTGAGTTTCTTGAGCTGAAAGACACGGTCAACGTGATGGTGGATCAGCTTAGGTCGTTTGCCTCGGAGGTAACGCGCGTCGCGCGCGAAGTAGGTTCTGAGGGAATTCTAGGCGGACAAGCTCGCGTGGAAGGGGTGTCCGGTACGTGGAAGGATCTGACCGATTCGGTTAATTTCATGGCACGCAATCTGACCGGACAGGTGCGCAATATTGCCGCCGTCACGACTGCTGTCGCGAGGGGGGATCTGTCGAAGAAGATCACAGTCGATGTGAAGGGTGAAATCCTCGAGCTGAAAAACACGATCAATACGATGGTTGATCAGCTCAGTTCGTTTGCATCGGAAGTGACACGGGTGGCGCGCGAGGTAGGCACCGAAGGAAAACTCGGTGGGCAAGCCGACGTCAAAGGCGTCGCAGGCACATGGAAGGATCTCACCGACAGCGTCAATTTCATGGCCGGCAACCTAACCGGCCAAGTGAGAAACATTGCTGAGGTAACAACCGCAGTCGCGAATGGCGATCTTTCAAAGAAAATCACAGTCGACGTAAAAGGCGAGATTTCAGAGCTAAAAAACACAATCAACACGATGGTCGACCAGCTCAGTTCGTTCGCGGCGGAGGTGACACGCGTCGCTCGTGAAGTCGGCACAGAAGGCAGGCTTGGCGGCCAAGCGGACGTGCGGGGCGTGGCCGGCACGTGGAAGGACCTTACTGATTCAGTGAACTCGATGGCGTCCAACCTGACGGGCCAAGTTCGCAACATTGCCGACGTCACAACCGCTGTGGCCAAGGGTGATTTGTCCAAAAAGATCACCGTGGACGTACGCGGCGAAATTCTCCAACTCAAGGATACGATCAACACCATGGTGGATCAACTTCGCTCGTTCGCTGCGGAAGTGACGCGTGTGGCGCGCGAGGTCGGCACCGAAGGAAAACTCGGTGGCCAGGCGCAGGTGCCCGGGGTCGGCGGCACCTGGAAAGATTTGACCGATTCGGTAAACTCGATGGCGTCGAATCTTACGGCACAAGTGCGCAACATTGCCGACGTGACTACGGCAGTGGCCAGCGGCGATTTGTCCAAAAAGATCACCGTGGACGTACAAGGCGAGATTCTCGGGTTAAAGAACACCATTAACACGATGGTGGATCAGCTTTCATCTTTTGCAGCGGAAGTGACGCGCGTGGCCCGCGAGGTCGGCACCGAAGGCAAACTCGGCGGCCAAGCCGATGTGCGCGGTGTGGCCGGCACGTGGAAAGACCTGACCGATTCCGTGAACTCGATGGCGTCCAACCTTACCGCGCAGGTTCGCAACATCGCTGGAGTAACCACGGCCGTCGCGATGGGCGACTTGTCCAAGAAAATCACCGTCGATGTTAAAGGCGAGATTCTGGAGCTAAAGGACACGATCAACACGATGGTGGACCAACTTCGCTCGTTCGGATCGGAGGTTACTCGTGTCGCGCGCGAAGTCGGTTCGGAAGGCAAGCTCGGCGGACAAGCCGATGTGCGCGGACTGGCGGGCGTATGGAAGGACCTCGGCGATAATGTCAACTTCATGGCCTCTAACCTCACGACACAAGTGCGCAACATCGCCGCCGTGACCACTGCTGTTGCGACTGGCGATCTGACCCGGAAAATCACCGTCGATGTTAAAGGCGAAATTCTAGAATTGAAGAACACGGTGAATACGATGGTGGATCAACTATCGTCATTCGCCGATGAAGTCACGCGCGTCGCGCGCGAAGTGGGCATGGAAGGCAAGCTCGGTGGCCAGGCCGTGGTCAAAGGCGTTTCAGGAACTTGGAAAGATCTTACCGATAACGTCAACTTTATGGCATCCAACCTTACCGATCAGGTGCGTGGTATCGCCAAGGTGGTGACGGCAGTCGCAAACGGCGATTTGAAACGCAAACTTTTCCTCGAAGCCAAAGGCGAAATTGCCGAGCTCGCCGAGACGATCAATAACATGATCGATACACTGGCGATGTTCGCCGATCAGGTTACGACGGTCGCGCGCGAAGTGGGCGTGGAAGGAAAACTCGGCGGGCAGGCGAACGTGCCAGGCGCCGCGGGTACGTGGCGGGATTTGACCGACAACGTCAACCGACTGGCAGCAAATCTGACCACGCAGCTTCGTGCTATAGCTGATGTCGCGACAGCAGTCACCAAAGGCGATCTCACCCGTTCAATTCAGGTGGAAGCACAAGGCGAGGTTGCATTCGTTAAGGACAACATCAACGAAATGATCCGTAATCTGAGGGATACCACATTGCGGAACAAGGAACAAGACTGGCTCAAAACGAACCTCGCCAAATTTACCCGCATGCTGCAGGGACAGCGCGACTTCCTAACGGTTGGCAAACTCATTCTATCCGAGCTCGCTCCGCTGGTTTCAGCGCAGCAAGGCGCTTTCTACATGATCGATAATTCTAACGGAGAATCGGAGCTTAAGCTGCTAGCGAGCTACGCTTCACAGGAAGGCAATGGCGCGAAGAACCGCTTCAAAATGGGTGAGAGCCTCGTGGGACAAGCGGCGTTGGAAAAACGACGCATTCTTCTGACTGATGTACCGAACAACTACGCGAAAGTGAGTTCCGGCCTCGGCGAATTTCATCCGACGAACATCGTGGTTCTGCCGATTCTCTTTGAAGGCCAGGTAAAAGCGGTCATGGAACTTTCGTCGGTTGAGCGATTCAGTCCGACCCACGAGGCGTTCCTGGATCAATTAACCGAGAGCATTGGCATTGTGCTCAATACCATCGAAGCCAGCACGCAAACAGAAAACCTGCTCAAACAATCGCAATCGCTCGCCGCGGAGTTGCAGAAGACAAACCTCGAGCTCGAGGAAAAGGCGCGCTCGAATCTGGCGAAGGACCAATTTCTAGCCATGCTCAGCCACGAATTGCGCACGCCTCTAACGCCCGTGCTCGCCTCTGCTCTCGCCCTGGAGAGCGAGCCGGAGTTGCCGCAGGACATTCACGAATCGCTGCAAATGATCCGCCGCAACGTGGAACTGGAAGCGCGGCTGATCGATGATTTGCTTGATCTGACGCGCATCGATCAAGGCAAGGTGCAGCTCAATTTCGAGGTCGTTGATGCGCACACTCTGTTGCAAAGCACCCTCGAGATTTGTCAGGCAGAAATCGAGCGAAAGCATCTGAGGCATTCCCTCAACCTCGGCGCAAAAAAGGTCCATATGCGGGCAGACCCGGCACGATTGCAGCAGATTTTTTGGAACCTGATCAATAACGCGGTGAAGTTTACGCCGAGGAACGGGAAAATTACCATTACCACCAGCAATGATTCCGACGGACAACTGCGTGTCGAAATCGCTGATACCGGCCTGGGGATCGAGGCGGAAGCGCTGCCGAAAATTTTCGATGCGTTCGAACAAGGCAGCCGGACTCAGCTCGGAGGTCTGGGCCTCGGACTAGCCATTAGCAAAACCCTTGTGGAATCGCACAAGGGAACGATCAGCGCGCAAAGCGCCGGCCGAAATAAAGGCTCGACGTTCACGCTGGTTTTTCCCACCTGCGAAAAGGTGGAGGCACAAATCGCCCCGGCTGTTTCACCGACGCTACCGGAACGCCAGCCCATGCGCATCCTGCTTGTCGAAGACCACGAAGATACGAACCGCTCGCTTACGAATTTGCTTCGGCGGCGCGGCTATCATGTGCAATCAGCGCTAAGCTTTCAATCTGCCGTCGATCTAAGCGCAAAGGAGCAATTTGATGTGCTCATCAGCGACCTGGCTTTGCCCGATGGCAATGGAATCGATCTGATACAGAAGCTCCACTCCAAGCAGCCGCTTCTGGGGATCGCTCTCACGGGTTTCGGAATGGAAGACGATATTCGTAGGAGCTACGAGGCAGGATTCCAGCATCACCTTGTAAAGCCGATTGACCTAAACAAGCTCGACTCCTTAATTCAAGAAGGCGCAGCGACGCTGCCGGGCGTTTAAGACGGATTCCTTCACGCACCGTTTGCTTCCGCGTGCTCCCACATCAATTCGCGTCGCGGCGCACAGCCGATCACTGGCATGGGAGGTTTGGGCCCGCCAGGATTCGAACCTGGGACCAAGGGATTATGAGTCCCCTGCTCTAACCGCTGAGCTACAGGCCCGTTTTCATAGGTAAATTAGCATAGCGAAAAAGAGTTTGCCTTCGCTTTTCACGGTGCTATTCTACTGTCAACCTTATGAGACTGCGCAAATCCACGAAAACATGGCAAAAAACCCGAAAGCCAAATCTTCTCCGCCATAAGTCAGGGAGCTATTATGCCAGAGCTTTTGCTGGCGGCAAAGAAGTTTGGAAGTCGCTCAAGACATCGCACTACAGCGTGGCGCAAGCCAAGCTCGCGGAATTTCTCAAAGAACATCGCGAGCGCGTGAGCGACGGCAACGGCGAAGTGTCGGCGAAAATGACCTTCGGCGAGGCGCTCAAAATCCATCAGCAGAATCAAGCCGATGACGTGACGATCAAATCGTCAACGCGGCACTACTGGAATCAGATTTTTGTTGCTCTGCTGAAAAGCTGGCCGGGTTTGGCAGATCGGGAAATCCGGCGCATCACCAAAACGGATTGTAAAGAGTGGGCGCGCAGATTTGGCAAGGTTGCGTCCCCGACACGCTATAACAACACGGTCGCGGGCTTGCGGCATGTGTTCGAAGTCGCGAAGGACGCAGGGATTATGTATGGCAACCCGGCAGAAAAGCTGGAGCGCGTGCCAGTGCGCGCGAAGCAACTCACACTGCCGAGCAGTGACCAGTTCTTGCAACTTGTCGATGCGGTAGAACACGCGGGCGCGTGGTGTTCGCGAGATTGCGCGGACTTTTTGCGCGGATTGGCATTCACCGGTTGCCGAAAAGGTGAAGCCGGTCAGATCGAATGGCGCGATGTGGACTTTGACACTGGCGAAATCGTTGTCCGCGGCGATGCCGAGACGGGCACAAAGAATTGGGAATTGCGCCGGGTTCCGCTGATTCCCGATGCTCGCGCACTGTTTCAGCGAATGCGCGGCGAACGCTCCGGTGAATCGTCAGACGCAAAAGTATTTCGCGTAAACGAATGCCAAAAAGCTCTTGATCGAGCGTGCAAAAAAATCGGCACAAATCGCATCACGCATCACGATTTGCGGCACTTATTCGCGACGCGCTGCATCGAAAGCGGCGTTGACATTCCGACTGTCTCACGCTGGCTTGGACACAAGGATGGCGGCGCGCTGGCAATGAAAACCTACGGGCACTTGCGGCGCGAGCACAGCATCGCGCAGGCGCAGCGCGTGACGTTCGTGCCAGTTACAGTAAAGCAGGCGGACGTGATCGCTTTCCCAGCGACGGCATGACTAGGGGAAGCGGTGCTTGCCCGCCGCAAAAAGAAATTCTTTTTTCTGAGCCGCGTGGCAGTGCAGAGCTTAACCCCCCAAAGGGGCCTGCGGCTTCGACGTCGTTCGCTCCGTGATCGGATGCCACTTTTGCCAACTGAATGCAAAGTTTGCGCCGTGTTGTGTTGGCCGTGCGGTGCCCGCGACCAGTGCCGAGCACGTCAAAGCCCCACATTCCCCCAAGACCGGCAATGCCAGCTTGTCGATGGTGAGTTTCACCAAGGCAATTGCGCCATACGTTCTTCGATCAAATCGCGTTCAACCTCCCAGTACCTCAGCGATGACAGGAGAAGGCTATCAATTTCTTCAGCCTGAGCAGATTCATCGGCATCGCCGGTTTCCGGCCACAATGCTCCCGAACGTCTGCTCGACGTTTGCGATCTGCATTTGGGCTTCGGCATTCGCCAGCCTCCCCTCTTCGGGCGTGCTTTCATCAAGCAATTCCTTCGCGAATGGTTTGCCGAACGGTGTCAGTCTTCCGTTCGTTGGATCCCCTTCGCGTCAAAGTGTCCAGCATTTCCGTGGGGCGCGCCTCGTAAGAATCACACTTGGGGGATTCGCCATTTGGCTCGACCCATTCAGGATGTTGGATCCGCAGATCGTCGTGAATCTGTTGCTGGAGTTCGGTGTACGTGTGGATTTGATGAGACATGGCAATTGGCCTCGGTCAAAGATTCAAGTGCGACGCGGGACGGTTCCGACGAAGGGCTCGGCGCGAATGGCGGACGGGCATCGGTGCCGTAAGCGCCTGCCACGGCCAGGTGAGGGTTTTCCAAAGGGCGGCACGCAGGTGCTGGCGGTGTGCGCGCCGCCGGGCCAACTGGATGACTGCGTAACGCTGGCGTTGCAGCAACAGCGCGAGCAGTCCGCTTTGGCGTAAGCGTAAGGGTCGGGGTTGATTTTGTCATAACCTAGTTCTTTCTGTTTTTAATGGTTTATGTAATTTACCCCCTCGATGAGTGTGCTCTGTTGTGAGCGTTACGAATTTCATAAACCGTCTTTCATTTGGAGTTGACTGCTCCAAATCCGCACGCAACGAGGAATCATCCTAACGAGGCGCTTTGAACCGCGGCCTCACTTCGGCTGCCTCGGGGTTCCAGGTGAATCTGGAGATCGCGCTAAGCGGTGCCTCAGCGAAGGTTAAGCTCCCCAACCGGCTTTTGAGCCCGGCCGAAGATGCGTTGAAACGTCGGGTAACGTAATCAAGGAGGATTCTATCAGCACTCCCGAGAGCCGTATATTGGACCTTAGTCCTATGCGTTTAGGGAGCCGCAAAAGACGGCAAGGGAATCGGCGAAAATGCAAACGCGGTCAGCTTTTCATCCGCACGCACAACGTAACGCTTCCCGTTGTCGCGATGCGCATCAACAATCCAGATTGTTCGCCCGTTGGAATCAATCGCTGAGACATATCCCAAACTCCATCCGCGTTTCTTGAGATTGTCAGCGATGATTTCCCAGTACGTTCCTATCTTTTTTCGTGAGTTCAGCATTCCCGTTCAAATGCGCCTAAACGAGACACAAGCTCAGCCACGGCTCTGGATTCGACAACTG
>Ga0209689_1002182_pt1 | contig 14638 bp, 16 predicted proteins | sample GraSoiAngelo_149_FD_187119 | JGI IMG/M metagenome (GOLD analysis project Ga0209689, IMG submission 187119) | Grasslands soil microbial communities from the Angelo Coastal Reserve, California, USA - 14_1009_09_30cm (SPAdes) (version 2) | ecosystem: Environmental > Terrestrial > Soil > Grasslands ...
GTTCGCATCGTCGTCTCGCTCCCCGGTCCTCGCCAAGCCACGGCGCCCGTCCGCGGGACCAGCGTGATTTTAAGCGAGGAATCGTAACACGATTGCGCCGCTAGAATTCGGGGGCATGGGACGCGGGGGATGGCATCAGGGATGCCATCCCCTGGCGTCCTACGGCTAGAACAAGATCAGCCAGCGCAGCCGAACCAGGGGTTAATCATCATGCTTCGGGATGCCGGCGGCGAACCAGGCCCCGGCGGTGTTGCGGATGAGGAGCACCGGCCCGACGCAGGGGTTCGGCGGTGCCGGCGACAGAAAATCGTCGATTCGGAAGTCGCCGTTGGCCTCGAGCGGCACACCCTGTATGCCGGCTGTGACGTCGTCGCTGTCCGTACTGTGTAAGGTGAAGGTTCCGTCCGGTGCCACACAGATCAGCGTCGCGAAGACGCTCTGCCCAGCGTTTGTCCCGATGCTATTGCCTCCGGCTAACAGCAGGCCCCGTCCGCGAACCTTGATGCGCCCGTCGACATTCACCTCGGCCCTGAGGTCGGCAATCGTCCAGATCTGGCCTGGGGGGTTGACCCCACGGACAGTGTTCCGGTTCACGTCGGGGAAGGTCCCGTTGGCGTTCGCGACTCCCGCGGCGCTCGAGACTGGAATAACTCCGATTCCACCTTTGAATTTCACGAGTGTATCGTCCGTCGTGGCCGAGACGGGGAACACCCCGACGAGGAAAAGCACGAGACCCAAGGCCTTCTTCATGTGGCACCTCCTCATATGTCGGCTCCTTCACAGCAGCGTTCGAGAGACACCTGCGTAACCCGTCGAACCAGCGGGAGGTTCCCGGTCCTTTGAGGTCTATACGGCTTGCCGTCGCGGCTGAGGATGCTGTAGGAAGGAGCCGGGGGTGACGGCATGAAAAAGTTGGCGCTCGGATGTGCGCTGGTGTGCGCCCTGCTTGGGGATGGTCGCTTCCAGCCGGCGGCTCCCCAGCCGAAGCCGGAAGGCGAGATGCGCTGGGCACTGTACGTGACGTTGTCCCCCGTCTGGTTCGATCCAGGAGAGGTCGTGGGCGTCATCACGCCCTTCTGGGTGCTCTATGCCCTCCATGACGCGCTCGTGAAGCCCATGCCGGGCAACCTCATGGCGCCCAGCCTGGCGGAGTCCTGGACGGTGAGCGCGGATCAGCGGGTCTATGAGTTCAAGCTGCGCGAAGGCGTGAAATTCCACAACGGCGACCCCTTCACCGCGGAGGATGTGAGGTTCAGCTTCCAGCGTTCCAAGGGCGCCAAGCTCCTCCGCGAAAAGGTCCGTGAGGTCGTGGCCGTCGGTCCCCATCGCGTGCGCTTTCAGCTCCACGAGCCGTGGCCCGACTTCATGACCTTCTACGGGACCCTTGCGACGGCGGCTGGCTGGATCGTGCCCAAGAAGTACGTCGAGCAGGTCGGCGACGACGGCTTCAAGAAGCAACCCGTCGGTCTCGGGCCTTACCGATTCGTGAGCCATACGCCCGGCGTCGAGCTGGTCATGGAGGCCTTCGAGGACTACTGGCGCAAGGTGCCCCACGTGAAGCGGCTGGTGTACAAGAGCGTCCCCGAAGCCACCACGCGGCTCGCGATGCTGAAGAAGGGAGAAGTCGATCTCGCGTATCTGCTCGATGCTCCGCAAGCTCAGGAGGTGAAGCGGGATCCGACGCTGACGCTGGCATTTTCGGGAGGGATCGGAACGTTCTTCCTGGATTTCTTCGACCAGTGGGATCCGAAATCGCCGTGGCACGACCGGCGGGTGCGGCAGGCCGCAAGCTATGCCATGGATCGGCGGTCGCTGAGTGAGGCGGAAACGCTCGGCGCCTCCAAGCCGGCAGGGAACATCGTTCCGCGCAACTTCGAGTTCGCGCTGCCGCTCGAGCCTGATCCCTACGATCCCGTGAAGGCGAAGCAGCTGTTGGCCGAGGCCGGGTACCCTAACGGGTTCGACGCCGGAGATCTGCATGCCTATCCGCCCTATAACTCGACGACGGAGGCGGTTGGAGGGTACCTGGGGGCCGTGGGGATCAGGACGAAGGTCCGGACGATGGAGCGCGCGGCCTTCTTCTCGGCGTGGGCGACGAAGAAGCTGCGGGGGGTGTGTATGTGCGTCCTCGCTCTGTACGGCAACGCCGCTTCGCGGATGGCCGAGTGGGTGCCGAGCAGCGGAGTCTACGCCTACGGCGGGTATCCCGACGTCGACGCGCTGTACAAGCAGCAGGCGCTCGAGACCGACCGGCGCAAGAGGGAGGCGCTGCTCCACAAGATCCAGCAGCTCCTCCACGAGCGGGCGAGGTTCGCGCCCATCTGGGATTACACGTGGCCGAGCGGCGTGGGGCCGCGGGTGGCGGAGCCCGCGCTGATGCTGATCAACCCCTACCCCTGGTCGGCGCCGCTGGAAGAGGTGCGACTCAAGAAAAACTGACGAGCGCCAGAGCCATGCAGGACGACACCTACACCGAGATGCGTCGGAGGAAGTCGGCGCGCGCCTGACCGCCGGTCATAATAAAGGAGAGGTCGCTGCCGGAGAGAACGAACCGGGCGCCCATCTTGATGTACTTCTCCATGGTCGGGTGGTCGTAGATGCCGCCCATACCCGGGTACTTGCCGTGTCGCTTGCAGGCGGCGATGACCGTCTCGTAGGCGTGCACGACCCTCGGGTCGTCGTACTGGCCGGGAATGCCGATCTCCAGCGTGAGGTCATTCGTGCCGATCAGCAACACGTCCACCCCAGGCACCGCCGCGAGGGCCTCGGCATTGTCGATCGCCTTCGGGGTCTCGAGCATCATCACCAGAAGCGTTTCCGTATTGACCAGTGCGGTGGCTTCGGCCCGCGGGTAGGGGCGGAAGCCGAGCTGCGCCACGGGGCCGCCCAGCGAGCGGTGCCCCATGGGCGGATACTTGCAGTTGCTGACGAGCTGCTTCGCGTGCTCGGGGGTGTCCACGTGCGGGAAGACGATCCCCATCGCGCCCGCGTCGAGCAGCCGCGTCGCCAGGTGATGCTCGTAGCCCGGGACGCGCACGAGCGGCGTCACGCCGGCATCGTGGCAGGCCACGGCGATTTGCGCCGCCGTGTCGATGCTCATCGTGTTGTGCTCCATGTCGACGAAAGCGAAATCGAATCCGCACGCGGCCAGCACGCGCCCGATCTCGACGGTGCGCGCCTGACGCAGCGCCATGCCCAGAGCGAGCTGGCCGGCCGCCAGACGCTCCCGCGCCTTGTTGGGGATGTGTGCCATGGTCGTCTCCTCACGCGGATTCTGCCACGTCGGTCATCGCGGTTTCTTGAGAAAGAGGTTGACATCATCCGGGGTGATCAGGTCGGGCACGGTCCAGCCGTCGAGGTCGTACTCGGCCATGCACTGCTCGGCGAAGCCTCTGAACTTCTGCGTCTGGCCGCTCGCCTGGGCCATCTCCAGGGTGATGACACGGATCGTCTCGGCGGCGCCCGCATAGTTGCGCTCGTACAGCTCATGCCGCCCGCCGAACTCGGTCCCCGTGGCGTCCCACAGGAGCTTCATCAGCTTGACGCGCTCGACGGCCCCGGTGCCGTCGGAGCCGCGTAGATACTTCTCGAGATAGGGGCGCAGCGCCGGCGTCCGGAAGTCGACGGCGTGCGAGTTCATGTAGATCAGGCCGCTCGCGAGGATGCTCTCGATGAGCTCCTTGACGCGGGGGTACGCAACGGTGGAGAACACACGGTAGGCCTGCGCGTACTCCGGATTGGGCAACACGGTGTCGCCGACCCAGCGGACGGGCGCGCGCGCCATCGCGTCACTCAGGCCCCAGAAGAGATTGCGCCAGGCGATGGCCTCGCCGACCGACGCCTGCACGTTGCGCGTCTCGCGCGAGCCGACGGCGTCCACGGCCTTCAGGACCAGGCCGGCGATGAAATCCAGCTTGACCGCCAGACGCGTGCACCCGTGGAGCATCGCGCGCGGCAGGAAGCCGGAGCCCGGGAAGAACATGTTCGACTTCTCCACGTCTTCGTACACGAAGACGTTCTCCCACGGCACCAGCGCATGGTCGAGAACGAGGATGGCGTCGTTCTCGTCCATCCGGCTCGAGAGCGGATAGTCGAAGGGGCTGCCCATCACGTCGGCCGCCATGGCGTAGGACGGGCGGCAGATCAGCTTGACGCCCGGCGTGTCCATGGCAGCGATAAAGACCACCGCGAACTCCTTCGTCTTGATGGGCACCGTGGTCGGATGCGCGATGAAGTTGTGATGGGTGAGCGCCGAGCCGGTGGCGACGACTTTGGCGCCGCTCACGATCAGTCCGGCGTCGGTCTCCTTCTCGACGTGCACATAGACGTCGGCGACCTCATCCGGCGGGCGGTGGCGGTCCACCGGCGGCTGAACGAGCGCGTGATTCATGAACAGGACGCGCTCCTGAGCCGCGCGGTACCAGCGCCGCGCGTTGTCCTGGTAGGGCGCATAGTAGTCGGCGTTGGCTCCGAGCGTGGCCAGGAAGGCCGCCTTGTAGTCGGGCGAGCGGCCCATCCACCCATAGGTCAGGCGCGCCCAGGCGGCGATCGCGTCACGCGCGGCGACCAGTTCGTCGGCGCTCCTCGGGGCGCGGAAGTACTTGTGCGTGTAGCCTCCCGAGCCGGTATCGGTCTCGCACGTCAGCACGGCACGCGTGGCCGGCTCGTGGAGCGCGTCGTAGAGTCGAGCCAGCATGCGTGCGGGATTGCGGAAGGCCGGGTGTGTCGTCACGTCCTTGACCCGTTCGCCGTAGACCCAGATCTCGCGCCCGCCACGCAGGCTGTCCAGGAACTCCTCGCCCGTCAACGGTCGAGTGGGAGCTGTGTGCATGAGGTCCCTCCCTCTGAGAACAGACGAGATGCTACCATCTGACCCCGTGACCGAGCGGACGATCCGCGTGGGATTCGTGGGCGCAGGCAAGAACACTCGGAGCCGGCACATCCCGGGCTTCCAGAACCTACCCGGCGTCGAGCTGGTGGCCGTGGCCAACCGGTCCAGGGAGTCGGGCGAGCGCGTCGCTCGCGAGTTCGGCATCGCCAGGGTCTACGCCCACTGGCGGGACCTCGTGCGGGCCGGCGACGTCGATGCGGTCTGCATCGGCACCTGGCCCTACATGCACTGCGAGATCACGCTGGCCGCGCTCGAGCACGGCAAGCATGTCCTCTGCGAGGCGCGCATGGCGATGAACGCGGCGGAAGGGCGGAGCATGCTCTACGCCGCGCGCCGGGCCAGGCACCTCGTCGCCCAGCTCGTCCCGGCGCCCCACACGCTGGAGGTCGATGCGACCCTCCAGGCGCTCGTGGCCGAGGGCTACGCGGGCGAAGTGCTCGCGGTCGAGCTCCAAGCGACCCAGGGGCGCTTCGTCGACCCCGACGAGCCGATGCACTGGCGCCACGATGCCTCGCTCAGCGGTCTCAACACCCTCAACATGGGGATCTGGTACGAGGCGATGATGCGCTGGCTCGGTCCCGCGCGCCGGGTGATGGCGACGACGAAGATCGCCGTGCCGCGACGTCGCGACGCCGGCGGCGTTTGGCGCGAAGTGACGGTGCCCGACCACGTCGACATCCTGGCCACGCTGCGGCGCGGCGCCGTCGCCCACCTCCGCTTCAGCACGGTCACGGCGCTGGCGCCGGCCAGCGAGGTCTGGATCTTCGGGACCGACGGCACGCTCCGGCTCGAGGCCGACGCCAGGCGCCTCTGGGGCGGGCGGCGCGGCGATAGAGAGCTCCGCGAGATCGCGATCCCCGCCGAGCAGCGGATCGGCTGGCGGGTCGAAGAGGAGTTCGTCAACGCGATCCGCGGCCGCGAGAAGGTTCTGCGCACGACCTTCGAGGACGGTGCGCGCTACATGGAGTTCACCGAGGCGGTGGCCCGGAGCGCTGCTCTCGGCCAGGCCATCGACGTCGCCGACCTCTGAACGCTCATGACCAGCACGGAGCACGGCGTCTTCGCGAGGAGCTGGAAGGACATCGCCTCAGCGTTCCTCAGGTTGGGCGCCACGTCCTACGGTGGCCCCGCCATCATGGGCATCATGCAGGCCGAGCTGCAGGAGAAGCGGCAGTGGGTCTCCAGGGAACGGTTCGTCGAAGGCCTCTCGCTCGTGAACATGCTGCCAGGCGCGACGGCGACGCAACTCGGCATTTTCCTGGGCTATACCCGCGGGGGCTGGTGGGGTGGGTTGCTCGGGGGACTCTGCTTCGTGCTGCCCGCCTTCTTCGTCATGCTCGCGCTCACGATCGCCTACGCCAGTCTTGGGGTAACTCCGATCCTGCGGGGCGCGCTCTATGGCCTGGGGCCGGTGGTCCTCGGAGTCTTCGTGGTCGCTGTGTGTCGCCTCGGCCGCTCCGCGGTCAGCACCGTCTCGCAAGCGCTCATCGCTGTGGCCGCCGCCGCCGCGATCGGGAGCCCGCTCGGGATCGCGGCTATCCTCGTGCTCAGTGGCGGCGCCGGGCTCCTCCTCTTTCATTCCAGAAGGCCGGGAGTGATCGTCGTCGTCGCGTCGGCAGCCGTCGTCGCCGTGCTGCCGGTGGTCTTGTGGTCGCGGTCGGCTCCCGTGTCGGCTATTCCGCGAGGAGTCGCGGATCCCGCAAGCCTGGCTGACATCGGGGCATACTTCTTCAAGGTCGGGGCGTTCACCGTCGGCGGTGGCTTGACGATGATCGCGTTCATCCAGCAACAGGTCGTCGAGCAGTTCCACTGGCTGACACCGCGGGAGTTCATCGACGGGCTCGCCCTCGGGCAGTTCACGCCGGGTCCGATTCTGATGGTCGCGGCGTACGTGGGCTATAAAGTGGCGGGTGTCGCCGGTGCCGCGGTGGCGGCCGCCGCCGCGTTCCTGCCTTCCTTCATCCTCATGCTCGCGGTTCTTCCCGTGCTTGAGCGCGTCAGGAAGCTCGCGTGGACGAGGGCGGTGATGAAGGGCATGGGGCCGGCTGTGATCGGAGTCCTCGGGGTGTCCCTGTTCGGGATCGCGCCGCATGCGCTTCCCGACCTGTTTGCCGTCGCCATGCTGGTCGCGACCGTCATCGTCCTGTCGGTCGCACGAATCGGCGCCGTCAGGCTCATGATCGCGGGTTCGGTCCTGGGGGTGCTGCGGAGCCGTGTCTGGGCCAGCGTCTGATGGCGACGCTCGTATAATGCCGGGACCGACCAAAAGGAGGAGCCATGCGCAACAGACCTACTCTCACCGCTTCGGATACAGAGAAGATGGTCGCCGCCAGCAGGGCCGAGGCAGCAAAAAACAAATGGAACGTCTCGATCGCGGTCGTGGATGATGCCGGCTATCTGTTGCATCTCGAGCGCCTGGATGGCGCCGGGCCCATGACGGCCGAGGTCGCCGCCGGGAAAGCGCGCACAGCCGCCGTCACGCGGCGCCCGACCAAGTTCTGGGAGGACAGGGTCAAGGAACGTCCCGTCTTCCTCAAATTCCCGGACAACCTGCCGATTCAAGGCGGGGTGCCGATCATGTACCAGGGCGAATGCGTGGGGGCGATCGGCGTGTCGGGGGTTCAATCCCACGAGGACGAGCAGATCGCCAACGCTGGCATCGGCGCGCTCGGCTAGGGGTCAATGGACATCCACGAGGCGATGCGGACCACCTTCGCGGCGCGGGAGTTCACCGACGAGCCGCTGCCCGACGACGTGCTGTTCGACATCCTCGATCGGGCGCGGTTCGCGCCGAGCGGCGGCAACCGGCAGGGCTGGCACGTCATCGTCGTCCGGGATCGCGCCACCCGCGAGGCGCTGGCCGCCCTGGCCACGCCAGCGGCGAAGCGCTACACCGCTCAGCGCGAGGCCGGCGAGAACCCGTGGAACCCCGTCGATCCAACCTCGGTCGACGCGGCTACTGCGGAGCGAACGCCACCGATGAGGCGGCTGATCGAGCCCGTCCTGAAGGCGGCGGTGGTCCTCGTCGTCTGCGTCGACCTCAAGGTCGTCGCCTGCCTGGACCAGTACCTCGACCGCGTGGGGCTCATCGGCGGTGCCTCGGTCTACCCGTTCGTCTGGAACATCCTGCTCGCGGCGCGCGCGCGGGGCTTTGGCGGGACCATCACGACTCTCGCGGTGGCCGAGGAGCCGAAGGTTCAGGCGCTCCTGGGCGTCCCGCCGCACGTCGCGGTCTGCGCGGTGATGCCGCTCGGCCGCCCGCTGAAGCAGCTCACGCAGCTCAGACGCAAGACGGTCCCCGAGTTCACGACGCGCGAGCGCTGGGACGGCCCGTCCCTCACCGCCCCCGGCGCCCGATGACGCGTCGTCGCCCAGGGCTCCCGGGCGCGCCCTATGGTCGCTTGGCCGCTTCCTGCAGCTGCTGGACGTGCTCGGTCCAGTGGCGGGCAAGCAGCTCGAGCCGCTGGTGTCCTGTCATGAGCTCGCCCGTCGCCCGCTGAAAGCAGGGCTTGTCGAGATCGGGCGCCCTGCCGGCGACGCGCACCAGCCGGGCGTGGGCCTGCCGCACCTGGGCCAGCAGCTCGTCGAAGCTCTCGTGCTCATGGAGGCGGCGGCAGACCTCGTTCACGGTGTCGGAATCGGCTGGCACCGGCCACGGCGGTCCGCCGAGCGCGACCGACTGAATGCCCCACGCCGTAGCGTCGTGGAAGTAGATGAAGTGCATCAGCACATCCCGGGCCTGCCATCGATCGACTCGCGCGTTGGTCGCCCGGCCCGGCCCCTCGAAATAGGCCAGGGTCTCCTGCACCACTTTGTCCAGATTGGCGAGCGGCACTTCCGTCCGAGGCATCGTCGACATCGGCGACTCCTTCTGCACTGAGACGTCGGCGTAGTCTACCGCAGGTTCGCCGGCCCCGACCCTGTCATGTGATCAGGCAGTCGACGACCTCATATCTGTCCGTCGTCACCCTGGCGCCCGTGGTGGCTGAAGTCGCCGCTTGCCGTCGCGCGCGCGCTTGTTCGCTCGAGCGCATCGCTTCCTCACTCTCCCAGATCGTGACGATCAACCCCTTACCGCCCTGACGGTCGACGAGCCAGTAGGCGGCCTTGAGACCAGGATCCTGTTGGACGCTCGGCTTGACCTGTTCACGAGCGCGTGAAATCCAACGCTCCAACTCGGCCGGCGACCCCTGCCAGGTGCCGATTCGTGCGAACATGGTCGGCTCCTCCCCAGGAAGCTGCGGCCTAGAATACACGCGTCGGCCTGGCAGCCCCCGCGGATCTCCTTCAATATTCTGCGGGAGTATAATCTGCACGCGCGCCGCCCGAGCCCGAGGGGACGAAGATCAGAAACGTCGGCGCGGAGAGGAAGGGCCAAGATGAGAAGGCTGCGTCAGACCGTTCTCTGCACCGTGGCGGCACTCGCGGCGCTCGTCGCGAGCATCCCGGTACCGTCGCACGCCGACGGGGGTGGTGGGGGCGACGCCACCAGCAGCCGCGTTGTCCGCCTCAAACCCGTGGATCCCGACTACACCAAGGCGACCAAAGCGATCAAGGCCGGGGACTTCGCCGCGGCGATCCCGCTGCTTGAAAGGGTCGTGGCGCGTGACTCCACCGATGCCGATGCCTACAACTGGCTCGCGTACTCCATCCGCCGCAATGGTGACCCTGCCGGGTCGTTACCGATCTACCAGAAAGCCCTGGCAATCGATCCGAAGCACCGCGGCGCGCACGAGTACATCGGCGAGGCCTATCTGGTACTGGGCGACGTCTCGAAGGCCAAGGAGCATCTCGCCACGCTGGACCGACTCTGCTTCTTGCCGTGCTCGCAGTACCGCGATCTGAAGCGCGCGATCGAGGCGTACGAGAAGAGTGGGGGGAAAGTCAAGCCGACGGCAGCCCGGTAAGCGCTCAGCCGACCTGGTAGCGCTTGAGCGCCGCCTGATCGAACGCGAGACCCAGGCCCGGCTTCCTCGGCACCACGAGTTCGCCGCCCTCGAGCGCCGGTGTCTCCTCGAAGAGCCGGAGCGTCCACGGCATGTACTCCACGGTGAGCCCGTTGGGAATCGCCGCCACGAGATGGACGTGCATCTCCGGGACGAGGTGACTCACCACGGGCAGGTTGAACGCCTCGGCCATGCCAGCGACTTTCATCCACTGTGTGATCCCGCCCACGCGCAGCAAATCGATCATCACGATATCGATCGAGCGCGCTTCCAGCAGGTGGCGGAAGGGCACGATGCCGTAGTGGTACTCGCCGGCGGCGATCGGCGTGGTCAGCGCATCAGCCACGCGGGCGAGCCCCGCGTAGTCGTCGTGGGCAACGGGGTCCTCCAGCCAATATAAATGATAGGGCTCGATCCGGCGCCCCACCCCGATGGCGTGGTTCACGCTCCAGAGCTGGTTGATGTCGCACATGAGGTCGACGTCGGGGCCGACGGCCTCACGCACGACGCGCACGCGCTCGACGGAGGCCGCCACCGTGGGCTCGCTCCCGCACTGCATCTTCATCTGGCGAAAGCCCATGTCGCGGAGGCGAGGCCCGGCCTTCGCGAGATAGTCAACCGGATGCGGGCGCATGAGGGCGCCGCTCGCATAGGTCGGCACGCGGTCGCGCAGTCCGCCAAGGAGCGCGCACACGGACTGGCCCACGGCCTTGCCCCGGATGTCCCAGCACGCGATGTCGATCGCCGAGAGCGCCAGCGAGAAGATCCCGCCGGGGCCAGAGCTGGACGCAGCACGCCGCAGCTTAGCGCCGACGGCCTCCACCTGGGTGGGGTCGTCGCCGACGACGAGTCGGGCGAGCGCGTCCACCGCGGCCTTGAGCGCCGGCGTCAGCGCGCCGCCGAAGAAGGTCAGGCCCAGGCCGACGAGGCCCTGGTCGGTGCCCAGCTCGAGCGTGACGAACTCCCGCGTGTCCGTCGGCGCGGGAAGGCCGACAACGAGCGGGTTGTCGGCCGGGGTCCTCAGCACACGCGTGGTGACGTGGGTGATCTTCATCGCTGGCCCTGGGCGCGGTTGGCGATCTCGACGGTCTTCTTGTCGACGTCGAAGCGGAGGGTTTCCTTGGTCTCGACGTCACCGCCCGTCACCCGGACGAAGAACGTGTTGTCGCCGTATTCGATGGAATGGATGTCGCCCGCGGCGAACGCCACCGCGCGGCCGGGCTCGTTCAAGAACTCGCGCTGCAGCGTGAGCTCCGCGTAACCCGGCCGGCTGCCGTCGTCGAGCCGGCGCCACCGGCGCATCCGCGTGGGGTTCTTGTAGTTGCCGTAGACCACCCAGCACGGGCCATGGTCGTGCACCGAGGACTTCCCCGCCTTCTCTCGCCCGTGGACGAGCACGTGGACATCCGTCTCCGGATCACGGCCGATCGTCGTGCGTTCGGTATACGGCACCGAATCCCCGAGGTGCTTTTTCAGGAGATCGGGGTTGCGGAGAAGCCTCTCCAGGTGGTCGCGGATCTCGGCGATCCCCGCGGGGATCCCCTTCGTCTCGATGGTGGCCCGCGTGTCGGCGAGGAACTGGTCGAGCGTGTACGTCGTGACGGTCTCCATGCAGCCCCCCTTTCTCGGCGTCAGAGATAATAGCAGCGATGGAGCAGCGCCGGCTCGGCAAGACGGATATGGTCGCGAGCGTTCTCGGCTTCGGCGGCTCCGAGATCGGCTACCGGCGGGTGAGCGGCCGCACGGTCGCGCGACTCCTCGGGAGCGCGCTGGATGCCGGTCTGAACGTGATCGACACGGCCGAGTGCTACGAGGACAGCGAGGTCCTCATTGGGCGGGCGCTCGGCCCCCGGCGGCGGGAGTTCCACCTCTTCACCAAGTGCGGCCATGCTCGCGGCTGGGGGCGCGCGGACTGGCGCCCGGCGCCGCTGCTCGCCAGCATCGAGCGGAGCCTGCGTCGCCTCGAGACCGACTACCTCGACCTGATCCAGCTCCACAGCTGCTCGCTCAACGAGCTCCGGCGGGGCGACGCCATCGCCGCGCTCGAGCGGGCGCGCGATCGGGGCTGGGCGCGGTACATCGGCTACAGCGGCGACGGCGCGGCGGCGCGCTACGCGGTCGAGTGCGGCCGCTTCGACACGCTCCAGACCTCGGTCAGCATCGCGGACCAGGAGGCGCTCGAGCTCACGCTGCCGCCGGCGCGCGGTCGGCAGATGGGCGTCATCGCGAAGCGGCCGCTGGCGAACGCCGCGTGGCGACACGCGCGCAAGCCGGCCGAGCCCTACGACCAGACCTACTGGTCCCGCCTGCGGACGCTGGACTATCCATTCCTGCGAGATACCCCGGACACGGGCGTGGCCACCGCGCTGCGCTTCACATTGAGCGTGCCGGGCGTCCACACTGCGATCGTCGGGACCACGAAGCCGGGGCGATGGCAGCAGAACGCGGCGCTCCTGCAGCCCGGCGCTCTGCCTCCGGGCGAGTTCGAGCGGATCCGCGCGCGCTGGCGCGAGGTCGCCGATGCGTCGTGGGAGGGACAGGTCTGACTCAGGTGGCGAGGCCGAAGAGCGAGGTCATCCGCGTCGAGTCGAGCATCGCCGCCATCTCGTCGTCCGAGGGACGGCGCTCGAAGCGGCTCGCGGCGTCCAACACCGTGGGAAGCAACGCCAGGTCTCCGGCCGTATTGAGGAAGACGCCGGGCAGACCGAGGGCCCAGTGAACGGCCCGGTCGATGTCGGCCCGCTCCTCGAGCGGCTGGTACCACGTCGTGTGCGTCCGCGCGGCCGTGGCCCAGGGCCCGCGAGCGATCGACTTGATGACCTGGACCGCGACGTTCCGCTCTCGGCAGATACTCTGCACCTCCTCGAAGTCCCTCCGGTAGCGCTCCTGCTGGGCCATGAAAAAGTTGTACGGCAGCAGCACGGCGTCGAAGTCGAAGCGCGCGAGGCTGCGCCGGTGCATCGCGGCGATCGTCCAGCCGTGACCGGTCACCCCGATGAAGCGCGCGAGCCCCTGCTGGCGGGCCTCGATGAGAGCCTCGAGCGCGCCTCCCGGCCCCATGGCCTGATCCCAATCGTCGGGGTGGCCCAGGGAGTGGAGCTGGATCAGGTCGACGTGGTCGACGCGCAACCGCTCGAGCGAGCGGTGGATGTCCTCGCGGGCCTCGCGGCCGGTCCGCATGCCGGTCTTGGTCGCGAGGAAGAAGTCCTTCCGGTGGCGCGCCATCCACGGCCCGATTCGCAGCTCGGAGTCCCCGTACCGCGCGGCCGTGTCGATGTGATTGACCCCGTACCGGAGGAGCAAGTCGAGCGTGCGGTCCGCGTCCGCCTGGCTGGCCCGGGCCAGCGCGGCTCCGCCGAAGAGGGTCACCGTGCTGAGGTGACCGGTCCGTCCGAACGGTCGTCGCTCGATCATCGCGCCGGCGGCTCAGTGGAGGTGCTTCTCGAACCAGGCGAAGACCTTCTTCCAACCATCCAGAGCAGCATGCACGCGATACTGCGGGCGGTCGACGGCGAAGAACGCGTGCCCCGCGTTGTCGTAGGTGTGGAATTCGTAGGTCTTCCCCCACTTCGTGAGCGCTTCCTCGGTCTTCGCCACGTCCTCCGGCGAGGGGCGCGAGTCCTCGACGCCGAACAATCCCAGTAACGGGCACTGGAGGTCCTTGGTGAACTCGATCGGTGCGACGGGTTGGCGTGCGGTCAGCTCCTCGGGCTTGGCGACGACGCCACCCCCGTAGCAATCGATGGCGGCGTCGATGCCTCGCAGCGTGCAGGCGGCCAGGTACGCCTGGCGGCCGCCGGAGCAATAGCCAACGATCCCGACCTTGCCATTCACGTACGGCAGGGTGCGAAGGTAGTCGATGGCACCCTGGACATCGCCCATCGTGCGATCGTCCGGCATGCCTCCGGCCGCACGCACACTGGCACTGTTCTCCTCCGGCGTTGCCTTCCCTTCACGGAAATGCAGATTTGGTGAGATGGCCACGTATCGGTGGTGGGCGAATCTCCTGGCGATCTCCTTGGTCGGCCCATCCCAGCCGGGCATGTGGTGGATGACGACCACGCCAGGATAGGGCCCGGTTCCCAACGAACGCGCCAGGTATGCGTCGATCTGATCGCCCCGGTGCCCGCGCATCAGGACCGTCTCTGCGAGCATTGCTTCGTACGCCATGGTGTCTCTCCCCCCTGCTGTCGGTTGACGACGATCGCTGAGGGTACACCAGGATCACCGCGACCGCTGAAGTGTCTATTCGAGATTGGGGCTCCCGCACCCGGCGTCACGGCCACGATCGCGCCCAGGTTTTTGACCGTCCCTCCACCGCTATGCGGCTCGCACGAGGTTCAGGTAATCGTCGTAGTTGATGAGCTTTATACCTTCCTCTTCCATGGCGGCTTTCACCCGTGGATCGGTGAGGGACTTGAGCTCGATCTCCCTCTCGCGATTGTATGGAGGCTCGAACCCGTCGACGACGTATCCCGGGTGGCAGGCGACCTCGCTGAATTCTGATTTCCTTCCCTTCAGGAGGGAGATCAGGAACTCGACGCTGATGTACTTCTCCTCCGTTTTTCCGTACTCCCATTGACCGTAGAACCCGCTGACGTAGACGACCTCGCAGTAGCCCCGGAGCGGCCGGCCATAGCGCTGGCTCAACTCGATGAAGAAGCGGCCGATGTTGAACTCCCGGTGGACGTGCTGGTGCGAGTCGATGTGGGTCGGCAAGCGTCCAGTGAGGTCGAGGAACCGGTTGAACTGCGCCTCTAGCTCCCGCCGGACCGCCTGGAGATCTTCGAGATCCACGAGG
>Ga0209689_1002186_pt1 | contig 14622 bp, 14 predicted proteins | sample GraSoiAngelo_149_FD_187119 | JGI IMG/M metagenome (GOLD analysis project Ga0209689, IMG submission 187119) | Grasslands soil microbial communities from the Angelo Coastal Reserve, California, USA - 14_1009_09_30cm (SPAdes) (version 2) | ecosystem: Environmental > Terrestrial > Soil > Grasslands ...
CGGGAAACCCAACCGCTCGATGCCGTTCCAGACGCGGACGGGTAAGTCATCGCCGCGAGGCGCGTGCGGACGGGAACTGATGTCCCCGGCGATCCAGCGCACCTCATGGCCGCGCCGGCGATAACCGACCGCCAGGGTGGCGGCCACGGTCTCGATGCCGCCGACGTGCTCGGGGTAGTAGTTGCTGACGAGGAGGATTCGCACGCCTGTCAGCGAGCCGAGACCCGGGCGCGGTCGATCACCTCATGCTGCAGCCGCACCACTTCCAGGCCATCAGCGGCTGAGATGTCCTTGGGTGGGACTCGCGTGCGGCAGGCCTCCAGAAAGCGAGCGATCACTACGTCGTTTCCGTATGCGAGCTTGCCCAAAACGTTGAGCGCCCCGGAGCGAGCCACCCCGCCCAGGTGACTGGTGATCACATCGCTGGTCGTCCTCAGGATGTGGCGGCCGAGATGCTCGCGATCATTTCGCGTGATCACCAACACATCGCGAAAGACGTCCAGCACCGCAAGGGCCCGCGACCCGATCACGGTAAGGTGCCACTCGCTGACCGGCGCGACGAAGTTCATGGAAATCTGCGCTGGCATCGAGCCGGCGCGCATCAGCAGCGTGATTGCCGCCGGTGTGCTCCGTCCCGGCTCACCGGCGACCACATGGACCACCTCGATCTCCGGATCACCGTTGAGAAGAGCGCGGACCAGGTAGAAGAAATGCGGCGACTCGTCGTAGAAGAGTCCCAGGGGCAGCGTCTCGTACCACTCAGGTAAGCGCCGTCGGGGATTCGAGAGCTGTGAGCCCCACAGAGCCTGGATCTCGCCCAAGCGGCCGTCCGCGATCAGCTTGCGCAGGCGCAAGGTCGAGCGGGCGAACTGAAAGTTGTGCACCATGGCGAGGATCCTGCCCTCGCGCCGCGCGATGTCGCCCAGCTCGCGGGCCTGATCGACCTCGAGCGCCATCGGCTTTTCGAGCAGCACATCCTTGCCTGCCTGGAGGTATGCGGCGGCGAGCGCGGCGTGGGTCGCGGGGGGAGTGGCGATCGTCACCGCGTCGACGTGGTCGAGCCACAACACCGAACTGGGTGCCTCCGCCACCGCACCCTCCGAGACGCGGAACAGCGATTTCGCCCTCTCGACCTTGGCCGGGGTGTGGTCGATCACGCCGACCACTTCCACGTCTGAGTTTCGCTTCAGCCACGGCAGGTGGCGGTGCGTGCCGACCCAACCTAGTCCGACGACTGCAACCCGCAGAGTGCTCATGTCGGGCCGGGATCGTACACCCGGGCACCACTGGTCTCGAAGGCGTCGTCCGAGGCTCCCATCGCACCCAACGATCTACACGCTGAGCTGAAGCACGACGTCGCCGACCGTCATGTAGCCGTCGACGGCAACATCGCGAAAGCGCACTTCCACCGACTGGTTGGTCCGGGCGTCGACGGGAGCGTAGATCCACCCGGACACTGTCTCGCCCGGATCGAGATCGCCTGGCAGATGCGTCGATCGTGCATAGTCCGCGGCCACACCGGCCACGATCGGTGCCGGGTTCCACTCGACCTCGTCCGACCTCGAGTTGGTCACGGTGACGTGAATCCAGGTTCCGCTTTCGAACGCGACCCGATCGACCGTGATCGCAACGCCTTCGAAATCGCCGCTCGAGCTGGCGGCCACGGCGCCGGCCGGGGGCACGACCTGTTGCGCGCCGGCGGGCGTCGCCTCCGCGGCCAGGCCGACCGCGCCGGCGATCAGGATCCCTGCCGCGGCGATGCCATACAAGCCGGCCAGCGTCCGCCTCGCAAAGGCCCGCGCCAGCGCCGTGGTCACGCCCAGAGCCAGGAGCGCGGCGATTACCGGCAGCGCGGGGTACTCGTATCGACCCGGTGCGGCGAACTGGAAAGCTGCCGCCACCGGTAGCAGCAGGGCTACCGTGAGCATCCCGCCGATCGCCGCCAATGCAACGATCTCAGGACCACCCCGCACGCGCCGCCTCAACAAGCCGGCCACGGCGATGAGCGCGATCAAAGAACCCAACGCGACGAACCCGGCAGCGAAGGGAAGAGCGCCAAGGGGTTCTCCGCTCCAGAAGCTCAAGACGAAGAACGCGAGGTCGAAGGGGACGTAGCGGAGGTCGAACGGCATGGGAGGAATGATGGAAAGACGGTTCGTGCGCGCTGATGGCACAGGCACGCCGTAGAGATGGAGGTTGATCGCCAACCAGACGCCGAGACACAGCGCCGCCACGGCACCGCTGAGCACCAAGAACACAACCCTTCTGCGCGTTGACACGGCGCTCCCCGGCCACAGCACGGCGACGGCGACGGCGGGTGCCAGGCCGAGCAGCGTGAGTTTGACGAGCACTCCGGCGCCGAGCGCGAGCCCGATGAGCAACGAACGTCGCGCCGTCCACGCGCCACCCGTCCACCTGATCGCCATGAGGATCACCGCTCCCCCGACCACCGCCGCCAGGGCGTCGTTGCCGACACGCGTCGCATTGAGCGCAAGACCTGGGAGGAGCGCTGCGAACAATGCCGCGAGCGCCGCCACGTCGGGCCGCCCCGGTGCCAGGCGCCACGCAACGATCACCGCCATCGGCGCCAGAAGTGCGATGAGCAAGGCGTTGATGATGCGCACGACGTAGACCGCCACGACCGTGCCACCCAAGCTGTCCGCGACCCACCACGCCGGCAGCATCAACACGTAGTACCCCGGCGTTTGCGCAGATTCGTACGAAAGCTGCCAGAGGTGCCTCGACATCCAGTTGGCGTTGGCGCGGGCTGACATCCCCGCGGGTGGCGGTCCCAGATCCGTGACGTCGGGAACGGGATATGAGCCGGGAGACTCGAAACGGAAGACGCCGGTCGACTGCATGACGCGAATCGTTTCGGGGTCGACCACGGTCCGGTCCGCGACGGGGTATAGGCCGTGGCTCAGCTGAATGATGAAATCGGTGTGCTGCGCTTCATCCACACGCGACCAGATCGGCTGGGTGAGCGCCATCAGCAACGCCGGGATCAACGCGATGAAATAAGCGACCGCCAGGGGGCGCTGCCGCGCGAGCAGCAGGACCTTAGACCGTCTCAGTTTCGCTGTCGATGCCGAGAATGCTGAGGAAGAAGCTTGCAAATATTGTCTGGACGCCAAGCGTCAGCAAAACCGCCGCCGGGATGATCTCGCGCATGGTGAGGCGCGGGTCGAGGGCGCCAAATCCGACTGCCCCCCAGCTGAGCACCGCGACGATCGTGCCCACGACCCCGAACAGGAACATCAGCACGCCCAGGACGAGTCCTGTTTCGAGCTGGACGTAGCGAAACATCGCGGCGTAAGACGGGTTGGGTGGATGAAATCCCATCCGCATCGCAAACACCTTCGTGAAGACCGCGAAAACGATCAGCTGGTATCCGATGAGGCAGCAGAAGCCGGCCAGCAGAAGCGTGTGGATGTCGAATCCGAACGGACCGATCCTTTTCGGTCCCGTCTCCAGCCACAAGCCCGTGACCAGGCCGATCGCGAACAGCGCAATCCCCGGATAGAGGAACAGCCACCGCGGGCTGAACAGCAGCATGAAACGCAGGTGTCGCCAACCGTCGCGCCAGGTGCGAAGATGCGGCGGCCGCGAGCGGCCGTCGGGACTTAGCGTGACCGGCACCTCTGCGATCTTCATGCCCTGCAGCGAGGCCTTGATCACCATCTCGCTGGCGAACTCCATCCCGGTTGCGCGGAGTCGCAGCCTCTCGTATGCGTCCTTCCGAAATCCACGCAACCCGCAATGCATGTCGCCGACGGGCGTGTGAAAAAACACGCGGCTGATGTACGTGAGAATCGGGTTGCCGACCCACCGGTGGGACCAGATCATCGCGCCGGCTTCGATACCACCATCGAATCGGTTGCCCATGACCACGTCAAAGCCCTCGCGCAACTTGTCGACGAGCGGACCGATCGCGGTGAAGTCGTAGCTGTCATCCGCGTCGCCCATGATCACGTAGCTGCCTCGCGCCGCGTCGATGCCACCGATCAAGGCGCTGCCGTAGCCCCGTCGCGTGACGTCGACCACGCGCGCGCCAAGCTCCTGGGCGACCATCCTCGAGCCGTCGGTGCTGCCGTTGTCGGCGATGATGATCTCCGCCGCAAGGCCGTGCCTGGCGATCGCCTCCTGCGCTTTGCGGATGCAGGTCGCGACCGTTTCCACCTCGTTGAGACACGGCATGACGATCGAAAGCTCGACTTTGGTTTTGGGCGTGTCTTCCGTCTGCTTCCGGGGGCGCTGCGCGACGCTCATGGTGGTGCAGCGTAACGTCGTGGCCGGCAATTGATTGCCGGAAAAGCAATGACCCCGACGGATCGCCTCTCGGGAGCGGGTACATGGCCTTGCGGCCCTGTTCCTGCCCCCTTGAACGTTTCCCTCGGGGCCAGGCGGAAATGTAAGGGCAGCCGGTCGGAGGCGCAAGTCCGAAAGTCAGTTCGCCGCCAACCGCTAAGAAGTAGCCTCAGGCCAGCGGCTGGTAGAGGACGTTCTTGCCGCCGTCGATGACGAGGTCCTGGCCGGTGATGACGTCGTTTTCGAGCAGGGCGATGACGGCCTGGGCGACGTCGTCAGGCGACGCGATCTTGCGCACGGGGGTCGCTTTCGCAAACGCGTCTTCCTGCGCGGCGGCCGCCTCGTCGCCAAAACTCTTGCTGAACCATCGGCTCGACACCAGGCCCGGTGAGACCGAGTTAACCCGTACTTCTGGGGCCAGGGCGAGCGCCAGCGCGCGCGTGAGCTGCACGACTCCAGCCTTGGAAACCGCATAAGCGATCGACGAACCCGACGCACGGTGGGCGGCGATCGACGCGACGTTGACGATCGCGCCGCCCGCCTTCTTCAGCTCTGAGGCCGCAGCCCGGCAGCAGAAGAAGGTGCCTTTGAGGTTCACACCGAGGATCTCATTCCAGACCTCGTCTGTAAGCGCATCGAGGTCGGGATGCGGGATGAAACGGGTGGTGCCGGCATTGTTGACGAGCACGTCGAGCCGTCCCCACCTCTCCACCGTCGACGCGACCATGGCTTTGACCATCGACTCGTCGGCGACGTCCGCACGATGTGGGATCGCCTCGCTACCCAGTGCTCGCACCTCTTCGGCCGCGGATTCGGCCTCGCCCGCGGAGCGGGAGTAGTTGATCACCACCGCCTTCGCGCCGGCCCGCGCCAGGCGCATGGAGGTCGCTCGACCGATGCCTGTGCCGCCTCCGGTGACGATCGCAACTCGGCCGGCCAGGTCCATGCGAGACTAGAGCCTAATGCCGCTGACGCTCGTCGACGCGCAAAAAGCGATCACCGGCGCGCACGCAAAAGCAGGTCAGCTCGAGATCCGCGTCACGGCCGCGATTGTGGACGAGGGCGGGCTGCTGATCGCTCTTGGACGCATGGACGGCGCCGGTTCTCTCACGCCCCAGATCGCCGAGGCAAAGGCGGTCGGCGCGGCGATGCTGCAGCGCGACGGTGCGGGACTTGCCGAGCTGGCCAAAGACCGGCCCGGATTTTTCAGCGTGGCCGACCGCCTGGTCCGTGTACCGATCGTCCCGGGCTTGGGGTCGGTCCTGATCCGTCGCGACGGCAAGGTCGTCGGGGCGATGGGAGTCAGTGGCGGGCGGCCGGAGCAGGACGTCGAATGCGCGGAGGCGGGCCTCAGCTCAATCTGATTCGTCGCAGCGGCTCGTACACCGAGCCGGCACGACCCAGCCGGCTGCGATACAGGACCAGCTCGTCCGCGCGCCAAGCGTCCAGCTCGGGCGGCGCCGCAAGATCTGGGATCGGCGCGCCATCGCGAGCCCGCGCTCGCGCCAGCGTGAGGTGGACGTTGAACCGGCGCGCCTCCGCCTCCAGGCCTGCCCTCACGCACTCTGCCTCGACCTGCGCGGCGAGCGCCGCGACGTCTTCCGCGCCTGAGGTCACGCCAAGCCACACCACCCGTGCGAGGCGGCCACGGTTGAAGGTTCCGACCTGGCCCAGCTTCAGGTCGAATGCCTGCAGCCTCGCGTCGGCCAGCCGGCCGGCGATGCCTTCGGCCAGGGAGCCCTCAACGTGGCCGAGGAACCGAACCGTCAGGTGAAGGTTGGGGGCGGGCGTCCACCGAAATTCCGGCGCCGATGCCGCGCAAACGGACAGGTAGCGATCCAGCTGGTTCCGTTGGGCTTCAGGCAGGGGCAGCCCGAAGAACGCCCGTACCTTTAGCGGCCCGTTCTCGGTCTTTTGGCCCAGTTGACCGGAGCCCATGAGCTTGGCGCGCTCGGCCTCCATCCAAACTGCGAGCTCACCGAATCGATGCCGGCCGCCAGGTTGTCGACCTGGATCATGTTGACCTCGTCGGGCGTGATCGGCGGATTGGTGGAGAGCGTCTCCATCGCGACAGCAGCCGGCACCAGGAGGGGTACCGGCAGCTTGAGCTTCGCCTTCTTGATGTTGCGGGCCTTCAGGAACCAGTCGAAGATGTTTTCGTAAGTCACGACCTCGGGGCCGCCGAGCTCGATGATGTGTCCCAGCAGCTCGGGACGGGCGATCGCTTCGACGATGCAGCGCGCTGCGTCCTCGCGGAGGATGGGCTGCATCTTCGCCTGGCCGCTGCCGGGGATGATCGCGAACGGACCGACGATGGCGCGCTCGAAGTCGTTGAGGATTCCGCCTTCCTCGGCCAGGATGAAGGAGAACCTGAGGATCAAGCCGGCCACACCGGTCTTGGCGAGCTCCTGCTCACCCATCCAGCGCGACGTGTAGTACTTGAAATGCGGGTCGAGCTTGGAGCCAATCGCGCTGATGAAGACGACGGAGCGGACGCCGGCCGCCTTGGCGGCTTCGCCGAGCATGCGCGGCCCGTCGACGTTGACGGCGAGATACGACTGCGGCCGGTTCCGTCGCACGGCGATCAGGCTGATGATGTGCTCGGTGCCCTGCGCCGCCTGAGTCACGGCCTGGGGGTTGAGCGCGTCCCCGACGACGACCTGCGCACCGCGGACCTTGAACGCCGCCGCTTTCATCGGGTCGCGCACCAGCACGCGCAGCTGATGGCCGCCGTCGAGGATCTTGTGCGCCACGCCGCGGCCCACAAATCCGGTCGAACCGAGGAGGAGGATCCTAGCCACGGGTCAGAATCCTATCTGGACAGTCTGCATACTGAGGCGAAGTGGCAGGCGCGACATCCAACGGCTTCCTTCTAGGCATCTTCGCGTTATTGATCGGGGTCGGCGCAATTGCGGCGGCGCTACGCCGGCGCCGACGCCGGGAACTCTATGCGGAGACGTATGCGGCGAGCGGCGGCATGCTCTACACCGCGGTCCAGATGGGCTGCGGCGGAGTGCTGCTCATGGCCGGAATAGGCCTGATGATCCTGGCCCTGGTCTTCAAGCACTAGTCCCCCTCTCCCCCTTCAGGGGAGAGGGTCAGGGTGAGGGGCGCGGAAGAAGCTAAATAACGTTTCGCTCATGCACCAAAGAGCCCTTCGCGAACCGAGTGAATGCAAATGGGCTGATGTCGACCTCGGAGTCGTGATCCAGCAATAGCTGGGCCAGGAGCAGCGCCGCCGCCGGGGCCTGCATGAAGCCGTGGCCGCTGAACCCGGCCGCACACCAGAAACCCTCGACCTCCGGCACCGGGCCGAGGATCGCCTGGTGATCGGGGGTCGACTCGTAAAGGCCGGCCCACGCCGTCTTGATCCCCGCGCCTGCAAGCGCCGGCGCACGACGTGCGGCCTGCTCGAACATCTTCTCGAGGAACTCCCAGTTCACGTCGGTGGCGTAGCCAGGGCCCTCCGCACGGTCGCTCATGCCGATCAGCACCCCTTCGCCCTCCGGGTGGAAGTAGAGCGACGTCTGGAAATCGACGGTCATCGGGCTGTTGCGCGGAACCGCCGGAAATGTCCCTGTGACGGCGATGTGGCGCCGGTACGGAAGGACAGGGATCTCCAGCCCCGCCATGCGGCCGATGGAGGACGACCACGCCCCCGCGCAGTTGAACAGCAGGCGGGTCGCCATGTCGCCGTCGGAGGTGCGCACGCCTTGCACGCGACCGTTCGCCACGTCGATTCCGATCACCTCCACGCCTTCCTTCAACCGCGCGCCCCGCCGCCGCGCCGCCGATGCGTAGCCGGACGTGACGTCGGCCGGGCTGGCGATGCCGTCGGTGGGGCAGAACGTGCACCCCAGCACGTCATCCACGTTCAGGACCGGGACCATCCGCGCCGCTTCTGCCGGGTCGACCCACCGCGCCTCGGTCAAGCCGGCACGGTGCCACATCTCCATGTTGCTTCGAAAGTCCTCGACCTGCTGCGGAAGGGTGAGCACGAACAGGTAGCCGATCTGTCGAAAGTCCGCCGGCTGCCCCGTCTCTCGCTCGAAGTCTTCAAACAGACGGACCGAAAGACGCTGCAGGCGGACGTTGGCTTCCATCGAGAACTGCTGCCGCACGCCGCCGGCACACTTGCCGGTGGACTGCGAGCCCAACGTGTCGCGCTCGAGGAGAATGACGTCCACGTCGCGCTTCGCCAGCTGATACGCAAGCGCGCAGCCCATGATGCCGCCGCCCGCGATGACTACGTCAGCGCTTTCCATGGCCTTTGGTCATCGGCTCCACTGCGCTGGCCGCTTTGACCATCCCCCACACCTCGAAGATCAACTTGAGGGCGGCGAAGGTCGTGATGTCCCCGTTGTCGAATGGCGGCGAAACCTCGACGACGTCGAGCCCGACGACGCGTGAGCGCGCGGTCGCGCCCCGCACCAGGTCGAGTGCCTCCCGGGTGGAGAGGCCACCGGCCGATGGGATCTCTGTCCCCGGTGCGAAGGCGGGGTCGAGCACGTCGATGTCGAAGGAGATGTGCACCTTTTCGCCCGCCAGACGGTCCGCGATCTTCCGAGCCGCGCCCGTGAGGTCGCGCGCGATTTCCGCGGCGGAGATGAGCAGGATTCGATTCGCCGTTATGAACTCGAGCTCTTCCGGGTCGTAGTCGCGACCGCCGGCGATCACGACCCGCCCCGGCTCGATGCCCGACGACTCGAGGGCGCGCCTCAATGCGCATCCGCAAGTCCAGTGGCCGCCGCGAGAGAAATCGCAAAGGTCGGGGTGGGCGTCGACCCAGAGCAAAGACAGGCCGGGATGCCTCCGCACCTGCGCGGCCAGCGTCGCGATCGCGGTGCAGTGGTCGCCGCCGAGCACCGTCAGGAACGACTCAGGGAGGACTTGCACCAGGCGCTGCATCGGCGCCATCCAGCCGGTCTCGATATCGCCGCCGACATCCAGGTCACCGATGTCCTGCACGCGCAGACCGGTCAGGAGGTGGCCTTCTTCGGTGACCGGAGGCATCGCCGCTGAGAGCTGCCGTATGCGCTGTGGCGCGACGGCCGCGCCCTTGCGATAGACGGCCGAACCGTCGTAAGCAATGCCGGCCACGACGACGTCAGGAGGCGATCCTCCCACCAGGCCGCCCCACGGACGCAGTCCGTCCAGGTTCATGCCGCTCTTCGCTCCGGCACCTTGAGGATGCTAAGCGACCCGATCACAAACCACACCACAAAGAGCGCAAACACGACCGGAAATCCACCCGGCAGGCCGAGGATCCTGGGCCCGGCGTTGAATGCGTCGAGCAGCGGGCCGCCGATGAACACCGCGATGATTCCCGCCCCAGCCGTGGCGATGTTCGAGAAGCCCATGTAAAGCCCGCCCTGGTTGGCCGGGATGATGTCCTGGATGAACGCCCAGTCGACCGAGAAGAAAATACCCAGGCCGACACCGATGACCAGGCCGGTCAGGGTCGCCTGCGCCGCCAGGTCGGGAACTTTCAAGAAGCGCGCAAGCGGCGCCACCAGCGAGTCCGGCACCCACTGGTAGTGGCTGAAGACGAGCACCAGCGTGCCCGCCGCCCCGAACAGGCCCGCGGCGAAGATGAGCGGACGCCGCCCCGTGCGCTGGGACAGCCTGGACGCCGGCCATGTCACCAGCGCGGCAACGCCGATGGAAAGGCCGAGCAGGGTTGAGGCCGCGAGCGCGGTGGCTTTGCCGTTGTGGTGGAAGAACACGTTGTCGAAATAGAAGAAGGCGAAGTTCTGCAGGCCGCCGAAGCCCATGAAGATGAGCAGCCGCGACGCCATCAGCCAGAGGAACGCCCGGTGGCGGAGGGGAACGCCGAAGGTCGCGACGAGCATCTCGCGCACGTTTCGAAATTGGCGCTCAACCGGGGCAGCTCGATCCGGGACGAGGACGACGGTGGCGAGCATCGTCGTCAGGAGGACGACGCCGATGGACGCGATCGCCGCCTCGCGACCGAGCTGCAGCAGCAGCCCGGCTCCGACAGTGCCGCTCGCGATCCCGACCAGGTTGGCAACTCCGTAGTAGCCCGAGGCGTCACCGCGCTGCGGCGGGGGAACCACGTCGGGGAGCAGGCCTTGGTACGGCGCCTGCGCAGTGTTGGAGGCGAGCTGAAGCAGGAAGTAGAAGAGGACGAGCCACCAGTAGTTGCCCGCGAGCGCGATCCCCGCCAGGAAGAGCAGGTCCCCCACCGTGCCGGCGGCGATGAACGGCCGCCGCCGGCCCCACGGGGTGACCGTGCGGTCTGAGATGCCTCCGACGATCGGCTGCCAGACGATCGCCATCACGGTCCCGATCGACTTGAGAAAGCTCGCGGCCACGCCCTCGTGCGCCTGGCCGACGAAGTGGATGATCATGTCCGGCAGGATCAGGGCCGTGAGGCTGTTCCACAGGTACCCGATCGCGACCCAGTAGAGCGAAAGGACGATGAAGTCGAGGTGGTTCAGCCGTCGTTGCGGTGCGCCCACCGCGGCCACCGCGGCCACTTTCAATCCGGCTGGTAAGGCGGCAGCGACTTCTTGACGGGCCGGTCCTCGCGATAGCCGAGGGCGTACTCGCCCTGCAGGATCGTGTGCACCTCGCGCGTCCCCTCGTAGATGATCGGCGCGCGCGCGTTGCGCAGGAAACGCTCGACCGGGTACTCGGCCGAATAACCGTATGCACCGTGCACCTCGACCGCGTCGTGCGCGGCGTTGAACGCCGCGTCGGTCGCGTACTGCTTGGCCATCGAGACCTGGCGCGTGTGCCGCGCTCCGGTGTTCTTCATCCACGCGACCTTGAAATAGAGAAGCCGGCAGATCTCGTAGTCGCGCGACATGCGCGCGATCATCTGCTGGACCAGCTGGTAGCGGCCGATCTCCTGGCCGAAGGTCTTGCGCTCGCGCGCGTACTTGACCGACGCGTCGAGGCATGCGCGCACGGTGCCGGTCGCGCCCGCGCCGACCGTGTAGCGGCCGTTGTCGAGGCAGCTCATCGCGATCTTGAAACCGTCGCCCTCGTCACCGATCCGGTTGGCCTCGGGAACCTCGACGTCGCTCATGAAGATCGAGCCGACGTCGCCGGCGCGGATGCCTAGCCGGTCCTCGATGGGCTCGGTACGCAGCGCTTTGCCGCATGCTTCGCGGTCGAGCATGAAGGCGGACACCCCGCGGCCGCCGGCTTTGGGATCGGTCTTCGCGAAGACGAGCATGTAGTCGGCGGTGTCGGCGTCGGACACCCACACCTTCTGCCCGTTCAGCACGTACCCGTCGCCGTGCCGGCGCGCGGTCGACTGCATCGACGCCACGTCGGAGCCGGCGTTCGGCTCGGTCAATCCGTAGCAGGCGAGCTTCTTGCCCGAGGCCATCGGCACGAGCCACCGCTGTTTCTGTTCCTCGGTTCCCCACGTGTAGAGCCCCATCCCGACCAGGCCGACGTGCACCGACAGCACCGTTCGATACACCGTGTCGACGTATTCGAGCTCCTCGCAGACGAGGCCGAGCGACAGGTAGTCAAGGCCGTAGCCGCCATAGCGCTGCGGAAAGCACACGCCAGGCAGACCGAGCGATGCCAGCTTGGCGAAGATCTCCGGGTCGTGATGCCCGGCGCGATCGTCGGCTCCGATCCGCGGGGCAAACTCGCGGGCGCAGAAGTCGCGCACCGTGGCGACCAGCTGCTCCTGGTCCGGAGTCAGGGCGAGGTCGAGCACGGGACTAACTTACTTCGTTGGCGTAGGAGTCGGGCACGCGGCGGGCGTAGGGCTGGTCTTTGGCGAAGGGCTGGGCGTGGGCTTCGGGGTGGGCGATGGGCACGTCACGGGAGTCGTGGTCGGAACAGGCTTCAGATCCTTTGGCCCGACATGCCCGATGACCGGAATGTGCTGGCCGATGCTCAGGATGTACGGCACGATCCTGGAGCCATGCAGCTGGGGCTGCAGGAAGTCGGTGTAGATCTGCTGCAGCTGATGGATTCCGGCCACCGAGTCGAGATGCGCCGCGTTGTTCTTGGCCGCGGCCGCCTTGAGCGCCTGCAGGTCCGACTTCGACACCATGGCCGCGGTGATCGGGTTGGAGAGGATCTGGGTTTCCAGCTGGTTGACCTGCGCCACGGTGAGGTTGGCGCTGCGCAACGCGGGCTCGAACGCGTTGTCGAGCGTGACGAGCGCCGACACGGCCAGGTAGATCACCACCACGCTCACCAGGACGTGGACGAACACGCCCAAGAGCCCGTCGACGCCGCGGATCGCCTCCAGGCGGTGGAAGGCGCCCCCGATGGCTCCGCCCACCGCGCCCAGCACGACCGCGATGATCAGGGCGACGAACACGCTCAAAACCGGGGTCAGGTGCAGCAGCTTCTGCATCTCGTTCGTGTACTGCTCGTGGAAGCGAAAGACTACGAGCAGAGTGCCGAAGAAAAAGATCTCGGCCATCAGCGGCTGGATAACGCCGCGCTGGTATCCGGTGATGAGCGCGATCACCAGCACCAGGACGACGAGGATGTCGATGATCACAGGTCGGGCGCCATTCTAGATGACGGGCCCTGGAACTCCCTCTTGCGAGACCCGCAGGGTCAAGATCACCATATTCGGTTAGACTCGGAGCGCTCTTGGCCCGAACGATCGCCGTAGCGATGCAAAAGGGCGGGGTTGGGAAGACCACCACCGCCGTCAACCTCGGCGCCGCACTCGCCGAGCAGGGCCAGCGCGTATTGCTGATCGACCTCGACGCCCAGGGCCACCTGACGCTGTACATGAAGCCCAGCGGCGAGCTGGAGAAGACGATCTACCACCTCCTCGTCGATCCCGATACGACCGTGACCGACGTGGTGCAGGAGGCCCGCCAGATGGGCGTCCACTACATCCCTGCCGACATCGAGCTCGCGGGCGCCGAGAACCAGCTCATCAACGAGATCGGGCGCGAGAGCATCCTGCGCGACAAGCTCGAGCCTGCCAAGGGCCGCTACGACTTCATCATCATCGACTGCCCTCCCTCGCTGGACCTGATCGTGATCAACGCGCTGGTGGCGGCGGATGAGGTGCTCGTGCCGCTCCAGGCTGAGTTCCTGGCACTGAAAGGAATGCAGGAGCTGCTTGTCACGATGGAGCGTGTGAAGCGCAGGCTGAATCCCCGGCTGGAGCTGACCGGCATCTTGCCGACGCTCTACAAGCAACGGGCCCTCCACTCGCAGGAGGTGCTGGCCGCGGTTCGCGAGAAGTACGGCAATAAGGTTTATGACTTCGGGGTCACCGACTCCATACGGTTTGCGGAAACACCGCTGGCGGGACAATCGATCCTTCAGTACGCGCGCGAGTCTGATGGTGCGAAGGCGTATCGCGCGCTGGCCGTCAAGGTCATGGAAAATCACCGAGTCCAGGATTAGAGGGGTTCACCAAAATGCCGACATTCAAGCGCGTCGCACTCGTCGGTTCCGAAGACCTGTTCCGCGCGACACGTCCGGAGGTGGTCTCGGACACCGACGACGTCATCAAGGACACGGTCGACCGACCCGGCACCAAGGTCAAGGAGATCGTCTACAAGACGCTGAACTTCACGTCAGAAGAGATGGAGCTGCTGCTGGAGGCCGTGCAGATAGCGAAGTATCCAGACCGATCCAGGCCCAAGCAGCCGTTGGACAAGTTCGACTCGCTCGATGCATTGCGGCTGAAGATCCAGGAAGCCCAGGAGCACTAGCGAGAAGACGGAGGGGCGGCTCAGTAACGCTTTTTCGAGCGTCGCCTGAAGTACCCGTAAGTCCAGAACAGGCAGATCAGCAGGAGCAGGACCGCAAAGCCGACCACCGCTGCTCGCTCCATTGCTGTAAATACTGATGCGTGGGCAAGCTCTCGATCGTCAAGGTCAAGCTCGATCGCGAGGTCAACTGCTACATCGTCTCGGACGCAACCTCCAAAGAAGCTGTCGTGATCGACCCCGGCCAGCCGGCGGAGAAGATCCTCGAACAGGCCGCAGGCCTGACCATCAAATACATCCTGGCCACCCACGGACACCCGGGTCACGTGGGCGGCAAAGACGACGTCAAGGCGGTGACCGGAGGTGAGACGGGGCTCCACTCCGCCGACGCCAAGCAGTTCCTCCGTTCCGCCGACCGGTACCTGATCGACGGCGACGAGCTGGATTTCGGCGAGTTCAAGGTCCACGTCCTGCACACGCCCGGCCACACACCGGGCAGCGTTTGCTTCGTCATCGCCAACCACGCGTTCGTCGGCGACACGATCCTGGCGGGCGGGATCGGCCGTCAGATGCCGGAGACCGACCTTCGCCGCCAGATGATGAGCATCGGCACCAAGCTCCTGCGCCTGCCGCC
>Ga0209689_1002187_pt1 | contig 14621 bp, 13 predicted proteins | sample GraSoiAngelo_149_FD_187119 | JGI IMG/M metagenome (GOLD analysis project Ga0209689, IMG submission 187119) | Grasslands soil microbial communities from the Angelo Coastal Reserve, California, USA - 14_1009_09_30cm (SPAdes) (version 2) | ecosystem: Environmental > Terrestrial > Soil > Grasslands ...
GCAGATCAACCGAGTACGAGCAGATTCGGGGAGCGAGGGATCTCAACCCCCAACCTATTGGGGCTTGCTGAAGCAACCAGATAATTAGAAGCTAGCTAGCGGTCCGCTCGCTGCGTTTCACATGCGTATTTTCATTGCTCTCGATGTCGAAGACTCCATCCGCCAGCGCATCGCGCGTTTTATGGAAGGGGTTCGGGGCTTCGCGCCTGATGTGCGTTGGGTCCGCTCAGAGTCGCTGCATATTACGTTGAAGTTCATTGGTGAGAAGCCGCCCGAAGCAGTTGAAGAGATCAAACGCGCCCTGTCTGCGATCCAAATGGGGCCCGTGGAAATTGCGTTTCGCGGCTACGGATTTTTCCCCAGTGCCAAGGCCCCACGCGTGTTTTGGGTAGGGATCGAATCGGGGCCGCAACTGGCTGAAGTTGCCGGTGCGGTGGACAAGACGTTAGCCAGTTTCGGCATTCCGAAGGAACAGCATGCCTTCAGCCCCCATCTCACGCTTGCGCGGGGCGGCCGAGGCTCCGGCGCGCCCACGCCGAGAAGAGGGGATCAGCCGAACACAGCTTTCCGGCGGCTGCAGGAAAAACTAGCCCTGATGTCGGAACCTGAGTTTGGAAGGATGACGGCTCGCGATTTCTTTTTGTACCAGAGTCAACTGTCGCCGGGCGGAGCGCGCTATACCAAGCTGGAACGTTTTCCGGCACACTGAGCGGTCGCCTAACGACTCTGGACCCACGTTGGACCTCTATCGATAAATTCTGGGCTGCGCGACGCCGACGGATCTGGCGCTACAATTGACCAAGACAACCTTTGTCACAGTTGCTGCTCATTGCCGCGATCGGCTACCTGCTGGGTTCAATACCCTTCGGATATATTTTAGTTCGCATGTTCCAGGGTCAGGACATTCGCAGCCGCGGGAGTGGCAATATCGGCGCCACCAACGTGGCTCGCTCCTCACCTGCATTGGGGATCCTCACCCTTGCTCTGGATGCGGGTAAAGGGGCACTGGCAGTGTGTGTTGCAGGCCTCATATTCTCTCGAACTAACTTGGATTACCATGACGCAAGTGCTTATCTCGTGTTTTCTCTAGTGACTCTATCCGCAAACGTGGGTCATATGTTTCCGGTGTGGCTGAAGTTTCGCGGGGGCAAAGGGGTGGCCACGGCTTTCGGGGCTTTCACGTTATTCCTGCCACATGCCATATTGGGCGCGCTCACTGTCTTCTTGCTGGTGGCTTTCATAACCCGGTATGTGTCGCTCGCCTCGGTAATCGCCGCTGCAAGCTTTCCGCCGGTAGCATGGTGGACCTATCGGGAATACCTTGGTCCTTGGGAGATTCTCCTTTTGTCTGTTGCATCACTGCTCGTGATTTTGCGGCACCGCCAGAACATTCTCCGTCTGCTGGCCGGTACCGAGCCGCGTTTTCAATTGAGGCGCGGATGAGCCAGATCACGGTAATCGGCGCGGGAGCATGGGGCACAGGGCTTTCGATCGTGCTGGGACGCAAGCGTAACCACAATGTTTGTTTGTGGGCTCACGAGGAAGAGGTCTGCGAATCCATAGCGACTCACCATATGAATTTGCTTTTCCTTCCCGGGCAGAAGATTCCCGAGAGTGTCGCAGCGACGAACAGTCTGGAAAAAGCGGTGCGGGGGGCGGAAATCGTGGTCAGCGTTATGCCCTCGCACCACTGCCGCCGTCTTTTCCAGAGCATGCGACCGCATTTGAAACCCGAGATGCTGTTCGTAAGCGCGACAAAAGGCATCGAGGAAGGTAGCCTGTTGCGTATGACTGAAGTGATAACCGAAGTCGCAAATGCGAACGGCGGATTTAAAGCCCGGATCGGCGCACTGAGTGGACCGTCTTTCGCGAAGGAAGTCGCGCGAGGTGACCCAACGGCAATTACGTTTGCGTCCCAAGATGAAGAACTAGCTAGAAGAGTGCAGTCGGAATTCAGCGATCCAAGTTTTCGTGTCTACACTAACAAAGACGTGATCGGCGTAGAGCTAGGCGGAGCGTTGAAAAATATCATTGCCATTGCCGCGGGCGTCTGCGATGGACTCGGACTCGGACATAATTCGGTCGCCGCACTTATCACACGTGGTCTCGCTGAAGTTACCCGACTAGTGACGGCGTGCGGCGGCAGCAGCGAAACTATGTCGGGGCTGGCTGGTCTGGGCGACCTCGTCCTCACCTGCACCGGCGGGCTCTCGCGAAATCGTAGCGTTGGCGTGGAATTGGGACGCGGTCGGACGTTGCCTGAAATTATTGCCGGCATGCACGGCATGGTCGCGGAAGGAGTTCTCACGACCAATGCTGCTGTGGGGCTGGCCCGCACTCACGGAGTTGAGATGCCCATCACGGAACAGATGCATGCCATTTTGCACGATGGCAAGTCGCCTCGGGATGCGATTCACGATTTAATGACGCGCAGCGCCAAGAGCGAGACCGGGCTGTACAGAAACTGAGCAGACTTGGCGACACCCGCGCGCGTGGTTATTTGCTGGGCGTTGAGATTCGCAAATCCTGGCCGGTCATCTCCTTTGGCTGAGGGATCTTCAGCATTCCCAAGATGGTGGGAGAAATATCTCGCAGGGAGCCATTCGGCTTAAGAGTGAACTGCTTGCTGTTCTCGGCGATGACGATGAATGGCACAGGGTTCGTGGTGTGAGCGGTGTGTGGACCGCCAGTTGCCGGATCGATCATCATTTCGGCGTTGCCGTGATCCGCAGTAATCAGCATGGCACCACCTTTCGCGCGCACTGCCTTCTCGATTTCAGCAAGGCAACCGTCCACGGTTTCGACTGCTTTCACGGTCGGTTCGATCTTGCCGGAGTGTCCAACCATATCGGCATTCGCAAAGTTGACGACTATCACATCGAAGCTGCCCTGCTCGACGGCTTTGACCACTGCATCAGCGATTCCAGCGGCGCTCATCTCCGGCTTTAAATCATAAGTCGCTACTTTCGGCGAAGGGACCAGCAAGCGTTCCTCGCCAGGGAAAGGCTGTTCGACACCACCGTTAAAAAAATACGTGACGTGCGCGTATTTCTCGGTTTCCGCGACCCGAAGATTGCGCAGATTCAGATTGCCCATCACATTGGCGAGAATATTGGTGAGCGACTCGGGCGGGATGACGACTGGCAGAGTAAATTTCTTGTCATACTGTGTCATGCAGACGTAATGCAGATTCTTAGGCACTCGTTCACGCGGAATTGCGGCGTCAAGGTCATCTGCTCCCGGCAGGTCACTGCCTCCCTGAGGAGTGAGTCCGCTGTTGCGGGCGAGTGCGCGTGTAATCTGGCGCACCCGGTCGGCGCGGAAGTTGAAGCAGATGCAGGAGTCATTGTCACGGATGGTCGCTACTGGTTCGCCGCGATTGTCCGCACAAACGAAAGGCACGATGAACTCGTCGGTTACGTCCCGGTTATAGAAATCCTTCACGCCCTGCACGGGGTCAACGTACGTCCCACCTTCTCCCTGGCCGTGCACCATCGCGTTAAACGCCTTCGCAATGCGCTCCCAGCGGCGGTCGCGATCCATGGCGTAGTAGCGCCCGCTCACGGTGGCAATCTTGCCAGTGTTGTATTCACGCATTTTTTGCTGGAGCTGTTCGAGGTATCCGGCGCCATTGGTCGGCAAGGTGTCACGCCCGTCCATGAAGGCGTGAACGAAGACGCGCGCGACGCCATTCTGCTTCGCCATTTTCAGCAGCGCGTACAGATGAGTCTGGTGAGAGTGAACGCCTCCGTCAGAGAGCAGACCAAAGAGGTGCAAGCGGCGTCCGCCGCTGCGCGCATTCTTCATGGCTCCGAGCAGCACTGGGTTGGAAAAGAATTCGCCGTTCTGGATCATCAGCTCGATCCGCGTGCTGTCCATATGGACGATGCGTCCAGCGCCGATGTTGAGATGGCCGACCTCGCTATTTCCCATCTGGCCATCGGGAAGTCCTACATAGTGGCCGCTAGTGTGGATCAGCGTATTGGGGTACTCGTGCAGCAGGCGATCGTAGGTCGGCTTGCGCGCCATCGCGATGGCGTTGGCCTTGGTTTCGGCACGGTAGCCCCAACCGTCGAGAATGATGAGAAGGAGAGGTTTGGGTCGATTCATTTTCCGAAGATTTCCCGATGGAGTTTTTCGCGATCGATCTTCAGATACGTAGAGACTTCCAACAAGATGCTCGTGAGAGTACCCAGTTTCAGAGCCTTGTGAGCAGGGATGGTCACGTGGGGTTCCAGGCCGCGCAGATTCGAGGTTAGGCGCAAATGACTGCCCGTCTGGCGAGTGACCTGATAACCGTAAGCGCGAAGGAGTTTGGCCAAATCGTGACCGCTAAGATCACGCGGCAGTCTCAAGCAGGAATGACCTCGTCCCTGACGATACGAAGGCGGATCGCAGCGGGAACGGAATCGGCATCAAAATGGCAGCGTACAGCGTCGCGAACCATCGCGCGCAATTCATCCAGGGTATCCGCCTGGGTGTAGATCGGATGACCCAAGGCCCGGGCTTCGTAGCCACCCTCTGCCGCTTCCTGCACCGAAAAGACGATCTCGGTTTCTTTCATGCTTGCTGGATTATAACTGAGCACGCGGATGCATTAAGCAGGTTGCGCGAAGTCGTGGGGTGGTCAACGCACAAGAGCTCTTAGTTTGTAGCTAACCAACTTATTGAGAGTGGCTGCGTTTTCGAGAGTGAGACCACTAAGCAGACTATGTTTTCGGTGGAGACTTTGATTTCGATGGCGGAGGCCCCGTCTTCTTTGGTTTGGGTTGCTCTTCCTTCACCATCCGCTCAATGCGCTGCATGGTCGCATCCATTTGCTTTTGCATGCGCCCATAGGCAGCCTGCATTCCCTCCTGCGTCATGGCCGGCATTTCGCGCAGCAATTTCTGGCCGGTAGGGGAGGAATAGAAGACAATCATTGCATCCACATCAGGCTTAGACAGATGCTTCTGGTAAACCGGAATCATGTCATCGAGCATTGCGTCCACGGGAAAATCCTTCATGCTTTCTTCGGCTATTGAGTCGAAGCGCACAAGCTGTTCGTCGGTGATGGTGGCGTCCCGTTTCTTAAGCGTCTCGCGAGTCATGTCCTTCATTTGTTGGGCTACAGACTCCATCACCAAACGCATCTGCTGCCGAATCTGCATGGTGTCAAAAAGCCTCAGAATGTCATCCCTGGTGGAAGGACTGTCAGGTGCGGCGGGCTGCTGCGCCACCCCTGCGGAGACTGCGAGCAGAACCAAAGCATTCATTAATAAAAAGTACTTCTTCATAGATCACTCCATTATCGTCGGGCAGCCTGATCTAGCCGCGGTAGTTCAGTGCTTTCAGCCCGAGGAAGCGCGCGCTGCCGCCCAACTCCTCTTCGATGCGTAGCAACTGATTGTATTTGGCGATGCGGTCGGTACGCGAGGCTGACCCCGTCTTGATTTGGCCTGCTCCCGTCGCCACCGCGAGATCGGCGATAAACGTGTCTTCGGTCTCGCCGGAGCGATGTGAAATGACCGAGGTATAGCCGTGACGGCGAGCCAGATCGATGGCGTCAAGGGTCTCACTGACGGTACCGATCTGGTTGACTTTGATCAGAATCGAGTTGGCGACACCGCGATCAATTCCCTGCTGCAGACGCTCGGTGTTGGTCACGAAAAGATCGTCGCCCACAAGTTGGATTTTGCTTCCAACTTCTTTGCTCAGCATCTGCCACCCGTCCCAATCATCTTCTGCCAAACCATCTTCGAGCGACACGATGGGATAGTCGCGCACCCACTTCGCCCAGAAGCGCACCATGTCTTCAGAACTCTTGGCGGACTTGTCCGATTTCTTAAAGACGTACTTTCCATCCTGATTAAACTCGCTGGCGGCCGGATCGAGAGCAATGGCGATCTCTTCGCCCGGCTTGTAGCCGGCCTGCTGGATGGCCTCAAGCACCACCTCAATGGCCTCGACGTTGGACTTCACCGAGGGCGCGAAGCCGCCTTCGTCACCCACCGCTGTGTTGTAGCCACGCTTTTTAAGCACGCCTTTCAGCGTATGAAAGACTTCAACACCCCAGCGCAACGCATCCGAGAACGACTCGGCGCCTACCGGCATGACCATGAATTCCTGGAAGTCCACGTTGTTGTCGGCATGGGCGCCGCCGTTGAGAATGTTCATCATGGGAACGGGAAGCAGGTTTGCTTCTGCCCCACCGAGGTAGCGATATAGCGGAACTCCCAGTGCTCCAGCAGAAGCGCGCGCAGCCGCCATGGAGACAGCGAGAATGGCGTTTGCTCCCAACCTTCCTTTGTTCGCAGTGCCATCCAGTTCGATCATTTTTTGATCGAGCGCGCGTTGCTCGGTGGCATCGAGATTCGCTAGGGCTTCTGCAATTTCGCCATTCACATTTTCTACTGCTTTGAGAACCCCCTTTCCGAGATAGCGTTCCTTATCGCCGTCGCGCAGTTCGACGGCTTCGTGTTCGCCGGTGGAGGCGCCGCTGGGAACGGCAGCGCGGCCCATGCTGCCATCGGCCAGCTGTACCTCGGCCTCTACGGTAGGATTGCCGCGGGAATCAAGAATCTCGCGAGCGCGAATCTCAGAGATATTGGTCATATGTGAGTGCGTACCCTTAGGATCTGGATTGATTATGGAACGATCGTCATCTGTCACCGGCCCAACTTCACTGTCGAATGTTAGCCTCCGCCCAGTCAGATAGCCGATGCCTGTGTAGCGGCTTGCCCATGGTGTGATCCGAAAATCGCGATTATATCGGAAGGTGACGGGATGGGTCTTTGACCGGACGGTCCTGTTCTGATGATGGGGCAGCATCCTGCATCGTGCCTCCGCTGGTTCACTTGTCGCTTCGGACATTGTCCGCAGTTCCTGCCTGTTTTACAGTCGAAATTAGAAAGCAGGACGTAAACAGGAGGCGGAATGAGGAAGAGTTTGGCTGGTCTATTTTGCTTATTGTTGATGGCGGGCATGGCTTTGGCGCAAACCAATCTGGCACTGCCGGCTGGCACGGCGCTCAAAGTAAAGCTGGAAAAGACACTGGCGACCTTCAGCAATAAGTCTGGGGATCCGTTTTCGGGGCGTGTAACAGAAGCCGTAGTGATCGACGGTAAAACCGTGATTCCCATTGGCACAACTGTTCAGGGACGTATCACCAAGATCACGGAGCCCCGGCGCATCGCAGGCAAGCCGACTATTGGAATCTTTCCAGAAACCGTGGTACTGCCCAATGGTGAACGTTACATGCTGAATGCTACCTTGGTTGACACCAGCCTGCGCGCTGGAACTGACGTAAACGAGGAAGGTCAATTCAAGGGTGCGGGGCACGATGGCAAGGACATAACCGAGATCGGCATGGGTACGGGCGGTGCCATGCTGGTGGGCGGACTCATTGGCGGTGGCAAGGGCATGCTGATTGGGGGCGCCGTCGGCGCCACGGCAACCGTCGCACACTGGCTATCAAAGCATCGTTCCGCCATGCTGCCAGCGGGTACGGAGCTAGTAATGGAACTCAGCCGTCCAATGGCGCTGACCGCGGCGAGTGCGGGACAGTAAGGAATCAGCTCTCAGTTGTCGGTAGCCAATCGGGCGTTATAGACGATAGTCACCTCATAGTCATCGGGAGCACGCGCTCCCGATGTTTTTTTGTAGTTCTGCCGACCGGCTTCTGACCACTAGCTTCCTGGATTCAGTATTCCATCGCCATCAAATCCGCTTCGCTTAGCAACTCCAATTCAATCCATCCTTCAAGCGGCAGCGCGTCAACCGGCAGACCCTTTTGCCAGAGACTGAAGCGCAGCCGCAACTTGGACGTAGCTGGCACGGAGGCGGCTGCGGCCGAGTTATTACCGGACGAAACTGGTGTCGCAAGAAGCCAGCTCAGGGGCAACCGGAACTCAAAATTCCGTCCCAGCGCTACTTTCACGCCGTCGTGGGCGCGAGCCTCGCAGGAATCTAGCGGTAGCTCGTCTCCCGCCTGGCTGACTTTCCATTCTTGTAGCTGTCTTTCCTGGACGATCGCGTCCAGCCGAAGAGCCCGGCGTGGCCGCAGTTCGGCGGCGGCCCACGACTCCAAATTGACTACCAGAGCGAACTCAGTCTCCGGTACATCACCGGCAAAGTCGAGGCGTCCGTAAACGTAGTTTTCGTCGATCCCCGCATAAACTGCGTCCAACAGAAAGCGCTTTCCGTGCATAGCACCGGCGCGGTGGTCAGCCGTATACCGAGCTGCTCCCATCCATTCGAAGTAGCGAACCACGTCTCCCGTGATTCGAGGATGGATGTATGCCGTTTGTGGCGCGAACGATGGCCGGCCAAGCCCTCCGGCGATCGGCTGCGCCAAATAGTCGGGCGGAGTGGCTCCCAGCGCCTGATAAACGTTGGAGAGATGCTTGCGATAAAGTTCGTCAAAATCGCGATCATTCGCCGAATGGTGCTCCGGTCCATACCACCAGTTCCAGTCGCTGCCTTCAGCAATCAGCAATTCCTCGAAGGCCAACTTGCGCTGTGCTTCGCTGGCACGTGGCGCTGTTTGTGTAAAGAAATTTCGCGCGTGATAGAGATAGTCCCAGGAACGGTTATCTTCCGATGCGCTAATCCAAACGTTGAAATTGGCATTTATCCAGGAGCCTGGTACGAACGACGCGAGATGTCCAAAATCGCGATGGCGTTCGATAGCTTCAGAGGCCGTTACCGCTTCGACGCCTGGATCCCTCTGTAGAGCGTCGTAAAAACGGCGGAGAAATTCACGTCCAGAGCGGGGGTAGTACTCCCAGGCATTCTCACCGTCGAGGATGATCGGGATCACCGCGTCACGCCCCATATCTAACAATGCTTGCGCGGCATTCTTAATGTTTTGCATTAGATGTTGAGCAGCTTCTTCCGCCGGCATTCCGCAGTATACGAAGCCAATCAGATCGGAAAGCGTGTGATCCCGGAACAACAGATTCATTACGCTCTGACCGTTGTCATAACGATGAATGGTATACAACCTCGCAGCTGCATCCGGCGGGAGGCGACCGCTTCCATCGCGAGAAAAGTGGATGCCTTGACTTCTTCCGAGCACGCCCTCATCCGTAGCCATCCACTGAACTCCAAGGCTGTGCCCTATGGCAAGGACTTCGTCGGAAACACTACCTTCCGATGGCCACACCCCTCGCGGTCTCATTCCGAAAACTTCCTGGTGCAGGTCGAGTCCGCGGAGGAGTTGCTCGCGAGCATCCTCGGGATGGCGGAACCGGTTTGGCGGTAATGGCAATCCCGGCGAGGATACCGCCCCAACATTCGTGTCACATAACAAAGGCAAAATGGGATGGTAGAGAGGGGAAGTAGAAATTTCGATTAACCCTCGTCGTGCAGCATCCCCATGTGCCGGTAATACCTTGCTCAGCAACTCTCTTTGCCGGGCTATTACGAGGTGCTGATCTTCAAGGGAGTAGCCATGCCCCTTCTGGATCAGGCCTGCGATTTCCGGCTCTTCGAGGAAGAATTCGTCGAACCAGGCGATTTGGGAGAGGACCTGCAGGTCCGTAAAATCCTGAGGCTGGAAGAATTTCTCAGCGCGTTCTGGCGAATCTCCTGAACTGCGATAGCGATTCCAGAGTTCTCGATAACGAGGATATCGCCCAATCATATTTGTCGGATTCGCCTGAAATAAATACTGCAAGGCGAATCGGCGATCGTCAGCGGTCAGATCTTTGGCTGGCTTTGCCGCAACGTGCAGAAATGGATCATGGGCGGTCCCGCTCACATAGTCCTGGATCTGAGTAATTAGCGATGGGACCAGATTGAACGTTTGATGAACGTCGGGAAACTCGTCGAGCAACTTGACCATGCCGTAGTAGTCTTTGAGGGCGTGCAACCGCACCCAGGGTAGACGGTATTCGCCGGTAACTAGGTCTTTGTAGAACGGCTGATGCTGGTGCCAAAGGATGACTACACGCACGACGGGCATCAGCGCGAGGACCTTTCAGCGAGGCGTGTCATGGAAGTGAAAGCATTCTAGTATGGCATAACGGCAGCAAACTCCAGTGCAGTTGGGTACACTTAGGACGCCGCCACAGCAGGCGGCCCACGAATTCGATGAGCCCCGACCAGCTAACACGCACTGTAACTGCTCCTCGCTACGACGTGACCCTGCTCACTGCTCAAGATTTCTATCTGTTCAACGAGGGCAGTCACTATCGTATTTACGAAAAACTTGGCGCACATGAGATGGAAACTGGCGGCGAACGAGGCACCTGCTTTGGTGTCTGGGCTCCCAATGCGCGCGAAGTTTATGTGATAGGCAGCTTCAACGGTTGGGACCATCGCGCGCATCCTTTGCGTCCGCGCGGGGCGTCGGGAATCTGGGAAGCGTTTGTACCCGGCGTGAGCAAAGGTACGCTCTACAAATTCCATATCCTCTCCCATCACCATGGGCATCGAGTTGATAAGGCCGACCCGATTGGATTCTTGCATGAGAAGCCTCCGCGAACCGGCTCGGTTGTGTGGGATCTCGCCTATAAATGGAGCGACCAGGAGTGGTTGCGTAAGCGCGGGAAACTAAATTCGTTACGTGCGCCTATTTCGATTTACGAAGTGCACTGTGGCTCCTGGATGCGAGTACCGGAGGAGCACAACCGTCCTCTGACCTATCGTGAACTGGCGCCGCGACTGGCGGAGTACGTCGAGCGTATGCAGTTCACGCATGTCGAATTTCTTCCCATCATGGAGCATCCGTTCTATGGCTCATGGGGGTACCAGACAACCGGCTACTTTGCGCCGACGGCGCGATACGGCACCCCCCAGGATTTCCGGTTCCTGGTGGATTACCTACACCAGCATGGTATTGGAGTAATTCTTGATTGGGTGCCGTCGCACTTCCCTTCTGACGAGCACGGTCTGGCTTACTTCGACGGTACACATTTGTTCGAGCATTCTGACAGCCGGCAGGGTTTTCACCCTGATTGGAAAACCTTCATTTTCAACTACGGACGCAATGAAGTTCGCAGCTTCCTGTTGAGCAGTGCCATGTTTTGGCTTGACCAGTATCACATTGACGGCCTGCGGGTGGACGCTGTTGCATCCATGCTCTATTTGGATTATTCGCGCCAACCGGGAGAGTGGATTCCCAACAAGTATGGTGGCCGCGAAAATCTCGACGCAATCGAATTTCTGCGGCGTTTCAACGAAGAAGCCTACAAAGAGCATCCTGATATTCAGACGATAGCGGAAGAGTCCACATCCTGGCCGATGGTTTCGAAGCCCACTTACCTGGGCGGCCTGGGCTTTGGCATGAAATGGGATATGGGTTGGATGCACGATACGCTCGCCTATTTCTCGAACGATCCTATTCACCGCAAGTACCATCACAACCAACTCACGTTCCGGAGTCTCTATTCGTTTCATGAAAATTTCGTCCTGCCACTCTCCCATGATGAAGTAGTGCATGGCAAAGGATCGTTGGTCGGAAAAATGCCGGGTGACGAGTGGCAGAGATTTGCCAACCTGCGGCTGCTATTCGGCTACATGTTCGCTCAGTCCGGGAAAAAACTACTTTTCATGGGAGATGAGTTTGGCCAGGTGCGAGAATGGGCGCACGATACCAGCCTGGAATGGCATGTCTTGCAATATCCCCTGCATCGCGGCGTCCGGAACTGGACGGAACAACTGAACCGGCTTTACCGCAGCGAACCGGCGTTACACGAGCTGGATAACGATCCCGCCGGCTTTGAGTGGGTAGACTGCAACGATCATGCCACGAGCGTCCTCTCCATGCTGAGAAAAGGGTCGTCGTCGCAGGATGTTGTGCTCGCAGTGTGCAATTTCACACCAGTACCAAGGATAGGCTATAAGGTGGGCGTACCCTCAGGAGGCTTTTGGCGGGAATTGCTGAATAGCGACGCCAAAGAGTACGGCGGGAGCGGTATGGGAAACATGGGTGGTTGCGAAGCGAAAGCGGAGCCTGCTCATGGGCGACCCTACTCTCTGACTCTCACACTGCCGCCACTCGGCGCGCTCTTTCTGAAGATTTAGTCCGCTACTTCCACAGCTTGGGAATCAGGAAGGCTCCCAGAGCCACGCTCGCCAGAACAGAACCCAAGGGTATGAACCTGGAAAATCCCTGCGAGACAGACCTCCTCGATGCCAGCAGCACTCTAATCCGATTCACTAGCTCTGCCACTGGCGTCCCTTTTGGAAATGCCGCATCCACCATGTGAGGGATGGTGTCGATAACAGACTGGCATCCAGAGACAAGAATCACAGGTATCTTCCGGCTGCGCCGTTTGATGCTGGCAGCCAGTTCTCCGCCGCTCATCCCGGGCATTTCGTAATCGCAGACGACAGCATCAATTTGTTTGGGATGAAACAAGTTCAGCGCCTGACGACCATCTCACGCGAGCACCACATCGTAGCCATAGCCGCTTAGCAAGAGCTTGTAGAGATCGCGGATGGCCGGATAATCGTCTACCAAAGTAATTTAGGTTTTGCAGTGGAGGAGTGACGTGCCCTGGGGGATACCTCCGAACTCAGCACTACCGGATACGCTCCTCGGAACTTCGACGCGGTTCAAGCCAACCAACTCAGCGCGTCTATGTGATTTTACCTCTTCCGTCGACTATTGGATGCAAGTGTGCATTCGCGGCGCAATGTGACCGGAAATTTTAGAGGATGTAACAAAACTTCGGAGCAAAACTCGAGCAGCAGGTCGCTGGGCGAAGCTCTGCTCAAGATCTTCCAGTCTTGCGCCTGCAATTTTATGACCGACGGTCATTTCTTTGGGACGAATGTCACAGACACTATGGCAATTTCTTTGCTATTCAAGGTTCACTTCAAAACCACGGGGGTGCGGACGATCAAGAATGAGTCCTCCCCAAGGACGGATGGTCTGCGCCCCCACCTATTTCCATCATTGAGCCTGTGAAACGGTTCCAGCTTCCGAGACGGAACCTGCAAAATCAGAGTAATGACTCACCTGTGGCTTTCTTGCGAATGCCGTTCGATGAAGCGTTTGGTCATCAGTACGAGACCCAAAATCTGCGTCCACTCGGACACAATATTGCCAACCACCTGGCCCCATTTTGCTTCGGAGTTCATCCTCGCGTAAAGCACTGCCCAGCCAATTCCAGTCAGCAAAAGAAAAATACTAAGAGAATGGTCACGCAACCGCTCGAACAGGGGACTCAGCAGCAGGTTCTTGGGCAGAGGCCGGCTTTCAGCCGAGCCCCTCTCATAAAAATATTTTGTTGCGAGCACCATTACCACCACACCCGTCCAATCCGCTATTGCGTTGCCAAAAAACGATCCTATGTGTGTGCCAGGGTCCGAGACACTGTATAGGACGATCCACAGCGCGAGGATTCCCGCGGCGACGATACTAAGCGAATGATGGCGAAAGAAACTCTTGCGCGCTCTGGCCATTCCGTAACCTCCCTGCCTATCAAAGCACAGTTACGATCACCAGTGCTCTTTGTATGCACAAATCGAATTTTGTTGCGCTTCTTGCTGGTTTCCGCAGCGGTTTCGAGGCATACTAGCGAAAGTCCGTTTGTGCCCCTATTCGCAAGGCTCCGACCTATGAGTGATGAGAACCCCGGGATTTCGGAAGACGCCAAACCTGTAGAACGTGCGGAAAATGAAGCGCGTCAGCGCCGCAGAATGCGTCTCGCCCTGGCATTGCTGCTGGTTGCGTTTACCATGGTGCTCATCAAAGAATGGGATTTTTGGTTTCCCCCGTCCCCCGCCGCCGAAGCCGATGCCGGAGATCAAGAAGCGCCCGTAACCCAGCCGTCAGCTACACCTACTCAAAAGCCAAATTCAACCGTCTCTCGAGCGAAGAAACATAAGGTCACTGCTACCACGGGGCCTGCTGCCGAAACTAAGCTGGCGCCGGTGATCACTAACCGGGCGGTTCTTCCTCCCCTGGAAGTGGAGGTCGTAGCTGGCGACGAGCATCGCACCCTGCCCCCAGGTAACAGTTCAGTGAAGTTGGATCTCGAACCCAAGAGACCGCCGTCGTCGACAGCGGCGGCACAGAGCGCATCAACAGAGAGTCCGGCCACAACTACTGATGATGCTGGCCCTGCTACCAACGCGACCGAACGAGTCCGGCTCTCCGCCGACACGGCGCAAGCGGTGTCTCGTCCGGTAAATCCCGATTACCCGCTGCTGGCGCGCCAGATGAAGGTGCAGGGAGCAGTGATGCTGCAAGCCTTAATCGGCAATGACGGAATAATTCAAGACCTGCGGGTGGTGAGTGGTCCGGCCATTTTGGCTGAGGCCGCCCGCCAGGCCGTCAAACAATGGCGTTTTAAGCCCTACTTGCAGGCTGGCCAGCCGGTAGAAACCCAGGCTCGCATCACCGTGAATTTCACGATTTCAACTAACTGATCAAATCCAACTTCGGAAGTTCAACCCGCACGACGTGGAACGTCTCCGCTCAAAACTCATCCACAAAATTCATCAGACCAATTTATCTCCTAAATTGTCTGCTCAGACTTTTGACCCGATTGATGATGAACCTACCCCCAAAAATTAACAGGCGTCCCGACTCTTTCGAGTCATGGACGCCCGGGCAGCCCTCCCCCAGAACTGCTCGAAAAGAAGATTAAGCTTCGCCTCGAACTCTGAAAATGGCACGTCTGTGC
>Ga0209689_1002188_pt1 | contig 14619 bp, 9 predicted proteins | sample GraSoiAngelo_149_FD_187119 | JGI IMG/M metagenome (GOLD analysis project Ga0209689, IMG submission 187119) | Grasslands soil microbial communities from the Angelo Coastal Reserve, California, USA - 14_1009_09_30cm (SPAdes) (version 2) | ecosystem: Environmental > Terrestrial > Soil > Grasslands ...
GCCGACGAGCTCCGCCAGCCTCCCCTCCGCCGTCCGCCGGAACAGATCCATCTGGAACAGCCGGTCCTGGGCCTGGATGTATCCCTGCACCGCGTAGCAGTCGTTCTGGTTCGCGCAGAAGATGTGCGGGATGTCGTACTGGTCGTAGGTGACGTCGACGTTCGCGCTCAGGCCCGCGATCGCGCGCGCCGGAAGCTGCGGAGACTGGGAGGTGAAGGTCACGGTGGCCGTCTGGCCGCGCGCCGTCGCGGTGACCGTCACCGGCTGGGTCGACGGCGGCGGATGGTAGACGACCGTCAGCCCCTTGTCGCCGGAGAGGGTGCCCGGGACGGTCGACGACCAGGTGATGTCGTTGGCGAGATCCGCCGGCGAGGCGGTGATGGTGACGGGTCCCGTTGCGGTCTGGTTTCCTGACGGGCTGATGGTGAGCTTCGGTTGAGGCTCGCTGCCCGCGCAGGCAGCGATGAGCAGGGACCCCGCCGCCAACATCCGATAGCGCATCGACGTCTCCGAATCTTGGTGCCAGAAAGTGACGACAAAACCGTCGGGCCTCTCCTTTTCCTTGGAAGTCGCCGGCTGTCAACTAACGTACGACAATGATCCGATGGATCCCGCCCTCGCAGACCTGATCCGCCAGCTCGATCTCGAGCGGCTCGAAGTGAACCTCTTTCGCGGTCAATCGAGCGATCTAGGCGGAAAGAGCGTCTTCGGGGGTCAGGTGATCGGTCAGGCCCTGGTGGCGGCGACCCGGACGGTCGAGGACCGGTTGCCGCATTCGCTGCACGGGTACTTCCTGCTCCCCGGCGACATGGCGGCGCCGATCGTCTACGAGGTCGATCGCATCCGCGACGGCCGCAGCTTCAGCGCCCGGCGCGTGCAGGCCATCCAGCACGGCCGCCCGATCCTCTCGATGATCGCTTCCTTCCAGGTAGTGGAGCCGGGCCTCGAGCACCAGGAGCCGATGCCGCAGGTCCCACCGCCGGACTCGCTCCGCTCCGGCCCCGACCTTCGCGAGCAGTGGCTGGCGGAGGCGGGCTCCGCGGTTCCCGAGCGCGTCCGCGAAGCGCTTCGCCGGCCGGCTCCCATCGATTTCCGCCCGGTGGCGCCGTGGAATCCTCTCAAGCCGCGCGTAGCCGAGCCGCGGCAGGCGATCTGGTTTCGGGCTGTCGATCGAATGCCCGATGACGGCCTGCTGCACACCTGCATGCTGACGTACGCGTCGGACTACAACCTGATCCCGACCGCCCTGCGTCCCCACGGCGTGAGCTGGATCGGCGAAAGCACGGTGGTCGCGAGCATCGATCACGCGATGTGGTTCCATCGCCCGGCGCGCGTGGATGAGTGGCTGCTGTACGCGATGGACAGCCCTTCGGCGCAGGGCGCTCGGGGGCTTGCGCGCGGGCTCATCTATGATCGTGGGGGGAAGCTGGTCGCGAGCGTCGCGCAGGAAGGGTTGATGCGCCAGGTCATGCGCAAGTAGGCGACATGTGCCGGCAATTCCAGCCACGCAGGCATGATGCGGCGGGTCATCCGCCTGGTATCTGACACCGGCCTTCATGCACCCGGCCCGTGAGCAAACCTCGATGATTGCAAGGAAAATTCGGCGAAGACGCGGCGGCGCCCATCCGCTCGACCCCTTGGACGGAGGGGTGCGGACGTTCAGTTCTCAACAGAGGGGGTGAAGGAGAAGCTGGACTCGGAAGGGGGAATATCCGGTATGCTAAGGCTCGATGCGACTCGCCCTTACGGCCTTGGTCGTGCTGACCGCCGCCAGCGCCGCCGCCCAGGATGGCGTCCCCCAGGATGGCGTTTCGGTGACGGAAGGAGATGCGCCCGAGGAGGCTGAGTCTTCCACATCCGCGCCCATCGGCCCTGCGCTCCTCTACACGCGGGAGCTGACGAAGCACGACCTCGCGCAGAAGCTGCGCGACGACCCGGCGTCTCTCGGCAGCATCTCCATCGGCTTCGCCGATCGCGGCCGGATCATCAACGCCGTCCAGATGCCGCAGGATGCGGCCTGGATCATCGAGCGGCCCGACTTCTCCTATGCCGTGCGGGAGACCGTGGACGCGCTCGCGCAGGCCTTCCACTCCGTGCGCAGGCAATTCCCGGACTCGGCTCCGGCCCGTCTGAACCACATCAGCGCGAAGGACGGAGGGTACCTGCGCCCCCACCGGTCGCACCAGAGCGGCCGCGACGCGGACATCGGTCTCTTCTACAAGGGGGATCGGTTCCCGCCGCGCGGCGTTCCCCGGGAGAAGCTGATCGACCCGGCGCGCAACTGGGCGCTGCTCCGCGCCTTGATCACCGAGACCGACGTGCAGCTGATCCTCGTCGACCGGGCGATCCAGAGCGTATTGCACCGGTTCGCCCTCTCCATCGGAGAGGATGCCACCTGGCTGGCGCAGGTCTTCGGGGGGATGGTGAAGCACGCGAGGAGCCACCGCGATCACTTCCACGTCCGCTTCTACGCGCCGCGATCGCAGGAGCTCGGCCGCAGGCTGCAGCCGATGCTCGCGCTGCTCCCGGGGCAGAACCTCACCACCTACGTGGTGGGCGCCGGCAACACGCTCGGCCAGATCGCCGCCCGGTACAAGACGACGGTCGCGGCGATCCGCAAGGCGAACCAGATGAAGACGGAGTCGCTGCTGGCGCTCGGCCAGCACCTGATCGTTCCGCTGCGCGGGGCCTGCACGATCTGTCCGTTGCCGCCGCCGCTGGCGATCCCGCCGCGCCTGCTGCCGCCTGAGCCGCCGGCCAGCGTGGCGCAGTCGTGGGTGGGCGGGATCAATCCGGAGCTGTCGACCGCCGAGTAGTCATGCGTGCCAGGCCGCCTTCGGCAGCTAGAGCGCCCAACCTGCGCCCACCGTGAACGTGAACAGGTGGAAGCTGTTGCTCAGGATGTCGTAGGACAGCTGGGCCTGCGCGGACAGGTTCCGGTGAATCTGCGGGAGCGGGTAGAGAACCATGCCCATGATGCGCAGTCCCGCCTGCGTGGAGAAGGAGGCCGTGGTCGGCAGCAGCGCGAATCCGAGACCGCCGAGCAGCTGCACCGGCCCCAGGCTGTCGTAGCGGACGCCGGCTCCTGCGGCCATCGGGAAGAACAGGTCGCTCCCCAGGGTCAGTGCGATGTCGCCCCAGCCGATCAGCGGCAGTTCCGGAGTCAGGTTGATCAGGCTGGCTGCACCTCCCGCGTGCAAGCCGAAATAGGTGGAGCTACCGCCGGTCACGCCGACGTTGTAGAGGCCCAGGCCGCCCCAGCCGATGTAAGGCGTGCGCTTGGTGCCGGCGGTCGACGACTCGGTCGGGGACACCGCGCTCGCGGCGTCCGAGGCGGCCCTCGACAGGCGCTTCACGCAGGTGCCGTTCGAGCAGACTTGCCCGCTGCTGCAGTCCGCGTCTTTCTTGCAGGAAGCGGCTCGCGCCGGCGCATTCGCGAGCAGCGCCGCGGCGAGCGTCACCGCAAAAGCGAACCTACAGGTCATTCGCCCCTCTCTTTCGGGCGCGGGATCGCGCCGCGCCACCCATAGATGAGTCGGCGCGAAACGCCAGATTCAAGTCGCGTCCCCGTCCGGGATTGTGCATGGCGGCGGTGATGTCAGGGGGTGGTGTCACGATGGTCCGCATGATGAACGCGAGTGTCTCTCTCGAGTCCATGGGCGGCGCGGATCTTCTCTCGGCGACGCGCAAGCTCGTGCGGAAATCCCACGGCGTCGAAGCCGAGCTGCTGATGCACCTGGGCGAGATCGACGAGCGGAAGCTGTACCTGGCTTGCGCGCACCCATCGATGTTCGCCTTCTGCGTGGGCGAGCTCGGCTTTTCGGAGGACGCAGCCTACAACCGGATCACGGTGGCGCGCTCGGGGCGCCGGCTTCCGGCGGTGATCGAAGCGGCGAGATCCGGGCGAGTGCACCTGGCTGGGCTTCGGCTGCTCGCCCCGCACCTCAACGACGACAACCATGAGGCCGTCCTGGCGCAGGCGGCCGGCAAATCGAAGCGGGAGATCGAGGAGCTGGTGGCGCGTCTTGCGCCGCTGCCGCCGGTGCCGGTCGTGATCCGCAAGCTGCCGGAGTGTCCGGTGGTGAAGTGGGCTCCCATGCCCGCGCGTGCGGCGGAAGCGGCAGAGCCTGCTGCGGCGGGCGCGCCAGGAGAGACGTTTGCGGCGGGCGGGCCAGGAGAGCTGGTCTCGGCAGGGGCGCCAGTAGAGCCGACGCTGTTTGTCGATGAGCTTCCTGCCGGAGTGCCGCAACCGGTCGTGACGAACTACCGAGCCGTGGTGGCGCCGCTCAGCGGGGAGACCTTCAAGGTACAGTTCACAGCCAGCCGGTCGCTGCGCGACAAGCTGCGGCAAGCGCAAGACTTGCTGCGCCATCGGGTGCCTGACGGAGACGTGCCGACGATCATCGAGAGGGCGCTCGAACTTCTCATCGAGGAGGTGAAGAAGGAGCGGTTCGGGGTGGGGCGCAGGCCGCGGCCGGCAGCGAGCGTGGCGACCGGGAAGACTGAGCAGATCGGCGATGCGGGTCCAGGAACGTCTTGCCCCGAGCCGGCCCAGCCGTCTGCCTCGCGCCACATTCCCGACGCGATCAAGCGCGCGGTCTACGAGCGCGACGGCGGGCGCTGCACGTTCGTGGACGAGCGCGGCCGCAGGTGCGGCGCGACGGAGGCGCTGGAGTTCGATCACATCGAAGGATTTGCCCGGACGCGCAAACACGATATCGACGGCATCCGGTTGGTCTGCCGCGCCCACAACCAGCACCTGGCGGAGAAACTGTATGGGCGCGCTTTCATGGAACGAGCGCGGGGAGCGGGGGACTTGGCTTCAACTCGTCCCGGGACGAGTTCAACGAGAGATCAGGAACCGGTGAAGGGATCGGGGACGGCGGCTGGGAGTTGCCGCGAAGAGCGCGTAGAGGGTGGCTCACAGGCCACCCGCGCGGAGGATGATCGCGGCGCGCATCTCGCGGAACTCGGGTGCGCGCTGCATCGCGCCGGAGAGGCCGAGCTCGAATCCACCCCCCATGCCCACTCCGAGGAAGGCGCGCGCATTGAACGAGAAGCCGCCCGCGGTCTTGCCCGGGTAGAAGGTGCCGTCGGGCGAGAGGGGGAAGACGAGGGCGTGCGCTTCCTGGTACCAGTCGTAGCCGGGCTCGGCCGCGGATTCCCAGCGCAAGGTCCCTGAGCGCTGCCAACGGAGGACGGCTGCGCCGTGGAAGAAGCGCTGCGGGCTGAAGTAGCCGCCGTGACCGAAGGTGAAGAAGCGTTCGTTGTTCTCGAAGGTGAGCGCTGTGAATGCCGGACCGAAGCGGAACTCACCGAGCGGGCCGGCCCCGATCGACAACTCGGCGCCGCCGCCGCCGGCGAAGCGCGTGTTGTCGAGCACGCGAAGGCCGATCAGGCGGCCGCCTTCGCCGAAGGCGTAGATCGAGCCGATCCGGCTGTTGAGGGCGAGATCGAGGCGGCCACCCTGCAGGAGGACGCCGCCCCAGAGCTTCCCGGTGGCGGGGTCGCGGGCCGCGGCCATGGAGACGAAGCTCTCGGTGATGCTGCGGCTCGCGGCCTCGGCCGAGATGGAGAGCGGACCGAGGTTCCCGCGAAGGCGGACGCCGCCGACGGCAGCCAGGACCTGGAACCCGAGCGGCGTGACGCCTACGTCGGCGACGAAGTGGCGGCTCTCGTAGGTGGCGTGCAGCTCGGTGCCGAGGGCCCGCTGCGGTCCCGCTCCGCCGGGCGCCCCGCTTCCGAACCGCGGGCCGGCGGAGACGGCGACCGGACCGGCATCGAGCTGGACCTCGGAGATCCGCAGCGTCAGGCGGCCGACGAGCGAGATCGGCACCTCGACGTTGGCCGCGCCGCGCACTTCGGTGAGCGCGCTCAGGCCCTGCTCGCCGTCGCGCTGCCGGATAGCGAAGTCGCCGCCGATGGCGGGACGGTGACGGGTCTCGATGCGCTGCATGTCCCGGGCGATCTGCGCGTGCAGCACTTCCGGGTCGGTCTGCGCAGCCCGGCGCGGCGTCCCCTCGACGGCGAGGGCGCGTCCGATGCCCTCCTGGGGAAACTGCGCGGACCGGAATATCTCCGTGCGCGCCAGCGTGGACGCGCGACGCAGGAGCCGCATCGCTTCGGAGTCGTCGCCTTCGCGCTCGGCGAGATGCGCGGCGAGCTGCAGCAAGCGCGGATCATCCGGCCGGCCCGCGCCCGAGCCCGCGCTGTGCAGAAGCGCCCGGGCTTCGTCGAGATCGCCGCGAGCGATCGCGGTGTCGACCGCGCCGCGCAGCGCGTCGCTGTCGTCGGGAATGGCCTGAAGCACCTCGAGGTAGAGCCTGTGCGCCGTGTCAGTGTCGCCATCCTGCTCGCGTGCCCGGGCGAGCGCGCCAAGCAGCAGCGGATCGCGCGGGTAGTCGCGCAGCGCCGCCTGCAGCGATGCCTCGGCGCCGCGGAGGTTGCCCTCGTCTCGCTGCCGATCCGCGAGCCGCACCGCATGCCCCACCCGCAGCTCGGCAAGAGACCGCCGCTCGGTAGGCGTGAGCGACGGGTCCTGTTCGAGCCCGCGCAGGATCTCTCCCAGGAACGCATCGTCGCCGGCATCGAGCAGCGTGGAGGCCAGCTCCAGGCGCGCGGCGCGCGTCGCCGCGGGAGCGCGCGCCATCGCGTCGCGCATCAGCTCCAGGGCTTTGGGCCGGTCGCCCAGTTTCGACCAGGCGACCGCGAGCTGCGCGACCAGCTCGGGCTGATTCCGCGCCTCGACCTCCAGTGCGTCGAGCTCGCGAGCGGCCTCTTCGCGCCGGCCGGTGATCGCAAGCTCGAGCGCCGGAGGGATCCGCACCTGGAACTCGAGACGCCGCCGCAGGGCCAGGACGGCGGGATCGCGAGGTGGCGGCGAGAGCGATCGGAGGATGGCCAGCGCCTGTATGTCCTGATGGCGTGCCGCGAGCACGCGCGCCTGGGTGACGCGCGCTTCCGGCAGCTCGGGAGCGGCGCGGAGCAGAGCGGCGAGCGTGTTCTCCGCCTCCGGAAGGGCATTGAGCTGCAAGAGGACGTTTGCCAGATCGTGCAGGACCCACACGTCCGACGGATCCGCTTCGCGCCCTTGCGTCAGCTGTTCCCGCGCCCGCAACAAGTCATGCGCCTGCCGGCTCTTCGCCGCCGCGGCGCGCAGGCTCTCCGCGCGCAGCCATCCGGACCGGTACGCGGACTGCGGCGCGACCTTCACCAGGCGATCGTTCACCGGGATGGCTTCCTCGAAGCGATGCTGCCGCACCAGCAGGCTGGCCAGCGCGCGCAAGGCCACGGGCTGATCCGGCACCGCGCCGAGCACCGCGCGCAAGTTCGCCTCCGCCTCGCCGGGCCGGCCGCTCTCCAGCATCAGATCCGCCAGCGCCAGGCGGGCGTGCCACGCCTCCTCCGGCAGCGCGCCGTCGACCGCCGCGCGCAGGCTCGCCTCCGCGTCGTTGTCGCGGCCTTCGTCCCGGGCGATGCGCGCATCCCGCAGCCGGGACCAGAAGACCACGCTCTGCAGCTGCCGTTCCCACACTTCGCGCCGTTCCGGAGCCAGCCTGCGCGCGCGCTCCAGCAGGTCCCGCGCCCGCTGGAAATCCTCGTTGCGCGACGCCAGCGCCGCCTGCTTCTGCGCGACGAGCGCAAGCCCGAGCCTGGTGTCGTCGTCCGCCGGAATCGATCGGAAGTGCGCTTCCGCCGCGGTCAGATCGCCGCGCTCGAGAGCGGCGAACCCCGACTTCTTCGCCTGCGCGGCGCGGCGTCCGGCGATCAACGCCCGCCCGTGCACCGCGTCCGGATCGTTGCCCGCCAGATCGAACAGCCGCTGGGCCTCGCGCAGGTCCCCGCGATCGAGGGCGGCGAACCCGTCCCGGATGATGCCCGCATTGCGCACCCGCTCCAGGTGCCGGGCGACCTCGGCGTCCCGGGGATGCGCTTTGAGCCACTCGCGGAACAGCGGCACGTCGCGATCGGTCGGCGAAAGCCAGAGCAACGCCTGCCGCCAGCTCGCAGCGGCGTCCTTGCCGATGGTGGGATCGCGCGCGAGGACGGCGAGCATGCCGACCCCCTCGCGGCGCGTCTCCTCCCGGTAGGTGAGCAGCTTCGCCAGAGCGAGCTTGTACCGGACCTCGGCGGGCGCGCGGCGCACCAACCGCCGCAGCCCGTCGCGGGCCTCTTGCCACCCTCCCGGCGCACCGCCGGCGGTCTGGTAGTACTCGAGCGCGAGATCGCCGGGCGGCCCGGCCGGTCCGAACAACTCGCGATACTTCGCCGCCCCTTCCGCGGCATGGCCTTCATGCACCAGCTTGCGCGCCTCCGAGAGGAGGGCGACGAACCGTGGCCCCAGCTCGATCTGCCTTCGCAGCACCGCGACGTCCGGGTGCGCGGGCGCCACCTTCTCCAGCCGGGAAAGCAGCTCGCGGGCCTGCTGCATGCGTCCCGCCCGGGCGTTGAACCCTCCGACCGCCGCCAGCGCCTCCGGATTGTCCGGCGCCACCTCCAACACCTGCTTCCAGGCATCGTCCGCCTTGTCGGAGCGGGCGCGCGCCTGCCAGTACCAGGCATTGCGGACGAGGCCGCCCAGCAGATCGTCCGCGGACGCCGCGGAAGCGATCGCCGCGAAGACGATCAGCGCGCGCGCCCGATACATCGGGTCTCCCAGGCTGGCACGAGCGCGCCATCAGCGCCGAAGCGATAGCGCGACTCGATGAAGCCCTGCGCGAACAGGGCGAGGTTCTGGTCGTAGTAAGCGGGGGGATCGCCGTACAGGCCACGCCGCCGGGCCGCGGCCAGGTGCGCTTCCAGAGCTGCACGCGCATCGGGAGGCGCAAGGGGCAGGAGCGCGGCGTAGAAGCCGGGCGGCGCCGAGCCACGGGCCTCGAGCGTGCGCGCATCGACCCGCTCGGGCAGCGCGCCCGTCTCGCGCAGCTTGCGCAGCAGGCCCGTCGCGATCCGATCGAGCCCCGGATCGCGCTCGGGCATCATGCCGACCCAGAGATAGACGCGGATGGCGTCGTAGCTTCCCACCCGGCCCGTCACCGGATCGTGCAGGAGCTGCCCTGCCTTCGCGAAGGCCCAGTCGGGCACCGCGCCCCCCGGGACGAACAGCCGCAACATCTCCATCGAGCTGTGCAGCACCGCGCTCCAGGGCGCTCCCAGCCGCGCGAACCGTCGCAGGATCTGCGGCGGCGAATAACTCGGGTTCAGGCGGAGTCCGCCCTCCAGGTTGAACCCGGCTGCTCCGGGGACCAGCACCGTGCCGAAGTGCGGCACGTTCGCGAGCTCCCGCGCGGCGACGTTCGAGAGCAGCCGCTCGCCGAGCGCGGAGTACCGCGGCTGCGACCAGAGCCGCCCTGCCTCGAGCAGGTCGTAGGCCAGCCACAGGTCGGCATCGCTCGCCGAGTTCGCGTCGATGACGCCCCAGGAGCCATTCTTGCGTTTCCCCCAGTGCCAGGCGGGGAGGTTGCGCGCGAGATCCCCCTGCGCGAGGTTCTGCTCCGTCCAGATCAATAGCCGCTGGAAGAGCGCGCGGTCGTTCGCGATCAGAGAGAAGAACAGCGCGTACGCCTGCCCTTCGGAGGTGGTGCGATCCCCGGCCGTGCGATCGATCACGCGTCCGTCGCCGGAGATGAAGGTCTCCGCGTAGCGGTTCCAGAGCGGCCACGTGAGCTCACAGGGGGTAGCGGCGAGCAGCGCAAAGGCGACCGTCGCGATCATGCCGGCTCCTCGAGCGCGAGGCGGGCGCGCATGCGCCGGGCGAGGAACCTGCGCCCGTGCGCCGCCAGCATCACTGCCCCCGCCAGCAGCACCGGCGGCAGCGCGAGCCAGTGGGTAGCGAGAAACCAGCGCAGGTGCGTCCACGCGTCGAGCTCACCCCGGCCGAAGGTGCCGCCGATTCGAAACATCGCGCGCTCGCCGCCGGCGAGGACCAGGAGATCTCCGCCCCGGCCGCGGCTCTGCGCGTAGCCGAGGAAGTCCGCGAAGCGCGGCATGGCGGTGCCGGTGATCACCACCGCCACGCGGCCCTCGGAGATCGGGGACTCGATGGCGGCGATCGCCGCCACCTCGCCGGTCCGCGAGAGCAGCTCTTCCGCGCGCTGCGCCTCGAGCAGCGGCTCCGGGCCTCCGAGCAGATCGAGGGGTCGCACCGTCCGCTGCACGCGCGCCGCCTTGGCCTGCAGCGCGATGGGAAGGGCGCCGGACCAGCGGAAGACGAGCGCGTTGTCGTCGGGCGTCCCGATGGCGAGCACGTCCCGGTCCCCCGGTGTCTCCGACGGCGGCGGGAACGTCGCGCGCGTGCCCACCTTGCCGGTGATCTGCGCGAGCTGTCCGAGCACGGAGAAGGCCATCGACAGCTCGGCAGGAGAGGGACGCTCCGGCAGGACCACGGCGGTCTCGCCCAGGTCGGGGATGCGCGTGAAAGGAAATCCGTCGAAGGCGAAGGCCGAGACGTCGGGCAAGTTGGAGAAGTGGCTCAGGCCTTCCACGTGCAGGACCGAATCGCCGACGATCTCGACCCGCGGCGGCTCTCCGGAAGTCCACGCCGGAATCGCGGCGCAGGGGTCCGGATCGGGATAGTGGACGTGGACCAGCAGCTGGTTGAACCCGCGCATGTGCTCGCGCGGGATCCTCAGGCGGACGCGCCCGGGTTTCCCCGGCGCCGTCCGCGGCAGCGTCGCCAGGTAGTAGCCGTTGATCTCGACGTCGAGCCGCGGCGGGATCGCGCCGCGCGGGATGCGCTCGACGTAGCCGAGGTCCAGCACCACGAACTCCGCGGGCCAGATCCAGAGGTCGGGCGCGACGCGGAAGCGCACCGACATCGTCGCCGGCGTGCTGCCTTCATGCGCGAAGACGCTTCCCGCCGGGTACTGCGAGAACGGCACTGGCCGGCCGGAAGGGACCCAGCGCGGCGCAGAGTAAGGAGGCGACGGCGGCTGTCGCGACGGCGCCGCAAGCATCGCTTCTGGCCCGGTGAAGCGGGCGGTCCGGGCCGCCAGGCTCTCGACGGCGGCGCGCAGCTCCTCGGCGTTGCGGCCGCCGATCACCAGCAGCTTCACGTTGGACTCGGGATGGGCCGGATGGTCGACCATGCGGATCGACGGGCCGCGCGGAGGCTCGATCTTTAGCCGCGCGGAATCCGCGCTTCCGCCGACGAGGACGATCGCCCGGGAGTCCGGAAGCTCGCCGATCCGCGCATCGAACGCGAGCGGAATCGGAGCATCGACTGCGAACCAGCTCGCCACCAGCGCGGCGAGCCGCACCTCGTCGCGCGAGGGTGGATGGCCGAGCACGAGGGGGACCGTCGCGCTCGCGTCGTACCCGCGATCGAAGAACGGCAGGGGAAGCAATGCGAGCTCGTTCGGGAGCGGCACCGGGCTCGCCTGCAGCACGATGCCGATCGATCGCACCGCCGCCCAGGCGCCGGGACGGGCCAGGCAGCGGCCTTCGCGGTCGCGCAGGCGCAGCGAGAGCGTGTTGCGGTCCGCGAGCAGCGTGCGCGCGATGGGAAGGTCCGGCGGATGCGGATCGTCGCCCGAGAGCAGTGCCACCCGCTCGTCGTTGACCAGCACCTCGAGCGATTCGATGGGCCCCGCGAACGAGATGCGCGCGGCGGCGCCGGTCAGCTCCTCGTCGGCGCGCGCGGTGAACGGGAAATCCAGCGCCGCCGCGCTCGAGTCGCGCTGTGCCTTCGTGGGACCCAGCTCGACGAATCGCTCGGCGTGCGCGGCGGCGGCGCAAAGGAGGAACGAGGCCGCGGCCGCCAGCCTCATGCCTGGCTCCGGACCGGGGCAGGGACGCCCGAGGGCAGCGTACGCGGGCGTGGGCGCAGCGGCAGCGCGAGAGCGCGCCCGACTCCCGCGATTCCGTGGCGCGCGATCTGCAAAAGAGTGAGCAGCGGCCGATCGCGCCGGTGCCCCTCGCTCCAGCCCAGCCAGGCGTCGGCGCGCGAGAAGATCGCCCGCACCAGATGCGCTTCCTGCTCCAGGGTGAGCGCCGTGAACCGCACCCGAACCGACCGGCCGCCGAACTCGAGCACTTCGGCCGGCAGCGGCTGCTCTTCATCGAAGAAGAAGAGCGACACCCAGAGCTGCTCCCGCCGCGACAGCAGCGCCGGCGCGCGCAGCGTGATGCCGGCGCCGTCCCGGCCCAGGTCGTGCGTCTCTGCGGCCGCCGTGGTGCCATCGGAGAACCGGAGCATCGCCGGAAGGCGAGCCGGGACCCGCTGCGCGGCGCGCACTTGCGGGCGCTCGCAGGCGGCTCCGACGGCAGCGCCGAGGATGATCAGGTTGTGCAGGGTCCAGGCGGCATTGATGGCGAGGGAATCGAGGTCGCCCTGTCCCGTGCGCAGCTTCCAGCCGCCGGCCGCGAGCGCCGCCAGGTTCACCGCGGCGAGCAGCAGGTAGGGGAGCGCGATCCGGACATCGAAGTAGGGAGCGTCGACGCGCCCGCCCTTCGCGGTGACGTTGAACCTTCCCGTCCGCGGGGCGATCAGCGCCAGCGTGGTGGGGATGGCGGTGTACGAGGCGAGACAGGTCTCGTAGACCTCGGACCAGAAGGAGTGCCGGAAGCGCCCGTGGATGCGCGCGTTGCAGGCGGTGGAATGGATCAGGTGCGGCAGTCCGTACGCCACCGCGGCGAGAGGAAGCGCGTTGAAGATGTGCCATCCGAACACCAGGTACGCGACCGGTGCGAGCAGGAACACCAGGCGCGGGATCCCGGAGAAGAAGTGCAGCATGGCGGCGAAGTAGCTGAGGCGCTGCGACAACCTGAGACCGCGTCCGAGGAGCGGGTTGTCCACCCGGAAGATCTGCGCCATCCCGCGCGCCCAGCGGATCCGCTGCCCGACGTGCGCCGCCAGCGTCTCGGTGGACAGACCGGCGGCCTGGGGAACGTCGAGATACGCCGTGCGCCACCCGTGGCGGTGCATCTTCAAGGCGGTATGAGCGTCCTCGGTGACGGTCTCGACCGCGATGCCGCCCACGTCCGCGAGCGCGCTGCGCCGGAGCACCGCGCAGGAGCCGCAGAAAAACGACGCGTTCCAGGTGTCGATCCCCGGCTGGATCACGCCGTAGAACAGCTCGCTCTCACCCGGCACATGGGCCGCGGTCCCGAGGTTTCGGCTGAAAGGATCGGGCGAGTAGAAGTGGTGCGGCGTCTGCACGATGGCGAGCTTCGGATCGCGCAGCAACCACCCCATCGTGATCTGGAGAAACGAGCGGACCGGCACGTGGTCGCAGTCGAAGACGGCGACGTACTCGCCGCGCGTCTTCCCCAGCGCGTGGTTGAGGTTCCCCGCCTTCGCGTGCGCGTTGTCCGGGCGGGTGAGGTAGCCGACGCCGGCTTCGGCGGCGAAGTCGCGGAACGCCGGACGCCGTCCGTCGTCCAGCACCCACACGCGCAGCCGGTCGCGGGGCCAATCCAGCGAGGCCGCCGCAAGCACGGTGGCACGCACCACCTCGAGCGGCTCGTTGTAGGTGGGGATGAACACGTCCACGCTGGGCCAGCGGGACACGTCCTGCGGCAGGGGCACCGGTCGGCGCCGCAATCCGGCGATCGACTGTCCGTAAGCGAGCAGCAGCATCGCGCAGGCGTAGAGCTCGGCCGCGAGGAGCATGCCGCTGAGCACGGCATCGAACGACCAGTCGGATGCCAGCGTCGTTCCCAGGCGCCACCAGAGGTAGCGGGAGGTGGTCGCCACCGAGAGGAGCACCAGCACGAGGGTGGCGAGCCGGCCTTGCGATCGCGCGACGATCAGCGCCGCGGCGATCAGCGCGCCGGCGAGGGCGAACTGCGTGCGCAGATCGAGGGGCGTGACGACGAAGAGCGTGACGCAGAGGCCGGCGAAGGCCGCGGCGAGCAGGCGCGGGATGTCAGTCGACCCACGCATGCCGTTCGCTGCCCCTCCCCCAATGCAGCTCGCGCGCGAGCGCCTCCAGGTCGGCGACCGCCTGCGACCCCGGCGCGACGTCGTGAACAAGGCGCCGTGCGAGGAACGCATCCTGCAGCGCCCGGTCCTCCTGCACCACCGTTGCGAGAACGCGCGGTCGCAGGCCCCGGCGCATCGCCGCGAGCGCTTCCCGGTCGGCGCGGCGGCGGCCGTCGAAGGCGTTGATCAGCCAGCGCGCCCGCGGCTTGCGCCAGGACCGCATCCGCGTGCGCACCAGAAGCTCTTCCATCTTCGCCACCGCGGACAGGGAAGCCGCGTCCGGGCGCGCCACCACCAGCAATTCGTCGGCCTCGCTGAGCACGTCCGAGGGAGGTGGCGACCCGGTGTCGACCAGCAGCACGTCCCGTTCCAGCGCGAGGTGCTCGATGCAGGTGGAAGGATCGCGCCCTTCGGCGCCGAACATCGCGGTCAGCGTCCCCTCCGGGTCGACGTCGATCGCCCCGGCTCGAGCGCCCTCCAGCGCGAACGCCCGCACCAGGTTCGCGCACAAAGCAGTGCGCCCGACGCCCGCGACGAGAGAGACGAGCCCGACCGTGACGAGCCCCTGCCGCTGCTGGGTGCGGCGGATCGATCCGGGCGCCGCTGCGCCGAAGTCGCGGTAGGCGAGCCCTGGCACGCGCAAGTGGCGCAGCAGGTTGCGGACGTCCGGCGTCAAGGTCCCTCCGGGTCACTCA
>Ga0209689_1002189_pt1 | contig 14615 bp, 10 predicted proteins | sample GraSoiAngelo_149_FD_187119 | JGI IMG/M metagenome (GOLD analysis project Ga0209689, IMG submission 187119) | Grasslands soil microbial communities from the Angelo Coastal Reserve, California, USA - 14_1009_09_30cm (SPAdes) (version 2) | ecosystem: Environmental > Terrestrial > Soil > Grasslands ...
TTCAAACAAATTCACCGGACTGCACGAGTGCCGGCCAGGCTCCCTGCGTGCCTGGAGGCCTGCCGCAGCCTCACGTGGTTGTTTCAGGAAATGATCGTTTGTATTCCAACACTTATGACAATATCCAACCCCGCATCGGGATTGCCTATAGTCTTAACGACAAAACGGTGGTGCGTGCCTCGTTCGGCATGTTCAATGACCTCTGGGCGGGCGTCATGCAAACCGTGCAGGGCATTGGTGGCGACTGGCCATCAGTAGCGCAAATACTCACTCCCGCACTGAATACGTCTAATCAAGTCGCCACAGTAAATTGGCAAGATCCGCTTGCAGGCTTAGGTTCGGCGGGTTTACCCGCTCCAACGCCATTCGGCCAGGTTGAGTGGTACCGGGACCCGAAGGCCAAGAATCCATATTCGGAGCAATGGAATTTTGGAGTCCAGAGACAGCTGAGCCCGAACACTGTCATGACCGCGAATTATGTCGGCTCCCAAAGCCACCGCCTTACGGTTGGTGGGTTGTACAACGTTGCACTAACTCCGGGACCAGGCACACCCGCAGAGGTTACGGCGCGACAGCCATATCCGTATATCAGTCCGACTTTTTATGATAGGAGCATCGGCAATAGCTCCTACAACGGTTTCCAGTTTTCCACCAACCACCACGGTTCGAACGGGCTTAATTATCTGGTTGCTTACACTTGGTCAAAGTCCATTGACGTCGGTTGCTCTGGGTTTTTCGGTATCGAAAGCTGCTCAATTCAAAACCCGTACAACATCAAGGGTGACCGTAGCGTGTCCGGCTTTGATTTGACCCATGTTCTCACTGCCAGCGCGGTCGCTCCCCTGCCGTTCGGTAAGGGCAGGCGCTTCGCAAATTCCAGTGGTTTGGTTAACTATCTTATCGGAAACTGGCAGCTCAATGGCATCCTGACTCTCACTTCAGGCGTGCCATACTATGTGTACATCTCGTCTGACATCCCCAACATAGGTAATTTCGCCCCCGCTATCGCTGGGAATGGCAACGTTCGGGCGAATCAGGTCGGGGATCCTCACTTGTCAAATCCGAGCACCCAGGAATGGTTTAACACCGCCGCTTTTGCTCCGCCGGCGCCGTTTACGTTTGGCAACTCTGGCAGGAATTCACTTCGAGCCGACTGGTTTAAGAACTTGGACCTATCGCTGTTCAAGGATTTTCCCTTCGGCGAAAGTAAAAGTCTTCAGTTCAGAGCCGAGGCATTCAATGTTACAAATACACCAACATGGGGAATTCCGGTCAACGATCTGAACAATCACGCACAGTTCGGAACAATAACCACCACTCGCAGCACGGAGCGGCAATTGCAATTGTCGCTAAAGCTGTATTTTTAGTTCAACTACGGGTTGGATCCTCAATGGATGCATGATCGTTGGGTGAGCCGGCGACACCCCGGCCACCTAACATTTTTGTTCAATCGAAGGGAACTGGCCAGCCTCAATTACGCCTACGTTGTTTACAGGGTGTCCACTCAAGTTCGTGGCCTGCGATTCTAGCAAGCTTGTATTACCACAACCTTGGTGGGAAAAGTTTCGAAGAGATCGGCGTTCCAGCGGGCGGTGCCTACATAAAGCGATGAAGAACATGCTTCTTGTTGTGCTGATCTGCACAGCCCTATCGGCTGCGATGGCGCAAACGTCGACGGTCACGAGTCCGTCCCCTTCTGCGCCAGCTGCGCAAGCACAGAAAACTGCCGATCCTGTCGCGACCGCTACGCCCGTCACCGATGATTGGAATGGGTACACTCGGCACATATTCCAGTTTGAGGGACGTACCTGTTACATCGTCGATCCTAAGTGGAATGCGACGGCTAAGCCCTGGCTGTGGCGTGCACGGTTCTGGGGCCACCGGCCGGAGGTGGATCTCGCGCTACTCGCACAGGGATACCACCTCGTGTACATGGATGTTTCAGAGATGTTGGGCAACGAGGAAGCCGTCAACCACTGGAATGACTTCTACAAATTACTTACGACCACGTATCACCTGAACCGCAAGGCAGAGATGGAAGGGATGAGTCGCGGCGGCCTCTATGTGTATGCGTGGGCGCATCAGAATCCTGACAAGGTCGCCGCGATTTACGCGGATGCGCCGGTGTGTGACATCAAGAGCTTACTGGCTCTGCGCAATGGGCAACCTGATCCAGCACGGTGGAAAATGGCGGTGGATGCATACGGCTTTCACGACCTGAACGATGCGCTCGCTTACCGCGGCAGTCCTATCGATAACCTCGCGCCTCTGGCAAAAGCTGGTGTCCCGCTGCTGCACGTGGTCGGTGATGCAGATACGGTTGTTCCCGTGGAGGAGAACACGCGGGTTCTGGAACAGCGCTACAAGGCGTTGGGCGGTAGCATCCAGGTTATTGTGAAACATGGAGTTGGTCACGTGCACGGGCTTGATGATCCAATGCCGATCATTGAATTTCTAGTGGCACACCGGCCTAGGGCCTAGTGGAGACAACAGCCGCACTTTGACGGTGTGCCATCTCGTTCTGGTGGATCCGCGATCATGAAGAGCACATCAGCCCCTGCGCGGGAATGGCAAACAATAGAGGGTAGCCATGTTCTGGACAGGGCTTTGCGATACGACCCGGCGGCAAGCAGACGCCTTCGACTGAGAGTTGTCCCAGCGTCGCGTGGATCGTGGCATTGGGAAAGCTTGTTCCTTGTGTTGATGGTGAGAACTGTCCTTCTTGGCTATCTTGGACTCGGCACACTTCATGCACAAACAATACGTCCCGACGATCTGACGGTGCTGATGGCTGCTGATGCCGTTCACAAAGGATCTCTCAAAACCAGTGATATGGGGCCAGGAAAGATGGGCTGGGTCGAGTCGTGGGATTCCTCGGGTTCACTGTCATGGACTGGCAAGATTACCGCACCCGGAAGCTATGCCCTATTTGCGATTCTTCAAGGCAGTGGTAGGGGCTGTTCGGTGGAAGTTACCATTAGCTCTAAGCCACTGACTGCCTCTTGCTTGAATACAGACTGGGAAAGGGTAAAGCTTGGCACAGTAGAGCTCTCTGCTCCGGTCCAAAGCTTCACCTTTCGCTCGGTCGGCACCTCGCCGGTCGTTAAGGTGTTCTCTTTAGAAATTGTCAAGCCCGAGGTGCAAGTAGAACTTGCCGATCGGGCCGCAAGGAGCGCAGCGCCTACTGACTGGATGGTGCAGGCCAAGTACGGTGTGTTTGTCCACTGGACGAGCCAAAGCAAGCCAGAGCATGGCAGTCCATTGCCGTACTGCCAGGCAGTACGTAACTTTGACGTTCACAAGTTCGCCGATGTGCTCGATGAAATGGGTGCCGGCTATCTCGTATTTACGACTTCCCATGCCGAGTTTTATTTTCCAGGCCCCAACAAAGTCATTGATGAAATTCTTCCTGGTCGTACCTGTTCCAGGGATCTGGTTGGCGATCTTGCTCAGGCGCTCTCGAAACACGGCATAAAACTCGAACTGTACTTCCACCCCGGACACGATGATGTGGAATGGTGGCGACGAACACACTTCGATGATGATAAGAACAAATATTTTGACTTGTGGTGCAGAGTTATAGGTCAAATGGGCCAGCAATATGGCCCATCGATCGCAGGGTATTGGTTAGACGATGCAACCTTCACCTATTACCCGTTCAACCCTCCCTGGGCGAAGATGACCGCCGCGGCTAAGCAAGGAAACCCGGACCGATTAATTACTTACAACAGCTGGATATTGCCAAAAGTGAGCGATTTCTACGAAGTTTTCGCAGGCGAAAATGATTTCAGCGGGGAGATGATTAATGGTTTCGGATTCCTTCCCGTGGGTGGAACCGGAAAATTCACGGGTGGTCCGCAGTCAGGGTTGCAGGGACAGATTACTACTATCATCAACGGCGACTGGGGCCATTTCAAGTTAAATACGCCTATCTCGCCACCGAAATATTCATCCGATACGATGATTGCAAAACTACGGGACGCGATCAGCCGCAAAAATGTCCCGACATTCGATGTGGAGATATACCAGGACGGAAGAATTTCACCTGAGACCCTCGCCTTGTTCAAAGAGATTCGACGCGTGATCAAACCGACAAACAGGTGAAGAAACAGGTTTGCCTTTGCTATTGGTTATTATTCGTGGCATTTTTTCCGAACACTCAAACATGACGAGCCTATTTGAATTGAATTACTAGTGCGGAATTGCATGCAGAATGTCCTCGAAAGACTTACGTTGTTCTCCGTGATAGTTACCGCTACGTTTGCATGCGGTGCGACTCCCTGGAATCTGAAGCAACTGTCAAATCCGCCTCACGTGTATCCCGCTGTGACCTTTCAAGCGCCAGGGGTGCGGGCTCTGTTTTTTGAGGGATTACCATGGAGGGGCAATCCGACTCGTGTCTTTGCGTGGTACGGAGTTCCCAGCAATGCGACCGCGGCGAGAGTTCCTGCAATTGTGCTAGTCCATGGTGGAGGCGGGACTGCTTTCGCCGACTGGGTAAGACTCTGGACAGCGAGAGGCTACGCTGCCATCGCCCTCGACACTTGCGGAAGCATGCCGATTAATCCCGACAGTCATCAATCTCGACGGCATGAATTCGGGGGCCCGCCTGGTTGGGATGCTGCTTTTGATCAGATAGATTGGGCAGAAAACGACCAGTGGACTTACCATGCCATTGCCGATATCGTGCTTGCCCATTCACTCCTGCGTTCTTTTCCCGAGGTTGATCCAAAACGTATCGGCATCACTGGGATTTCTTGGGGAGGTTATTTAAGCTCTATCGCCGCAAGCGTCGATCCGAGATTTCGCTTTGCCGTTCCAGTATATGGCTGTGGTTTCCTGGGTGAGGATTCTCTTTGGGTTCCTACATTCCAAAAGCTCGGCCGCGAAAAAGAAAAGAAGTGGTTGGAGCTCTGGGATCCTTCTGTCTATTTGAGTCGCGCGAAGATGCCATTTTTGTGGGTTACCGGAACTAACGATATCGGCTATCCGTTGAATTCTTTCCAACAAACATATCGCCTCCCCCAGGGAGTGCGCGCTCTTTCCGTCCGTCTGCGGATGCCGCACAGCCATGAAGATGGCTGGAAGCCCGAAGAAATCTTTGCCTTTGCTAACCAGGTCGTGAATTCAGGTGTGCGGCTTCCAAGAGTTCTATCGCAGGCGCACGATCAGCAGCGGGCCTGGATGAAATTCAAATCGACGAGTCCAGTTGTCCGGGCAGAACTGCTGTATACGCTGGACAACGGAATTTGGAAAGATCGGCACTGGCTGGTCATTCCTGCCCAGATTGTCACCAGCAAGGCGATGGTCCAAGCAACACTTCCGGCGGGAGTGAGAGTATTCTTTTTCAATCTAACCGACGCTCGCGGATTGGTTGTCAGTAGTGAACACCAGGCACTTTAGAACCATGTCGGCTCTCACTCTAGTTGCGCATTTAAGCGTCGGGTAGTATCTGGCAGGAAAATGTGCTTGAAATACCAGGGAATCACCAAGGCGAAGACAGTCACGATCAACTCCTCCTGACGTCCAGGTCACTACAGCCTTGAAACCTTATGCTGGCGACGAACCGGAACGTGTGATTCACGACAACTCAGTTTGTTCCGATCCAGCCAAGGTCCGTAACCAGACCTTGACCTCGATCCGTCTTCGAGGATGCGTTCTGCCGCATGGAACGCACCCGCGTTGCGTCAAAGGAGCAGAGAGGGCAATCCCAAAATGCAAGCGCAGCCCACGGTGTCGGTCAAAGCGGCTTCCGTTCGACAACCTAGTTGTCTTCAAGATCTAACGCCGCAACAGTGGAAGTCTGGAATAGCGGCCTGGTTGGGATGGTTCTTCGACGGACTCGACATGCATCTTTACACGCTGGTGGCTGCGCCGTTCGTGATGCAGTTGCTGCTGGCGAACAGTCCGTCGGATCCCCTGGTGAGGCAGTACAGCTCATGGATCCAAGCCGCTTTCCTGATCGGCTGGGCTCTCGGTGGAGGATTCTTCGGCCGAGTCGGCGATCTGGTAGGCCGCAGCCGCGCTCTGAGCCTCACTATTATCACGTATGCCTTGTTCACTGGGCTCTCATCCTTTGCGCAGACTTGGTGGCATTTGATGATTTTCCGCTTCCTCGCTGCTTTGGGTATTGGAGGGGAGTGGGCCGTGGGTTCTTCCTTACTCGCTGAGACCTGGCCGCGACGATGGGGACCGTGGATTGCCGCGGTCCTGCAGACCGGGGTGAATATCGGAGTTTTGCTGGCTTGCGTGGCGGTGTACTTCATGGCAGGTCAGAACCCGCGCTGGGTTTTCCTGATCGGGATTCTTCCCGCGCTTCTGGTTTTTTGGATTCGAAGGGCCGTCCCCGAGCCGGAAGAATGGCATCAGGCCACGGCTCAAGCGGGACATCATCAGCCATCGATATCCGACCTTTTCCGAGGCGAAGTCCTTCCCATCAGTATTAAGGTCATTCTGGTTTGCTCCCTTACTTTGACAGCCTGGTGGGCATTTCAATTCTGGAACCAGCAGCATCTGCGCAATCTTCCTGAACTGGCTTCCTGGACAGTGCCGCATCGGGAGCAGCTCGTGAGTAAGTCGTTCTTTATTGTCATCAGCTGCTCGATTGTGGGGAACTTCTTTGCCGGTTGGATGGCGAGTTTGATCGGCTACCGCCGGGCCATTTCATTGATGTGTTTAGGTTTCTTTCTTTCCTTCCTGGGCGCCTATGCAATTCCCCGCGACTACAGTTCCGTGATTTACTGGCTGGCCGCAATCGGCCTCTTTTCGGGTGTCTTCGGCCTGTTTACGATGTACTTGCCGCCCCTGTTCCCCACGCTGTTGCGAACCACCGGTGCCGGATTTTGTTACAACATCGGTCGTGTTGCAGCTGCTTTCGGGACCGTATTCTTCGGATTGTTTTCCAAGGTGGGCGATTTTCGTCTCGCTTTACTGTATGTCGGTTTTCTTGTTTTAGCCGCAGTGTTTTTGGCTTGGCAGTTGCCTGAGTTACCTTTCAAAGAAGAGAACTGATCTCTTTCGATTAAATCTCTTTGAACGAGGATTTCACATGAAGAAACTACTTTCCGCCGTCTTACTGTGGATGTTTGTAAGTGCTTGCGTTTGTCTTGGCCAGGAATCGCAGGTCCGAGGCTGGACAAAAGGTAAGGGCTGGGGCTGGATCTGGGGCCAAGACGATGAAGTGGGAGCCTTGAACGCGATGACTCCGCAAACTGTCTTGCGTGCCTTGGGCCTCGTTAAGGAGGGGAAAGTATACGACCTGGGAGTTGCCTACGATCGAACCTCCTTCGAGTGGCCCGGTCATTCTCCCGGGGAGGTTCTCTCGTTTCGAACCCCGGAAGGTGTGAAACGGCAGAAAGACCTCGCCTTCACCTTGCCAGCAGCCAATCCCGCGAGACTCGGTTGGCACAGTACCGCTCTGTTCATCAACGATAACGTAGCCACTCAGATCGACGGACTCGGTCACGTTACAGCCGGGGATGACGATCATTGGTACAACGGCTTCAAGGAAGCTGACTGGGGAGGGAATTGGGGGATTCGCAAAGCGGACATCACCACAATCCCTCCCATTATATTGCGCGCCGTATTGATTGACGTGGCCGGTTATCAGAAGGTGGACGCTCTCAAGGGCGCGACCGTGATCACAGCGGAGGACTTGAGAAAAACACTGGAGTGGGAGAAGGTGGATATTCAGCCAGGCGATGCTGTTTTCATCAGGACCGGGTCCCTACGTTATTGGGGTGAAGCGGGAAGCGATCATGAAAAATTAAAGGCTCACGACAGCGCTGGCATCAACCTGGAAACGGCCAAGTGGCTGGTCGAACAGAAGGGAGCGATTCTGATCGGATCGGATACGTCAGGACTGGAAGTCTCACCGGCAGCTCCAGGAAGCACGAGTTGGAATCCGACGCATGAATATCTCCTGGTGCAGCAAGGGGTGCACATCGCAGAATTTCACTACCTCGAGGATCTGGCACGAGATAAGGTCTACGAATTTTGCTACGTTACCGCTACAAACAAAATCAGGGGTGCAGTGGCGGGTTTTGCCATGCGACCCATTGCGATCCGCTGATCTGCTGCGGCAGGAAAGGAGACGGAACGATACGACGTTTGGCGACGGTCAGGCCATTGCTGATGCAGAAATTGTTGAACTTGGACTCCTGGGTTGGAAGGCTGTTGTTTTGGTTAGACTGTTCCGCCGTCGATACTCGGAAGTAGCCGACTGCACCGCTCTTTGACATGCCTTGTCCCCTGAAACCGCTGATTCTACAACTGCCCGGAACAGTAACTGCTCGATTTCCACCAAGACAGATCCTCTGCTCCTTGACCGTCAACCGCATCGCCCACGAACACTCTATTGATGATGGAGGGCTGTGGAATTCGCATGTTCGGGAAAATTACGAAATTTGCTTCCCGAGCAGCATCATTCGGCGTTACTTGTACGGCCCGAAGCATTTCTTTAGGTCTTTCCTGATAGCCCAATGTTCCCTGCACAAGCTCTCTTCGTTCGCCGCGCTTGAGGGCCATCTGCGCCTGCAGCAAAATGCACGGTGTAGGCCAAGAGTCCCCAAAAACAAATGGGCACTGAGCGGAACCTACACCAGTTCAGTGCTACTGTCGGCGCTGAGTCTTACGGACTGACGTACGCAGATTACTCCTCGCCGAGCACGGATTGGGAAAGCGCGGTGAACGCCGAGCGGGATTTAATTGTGAACGGCCTGTATTTGCACCGCCGCGAGTTGGGGAGCAAGTGTCTATTTTAACCTCGAATCACTCATGAGCAGGAATGAAACGTTTCGGAGAGCGGGACGAAGGGTACCATTACAGGCTGCCCCGTCTTCGCCTACCAGCGAAGTCCGCTTGCGACCGGTATTTTGCCACAATTTGCACATTCTGAATCGCCCCCGGCCGGGTCGTGAGCGGGATTTTTGAGAGGCGGAACGACGCGAAAAATCAAACGCGGACTGGTTCCATAATACAGCGAGCGAAACAACTGCACAGTTTCTGGTCATAAGGCTGTGGAGGGATGTGCATGTCGTGGAAAACAAGGTAAATAAAGTGGCAGATTTTTTTGTGGACTTCGACTGCCGGCGGACGTAGAAAAAAGCCTCCTCGTGAAGCTCTCCGCTGCCTTACGGAGAGCGGTACACGTAGCAAGCCTATGCGCCCGAGTTCGGTATCGGCGCAGGAGTTTGACATGGCCAGGCGGCAAACAACTCTCCTGTGTGTTGACGATAATCAGAGCAGCCTCAACATTTGCAAGATAATCCTGGAAGACTTCGGCTACAAGGTCTTAACCGCCAGCAGCGGTCGCGATGGACTTGAGGTTTTTGCGTTAAATGCGGTCGATGCGGTGATTCTCGACTATCAAATGCCGGAGATGAACGGCGAACTGGTTGCTGCTGAAATGAAACGGACGAATCCGCGAATTCCCATTCTCATGCTTTCCGGGATGGTGTCACTGCCAGAAAGCGTGCTTCAAGTAGTGGACGAATTTGTCGCCAAAGGAGATCCGGTCGAGTTCATGCTCCTAGCAGTTCAGCAAGTGTTGAGTCGTAACGAAAAGCGAAAGCCTGTGAGCGCCGTTACTCGGCCTCGGGTGGCCTATTACGACTCGGAAGCCAGAATAGTTTGACAGCAAGCACACCCTGCTATGGTCTCATTCGAATACGCCAGCGCGTTTCGCGTCTCGCGCAGGACATGATGTAGATTTTCTTCGATAGCAGATCTTTCGCAGGAGCCCCAAATTGACTCCTCGAGAATTGGCCAAGCCGAAGCCCGGCCCCGTCCATCAAGGTCCAGAACCAGAACCTCAGCAGTCCAGACGCGCCTTATTCCCGATCGTCGGTGTCGGTGCCTCGGCCGGTGGCTTGGAAGCATTTACACAATTGCTCAAGACCTTAGGGTCGGGGACAGAGATGGCTTATGTACTTGTTCAGCACCTGGACCCGAGCCACGAGAGCGCACTAACCGACCTCCTTGCGAGGGCGACCGAGATGCCTGTCAGGCAAGTAACTGATGCCACGCCGGTGGAACCTAACCATGTTTATGTTATTCCGCCCAACGTGGACATGACCATCTCACAGGGGACATTACGGCTAACACCGCGTACAGAGACGCGTGGCCATCATATGCCTATCGATCGTTTCTTACGCTCGCTCGCGGAGGACCAGAGGAGCAATGCGATTGGGATAATTCTTTCAGGAACTGCTTCTGACGGTACATTGGGTTTGGCAGCGATCAAGGCGGAAGGGGGCATCACCTTCGCCCAGGATGAAAGATCGGCCAAATTCGATGGCATGCCACAGAACGCCATTGCTGCCGGCTGCGTGGATTTCGTCCTCCCCCCCGACGCGATTGGCAGGGAGCTGGCGAGGATTCGTGCCCATCCGTATCTCGCCCCTTCTTCGTCCTCAAGAACGGCTGAATTGGTACCCGACGGCGATCCCCGATTAAAGGACATTCTTCATTTGCTGCGGACTGCAAACGAAGTTGATTTTTCTGATTACAAGCCCGCCACTGTCAAGCGACGCATTCTACGTCGCATGGCTTTGCAAAGGATAGGGAAGTTGAAAGAGTACGTCCAGTTTCTTCGGCACCATCCCTCTGAAGTGGAGGCGCTGTACGAGGACATCCTTATCAAGGTCACCAGCTTCTTCCGCGACCCAGATGCTTTTGAAGCGCTAAAAACGGAGGTGTTTCCTAGCATTCTGAAGCACAGGTCACCTGTGGAGCCCATCAGGATTTGGGTGCCAGGGTGTTCAACGGGCGAAGAGACCTACTCTCAGGCAATTGCGCTGCTCGAATTCTTGCGAAATAGACGCGCCGATATTCCCTTCCAGCTTTTTGGCACGGACCTCGGCCAGGGAAGCATTGAGAAAGCCCGCGCAGGGATCTACCCGCAGAGTATTGCGGCCGATGTCTCGTCGGAACGGCTGCGACGTTTTTTTGTCAAAGTGGAAGGTGGCTATCGAATTAACAAAATGATCCGTGATGTGTGTGTTTTCGCTAGACAAAACCTTCTTCAAGATCCGCCTTTTTCTCGGATCGACGTCATTAGTTGCCGTAACGTGCTGATCTACCTCGGGCCGGTTTTGCAGAAAAGGATTATGCCCATCTTTCATTATGCCCTGAGGCCAAGGGGGTTTCTGATGCTGGGGGGAGCGGAAGGCGTCATTGGCACGGCCTCGGATCTGTTTGAGTTGATGGATAGGAAACACAAGATTTATTGCCGAAAATCTAGCGCGTCTGGGCTGCACTTCGACTTCGCCGCTAGCCGGTATTCGTTCGAAGCAGGAAACATTGCGAGCGGCAAGGAAACACAGCAGCGTGAGGGTGGTGTGCACCTCACGGATTTACACAAAGAGGCCGATCGCCTCCTCTTAACGAAATACTCTCCCGTCGCCGTGGTGATTAATGACGATATGGAAGTCCTTGAATCCCGTGGACACGTAGGGCTTTATCTTGAACTCGCGCCCGGCAGAGCCAGCTTCAATGTTTTGAAGATGGCTCGAGAAGGCTTGCTGTTCGATCTGCAATCTGCGATTAACGAAGCAAAGAAGGAGAAGGAGGGAGTTCCGGTCCGAAAGGAAAATGTACAGATCGAACGCAATGGTGAAGTCAAGGATGTGAATCTTGAAATAACCGCTTTCAAGGTCGTTTCCGGCAGCGGGCGCCATTTCTTAATCATGTTCGAGGATTCGAGACCTGCGGGTAAGGCTGAATTAGCGGAAACCATGGCGGCAGAGGCAAAACTTGGGAAAGCAGGGAAGGAAAAACGCAGTGGTCAAAGCAGCCACTTGAAGCAGGAACTTGCTGCTACCAAGCGATACCTGCACTCCATTGTTGAGGACAAAGAAGCCAGTAACGAAGAACTCCAGGCCGCAAATGAGGAGATTCTGTCGAGTAACGAAGAATTGCAGAGCACAAACGAAGAGCTGCAAACTGCCAAAGAAGAGCTCGAGTCAACCAATGAAGAATTACACACCGTCAACGAGGAACTACACAATCGAAATTTCGAATTGACGGAAGCCAACACTGACTTGGTTAATCTGCTCAGCAGCGTCAATATTGCGATGGTTATGTTGGGACGCGACCTACGAATTCGGCGCGTTACCCCCGGGGGTGGGAAGCGGTTCGGTTTCCTGCTAACGGACGTGGGACGGCCGATCACCAACATCAGGCCAAATATTGATGTACCCGACCTCGAGCAAATGATTTCGGAGGTGATCAACACTGTAAGCGTGAAAGAGCGAGATGTTCAGGATCGTGAGGGGCACTGGTATTCGCTTCGTATTCTGCCTTACAAGACTCTGGAGGACACTATCGAAGGCGCCGTCCTAACGTTGGTCGACATAAATGATCTCAAAAACAACCTACAGGAGATCAAACAATCCCACGATCAACTGGCGGCGGAGCGAGCAAAGTTAGAGGAAGTGCTTCGGCAAATGCCCTGTGGGGTCATGATCGCCGAAGCCCCAACAGGAACGCTACTCCTCGCCAACAAGCAGGTAGAAGAGATCCTGCGTCAGCCATTCCCTCAGGCCGCTAACATTGAGGAACATAGAGCTCTCCATTTCAATAAGCAGCCCTTCAAACCTGAAGAGTGGCCGCTGGCACGTTCTCTCGCCACCGGTGAGGTGGTCACAGATGAAGAGGTTGAATACGTGCGCGGGGACGGCACCCCGGTTTTCTTAAGTGTCAGCTCGGCCCCAATTCTCGACCGGGAAGGCCGTATCATCGCGGCGGTGGTTACCTTCTTTGATCTCACCCATCGCAAAGGAACCGAAGAGGTACTGCGCTCCACAGAAAAGTTGGCCGCTACTGGACGTCTGGCAGCTTCTTTTGGTCACGAGATCAACAATCCGCTGCAGACGTTGGATGGTGTGTTGTATCTGCTCGGTCAAAGCGCCAGCCTGGGAGAAGCGGAGCGCGGACATTTGGCCACGGCGCGTGCCGAACTGGAACACGTCGCGCACCTCACAACAAGTCTGTTGGGTTTCTACCGCCACTCACCCTCATCGGCGGACGTCAAGATCTGCGAGGTTCTCGACAAGGTACTGAAGCTTTACGGCCCAGCCATTCGGTCCGGCAAGTTTGTCGTTGAGAAGGTATACGACTCGGAGGGCGTGATTCGTGGCTTTCCCAGCGAGATAACCCAGGTATTCTCCAATCTTGTGGCCAATGCGCTGGAAGCCTTAAGCCCGGAAGGAACCCTGAAGTTGCACGTTCTAGTTTCTCGGAACTGGAGAAATCCGACAAGGCGCGGAGTTCGTGTTTTCATTGCAGACAACGGACCGGGTGTTTCTTGTGAGAATCGGCGAAGAATGTTTGAGCCATTCTTCACCACAAAAGGTGAGAAGGGCACTGGTCTTGGTCTGTGGGTCACAAGTGGGATTGTCGAAAAACATGGAGGCTGGATTCGAGTACGCAGCAGCACGCAGCGTGGGCGAAGCGGCACCTGTTTTGCAGTGTTTTTCCCCGACCTGAAAGTATCGGCAATGCGCGATACCGCTGTCGCGTTAGATAAAAGCGCATGACATCTGATCCCGTGAGGCTGACCCCGATCCTAAACGATGAGCTTCTAGCATAGACCAAATTCCCAGGTCCGGCTGTTCAATTCAGCAGCTTACAGCTCGCATTTGGAGGCTTTCGGAGTTAAGGTCGCCGCCGGGGAGAAGCCGAGAGCGGAGAGAATTTTCGAAAAAGTGAAAAAGCAGCTTGAAGGTCAATATCTATCTGTGGGTATCTTCACAAAAAGCGACAAAATCTCTGCAAAGGAGGAATGGGCCGGGCGTGGTCGGAAGCGAAACCCACTCACGAGAATCGACACCCTCTCAGGAGTGCGGCACCATTCTCCGGCGTACTTCCAGAACGACGGAGGTGCTGATCCGTAAGCCGCCGGGCATGGTAGCTTTACGACGCTGCCCTCGGACAGGCGGACAGAATGTTCGAGTTTCTTCAAGCTGCTTTGGCCGAGCTTGATCCTTACCTTACCCGCATAGATGCGGAGCCGTATTTTGACCCTTTTCGCTGCGACCCGCCTTATTGCGACTTGCTGGGAAGGATGGATCCTACGCCGACCGTCGGAGTGTATCGAGTACAACGATGATGCCCTGCGAACGAACCGATGTTAACAGAGGGCCGAATTCTTTTCGAGCCACCCCGTGCAGGAGCCCCCGCACCTCGCCTCGTTCATTTTTAAGAGTTGGGCCGGGCTCTACAGGCTGCTGCCATGTTGGACCCTCCCAATCGAGGCGCTGGTTCTCTGATCCCGGCGTTGTGCAACGGTCGTTTCCTTACCGGTGGTTGCAAAAGCTGATGGTGAAAAGTTCATACGGCGGCACGAAGGACCTGAAGGGCGTGTCGGAGCGGCGAGTGTGAGTCACGGGACTTGCCAGTCGAGAGCATAGATTTCCTGTGTGCCCGTGTCACGAAGCAGAAGTGGTGAATCGTCGGGAGCCATGCCGAGCCGGATAGTGTAAAAGCCGGTTTGCCGGAATTTTTTCAGGTCTGCCACCCGCTCGATCTTGCGGTCGCGGATGCGTATCCGCATCACCGAGGGCTGGTCCTCCTCATGCAAGCAGTAAACATAGTCTCCGCCTTTCGACCAGTTG
>Ga0209689_1002194_pt1 | contig 14605 bp, 12 predicted proteins | sample GraSoiAngelo_149_FD_187119 | JGI IMG/M metagenome (GOLD analysis project Ga0209689, IMG submission 187119) | Grasslands soil microbial communities from the Angelo Coastal Reserve, California, USA - 14_1009_09_30cm (SPAdes) (version 2) | ecosystem: Environmental > Terrestrial > Soil > Grasslands ...
GCCGTACGAGCCCGGGCCGGAGCACCGATCGCCATGCCGGTCACCTGGTCAGAGGTTGAGAGCGACGCGCTTCGTCCGGACCGGGTGGGGATTCGGAACGTCTCCGAATGGCTCCGCCACCATGAGGATCCCTGGAAAGCGATGGAACGCTCGGGGAAGTCGCTGCCATCGCTTAAGGCGTCCGAGATGCCGGATCGGTCGGGTCGGCGCAAAGGTGTCAGCAAGAAGGCGGTAACGTAGAGCCATGGAAACGCAGCCGAGCAAACTCGGTCAGGCCGCGAGCTGGTACCTGCAGGCGGTCGACGCGGTGCCAGCCGACGGCTGGCGGAAGGGCACGCTCTGCGAGGCATGGACGGTCAGTAACGTTGTCGCCCACGTCGTGACCGGCGACCAGCTATTCCGCGCCCGGATCTTCGATGCGATGGGAAAGGATCGTTCCGGACAGGACCTCCCGGTCGATATGGCGGATCGCATGCGACGATTTGATGAGTACTCGACCTGGGAGCCAGCAAAGCTCAAGGCGGCCGCCCGTAAAGAATCGCAGACGACGGTCGCAGCGATCGCCGAGGCGCTCGAGCAGGCTCCGCAGACGATCGTCGACGTTCCGTTCGGCAAGGTGCCGCTGCCCGTCGTCCGGGGCCTGCGGCTCAACGAGTACATCATTCACGGGCATGACCTGACGCCCGCGATCGGCCGGTCGATCCCGACCCCAGACTGGTTCATCGACCGCGGGCTGGGCGAAAGCATCACGCTGACGACGCGGCTGCACCAGCGATCGCCACGCAAAGGCGAGTCGGCGACCTTCCACATCCACCGCACCGACGGCGAGGGCGAATGGATGCTGCGAGCCGAGGGCGGCCAGGCGCTCGTCGAGACCGGTCACGCAAAAGCCGACGTCGCGATGCGGGGACCGGCCGAAGGCCTTTACTGGGTGATCATGGGCCGCGGCAAGCCGGATGAGCACGGCGTCGAGGTGCACGGCGATCCCGCCCTCGCCGCCGCCTTCAAGGAGTGGTTCCCCGGCCCGTAGGCCCCCACCTCGACCCTCCCCCGCACGCGGGGGAGGAGGTTGCCATGGGAGAGGTGCGGAGAGCTCTGTCACAATGAACGCGGAGGGCTCCCACGAAGAGGGTTTCGGACGAAGTTCGTCCGACAGGCGCCGCCCGAGACGGCGCCACTAGTGCGGCACGGCCGCTAACGCGCCGCGAGCAGGAAGTCGCTGCCCTCGTCGCTCAGGGCCTGACCAACCGGCAGATCGCGGAGAAGCTGTTCGTCGGCGAGCGCACCGCCGAATACCACGTCGAGCAGATCCGCAACAAGCTCGGCTTCCATACCCGCAGCCAGATTGCCTCGTGGGCGACTCAAGTGAACGGGCATTCGGCCCCCGGCCAGGCGGCGGTCACGCGCCTCCCGGTTCCGATACGCCGACGGCTCCTCGTAGAACCGCGCCTTCGAGCGCTGACCGTGATCCTGGTAGCGGTCCTGCTGGTCAGCGGCGGCGGCCTCGCCTACGTCCTGAGCCGACCGGCCGCGGCTCTACCGCCACCACCCGTTGATGGCATTGCGCAGCTCGATGGCCTGACGACGCGGCTCATCCAAACCATCCCGACCGGCACGCGCGGCAGTCAGCTTGCCATTGGCGAGGGCTATGTCTGGCAGATCAGCTACACCGGGCGAACCCTCAAGCGCATCGATCCGCACTCGCAGCAGGTGACGACCTACGGCATCACGAATGGCGCACCCCCCGTCGGGATTGCGATTGGAGACCATGCCGTGTGGGTGGCGACAGCGTTCGGCCCAAAGTCGGTCCTCCGATTCGACCCAAAGACGCAGCTGTTTGGTGCGCCGATCGAGGTTGCGAGCGGCCTCCAGGGCATCGCCTTTGGGGCGAATGGGGTCTGGGTGACGGATAAGAACGACAACGCCGTCTATCGGATCAATCCCCTGACCGAGCAGGTCGCTGCCCGGATCCCGGTTGGGGACGCGCCTGAAGCGATCGCCGTTAGCGGGAACACGGTGTGGGTCGGCAACGGCGTCGACCGGACGATCTCACGGATCGACGGCAACTCATCCGCGGTTGTGGCCACGATCCCGGTGCGTGGCGCGCCGACCGCGATCGCGGCCGGTCGGGGAGCTGTTTGGGTCGCGAGCGACCCGGCGCAGCTGGTGACGCGCATAACGCCGGCGACCAATGCGACCCTGGAGATTCCTGTTGGAGCCGCTCCCTCGGACATCACGATCAGCGCCGCCGCTGTCTGGGTATCGAAGGGCGTTTCCGGCGGTGTCGCCCGGATCGACCCGAGCGGCGCCCGCCTGTCGGCGGTTTCACTGAAGGGCGCATCGGAGGGGATCGCATCCGATGGGTCTAGCGTGTGGGTCTCGACGCACACGCAGGCGACGCCAACCGCCGCGGCACCATCTCAGCTTGCTGCTCGTGGCGGGACCCTTCGGGTGGTTGTCCCGGGCTGGAGCATCTCGGACCTGGCCAACCCTGACCCGCGACCTTCCGCCCTGGATCCGCAGCTGGCCAAGGGGCTGGACTCCGCTGAACTGTTGCGGTGCTGTCTGGTTCGAACCCTGTTCAGCCACACCGGACGCCCGTACCGGGACGGAGGCGCGGACCTGTACCCAGATCTCGCGCAGGGGTGGCCTCAGGTGTCGGCGGACGGCCGCACGTGGACCTTCCGCATTCGGCCGGGGACGACGTACGCCCCACCGATGGAACACTCGGACATCACCTCGCCCGATATCGTCCGCGCGCTGATGCGAGCCGCCCGCCTTGGCGGCAACCGAGCGGATGTCTACTCGGTGATCGAGGGCTTCGATGCCTACCGCTCGCAGAATGCCAGCACCATCGCCGGACTCTCAACGCCCGACCGATACACGCTCACGGTTCGGCTCAAGCAGCCCGCCGGTGACCTGGCGGCGCGTTTCGCTCTCACACAGAGCGCGCCCATTCCACCCAGACCCGGTGCTGTTGCGGCGCCGCTGGGCATGGCGAGCGGCCACGATGCCGGGTACGGACCGTTCCTCGTGGCATCGGGCCCCTACATGATCAGCAGTTTCCGTTTGGGCAGCTCCTTGACCCTGGTGCGGAACCCCTCGTGGAAGGCAGAGATGGATCCCCTGCGCCCCGCGTTCGTCGACCGGATCGAGTTCGTGATCGGCATGTCGGACGCGGAGGCCGCGCACCTGCTGGAGAGCGGCAAGGCCGACGTAATCATGCGTGCGTCGCCGCCACCGCAAGTGATGCCATCCCTGCTCCAGTCCGTGCAGTCGGACTCCAGCCTCGGCCACGTCGACGTACAGTCGCGCGACTTCCTCCGTACCGTGATGATGAACCTGGCGGTTCCGCCCTTCGACGACGTCCACGTACGCCGCGCCGTCAACTACATCATTAACAAGCGTGCGCTAACCGATGCGCACGGAGGCGACCTGGCCGGCGCCGTCGCCACCCATTACGTGCCCGACAGCCTGGAAGCCGGCGCGCTCAGCAACTACGACCCTTACGCGACCGACGCCGCCGCCGGCAATCTCGAGCTGGCAAGCCGGGAGATGAAGCTGTCGCGGTACGACCCGCAGCACACGGGGCGTTGTTCCGTTCCCAGCTGCACGTATGTGCTGGCGGTGGCGCGCAAAGGCACCACCGGCCCGTTTCCCGAGCTCGGCGGTTTTCCAACACTGGGACGATTGATCGCGGCCGATCTACGCGAGCTCGGGATCAACGTCGACCTCGTGGTCGGGATGCCTCCCCCCGGGAGTCCTGAAAGGCGGGTCGGAATTTATCTCACCGAAGGACTGGCGCCGAGCTTCATGAGCGCGTCATCGACCTTCCCCAGCGACCTTTCCGGACCTCGAAACCAAGCGCTGCTCGGCGCGACACCTGACGAACTGCGCGGATGGGGCTACAGCGTCAGCGACGTGCCGACGATCGACGCACGAATCAACGAGTGCATGTCGATATTTGGAAACGCGCGCAGTGCCGAATGTTGGACGGCGCTCGACGTCTATGTCATGGAACAGCTGGTACCAATCGCGCCCTACACGCGGGAGAACGTCGCCGAAGTCGTTCCCCCGCGCGTGACGCATTACGCCTATGACCAGTCATCGGACTCCCCCGCTCTCGATCAGATCGCGGTGAAGCCTTTGCTCACCTCTCCGTGAATCGCTGCTAGAGGCGTTCTCGCGTGCTCATCCACAGTTGCCGCTTGCCTGGCTTACCGCTGGCCGTTCGCTGGGAAAAGAAATACAGCGTCGTACCGTCCCAGGACAGCGCTGGCCCGCCGTCACCTTGCCCGCTGTTCAGGTTGGGGTCCGCCTGAGCCGACATCGTCCAGTCTTCTGTCGTGGTGTCCGGCCGCGTGGCCACCCAGATGTTCTCCGTCGGCGTCGCCTGCCCCGCGTGCCGGTTGGTTGTGACGAACATCTCGAGCCCGTCTCTCCGGATCGCGGTGCGCGTATCCCTCGACCACGGCGGTCCGTAAGGGGAATTCAGGGTGGGGACGATCTGCCCGGCTCCGAAACTGCCGTCGTCGGCCTGAAGACTCACGTAGATATCCCAATCCTGGCTCGCCTCGCCGAGGCTACCTTTCCCGCTGAATCGCGTGAAGTACAGCCTCGTGAGATCGGTTGCAGGGTCTTTGAAGTACGTGGGGCCAGACTCGCTGGCTGTTGTATTGACCTGACCCGGAAGCGGAACCGGCGGTTGCCAACCGAAGTCGTCTCGCCGGTCGTCCCGCCATGCGACATAGAGATCACCCGCGCCCGCGCCTCCGGGGCGGTTGCTGTTGAAGTAGATGACGTGACCCTTCGGCTGAAGGTTCGGCACGCCGCTATTGAAGCCAGCTCGGTTGAGCGCATCAACCGCCACCGGCGGTCCCCACGGTGCCTCGCGGTCCTCACGTTGCGAGACCACGATCTCGGCCGGGAAGCTGGGCGCGTCACGATCGGTGGTGAAGTAAAGGCTTCGGCCGTCCCTCGAGATCGCGGGATGGTAATCGCTATGGGTCGAAGCCAGCTCGCCGATCGGCTGCGGAGGGGACCACGGGCCGAACGCCATCGAGTCGCCGTCTGATTCCTGTTCAGCCAGAACGGCAAGCGGCCCGAGGAGCGTGCCGGCTGCGGCCAGGCCGCCGGCGGCAGCCGCTCCCTTCAGAAGATCCCGGCGGGTTAGGCTCAACTGTTGCATGACAGACTCCTCTTCCCCCGGCATGAAATGGCGTCCGGAGTGCCGCGAGCGTATGGCACAGGGGTCCGGGTGTCCCCCGCAGAAGTACCGGTTTTTGGGCCGGTGAAGGAGATTCACAGGAAAGCGATGGCGCCACAGCGAGAAAATGGAGCGAGTGCGCCGCTTTGAATTTGTCGGCGGTGGATCCGCCAAATTCTGGGAGATCAGCTCCCGCGGTCCCGAGGTGACCGTTCGGTTTGGGCGCCTCGGCACGAATGGCCAGACTCAAACCAAAGACCTTGGGTCCGAAAGCGCCGCTGCCACACACGTCGCGAAGCTGATCGACGAAAAACTCGCCAAAGGCTATGTCGAGACGAGGGGTATCACGCGGCCTCCTGTCTTGCCGCCCTATGACGTCCCTGCGCTCCCGGACGACGGACCAGCCGACATCGGCGACGTCCGCCTGCCCACGGGACGGCGACTGACAGGCGACCCATCAATGGCGCCTCCGGGCATCGAGATGATCCCGGAACCCATTGGCTGGCTTACGGACGCAGCGGTGCCGGACTCCGGCGCTCTGCTCTATCGGCTGCGCACGCCATCAGCAGCGCGTGGCCTTATCCCGGTCTTGCTTACCGGAATGGAAGGCGATGACACACGACCCTGGGATAGCCACGAGTTCTGTCCCACGGATCCTCGTCGGGTCGATCACTTCGACGCCGGCCAGGTCCTTGCCGATATGTGGAGCGAGAACTTCAATGAGGAGGACGAGGAGTCAGGGCAGTCGGCGCAACCGTTTGGGGTCGAGTTTCCGGGGCTGGCGGCCGCTCCGGCGGTCAACCCGCCCTCGGGTTTTGGCCGGCTGTTCGCCAAGGCGAGCGACCCATCTGATGATCGCGCCGCACTCGGCTCCCTCCACGCACGCCGGATCGGCCTCGTGGCGGCCAATCGGCCCGCCGACACAATAACCGCCCTGGGATGGATGGGCGCGGTGAACGTGCACCAGGATCCAGTGCTGATGTCAGCGGTGCTTCGCTCGTGGGAAGACCGTTTTGCCGCGCGCGTCGTCGAGATCGAGTTCGCCACCCTGACACTGACGGTTGGCATCCCGCCGCGCGACCGTCAGAGGGCCCTGGCGTTGGCGGCCGAACACTTTGCCTTCTGCCCGGACAACATCACGCAAGGCGCCGGCACCGTGGCCGCCTATGCGGAGTCCCTTCGAGACAGTCCTGTGTGGACCTTTTGGTGGGACTAGCTGACGCCTATGGATTGATTGCGCCGCTATTGCGAGCCGATGGCGCTAGGTGCCGTGCGGGCTTCTCCAAAACTGTTTTGCTTTCCGCCAGACAATGGCCCCCACACCGACCTCGCCGAAACGGGGGAAGGGCTCAGATGCCGGTGCCGCCCCGACCCTCGCCGTCGGCGAAGCGACGGGCGCCTGCCAACGCCTCGCCGCTGTCCATGGTCTTGCGTCCCCATCGCAGCTCGTTTTTCAGGGCTTGCTCGAGCGGAAGCGCCCATTGCTCGAGCAGCGAAAGCCGGTCGTGGCGAAGGCCCGCCTGAGGGAAGCCGGCGATGCGTTGCGCGAGTGCTATCGCTTCGGGCAGCGCCCGGCCGGGCTCGACCACCCGATTGACCAGGCCATGGCGCTCGGCTTCCTCGGCTCCTATCGGGCGGCCCGTCAGGATCAGGTCCATGGCCAGGCCCTGGCCAGCGATCCTAGCCAGGCGAACCGTGCCGCCATCGACCAGCGGCACGCCGAAACGACGGTTAAAGATGCCGAAGATCGCGTCACGGGCGGCGACGCGCAGATCGCACCAGAGCGCGAGCTCCATCCCTCCGGCCACGCTGTAGCCCTCAATGGCCCCGATCACGGGCTTGCTGAGCTGCAGGTATGTCGCCCCCATCGGGCCGTCGCCTTCGCCGACCTCTGGACCGGTGCCTTCGGCGAGCGCCTTCAGGTCAAAGCCGGCGCAGAAGTTGCCGCCGGCACCGGTGAGAACGGCGACGCTGAGCCCGTGATCGGCATCGAAGCTCCGGAATGCCGCCGACAGCGCGCGCGCACTGTTGCCATCGATGGCGTTTCGTCGATCGGGCCGGTCGAGCGTGACGACCATAACCGGACCAGTGCGGTCGATGTGAACCGACACGCCGACAGCTTAACGACTTACCCGCATCTCGTTCTCAAACTCGGTCATGCGCTGAAGATTCAGCGGTCCATGAGTGTCCTGGAAATCACGCGCAGTGCGAGCACCTCCTCTGTGCCTTCGAAAATCGTCAGGACCCGCGCGTCCAAAAAGTACCTCGAAACGTTCGTCTCCTCGGCATAGCCCATGCCGCCAAAAACCTGCATGGCATCGCGGGTGACGGACTCGGCCATCTTCGAGCTGTAGAGCTTGGCGAGGGACGCCTCCGGCTGGTCCGCCCCGTGACGGAGGCGACGAGCCGCCCGGTAACTGAGCTGACGCGCCGCCGTAAGCCGTGTCGCCATCCTGCCGAGCATCACTGCCGGCAGCTGATGGTGGGCGATCGCCCGCCCGAAGACGTGGCGGTCTATCGCGTATGCAAGCGAGTCAGCGAGCGCGGCATCCATCACGCCCACGGCACGTCCGGCCGTCTGGAGACGACCGACCGAGAACCCGCCCATCTGCAAGTAGAACCCGCGATTGAGCCACTCGTCCCCGCCCACGAGCGCAGAGAGGGGTAGGAAGAAATCTTCGAAGACGAGCTCGAAGCTGTGCATGCCCCGGTAGCCAATCGTCGGGATGGCTCGGCCACGCAGGACGCCACCGCCCGGCTGGACGAATTCGAACGACTGACCGGTGAACGCGGGCTTCTCCGCCACGAAGAGGCTGAGGCCGCGATGGCCGTTTTCACCGGTGCGGCCTCGGTCTGGAAGGGTTCCGGCGCAGGCCCCCCGGCCCGACCCTCCCCCGCCAGCGGGGGAGGGAGATTCAGTGGCTAGTGGTCGTAGTCGTGGCCGACGACGACGCTGGGGTTGCGAGCCGACAAGGCCGCCGCCGCCCGATCCGCAGCGTCGGTTACGTTGACCCCGTAGTCAGGCATGTCGTGACCCAGCCCTTTCTGCCGGATCTGGGTCGTAGCCGAGGCCGGCGCTACCGTGGTCAGGGCTGCGGATACCTGGCCCTTCAGCAAGTAGCCGCCGGCGCCGCCGAGCGTCAGCGCCAGCAGGACGGCGAAGGTCGCGGCAATCGAGTTGATCGACGACTTGCGAAGCGTGAGTGCGGTTTGCATTGTTGACTCCTCCTTGAGCTTTTCGTTCTCGCGTCAGGAGGAGGGTACGGCGGACCGCCCTGAGGGTTCATCAGTGAACTCCCTCATTTTTCTACCGCTTCCGCGAGCGGCTGTGCCTTGCTGACCAACCGGGCCAGGTCGGTCCGGTTGCGGGTGTTGGTCCGGGCGAGGATGTTGGAGACATGGCGCTCGATCGTCTTGCGGGAGAGGAAGAGCGTGTTGGCGATCTCAGGATTACTGTTGCCGGCCGCGATGAGGGTCGCGATCTGGCGCTCCCGCTCGCTGAGTCTCTCCAGCGGGGACTCACCGCGGGAGGCTCGACCACGCCGCCACGTTCGGACACCCAGTCGGCGCAGACCCAGTTCTGCCAGCTGCTCCTCGGTAGCCGCCCCGGCGATGCCCGCTTCAATGCCCGCTTGCCGGTACTCGCTGGCCGCCCGCGTGGTGTTGGTCTTGACCAGGGCGCCGGCCAGGTCGAGCCGCGCCCAGAGTAACCCGCCGATCATCCCCAACCGGCTCCTCTCTGCCAGCACCGCCTCGAGCTCTGCGATGGCAGACGCCGGGTCCGGGCCGGGGATCGCGGCGAGCGCACCGGCATGGCGGCGCCAGAGCTGGTCGCTCAGCTCCGCGGGCCGACCGCCCTCGTCCCAGCGCTGCAACTCCTCGCGGGCCTCTTCCAGACGACCCAGGCGAGCGAAGGCCTCGGCGAGTCTGAGTGCCAGCTCGCGCGTGCACCGGCGGCAACCGGCGGCGGCAGCATCGGTCCTGCCCGCCGCCACGTGCTGATCGAGGGCCCCGCTGAGTGCGCCACCCCCGCATCGGGCCAGCCAGAGGTCCAGCATTCCGCGGAGCTGGACCCGGTAGTGCGGATCGGGCTGGAACATCACCTCGCGCTCGAGGCTCGCGATCGCGTCGCGCCAGTCCCCGCGTGAGAGCCAGACCTGATGACGCACGTCATGGATCGAGCGCACCGCAACTCTTCCAGTGGCGAGGCGCTCGGCGCCGCCGCCGATCCGTCGCTCGAGCTCAATACACTCGGAAATGACCTCGTCCGCCTCATCGAAGGCCCCCGTCTCGGTCAGCCTGGAGGCGAACGCGGCGCCCGCCTCGAGCACGAAGCCACGAAGCACCCGGTCATGCGACTGAAGCCACGCGCGACGCGCGTGGTCCAACGCTTCAGCCGCGCGGCCGAAGAACCACATCGCACGCGACATATTCAGGGCGGCCGCCACGGTTGCTTCCTCCGAACCGCGCGCCACCTCCGTCATCTCCTCTGAGATCCGTAAGAGATCAGAGGCGTCTTCTTCGATGACCGCGGAATCGAAGGCGGCCTGTAGAGCGGCCACGTACGCGTTGCGCTCCGGGGAACTGAGTTGGGTCGGATCTCGGGAAGCCCAGAGCCGGCGCGCCGCGACCGCCGCCTGCTCGGCGACCTGCCGACCATCCTCCATTCGGTGCGCGACGCTGCGGATCAGGTTGGCGTGGTCCGCTTCGATTTCTACCGCCAGGACCGGGTCAGATGGTGCGAGGCTTCGGGCACGAGCCAGAAGCGACAGCGCCTCATCCCTCCGCTGGACGATGCGGGAAGCCGCCCGCGAGGCTTCCAGAAAGCATCGTGCCTTCAGGCTCGGATCGGACACGTTCGCGGCCAGCTCCATCCATCGCTCCATTGCGGTGGGGTGCTCCGCGAGCTCGCTGGCGAGCACCGCTATTCGCTCGTGGAGCGCGACGTCGCGCGGCTCTGAGAATCCGCGTTTTTCGGCGATCCGGGAGAGATTTCGCAAACCGTCCACGCCGAGGAGTCGACGTCGCGGGGACTGGAGCACTCGCAGCGCCAGGTTGCCGACTTCGAGTCCGGCCTCTTGACGGTGGACCAGTGCCTCCAGGAGCAACTGGACGTCATCGCCTGCCTGCCGCTCGAGCCAGCCGGCAAACAACCCGTGGAGCTCGCGGCGCTGTAGCGGGGGCAGCTGGGCCGCGACCGACGAACGAATGAGGTCGTGCCCAATGCGGACAGCGCTGGCTTCGACCACCACCAGGCCGGACCGTTCGAGCTCGGCAACCGCGCGCTCGGTCCGGGTCTCGTCCCAGGTCAGGAGCGCATCCAGCTCCGGTGGCGCGAGGGGCCGCGCGGCGACGGCCAGGAGCGCGAGCAGGCGGCTCGAGTCACGAGTCAGCCCACGCTCACGCGCCAGCAGGTAGTCGGCAAGATCGCGCTCGCCGCCGCTTCGCGCCAGGATACCCAGCCAGAAGGGTGAGCCCTCGGCTAACGTCCAGAGCTCGGCCGCTCTCTCTCGGTTCACCTGGGGGGCCAGGTGTGAGACGAGGCGCACGCCTTCATCGCGCTCGAGTGGCCCAAGATCCAGGGTCGTGATGCGGTCCGGTCCCAGGATGGAGCCGGGCCACGCCGCACCCGCTCCGGCCGGGCGGGTCGCGGCAATGGCCGCGACCCCTTTCCCCTCGGCGTCGGCCGAGCGAACGAGATACGAACACAGCGCGAGGGAAAGCACATCAACCCACTGCAGGTCGTCCACGCAAAGCAGAACGGTGCCCTCAAGCCCGAGCAGCGCACGATGGGCCGCCTCGAATATCCGCAAGGGCTCGAGCGGACGCTCATCTGATGTGGTGGCCCCGAATAGTGCCTCCTCGAGCTTTCTGCCGACACCGGGCACTTTCACCAACGTGCGCAACAGATCTCCGGCCGCCGCCAGCGGCACCTGCGCGCCGGTTTGGTACCCGCCCACGTTTAGCTGTCGGGAGGCTCCCTGACGGCGGCGAAACTCGGCGAGCAGACGCGTCTTCCCCGACCCCGGGAGTCCGGTAATCAGCGCCGCGGCCGGCCGTTCCTCCCGCTTCGCCCGTAGATAGATGTCGTCAAGAATCGCCAGTTCGGCCTCCCTGCCAACGAAAGCCGCTGCCATTTGGCTAAAGGCTGCTAGACGCCTGCGACCCGGAATACGCGCCAGTCGCCGGGAACGCCTCTTAGAGGATGCGCGCCGCGATCCTCGAACACGATCCCAGAGCCGGCCACCAGGTCTTTGACGGTGCTCGAGGCGAGGACTTCACCGGGACCCGCCAATCCAGCGACCCGCGAGCCGATGTGTACCGCAAGGCCGCCGATGTTGTCGCCCATCCGCTCGCACTCCCCGGTATGAACCCCGGCCCGGACTTCGAGGCCGGACTCGCGGAGACGATCGCGGATCGCGACGGCGCAGCGCACGGCGCGGGCGGGCCCATCGAACGTGGCGAGGAATCCGTCGCCGGTCGTGCTGATCTCCTGCCCGCGGAAATTCGCGAGCTCGCGCCGAACCGACGCGTGATGCTGCTCCAAGACGTCCCGCCAAACTTTGTCGCCCAGCGATGACGCTCGCTCCGTGGAGCCCACGATGTCGGTGAAGAGGACTGTGGCCAGAACGCGGTCAGGCTCCGCCGACGGGCGTATTCCCGTAACGAACTCCTCGACCTCGTCGACGACCGCGGCCTGGTCGCCGACCCACACCATGTGGTCCGGGCCGGGAAGCTCGAGGAACTTTGCTTCCGGGATACGCGCCGCGATGTAGCGGCCCTCCTCGATGTTCGCATCGCGGTCCCCTGTGCGGTGAAGGATGAGCGTGGGAACACGAATGGCCGGCAGCACATTGCGGACGTCGATCTCCGTATTCATGCGGGAGAGGGCAAGCGCGGCGCCGGGACTGGCGGACAGCCGCAGATATTTGGATAGCCGCCGCCGGAACGCGTGGTCGTGCGCCAGGCTCGGCGCCAAATCCGACATATCGACCTCGCCGCCCCAGTCGCGCTGGACGACGTCGAACAACCGCTGACGCTGTTCGCGAGTCGGAGCCCACGGATAGTCCGGGTGCCAGACCCGGCAGGCGAACGCACCGAATGTAACGAGGGCGGTTGTCCGCTCCGGATACGTCGCAGCGAACAGGATCGCCATGCTCGCCCCTTCCGAGTGGCCAAAAAGGGCGGCGCGCTGCGATCCGGCCGCATCCATCACGGCGCGCACGTCGTCCATTCGCTGCTCCAGCGTCGGTAGGTTGGCGTCGGGCACCCGGTCAGACATGCCGGTGCCTCGCTTGTCGAAAAGAATCAAGCGGCTGAATGACGCGAGTCGTTGGAGAAAGCGTGCCAGAAGCGGCTCGTCCCAGCCGGCCTCGAGGTGCGAAACCCAACCGCCACTGAACACCAGGTCGCGAGGCCCATCGCCGACCACCTGGTAGGCAATGTTGACAGCGCCGCTGCGAGCGTAGCGAGTGGTGGGTTGCACGGTCACCTGCCGATCGAAGCCCGCGCTCACTTCCAGCTGACGCCGTCGAGATTGACCTGGGCCATCATCCCGCCTCGGCGGTGCCAGAAGTGTAGTGTTTTCAACGTGCCGGATCCGAAGGTCGATCGACTGACTCGAGTGCCCCTCTTTGCCGGAATCCCGAAACACGACCTCGAGTTCGTGGCCAGTCGGGTCGATGAGGTGAGTCTCGAGCCGGGTCAGACCCTAATTACCGAAGGACAGCCAACCGAGGCCTTCTTCATCCTGGAGAGTGGCCACGTGAACGTGACCCGCGGCGGCAAACCGGCAGCCCGGCTGGGCCCGGGCGACTTCTTCGGCGAGATCGGCATGCTGGACCGGGGAGCAGCGACCGCGACTGTGGTCACCGACGGGCCCGTCGAGGCCATGGTGCTCAGCCACACCCAGTTCCGCGATGCGATCAAGTCGAATGACAACCTGGCGCTCCAGGTGATCGCGGCGATGGCGAAGCGCTTGCGTGCCGACGCAGGCGCATAAGCAAACGTGACGACGCGCGTACTGCTGATGCGGCACTCTGACGTGGAGAATCCGCAGGGCGTCATCTACGGGCACCTTCCAGGGTTCTTTCTCAGCCAGCAGGGACGGGCGCAGGCGACGGCGGTCGGACAATCGCTCCGGGACAGCGGCATCCGGCGAATCGTGCATAGCCCGCTCGACCGAGCCCGCGAGACCGCGGAGATCGTCAACGCGCAGCTGCCGGCACCCGTGCCGTTGATCCCGGAACCCGAGCTGCGCGAAGCCGAGTTCGGTCGCTATTTACAGGGGGTGCGCCGCTGGCAGGTCCCGATCCGGCGGCCGCGCTTCTTCATGCACAAGCTCCGCCGCGGAAGCCTCGCCGGCGATGAAACGATCGAGACGTTGGGCCGGCGGGTGCTGGATGTCGTCCATCGCGTCGCCCGCGACCACCCGGACGAGGTATCGCTGCTGGTGAGCCATGCCGATCCGCTGCAAGCTGCCTGGATCCTGCTGGACGGCCGCCCCCAAAATGAGCGCGAGATGTACCACAAGCAGGTCGGGAAGGCGGCGATCCTCGAGTTGGACCTCGATGGGGATCGGGTGGTTTCGACGCACTACATCCCTTCCCCGAAGGTGAGCGCGGTCTAGTTAGCTGGCCTGGGCGAGTGCGTCCGTGAACTGGCTGTTGTAGAGCGTGTAGTAGAACCCGCGCCGGCGGAGGAGATCCGCATGGCTCCCTTGCTCGACAATGCGACCCTGATCCATCACGACGATGCTGTCCGCATTGCGGATCGTCGACAGCCGGTGCGCAATCACGAAGCCCGTCCGGCCCTGCCGCAGCCGCGCCATCGCCTGCTGGATCAGGACCTCGGTTCGCGTGTCGACGCTGCTTGTCGCCTCGTCGAGGATGAGGACCGCCGGATCCCGCAAGAACGCGCGCGCGATGGTGAGCAGCTGCTTCTGCCCGGCGGAGATGTTGGAGGCGTCATCGTTGAGCACGGTCTCATATCCGTCGGGAAGCGTCCGGACGAATTGATCTACGTAGGCAGCCTGCGCGGCGGCCACGATCTCTTCATTGGTCGCGCCGATCTTCCCGTAGCCGATGTTCTCGCGGATCGTGCCGCTAAAGAGCCAGGTGTCCTGGAGCACCATCCCAAAGACGCGGCGCACGTCATCCCGGACGAGGTCGCTGGTGTTGATGCCGTCGAGGCAAATGCGGCCCTCGTCGATGTCGTAGAACCGCATCAGCAAGTTCACGATGGTCGTCTTGCCCGCCCCAGTCGGCCCCACGATGGCAATCGTCTGCCCCGGCTGAACCTCGAGATTGAAGTCGATGATGAGGGGCTTCTCCGGCTCGTAGCGGAATGCCACGTGCTCCAGTGCGACGCCCCCACCCTGACCCGCCCCCAGAGGGGGAC
>Ga0209689_1002200_pt1 | contig 14588 bp, 15 predicted proteins | sample GraSoiAngelo_149_FD_187119 | JGI IMG/M metagenome (GOLD analysis project Ga0209689, IMG submission 187119) | Grasslands soil microbial communities from the Angelo Coastal Reserve, California, USA - 14_1009_09_30cm (SPAdes) (version 2) | ecosystem: Environmental > Terrestrial > Soil > Grasslands ...
CACGATCAGCGGCTCCTCGCGCATGGCTCCGCAGGTCTCGGCGTCCTTGGTCGGGATGATCTTCTTGGTCGCAATTTCGCCCTGGTAGAGAACCTTTCCTTTGATGGAGCCGCCGTCGCTCACCTGGACCGCCTCGTACGCCGCGGCCGGGAGGGCGAGGAGGGCCGCCGCCGCGAGAACCGACAGGGGGAGCTTCGAGATGTTTGTCGGCGACGGCATCGACCGAGAATCTCGTCTGGACATGAGCGCGCTCCGAGTCGTGAAACCGTCCAGCTGGAACCGAGTCTCGCCTGCAGGAGCAAAACGGAGAACAATTCGCGTTTTTAGTCCCCTGCGGTTCGTCCGTCAACCCCTCCTCGGACGGCGCGGGATCCCGGCGATGGATCGCGTGATGAATCCGGAGCAGCTCGGCCACGTGGCCTGACGGCGGTCGCTACGCGATCCTCGAGGCCTTGAGCAGCGCTCCCACCATCGAGTCGAACCCGAGCGTCACTTCGTACCGCTCGCCGTTGATGAAGAACGTCGGCGTGCCGCCCACGCCGCTGCGCAGACCACCCAGGTAGTCGGCGCGCACCCGCGCCGCGTGTGCCCCGGCCCCGAGTTCCTTGATGAGCCGTTTCGCATCCACCCCCGCCTTCTTCGCGCAGCGGACCAGCGTTTCGTCGTCGAGACGCTCGTGATTCGCGTGCAGGAGCGGGATCAGCTCCCAGAAACGCCCCTGCTTCGCCGCCGCTTCGGCGGCCTCGGCGGCGCGCTGTGCGCGCGGATGGACGTCGGTGAGGGGAAAATGGCGGTACACGACTCGAAGCGAATCGCCCAGCTCGTCGGCAATCTCGATCAGGCGCGGATGAGTCAGTGCACAATGCGGACATTCGAAGTCGCCGTACTGGACAAGCGTGAGCGGCGCGTCCGCCCGCCCGCGGGCGTGATCGTGGGCGGAAACGGGTATGGCCAGGGTCGCCATCGACGCCCTTCAACTCTTCTCGGGAGCGATCGCGACCAACTCGGCCGCGATCACGTACGGCATTCCCACGGCGTGCAACCGGTCGATGATCGCCTCCCCAGGCGACTTCTTCCGCGTTCGTACCCGGTATTCGAGCACGTACTGATCGTTGCCGCCGTTCGTCGTCTTCGTGAGCTTGTACTCCTTGGTCATCTCGTGGAGCACGGCGTCGGCGATACGGCGTGCCTTCTCCGGATCCGTGACGTAGACCAGGAGCCGCTGCGGGGGCCTCTTCCCGCCGTTCGCTTCGCCGTTGCGGACTCCCGGTTTCGCGCCGCCCAGCGCGAGCAGACCGGTGTCCGCCGAAGGAAGCGCAGCGGTCACGTCCGCGCCGGCGGCGGATGCTCGCCCGGCCGGACCCGACACGGCCCGGACGTCGATGCGCTGGGCGGGCGCGCCAACCGGAGTGCAAAGAAGGCCGAAGGTGTGCTCGTGGTCCGCTGCGAGATCCAGCTTCCAGAGCAGGAGCTCCATCACGCAGAAGAAGATGGAAAGGAAGGCGGCGATCGCGAGCGCGCCGACGCCGCTGGCAAATCCGATCCCGACCGCGGCGAAGATGTAGACGGCGTCTCTGCTGTCCTTGAGATTGTTGCGGAACCGCACCGCAGCCACGATGCCCGCCAGGCTGAAGGCCAGTGCGAGGCTGTTCTCCACCACGATGAGGATCGCCGTGACGACGACCGGGAGCATGATCACGGTCTGCACCAGCGATTGGTCGTACTGGAGACTGTTGCGCGTGCGCACGTACGTGAATGCGACCGGGACCGCGAGCAGGAAAGCGGTGATCACGGCAGCGGCCCCCGTACCGAGCGGCGGCAGCGCGCGGAAGAGCGGGCCGAGAATGCCGTGCGTCAGCATCTTCCAGCTTTCCGGGGTTCCGGCGAGGAGAGCGTCGGGGTTTTCCGCGGCCTTGCGTCTTGCAATGGCAGCGGCCATGTGCAAGGCCTCCATGTTGTCGGTCAGGACGATGAGCCCGCCGACGATCAGGAAGACGACCGCGTAGTAGATCGCGAGTCGCAGCAGAGTCGTCCGGCCGACCTTTCTCGAGCCGCTTCCGATGCCGAGCCGCGTCGCCAGCCGTTCGATGCTGGAGTTCATCGCCATCGTAAAAATCCTCCTTCGCGGCAATGCATAACGTACCGGTTCATCCCTGCGCCATTCCACGCGGCCGGGGATTGCGATGGCAGCAGAGGCGCTGGCGCTGCCACCAGCCTAGCGCCGGGGCAGGGAAAACGCCATCTCAGACGCCTTTTGCTGCTATCCCGTGCCTTGCTGGGCCTGCGCATGCATGTCGGCCCAGTCGAGCTCCTCCTCGACCCGGTGGAACGCGTCGTCTCCGATGACGCCGCTCGCGCGCAGCTCGATCAACTTGCGCCGCTCCGCCTCGTACGCGCGGCGCAACGCGTCCGCGTACACAGGCCCGTCGTCCGCCTCGCCCGCTGCGGCTGGCGTCAATCGGTCGGCGCGGCGCAGTCGCGCCTCGTACCTGCGGGCAAGGAGCGCGGTCATCCCGTTTTTTCCCGTGGCTTGCAGTGCCTCGAGACCCGCGCGCGCCGTTTCCGCGCGGGCGCGCCGGATCTCGTTTTCGATGGCGCCGTCGTCCTCGAGGCGGAGGAGGCGCATCAGGGGGGCAAGCGTGCCGCCCTGCAGGACGAGGGTGACGAGCACGACGCAGAAGGCGGTGAAGAGGACGCGGTCGCGTCCCGGGAACGCCGCAGGCAGCGCGAGGCCCGCGGCGAGGGTCACGATGCCGCGCATCCCGCTCCAGCCGATGGCGATGGCGGAGCGGAGGGAATCGCGCTGGGCGAGGCGTGGGTGAGCTGGATGCCGGCGCGGCCAGCGCTCCGCAAGCGCATACGCCAGGGCCCAGACCATTCTCACGACGATCACCACTGCGCAGACCGCTGCCGCGGTGGCGAGATAGTCGAGCAGCTGCGGTCGATCGAGGCGTTGCAGGATCGGCCTCAGCTGCAGCCCGACGAGGATGAAGGCGAGGACGTTCAGCACGAAGACCGCCACTTCCCAGACGGCGTACGAGGGAATGCGCAGGCGGGCCGGCATGCTCGCCGGCGAGCTCCGCGCGGTCAGGATGGCGAACGTGACGATGGTGATGATGCCCGAAAGCCGCAGGCGCTCGGCGAGGATCCAGACGGCGAAGGTGGTGACGAACTGGATGATGACCGAGGTGGCCACGTCGCGTACGCGCCCGATGACGAAGAGCAGAAGGCGCGACAAGACGGCCCCGGCGAGCACGCTGCCGAGCGAAACGACCGCGAGCAGCGGGAGCGCCGACCACGGGGAGAAGGTTCCAGCCACCGCGGCGACGACCGCGAGGCGGTAGACGAGCAGCGCGCTCGCGTCGTTGAAGAGACTCTCACCCTCGAGGATGACGAGCAGGCGATGCGGCGGGCGCATCTGCTTCAGCACGGCGGTGGCGGCCGCCGCGTCGGGCGGGGCGACGATGGCGCCGAGCGCGATCGCGGCCGGCCAGGGCAAGCCGGGAGCGCAGAGATGGGCGACGGCCGCGACCGCCGCGATGGTCACCCCCACTGCCGCGACGGCGAGACCGACCACCGCGCGCCAGTGTCTCTTCAGATCGCGCGGCGAGGAGTCGAATGCCGCATCGAGGAGGACCGGCGCGACGAACAGGGCGAGCGCCAGCTCCGGGTCGAGCATCACGCCCGGCATGCGAGGAAGGAGCGCGAGGCCCGCCCCGGCGAGCGCGAGAAGCGCCGGGTACGGGACGCTGATGTGCCGCGCCCACGCGGAGAGCACCGCGCCAACGAGGAGGAGCGCGATCACGAGCTCGAACAGAGGCACGACGCACCTCGTGCGCAGGGGCGCGCCGCAGTATGCCTCACCCGCGCACCGTCGCCGCGGCTAGAACTCGAATTGCAGCTGGGCGCCGAAGTTCACGGTCCTCTGGAAGAAGAACTGGCTGAAGAGCAGCGCTGCCCGCTGATAGTCGAGGAGCACACGGACCCGGTGCGCGCCGTTCGGCGAGGCCCATTCGAGGCCCCCGGTCAGGCTCGTGTTCACGTTCCATCCCGTCGCCTGCACCGCCGTGAAGTTCGCGCCGAAGACCGGCCGCAAACGCGTTTTCTCGAGCCACCCCCAGGGCTGCAAGCCGGGACCGCGCAGCTCGAACCCCCACTGCGCGAATGCCGGGGTGGAGGTGAGGTCCGGGTTGGGCCCACTGAGAACCACCAGTCCTCCGCCGCCGTAGAGCCGCCACCAGGTGTCCTCGGCCGACACGATCGCGTCGAGGATCTCGAAGCTCAAGTCCTGGCGCTGCACGCCGTGATCGATGCCGTAGTTGAGGAGGAACTCGTCGCCGAGGTGACTGCTCTGGTGATAGAAGCGCAATCGTCCCGACCAGCGCCCACGGCGCAGCGTCACCTCCGGCCCGACGAGGTAATCGGCATTGAGAAGGTCCCACGAATGGGTGTCGAGGTTGAACTGCGCGAAGACCGTGCCGAACAAGCTCACCTGGATCCCGTCGCAGCCGCGGGGCTGCCGCAGACCCCAGACGCCGAACGCGCCCCCGAAAGCGACGAGGGCCACGTCGATGTTGGTGCCCTTCCCCTCGGCGAACACGTTGGAGCTGCCGCGGAAATGGACGCGCCGGTAATCCGCGTAGAACCGCGGCTCCCGCTGGTCCCCGAGGAGCGGGCGAAAGACGTCATTGTCGGGCAAGAGAACGCCCTCTAGCGGGCTGGACGTTTCCGCCGCGGACAACGGCGTGTCCGAAGGGGCCGTCGAGTATCGGCAGTCCAGGTGCTCGGAAGCGATCTCGAAAGCCCGGTCCGCTCCCGATGCTGGCGTCACGATCGCCGCGACGAACAGCGGCGCGAGGAACACGGGCGTCGGGCCGCGCCTCATCGTGGTCAGCGCCCTCCGCCCGGCGGTGATGGCGTCGCCGCCGGCTCTTCCGAGCCGGCGACGTAAGCGGAGTGCGGGTCGAGCCCGAGCGTCCAAGGGGGCGGATCGCTTGCCGGGAACGACTCGGCGAGGACCTCGTCGATCGCTTCCTCCGCCCTCGTCGTCTCGTCGTCGCCGCCCGCCGGCAAGGGCAACCCGCTCACGCGGCCTGCCTCGCCTCTTACCCCTCCGACTGGAGGTGCGCCTCGACCATCCAGAGCCATTTGTCCACGCCCCGCGAGATCTCGATGAAGATGTCGTTGGTATCTTGATCATTCACGCGTTGACTCTCCTCGATGGAGCCGCGCATCAGCTTGCCGAACGCCGCCAGCACCGAGGAGAGAGCGTCGACGTGCTGCCGGCCGCTCCCGGCCTTCACGGGGTATTCGGGCAGCGTCGATCGCTTGGCGACCGAACGCGCTGTGCCCTCGACGCCCCCGCCCAGCTGGACGGCGCGCTCGGCGATCAGATCGACGTAGTCCTCCACGTCCTCGTTCACCTTGTCGAAGAGCTCATGCAAGGCAATGAAATGGGGGCCCTTGACGTTCCAATGCGCCTGCTTCGTCTGCGTTTGCAGATCGATGGCATCGGCGAGCCGCGCGTTGCACAGGTCGATCATCTGCCGCCGCGTCGTTTCCGGTAGGTCGTTCTTCGTCGGATACATTTCCGCTCCTTTCACGCTCATGTTGATGCCTGGACGGCCGGCATCGATGCAAAGAGCCCTGGAGGCACCCCGATGCTCAGAGGTTGCGCAGTCCGGTCGCGTCCTTCAGTAGCACGTTCCGGAGCGCCTTGGCGCGGTCGTGCGAGACGGGTGCGCGGATGGTCTGCTCTCCGCGCTCGAGGTCGCCCCCGATCGTCAGCGACGTCCCTCCCATGACACGCTCCAGTTCCTTGACGTACGCCAGGTTCACCACCCAATTGCGGTGCACGCGGAAGAGGGTCCGGCCGAACGATGCCTCGATCGCCGCCAGCGACAGATCGATGGCGAACCTACCCTCCCGCGAGTGCACGAACGTCAGCCGGTCCGCCGCTTCGAACGCCCAGATCTTCTTCGGGTCGAGGAACACGAGGCTCTTGTTCCGCCGGGCCACCACGCGGCTCACTCTCGGGCGTCGGTGCGCGCGCGGTCGAAGCCCGGTGACCGTGGTCACGGGCGCCCGGGGGATGTCGAGGACGTTGCCCATCAGGTGCTCCCGGAGCAATTGGTGGCGACCGCCGCTCATTGCAGCGCGTGCCATGTCGAGTCCGGTTTCTTGTCGGTCATGCTTCCTGCGACCTTCGCGGTGTCAGGACCCAGGTCGCGTTCGTACACCACGCCGTCGTGCTCCACGATGAAGGTCATCACGCCCGACGAGCGGTACTCCGCCGGGTACGCGACGAAGGAAGCTTGCTTTCCCGGTGCTTGCAGGGCGCGGAAGTAGTACCCGTGGAACGCAACCCGGTTGCCGACGAAAGCCTCCGGGTCTACCTGGTCCGCCCGGGCGAGCGCCTGGCAGACGTCGATGGCAAACGATTCATTCGCCCCGATGCGCCGGAACAGGATCTCGCGCGTCCCGGTCTGCGCATCGAAGGACCAGGCGCCCTTCCTGGAGACGAGCGGGATGGGAAAGGGCCAGTTCTCAGCGCCGAGGTAGAGGATGGTTCCGTCCGGTTCGCGAGCGAGGCGGTGCATCTGGCGGTATTTGTCGAGGAATGTCTGGCGATCAAGATCGTCCTGATCCTTGTCGCCGACCGAGAAGAGTCCGCTGTCTCCTCCGAGGATTTGCGAGACTCCTGGCTCGTCCCCGGCCTGGACCGCCAGGAAGAGCGCCTGTGCGGCTTCTTCCGCGGTGCGGTAGGTCTTCTGATGTGCCTGCTGGGCCCTGCTTGCCGGCGCCCAGGTCGCGATGACGACTGCCAATGATGCGAATGCTCCCTTGACTCGAATCATCTGTGACCTCCGCCGCCGTGGAATCCGCCACCGTGGAATCCACCTCCGAAACTCGACTGCCCGCGCGACGAAAAGCCTCTCGCCACGCCTCCATGATCGAACCCGCTGAAGGCGCCGGAACGAGTGCCCGGCTGCGGTTGCGGGGCCGCTGATCCATGGAACGCCGGAGCAGCCGCAACGCCGCCGCCGTGGAATCCAGGGCCGCCGTGACTGTCTGGACCGCCGTGGAATCCTGGGCCGCCGTGACCGTCTGGCCCGCCGTGGAACCCTGGGCCGCCGTGACCGTCCGGCCCGCCGTGGAACCCTGGGCCGCCGTGACCGTCCGGCCCGCCGTGGAATTCAGGGCCTCCATGAAATCCGGGGCCGCCGCGGTAGAAATGGTCGTGGCCGATGAAGGTGCGGCTGTGCGAGACATACCTGTCGTGGTCGAACATCACGCGGTGGCCGCGCCAGTCGGCGTCCCAGTGGTGCCATCCCCAGCCGAATCCACCGTAAAAGCCGATCCCGAAACCGATTCCGAACGAAATCCCCGGGCCGGCGGCGTACAGGCCGGGGTACCAGAACCAGCCGGGGTATGCGACGAGCGGCGGGCCGTAGACCAGCCACGGATCGTAGGCCGGCACGTAGACCATCTCGGGGTCTGCCGGCTGGATCACGATCGTCTGGCCCTGCGTGACGACGTTTTCCTGCGCGGTGGTCTTGAGGTTGCCCGCCTGCTGGGCTCGCCGGCGCATCGTCTGCACGGCGTCGAGCACGGCCTGTTGTTGGTTCACGTATGCGTCGCCCAGCGCCGACGCCCAGGAGAGGTTCTTGTCCATGTTCGCCAGCACGGAGGGAAATTGCGTGATCGCCTTGACGCTCGGATCCCAGGATTGCTGATCGACGGCCTGGGCCAGCTGCTCCCCCTTCAATTCGGAGTGCTGTTGCACCCAACGGTCCGCCTCCACGATCTCGGTGGGGTACGTCGAGGCGGCGAGGATCTGCGCAACCAGCGCGTCGGGGTACAGCGCGATCGGCGCCACCAATTGCTCCAACTGCTCGGGACTCTGCTGGAGCACCGCCTCGCCCACGGCGGCCGGCGGCTCGGGAGCTGCTGACGCGTGCGAGCAACACAGCAAGCACGCAGCTGGCACGGCCATCCATGACCTCATCATCGTCACCCACACCTCCGCAAGAGCTGGCTCACTCGGCGATGCAACCGGTGCGCCAACCTCGGCCTCGAGAAGTCCGCTCGTGCGGCGCATCTGCGCGGGAGCTGCCCTTGTCGAGCGATTCGACAGTTTGCTCGCCGACCGTCGTGGATCGATCAGCGATCGTCGACGAGTTCTCCTGAGAAACCGCAAAGCTCACCGGCGTCGCGGGGCCGACACCGCATCGGTTGTGCAGACGAAGAACGGGCGTCAGTACAAGGGCCGTCGCCCCTCGGCGAGAGCGGCGGCGAGATATTCTCGCGCCAGGAAGAGGTCCTCGTTCGACAGCGCCTCGCGCGCCGCTTCCACGTCGAGGCGCCTGCGTCCCCAGAGCGCCTCGCTGGCGTTGGCGAGCTCCTCGTCGACGCCGTCCGAGTTTCCGAACGCGAGCATCGCTTCCACGCGGCGGAGGGTGTCCAGCGCCTGCAGCGTCGCAGCACGCTGCGCGCTCTCTTGCTCCGCCTCGGCCTGTCGCTCCGATTCCTCCTCTGCCGCCTGCCGCCGCCGCGCCGCGAGCTCGTCGTCGATCTCCGCGAGTTGCTCGTTCTGCTGCCGCGCCTGCTCGACCAACTCCTGGAGGTAGGCTGCTCGACCGTCGGGGGGCGCGGGCGGGACGGGGGGCGCCGCGTCGGCCGCGCCGTAGCTCACCGTCTTGGAACGCGGCAAACGAGGTGAGGTTTGCGGCGGCGGCGGCGGAAGCGGGTCGCCTTCGATCGACGCGGATTGCGCAGCGAGTGCCGGCGGCGAGTTGCCGCCCGACGCAACGTCGATCGGCGCCGCGCCGGGCTGCGCGAAGACGAGCAACGCGGTCGCGACTGCGGTCATCATCGCGGTAAGTGCGATCTTCATATCGCTCTCCCTTCTCGTACCTGAAGAAGCTAACCGCGTTGCGCCTGCGCCGGCGCTGCGATCGGACGGACGACCGGATCGCGGGGACGACACGCGCAGGATCGCCGACCGATGTCGCGTCACTCGTCGGGGGACGGTCGTGCCTTGTCCGCTACGCCGGGCAACAGGGCGGATGCGCCTGGTTTGCAACGGAAGGCGCCTCGTGATCCGAAGACCGCCTCCCGTCGGACAGCGTCGATCCGGTTGGCCGCGCCGCTAGTCTCCACACCGTCACGAGGAGGAAAGAAAATGATGAACTACCTTCGAGAATGGGGACTTCCGGTTGGTCTGCTACTGGTCTGGGCCGTTGCCGCGGCTTTCACCTTGAGTGCACTCGTCGGCATGGAGGCGACGGTGCAGGCGACGCAGGCCCGGCCGCAATCGACGCAGACCATGGAGAGGCAGGTCGCGGCAAAGGTCCACCGCACTGGCCCCGCGTCCTGATCGCACCCGGCAATCCGCCAGGGTGCCGTCCAGCCGGTCATCACCCCTTGTCACCCCGGATTCGCCTCTTCGCGCGCTTGGGACCGGGCGATGTCCTGGCGGCCGACAGGTGTGTTCGCGAAACCGTCTACGAATTGATCAGGGCGGGGCCAATCGCGGGCATTTTGCACTCGATTCGCCCTGGCACGTCGCCTGCACCTGATGCCGTCGCCGCCGTCGCGCTTCGGGCGGCCTTCAAATGGAGGAAGCGATGACGACCCGCCGCCCGCTGGCCACGCCCGCAGCGATCTTTCTTGCGCTCACCGCCTGCGCGTCGGTCGACGTGCGCACCGTGACCAGCCCCGATGCAAATCTGTCCGCCCTGCGGACGTTCCGCATCATGCAACACGCCAAGGCGCAATCTCCGAGCGACCAGTCCGCGAACGACCCGATGCTCGTGAACTCGATCTCGAACCAGGCCTTGCGCGCCGACCTGATCAAGGGGTTCGAAAATCGCGGCTACGCCCTCTCGGACACTCCGGACTTCACCGTCGCGTACTACGCATCGACGAAGGACAAGCTGGACGTCACGTACTGGGATTATGGGTACCCGTACTACCCGCGCTGGTGGGGCTTCGGGCCGTATGAGCAACCGACCGTCACGGAATACACGCAGGGCACTGTGATCGTCGACGTGATCGATCCCAACACCAAGGAGCTGCTCTGGCGCGGACAGGGAGTGGCCAAGGTCTCCGATAACGAGGCGCAATACGAGCAGGATCTTTGGAAGACGGTCACGGCGATCCTCGACAAGTTCCCGCGCTCACCACAGGCCTCGTAGACATGAGATCCGTCCTTGTCTTCGCGGCCGCGACCTCGATCGCCGCGGCCTGCTCGCACGCGCAACCGCCTCCGCCTCCAGCGCCGGCTGAGCCGATGGCGCAAGCAGCCCCCCCTCCGCCGCCTTCTTCCGCGCCTGAGGCCAAGCGAGCACCAGCGCCGCTCAGCGTCGAGATCGTCGCGACCAGCGTCTACTTCGGATTCGACAGCTCCGAGCTGAGTGCGCAGGCACGGGACACGCTGCAGGCGTTCTTCGATCTGGCGCAGCAGCGCCCCGACCAGAACCTGCGCATCGAGGGAAACTGCGACGAGCGGGGCACGCGTGAGTACAACCTGGCCCTCGGCCAGCGCCGTGCCGACGCTGCGAAGACGTACCTCCTGAACCTCGGTCTCGAACCCTCGCGCATCACGACGATCAGCTACGGCGAGGAGCGTCCGCGCGCGCCCGGACACGACAAGGCCGCATGGCGGCAGAACCGCCGCGACGACCTGATGGCGGTGACGGCCGCTGTCAGCGAGGCGCGCTGAGTCGAGCCTCGCATCGACGGAGCTCTCGCAGCACCGGGGGATGCGCTCGCGGCTGGAGCCATGATGCTCAATCGGTCAGCATTGATCGTCGCGGTCTTCCTGGCGGCAGGAGCCGCGCCCTCCGCCGAGGTCGAGCCAGCGCGAACGGTCACCGTCGTTCCCGGCGCCCGCTACCAGGCCGGATGGCTCCGCCGCTTGCTCCTGGGCGCCCACTGGCGGAAGGCCTGGAACACGCCCGTCGAAGTCCCCGTCCTCGATCTGTCGACGTTTCACGGTGGGCTGCTTCCCGAGCGTCAGGGCGGCGGGCTGGAGACGACCAACCTGCGACTCGAAAGCGCCGACGGACGCGCCTGGTCGTTCCGATCGGTCGACAAGGATCCGACCCGCATTCTCGATCCAGATACGCGCCGGGGACTGATCGGCGGGTTCGCCCAGGACATGACCAGCGCGTATTTTCCCTGCGGCGCGCTGGTGGTCGCGCCGCTCCTCGAGGCGGCCGGCGTCTTCCACACGACGCCCGAGCTGGTGGTGATGCCCGACGATCCACGACTCGGCGAGTACAGACGAACCTTCGCCGGGATGCTCGGGTTGATGGAAGAGCGGATCGAGCACCGCCTTCCGGGGGTCGAGAAGGAGGAGGAGACGCTCTTCCTCTTCGAGCGGCTCGACGGCCGCAGCGACGAGCACGTCGACGCGCGCGACTACCTTCGCGCCCGCCTGATCGACATCCTGGTGGGAGACTGGGACCGGCACGTCGGTCAGTTTCGATGGGTCCTGCTGCACCAAGGCCAAGGGCGCGTCTGGCGGGTCGTCCCCCGCGATCGCGATGCCGCATTCAGCCGATTCGACGGCGCGTTGCCTTCCCTGGTCGAGTACTACGGCAAGCAGGTCACCGGGTGGGGAACGACCTATCCGCCGATCGACAAGGTGACCTTCGCCGCCCGCTACATGGACCGCCGGTTCCTCGTCGGTCTCGAGTGGCCTGAATGGGAAACGGTCACGGCGCAACTGGTCCCGAAGCTCACGGACGCGGTCATCTCCGAGGCCGTCCACCGCTTGCCGCCAGCGATGCATGCCGAGGTCGGCGCCGATCTGGAGCGGGCCCTGCGCTCGCGCCGGGACCTCCTCACCGAGGTTTCGCGGGAGTACTACCGCCTGCTGGCAAACGACGTCGACGTCCGAGGAACGAGTCGCTCCGAGGACTTCGAGGTTCGAAGGCACGCGAGCGGCGCTACCGAGGTGTCCATCTACGCGCGCGAGGAGAGCACCGGAGAGCGCGGCTCGACTCCGTTCTTCCACAGGACGTTCCTGCCCGGCGAGACCAGCGAAATCCGCCTCTACACCATGGGCGGCGGGGACCACGTCATCGTAGAGGGCGCCGCGAACCGCGCCATCACGCTACGGGTCATTTCCCCGCCCGGGACCGACGAAGTCGTCGACCGCATCAGCGACCCCTCCGCGACCGCGATCTACGCACCGGTTCCTCCCCCCCAGGCCCCAGCTCAGGCGCTGCAGCCTTGGGCGAAGCCCGACCCGCTGGCGAGCGAGCGCAGGAAATACGAGACGACTCGCGACTGGGGTCGCGATTCCCTGTTCTTTCCGCAGTTCGGCTATGACTCGAACCGCGGGCTGGTTCTGGGGATGATCCTTCAGCGGACCACCTACGGCTTCGATCTCGAGCCGTACGCCTCGCAGATGAAGTTCGGCGCCGCCTGGTCGACGGGAACGAACCAGCCACGCCTGGAGTACGGCGCAGACTTCCGAACGCGCTCCCCGCTGCGGGGCCTGTTCTATCTCGCTTATTCGGGCATGGACGTGGTGGAGTTCTTCGGATTCGGAAACGAGACGCCGCGCAACTCGTCGCTGGCATCGAACGGGTTCTACGACGTTCGCCAGCCGCAGGTGACGGTCAATCCGATGCTCGAAAGGCCGCTCTTCGGGCCGCTGCGCGGCCGGATCGGAGCGCTGTTCAAGCACGTCTCCAGCGTGGAGGACAACGGGTTCATCGGCGCGGCGCGACCGTACGGTTCCGGCGGGCTGACCCTGGGGAGCGGGGAGGTGGGCCTCGCGCTCGACACGCGCACGGGTACGCTCACCTCCCTGCGAGGGTTCACGCTGGAAGTGAGCGGCCGCCACACCCCCACCATCTTCAGCAACGAAGCATCCTTCAGCAAGCTCCGCGGCGCGGCCTCCGCCGCCTTCGGCGCGCATGTGCTCACCGACGTGCTTTTCAGCGCGCGCGTCGCCGGCGAGCGGAACTGGGGAAGATATCCATTCTTCGAGTCTGCGTTCCTCGGCGGTACCGCCTACTCCTCGTCCCTGGATCTCACCGGCACCTCCAGCGGCAATCTCCTCCGAGGCTACGATCTGAACCGTTTCGCCGGCGACGCCTCCGTCGTCGCCAACACCGAGATCGATCTGGCGCTGGGAAGGTACAGTGCAATCCTCCCGCTCCGTTACGGCGTGTTCGGATTGTGCGACTTCGGGCGCGTGTTCCTGGCGGGGGAGAGCTCGTCGAAGTGGCACACCGGGTCTGGCGGCGGCATCTGGCTGGGGCTTTCCACGCTGGCACCCTACGCTCTCGCGGCTTCGCTCAGGGCGGCGGTGGTGAAATCGGAGGAGGGCACCTCGTTCTACGTCTTCTCCGGATTCGGGCTGTGACGGCGGTCATTTCTCGCCGAGAGCCGTTTGCACCGCATTCAGCAAGGATTCCTCGCTGAAGGGCTTGAACAGGTAATCCACCGCTCCGCCCTTCAGGGCTCGCGCCCGCCGCTCCTCATCTCCATGCGCGGTGATGAAGATGACCGGCACGTCCCGATGGGTCTCCACCAGGCGGCGCTGCAGCTCCGGCCCGCTCATCCCCGGCATGCGGACGTCGAGGATCAAGCAGTCGGTCTTGCGCACCCGATCCGAGCTCAAGAACTCCGGGGCGGAGGCGAAGAGCCCCACTTCGAACTCGAGGGCCCTGAGCAAGGCCCCGAGGGCCTCGCGGACCGAGTCATCGTCATCGACGACGGAGATGAAGGGATTCTTGAGCAAGCGGAATCTTTCGCTGCCCCTATCATCGCCCTTCGCGGCCGGAGTTCCAATTACACCTTGGTATGGGATTCACGCGCGACCGAGCGCGAACAGCAGCTGGGCGCGCGCGGTGGCGAGCTGGAAGTCCGTCTGGACCACCTGCGCCGCCGCGTTCGAGGCGGCGATCTGCGCGTCGCCCAGCTCGATCACGCTACCGGACCCGTTCTGATAGCGCCCTTCCGCGAGCGACAAGCGCTGGCGCGCCGCGAGCAGCGCCCTACTCGCCGAGGCCAGCGCTGCTTTCGCCGCGCGAATGGCGAGCAGGGCCTGGTCCACGTCGACGCGCACTTGCTGCCGCAGCACGTCGAGCTGCGCGGCGGCGAAGGCGAGGTTGCCCTCTGCCTCGTGCACCCGTCCATTCGTCAGCCCGCCCTGGAACAAGTTCCAGGTGAGGGTGACTCCCCCGGCGACGTTCCAGCCCGAGTAGTTCGAGCCGGCCTCGGAGGCTTGGACGAACGACCCTTGAAGGGCGATGGAGGGAGCATAAGAGCCGCGTGCGGACTGGATCAGGAGCTGCTGCGCCTTGACCTGCTCCGTCGCGGAGGCGATCTCCGGCCGCGCCGCCAGCGCGTTCTGGAGGAGCGGTTCGAACGGGCCGTCTTCGTCGGCCTGCTGCGGGAGCCCGTCGCTGGCGACGTCGTAGTCGATGGCCGCCTCCAGCCCCATGGCCTGGTTCAAGAGCACTTTGGATCGCTCGTACGCGTTGACCGCATTGACGACCGCCACCTCCGCGAAGGCGTAGTCCGACTCCGCCTGCGACAGGTCGATGGGAGGCCGTGTGCCC
>Ga0209689_1002203_pt1 | contig 14577 bp, 6 predicted proteins | sample GraSoiAngelo_149_FD_187119 | JGI IMG/M metagenome (GOLD analysis project Ga0209689, IMG submission 187119) | Grasslands soil microbial communities from the Angelo Coastal Reserve, California, USA - 14_1009_09_30cm (SPAdes) (version 2) | ecosystem: Environmental > Terrestrial > Soil > Grasslands ...
CTGGGTCCGGCCTGCGCCGACCAGACCCGCAAACCCGAGGATCTCGCCTTCCCTCACCGTGAAGGAAACGTCGGTGAACGCGCCCGGCGAGCTCAAGCCGCGTACCTCCAGGACCAATGGCCCGACGGCCTTCCTCTTCGGCGGGAAGATCTCCCGGAGCTCGCGGCCCACCATGGCGCGCGCCATCTCGGGCGGCTCGATCTCGCCGATCGGCGCTTCGCGGACGAGCTCGCCGTCCTTGAGGACGATCACCCGATCGCAGATCGCCTTCACCTCCGCGAGCTTGTGCGAGACGTAGACCAGCGCCATCCCGCGCGCCTTGAGCGAGCGCATCAGCGCGAAGAGGCGATCGATCTCGCGCCGGGTGAGCATGGTGGTGGGTTCGTCGAGGATCAGCAGGCTCGCGTCGAATGCCAGCGCCTTGCACACTTCGACCAGCTGCTTCTGCGCCGCGCTCAAGCCCTCGATCCGGTCCTGCGGGTGCACGTTGGCGCCCAGCTCCGCGAGCAGCTGCGCGGTGCGGACGCGCATTCCTGTCCGATCCAGGACCCGGCCAGGTTTGAGCAGCTCGGCTCCGAGGAAGACGTTCTCTTCGACGCTCAAGTCCTTCGCGAGATTGAACTCCTGCGGGACGATGCTCACCCCGGCGCGCCGGGCGTCCGAAGGGCTGTCGAACGTGATCGGTCTACCTTCGATCTCCAGCGTGCCCGAGGTCGGCTCATAGATGCCGGAGAGGATCTTCATGAAAGTCGACTTCCCGGCGCCGTTTTCGCCGATGAGCCCGAGGACCTCCCCGCGGCGGATCTCCGCGTCGACGTCGCGGAGCACCGCGTTGCCGGCGAACTCCTTGCGCAACCGGCGAACCCGGAAGAGCGGGGGCGTCATGAGTGGTCCCTGATATGACCAGGGGCGGTCGGGTGTCAAAACCCGCGGCGCGGAAAGGCTTCACGCTGGTGGACGCGTACCGGGTTCCGGGCTTGCGGTCATCGCCGTGGTGATACACACATCGTGCGGGATCTCGGCCCGCAGACCCCGTGCAAGATGATCCCCGGCGGGCGGTCGCCCCGACGCCAAGAAGGCGCCAGGTGCCAGGGAGTATGCCCGAGCGTCGCGACATCAGCCCGCCGAGCGGTGAAGGAGCGATGGAGCCACGCGGCGTGGCCGGGCCGGATGAAAAGGCCGCGCGCGAGTCCGACCATCTCCCCTTCGGGGTGGTCGGCATCGGCGCGTCGGCCGGCGGCATCGACGCGTTCCGCAGCCTGCTCGGTGCGCTGCCCGGCGATACCGGGATGGCCTACGTCCTCGTCCAGCACCTCTCGCCCGACCATCCGAGCATCCTCGCGCAGACGCTCGCGCGGTTCACCTCCATGCCAGTGCTCGAGATCCAGGACGGGACGCCCCTGGTGCCGGACCACGTGTACGTGATGCCCTCGAACGCCGAGGTCCTCCTCTCGCGCGGAACGCTCCGCCTCGTCCCACGTCCGCCTTCCCCGGGCGGCCGGCTCCCGATCGACGCGCTGTTCTTGTCGCTTGCGGGCGAGCTGCGCAGCCGCGCGATCGGCATCGTGCTCTCCGGGACCGGTGAAGACGGCACAGCCGGGCTCAAGGAGATCAAGGCTGAGGGTGGCCTCACGTTCGCGCAGACCTCGGCGTCCGCCCACTTCGCCGGCATGCCGGAGAGCGCCTCCGCGGCCGGCGTCGTCGATCGGGTCCTTTCCCCGGACCAGATCGCGACGGAGCTCACGCGGCTGGGCCGGCATCCGTACGTGGTCGACCGCTCGGCGGCTGCCGAGGTGACCGCACCGGATCCCGACGCGACCGCCCGCATCCTCTCGCTCGTCCACCGGCACTCGGGAGTGGACTTCTCCGTCTACAGGCCGAGCACCGTCTCGCGGCGGATCGCCCGAAGGATGGCGCTCCACCGGATCCCGACAGCCTCGGAGTACGCCGACTTCGCCGCGAAGGATCCCGCGGAGGCTCGGGCGCTCTCGCAGGACCTGCTCATCCACGTGACTGGGTTCTTCCGGGACCCGGAGGTCTTCGACGCGCTCCGGCGGGTCGTCTTCCCCGCCCTGACCGGAAACAAGCGGGAAGGTCCGATCCGGATCTGGGTGCCCGGGTGCTCCACCGGAGAGGAGGTCTACAGCCTCGCGATCGGCCTGCTCGAGTACTTCGGCGAATCCTCAGCGCAGGGCGGCGAATTCCAGATCTTCGGGTCCGATCTGAGCCAGAGGGCCATCGAATGCGCGCGGACGGGCCTCTACCCGGGGACGGCACTGCGCGACGTGGGGGAAGATCGCCTGGAGCGGTTCTTCCATCGCGCAGGGGAAGAGCGGAGGATCGCCAAGGGCATCCGCGATCGGTGCGTGTTCGTCGTGCACGATCTGGCACGAAATCCCCCTTTCGCAAAGCTCGACCTCATCAGCTGCCGCAACGTGCTCATCTACTTCGGCGGCGAGCTGCATCAGCGCCTGGTCCCCATGTTCCATTACTGCCTGAATCGCGGCGGATTCCTCCTGCTCGGCCGGAGCGAGAACCTCGCCGGCTTCGCTGAGCTCTTCAAGGCCGTCGACCTCGAGCACCGCATCTTCTCCCGGGTGGGTGATGGACGGCACGTTCATTTCCCGCTGGCGTTGTCGAAGCACGCGGAAGGCCCGCCGGCGAAGTTCTCCGCGGGCCAGCAACTCTCGCGTCCGGCCGCCCAGGCGCAGCGCCAGGCGGATCACGTTCTTCTCGGCAGGTTCGCGCCGCCTGGGGTAGTGGTGAACGAGCGGCTCGACGTCGTCCACTTCCGGGGCCGGACCGGGGACTTCCTCGAGCAGCCGCCCGGCCAGCCGCAGACGAACCTGCTCAAGATGGCCCGGGGAGGTCTGCTCGCGGACCTCCAGCGCGCGCTCTCGGAGGCGAAAGAGCGAGGCGTCGCCGTTCGCACCGACGCCGTGCAGATCGTCCGGGGAGACCAGAATCTCACCATCGCCATCGAGGTGATTCCGCTCCTGGCAGACCATGAGGCGGGCGAGCGCTACTTTCTCGTGATCTTCCACGATCCGCGAGGGTCCGCTCCCCGCGCTCCGGAGCTCCCCGAGAGCGATCTCGCGGGCGAGGCTCGCCGGCTCCGCGAGGAGCTCGCGGTGACGAAGCAGTACCTCGAGTCGATGGTCGAGCAGCACCAGATCGCCGACGACGACTTCGCGACGGTGAACGAGGAGCTCATCGCCGCCAACGAGGAGCTGCAATCCACCAACGAGGAGCTCGAGAGCGCGAAGGAGGAGCTCCAGTCCGCGAATGAGGAGCTCACGACTCTCAACGACGAGCTCAGGAGCCGCAACGCCGAGTTGGACAGGCTGGCGAACGACCTCTCGAACATCCTCGCCGCGGTGGACGTCCCGGTCGTGATCGTGGACTCGCAGCGCAAGGTGCGGCGATTCACGCCGGACACCCGATCGCTCGTCAACCTCATCCCTTCGGACGCGGGACGCCCCATCGACGACATCAAGTTCAACGTAGACGTATCGGACTTGGACCGCCGGATCGCCGACGTGATGCAGTCGGGCACGCCACGCGAGTGGGAGGTGCGCAGCTCCGCCGGCCGCTGGTTCCGCATGCACATCCGGCCCTACACCGCCGCGGACCACGTGCTCGACGGTGCCATCGTATCGTTCGTCGACATCGACACTCTGAAGCACACGGTCGAGGACGCGCAGGCCGCACGCGATTACGCCCGGGCGATCATCGAGAGCGTCCAGGTGCCGCTGCTGATCGTCGACCACGGCTGCCGGGTGATGTCGGCCAATCCGGCATTCGAGTGGATGCTCGGGAACCGAACCGTGGAGGTCGGGAACGACCTGTTCGCGCTCGCCAGCGACGCCTGGGACGCCGAGGCCGTGCGCCGTGCCGTCGACGAGGTCCAGGCCGGACAGACCCCGCCGCGCCCGTTCGAGATCCGGCTCCGCAGTCCGGCAGAGGAAGAGCGGACGTTCGCCGTCACGGCGCGGGGCGTGACGTGGCCGGGCGGGAAGCAGGCCGCGCTGCTGGCGTTCGAGGATCTCACCGAGCAGCGGAGGCTCGAGGAGGAACGGACGGCGCGCGCGGTCGCCGAGGCTTCCAACCGCACGAAGGATCTGTTCCTCGCGACCCTCTCCCACGAGCTGCGGACGCCCCTCAGCGCCATCCTGATGCAGGCCCAGGTATTGCGGCGCGCCGGAACGACGGTTCCGAGGGTGGAACATGCGAGCGCCGTGATCGAGCGCGCCGTCACGTTGCAGAAGCGGCTCATCGACGACCTGCTCGACGTGTCGCGGATCGTCACGGGCAAGCTGCGCCTCGACCAGCACGTCGTCGACCTCGGTGAAATCGTGCAGGGTGCAGTCGAGGAGGCGCGGCCGTCAGCGGAGATGAAGGCCGTCACGATCGAGACGACGATCGCACGCGGATTGACCCCCGTGTACGCGGACGCGGCGCGGATGCAGCAGGTCGTGTCGAACCTGCTCACGAACGCCATCAAGTTCACCGGGCGGAGCGGGACCGTGGCGGTGACGCTCGAGCGTTCGGACGTGGAGGCGCGGATCACGGTGCGCGACACGGGGATGGGGGTTCCGCGCGAGTTCGTCCCGCACCTGTTCAGCCGCTTCAGCCAGGCGGACGGCTCCGCCACCCGGGTTCACGGCGGCCTTGGGCTCGGCCTCGCAATCGTGAAGCACCTCGTCGACCTGCACGGCGGCACGGTGGGCGCGGAGAGCGCCGGCGAGGGGCACGGGGCGGCCTTCTGGGTGACGGTCCCGCTCGTCGAGACGCGCGCCCAGGCCCAGCCGCCCTCGCGGGCGACGAGGGCGGCCGCCGACATCTCCGGTCTGCGGGTGCTGGTTCTCGAGGACGATGAGGGAACGCGTGAGTCCCTGGCAGAGATCCTCGCCGTGGCCGGCGCCTCCGTTCGGGCGGTCGCCACGGTCAAGGAGGGGATGCACGCGCTCTCCGAGTTCGCGCCCGACGTCGTCCTGAGCGACCTCGCCATGCCCGGCGAGGACGGCTTCAGCTTCATCTCCCGCGTCCGCAACCTCCCTCCCGAGCGGGGCGGCCGCACACCCGCCGCGGCGCTGTCGGCGCTCGCCAGCACCGAAGACCGCCAGCACGCGCTCGACGCCGGGTTCCAGATGCACCTGCCCAAGCCCGTTGACATCGACGTTCTGTTCTCGGCCGTGGCGCGGCTCGCGGCGACGCGGCAAGCGTAGGACCTGAGCGAGCACCCCTTCAAAGCGAGAGCGGATTTCGGTTGCGCCAGCGCGCGAAGGTGCGCGGACGTGCGTGCTCGTCCCACGTCCGAGCACGTGGCCACCTGCGCCTTCCACTGCCAGGTGGGCACGCGCACACCTTGAAGCACCCCGGTCGAGGAAGAGGCGGCCTTCATGCTTGGTTCTGGACCAAGCATGGAAAACTCGCAGAAAATCATCCTCGTACTGACCTTCCTCGTTCCCGGGCTCCCGGTTGCCGCGCAGCAGACAGACCCGGATGTCATCTGGAAAGGAGACTTCGAAGCGGGAGCGAGCTCGCTCAGCGGGCATTGTTCCGCCGGCGATGATCAGTGGTGCTCGATCGAGACCATCCGTCCGCAGCAGATCCAAGTGGTCGCGGATCCGGTCGCGCAGGGCAACTATGCGGCCCGCTTCGAGGTGAAATACGGCGACGTCTTCAGCTACTACTCCGATGCCCGCAGCCTGATGAGCGGACCTCCGGCACTCTGGGAAAACGAGGGCAACGAGCGCTGGTATCGCTGGCAGGCGCTCTGGCCGCAGGACTGGGTCGGCTCGTTCCCGAAATGGGACGAGCTCTCGAATCCCTCCGCGCGCTCATCGGCTGGGTCGTTTGTCGAGTGGCACCACGACGCAAACGGAGGGGTGGAGCACGGCTCCGCTCCCCTCTACATCGGCGCCGGCGACAGCGACATCTGGCTCTGCCTGGTAGATCAGGCCACGAGCAGCTGCCGCGAGAACATCTCCCTCGCTCCGCTGCAGCGTTCGCACTGGCACGACTTCATCATGCATGCCAAGTGGTCGTCGCAACCGGGCGTAGGCTTCCTCGAACTGTGGATCGACGGCGTGAACGTCCTGCCGAAGCACGTCGCGCCCAACATGTACCCGGGAATGCGCAACTACCTCGAGGTGGGTCTGTATCGGAATGGCCACATCGGCGATCCGAACTTGCTCTACCCGAATGGACAGCACGTGTACGGCACGAATGGCACGCCGGGCGTCGCTTATCTCGACGGCTTCATCATCGGGAAGACGCAGCAGTCGGTGCTGAACGAACGCCCTTGGGGGACACCCCCTCCCGATGCGGGCCCGGCTGACGGAGGCACCGGACAGGATCTCGACGGCGGAACGGGACCGCAAGTGGGGCTCGCGACGGTGGGATCCGGCGGCGGCGGCTGCGCCAGCGGGGGTCCGCAGCTTGCCTGGCTCGCCGTACCGTTGCTCGCTCTGGCATTCACGCGGCGCTTGCGGATACGGCGCGGAGCATAGAAGCCAGCTCAGGTAGGGCAATGGGTTCCCAAAAGAAGGAACGTCGTTCCTCAGGTTCGCCCAGGTTTTCGGCAACCTGCGGGCCTCCCGGCCGTGAACAGCTCGTGGGGAGGCTCGTTCTTGCCAAGGGGTGGGCATAGCGCTTGCTCGGTGAACAGGCGGCCAGAGGACGGCGGCCGCGTTCTCGCTGCCTGAAAGGGGTGAGCGTGCAAAGCAACGTCGCGAGGCAGGAGACCCAGGGCGAGATTCCAGCCAAGCTCGCGCAGGAGGCCGAGTTCTTCGATCGCTGGGCGAAGGACAACGGGAAGCTGCTGGAACCGGTCGAACCCGCCGTGCTCGACCGATACCGCCGGCCCGGCATGCTCTATCCGAAAGAATATTGCTTCCGGATGGTGGGCGCTCTGTACGACAAGAGGATCCTCGACGTCGGCTGCGGTGAGGGCGAGAACGCGATGATCCTCGCCAGACTCGGTGCCCGCGTCACCGGCCTGGACGTTTCGTCGGGCGCCATCAGTCTCGCCAAGCAGCGGGCCATTCTCAACCATGTGGCGGACCGCGCGAAATTCATCTGCGCTCCATTGACTGCGGCCAGCCTGCCAGAGGACTTCTTCGACGTGATCTGGATCGACAACCTGCTGCACCATGTCCTCGACGACCTCGAAGAAAGCGTACGCGCCCTTCTCGAGGCAGCGAAACCCGGTGCGCTGATCATCTGCATCGAGCCTGTCAACCTGAACAAGACCTTGCGCAAGATTCGCTTTCTGGTTCCCGTCCATACCGAGGTCACACCAGGAGAGCGGCCTCTCGAAAAGCACGATCTCGCCATCCTGCGGAAGATCATTCCGGACTTGCGCACGACCCATTTCCATTTCCTGGGGCGTCTCCGCCAATTCGTCATTCCCAATTTCCGCTACGAGAAGGCACCTTGGTGGAGGCAAAGGCTAGCGGACGGCATTCACGCGTTCGACCGAATCGCGCTCAGTCTGCCCGTGATCGAGCAACTCGGGGGCATCGGCATTCTCTACGGGCACAAACCGGTCGCTTGAGCGCACGCCGTGTTCCCGCACGTGCGGCGGTAGTGCTAGCCTTCGGAGCCGGGGGCGACGGTGTCGCTGGTAGCAGAGCTGAAGCGGAGGCGGGTGTTTCGCGCGCTGGTCGGGTATGGGATCGCCGCGTTCGCCGTCCTGCAGATCGTCGAGCCGGTCATGCACGGCCTCCGCTGGCCGGACGCGGTGCTCGGCTATGTGGTGGTCGTCCTGGCGCTCGGATTTCCGGTGGTGGTGGCGCTGGCGTGGATCTTCGACGTGAAGGGAAGCGGCGGCGTCGCGCTCAGCAAGGCGCGCGTGGCATTGGTGCTTGCCGCCATCGGTGTGCTCTCGGGCGCGCCCGGGGTAGCGTGGTACTTCCTGCTGCACAAGCCGGCGGCGGCGGTAGACAGATCAATTGCGGTGCTGCCGTTCGCGAGTCTGAGCGGCGAGCGGGACGCGGCGTACTTCGCCGATGGGTTTCACGATGAGCTGTTGCGGCAGATGGCGCGGCTCGGGAATCTTCAGGTGATATCGAGAACGTCGGTACTCCAGTACAAGGAAGGCGCGCGCAATCTGCGCGAGATCGGCGCGGCGCTGGGTGTCGCTTCCATCGTCGAGGGCAGCGTGCAGCGCGCCGGAAATCGCATGCGCGTCGAGGCGAAGCTGGTCGATGCTCACACCGACCGCCAGCTCTGGGCCGAGCTGTACGACCGCGACCTGACGGACGTGTTCGCTATCCAGTCGGCCGTGGCGCAGGAGATCGCGAATGCGCTGGACGCGAAGCTCTCACGAAGGCAGAAGGAACAACTCGACAAGCAGCCGACGCAAGACCGCGAGGCTTACGATCTCTATCTGCGGGCGGTCGACTACGACTACGAACATCGCCCCGACATGCATCCGCGCGATCTTGAGATCTCCGAGGGTCTCTATCGTCGGGCCATCGCACGAGATCCCTCTTTCGCGCTGGCGCGGGCGCGGCTCGCGACGTCGTTGCTTAGCCGGTTCTGGTTCGTCGCAGGCACGCCGACATCAGTGACGGACGATGCAAGGCGTCAGGCGGAGGAGGCGGTGCGTCTCGACCCGGAACTGCCCCAAGCCCACCTTTCGATGGGCTACTTCCACTATTGGGGCGAGCGGCAGTACGAACCCGCGCTACGGGAGTTCGAGATGGCGCGGTCGGGCGCCCCAGCCGAGGCGCTAGACGCGATCGCCGCCGTCGAGCGGAGACAGGGCCGGTTCATTGATGCCGTGACGCATCTGGAGGAGACGATCCGACTGAATCCGCGATCGACCTCGCCGTTCATCACACTTGGTGAAACGCTGCAATGCCTGCGCCGGTACGCGGACGCGGAACGCGCATATCAGAGCGCGCTGCGCATCGCGCCCGATTCCGATGCCGTTCTCGCGCGTCTTGCCTTTCTCTACGAACAGTGGCGCGGCGACGCCACGGCGGCAAAGAAGCTGCTGCCTGACGCAGCGCGCAGGTTGGATCCGCAGGGCCGGTTCGCAAACGCCACCTGGGTAACCATACTCGGGTGGCACAACCCGCGGGAGGCGCTCGCGGTGCTCGATGTCGTACGCGCCGATCCGATTCCCGGGGCGCGCGCGATCTACCCGAGGGCGCTGCTCCTCGCGATGGCGCATGAAGCGCTCGGCCAGGCCGCGCAGGCACGCAGGGAATACCAGGCCGCGCTGCCCCGCCTGGAATCGGAAGTCCGCGCGTATCCGAAAAACGCCTCGCAACGCAGCCTCCTCGCGCTGGCATATGCGAGCCTCGGCCGTCGAGACGACGCGCTGCGGGAATCGCAGCGCGCCGTCGACGATCTGCCGCTCTCAAAGGACGCTCTATACGGCTTCTGGCCGCTAATGGAGCAGGGATTGATTGCGGCGCGGTTCGGTGATGCCGATCGCGCGATCGCGATCATCCGGCAGCTTCTCGCCGTGCCGGCGTACCTGTCACCCGGGCTGCTCCGGGTCGACCCGCGGTGGGCGCCGCTCTACGGCGACCCGCGCTTCCGCAAGCTTGCTGAGATGGACAATGCCGAGGCGCTCAGAATTCCGGCACCAGCTTCGAGATGACCTAAGTCCACGCGATCTGGTACGCCGAGACGAGTGCAACGCGCGGACGCAGAGCGCCGCCGGCTCCCTGCAGCCTTCCGCACGCTTCCCTCCAGCATGGCTGCCACGTTGAGGCTGCGGCCGATCTCGGCGAGGTCAGTCGGCTATCACTTCATTACGCTTGGACGCTGCTCGATGGTCCTCTGCGGCGGCACCGCCTCCATGAGAAGGGCCAGCGCTTTCTTGAAGCTGGCCGAGCCGACCGAGCTGCCTTTGTAATGACCCAGACGCACGACGACGAGCTGATGCGACGGGATGATCAAGGTCGTCTGGCCTCCTGCGCCGTTCATGAAGTACGCGTCCTGAGGAACAGGCAGAGCCGACTCCCCATTGATCCAGAAAAAACCGCCGTAGATGGGGCGCCCATCTGCCTCCCAGGCAGGCGCGAGCGTGCTCACGAATTTGACGTATCCGTCGGGCAGGATCCGTTCACCGTTCCAGACACCATCCTGAAGGTAGAGGTTGCCGAGACGCGCCCAGTCGCGCGCCGAGGCAAGGTCGTACCCCTGCCCGAGAAAGTTCCCGAATGGATCGGTCTCGATCACCATGGTCCTGATCCCGATCCGATCGAAGAGCGCGCGCTGTGGGAAGGACAAGTAATCCTCGCCCCGCCTCTCGACCGCTAGACGAACGAGGTAATTGACCAGGACGGGGTCCGTATTGTGGTAGCGGCCTACCGCGCCGGGTGGCCACTGCAACGGACGCGTTGCGGCGTAATGGAAGGAATCGACGCCGCCAGTATACAGATAGAGGTGATCGGGATACGTGCCGGCCGGATCGTAATCAGGGTCTTGAGGGGCCTTGATGCGCAACCCGCTCGACATGTGGAGCAGATCGGCGATGCGGATCCGGGCGCGCGGATCTCCCGGATGCTGCCACTCGGGGATCGGCGCCGGTTGCCACAGCTCGTATGCGCCTTGCCGGATGAGAATGCCCATCAGTGCGGCGGTCATGCTCTTTCCCATCGACCAGCTTTCGAGCGGCGTGTCCTTCGCGATGCCGGGCCCGTACCGCTCGCCGATGAGACGCCCTCTCCACGTCACCACGAACGCCGCCGTCATCCCCGCCGCCGGCTCGAACGCCGCATCGACGGCGCGCTTCACCTTTGCCGGATCGAGCTGCGCCGGGAACGGCGCCTGAGACAGCGCATCGCCCATCGGCCATTCTTGCGTCGCGGGGTCGGGAAGCCGTTTCTCGACCCTCACGGGTTTGAAATACACCTCGCTCTTTCCCTCCGGCAGCGTCACGCATCCCTGGTCTCCAAGGTACTGCGCCGTGCGCGTGACGCCGTTCGGCAATTCGATGTGCACAGCTTTTCCCGCACGATCGATCACCGGCTTTCCGACCTTCGATCGCTCCTCGTACGGGCCGGTGAAGTAGCCGATGTTCTCGGCGGCAAAGTCCGGGTCCAGGCCGGTGATGAAAGCCGCCGAGCACATGACCTTCGCGAAGCCCGCCGTGTGGTGGCTGAGCGGGTCTCCAGGTGGTGGCACATACACGGTGTCCAACTCGAGCGATTTCGCTCGCGCGATCAGCGCCTCGCGAGGCGATGCCGGCGACGCGACACTCGCCGATACCGCGGGTGCGGCGTCATTCGCAGCGCGTGCCGGTGCGCCACCGTTCGCTGCGCGTGTGGACGACTGACATCGAAGCGAGAGAGCCAGCACGATCTGCGCCGGCAGAGCCAGCCTCATCCGATGCATCAACATCCTGACCTCTCCTGCCGCCGGTTGCGCTCCCTCGTAGTACGTGAGCCCGTCCGTTCGTTCAGAGGGCTCCCGCCGGTCGTCCGAGCAATTCGAGCACCGAGATCGTGAACGTTGCGACACCAGCGCGGATTGTTCGCTCACGGTCGGGCGCGAACCCCGCGCTGTGTAACCCGGGCACGGTCGTACCGGCCGTCTTGGCCTTCGCGAATTGCCCCGGCTCAGTGGCACCCACCCGGAACATCACCGACGGAACACCGGCCGCGACCCCGAAGACTCCGAAATCCTCCGAGCCCATCACCGCCTCGCCTGGGACCACGTTCGCGTCGCCCAGCGCTCGCCGCAGCGCACCGCCGAGCCGCGCGGTCAGCGCAGGGTCGTTGTAGACCGCCTGTGCGGACTCGGCGGGATTGACGAATACCGTCGGCTCACGCGTCGCTCCGGCAGCGGCTGCTTCGGCCTTGGCGATTCGGGCGATGGCGGCGAGCAGTTGCTTCTGTACCTCCGGCTTGTAAGACCGCACCGTCAATTCGAGCTTTGCGTCGTCGGGAATGATGTTCCGCTTCGTGCCGGCGTGGAAGGTGCCCACCGTGACCACCGCTGGGTCCAGCGGGTTCACTTCACGCGCAATAATGCTTTGCAGTGTCACGACTGCACGAGCTGCCATAAGGACAGGGTCGATGCTCCGATGCGGATATGCGCCATGTCCGCCCTTGCCGTGGAAAGTAATGTCCACCGAATCGAGGTTCGCGAACGCGTGTCCAGGAATCAGCCCGACCTGACCGGCGGGTTGAAGTGGACTGTCATGGAGGGCGATGGCGAAATCCGGCTTAGGAAATCGCGTCCAAGATCCATCTTTGATCATCGCCTGCGCGCCACTCACGACCTCTTCCGCAGGCTGACCGACAAACACGAGTGTGCCATGCCATCGGTCCTTCGCGGCCGCAAGCAGCGTTGCCGCACCAACCCACGAAGCCATGTGGATGTCGTGACCGCAGGCGTGCATGACCGGCACTGTTTCGCCTGCGTCGTTCTTCGACGTGACAGTGCTCGCGTAGGGCAGTCCCGTCTGCTCCTTGATCGGCAGGGCGTCCATGTCAGTGCGGACCAAAACTGTCGGCCCAGCACCGTTCCGCAACACACCGACCACGCCGTTTCCGCCAACATGCTCGGTCACCTCGAATCCAACTTCACGCAGCCGCGCGGCCATCTTTGCAGCGGTTTTCTCCTCGCGATTGGAAAGTTCAGGACTGCGGTGCAGATCCTGATAAAGCGCGTCCAGCGATGGATACAGCGCGTCTAATCTGGACAACTCCGGCGGAGTCCCTGCCAGGGCGCCGCGCATGCCCAGGACGAGGATCGACACGAACGATAAGGCAGTCGTCGCACGCGGAAACAAGCGCATTGGTGTACCCCGAAATCGCGGCATGAAAGCGCCGGATTCGAGGAGGCCTACTCTCATGCTCTCCCCTTGTCCATCCCGTCCAGCGAGGGAGTTGGTCGAGTGCCCTGCCGCAGATCCGTCTGACCTTCGAGACCGCGATGATGAATGTAGATCCTAAAGAGGTGGTGACTCTCAGCATTGCTTAACGGGGCAAACCTGGCGCGGGGCCTACCAACAGGAGGCAGATTCTTGCCTCCTGTACAGGTATTGCAACGCGGCGCTATTCTGCTTCTACGCTGGCGCCGTTCGGCGCCGTCGCCTTCCTTTCTTGCCAGCGCTTCGACAACATTGCGGTTTACGACAAACAGTGAGCCTTGGCCGCAGAGAAATGGCTTCCGCATGAGCACATTCGACAAAGCGCGAGCAGGAATCTGCCGCTGAATTCTCGCGCGACGCGCGACGGACGCACTGTCGTACGGATCGCCATGGCTGGGGCTGCCGTCGGCGTTTTTGCGAAAGGCGATGTTCCCCGATCGTAAGTGAGCGACGCAGTCACCGTCACCCCTGAACCACCTCGATCGGCACGACCCACCCCGCTTCACGCAAGTAGCGGTAGAGGTGAAGCAAGGGCGGTTCGAGAATCAGGTCGTCGGCCCCGATCACGGCGGACTTTGAATCGGCGACGCGGACCCGGCTGGGACCGGAGCCCAGCGCCTTGGTGACGGCGGCGCGGGGCATGGGGTAGGCGTAGAACTTCACGTTGCTCGCGAAGAGTTTTCCCATTCCCTCCAGCAGGCTGCCGACGAGCGCGTCGTAGAACTGCGATTGGAGGATGTACGCCAGCATCGATACGCCGCCGATCAGGCGCAGGGGCTCGATGGTGTATCGACGGAGGTAGGGCGCGAGTTGGTATGCCTCGGGCAGGTCGGTCACCAGCGCCGGGGCGAGCCCGAGGGCGGACTCGACCCGCGCCAGCAGCGTGCCATTGTCGGGCGCGTCGTCGTCGAGGACGGGATGAAGGGCTATTTCGACGATGCCGAGGGGCTCGCGACCGAGGTTGATCTGTTCGCCTCGAAGGGCGCGGTCGCCGGCGCGCAGCATGTCGGCGTGAAACCGTTCGAGCGTGTCGAAGCGTCCGCGGTCGATGATGAGCGGGCGTTTGCGCAGCACGCTCGAGGGCTCGACGACGTGGAAGGTGCGTTCGAAGACGATGGCCCGGGCCATCTGTTTGCGCACCAGCTCGAGGCACCACGCGCGCGGGTCCTGTCCGGCGAAGGCTGGGCCGCTCAGCTCCAGGACGTCGATCTCCAGCCGGTCGATCGACAGCGCATCGGACAGACACGCGAGGAACTCGTCGGCGGAGCCTCGCGCGTGGTGTGCCCCGTACAACAGATTCACCCCGAGCACGCCGAGGGCTTCCTGTTGTTGCTGGGCGGTCGGGTCCATCAGGTTGACGTGGAGCAGCACGTCACTGGGATCGCTCCCGGGCTCGGTCTGGAAGCGCAGCCCGACCCATCCGTGCTGCTCGTTGTCGCCCTTGTAATTGCGCGTGGCGACGGTGTCGGCGAACGCGAAGAAGCACGTCCGGGTCCCGCGCGCCGGCCCCAGACGCTCGGTCACCAGCTTGTATTCGTGGTCGAGCATCGCCAGCAGCCGCTCGCGCGAGACATAGCGCGTCCCGGCGCCGTAGGTGTCGTCGCTGACCGCCTTGTCGTAGGCGCTGATCGTTTGTGCGACGGTGCCGGAGGCGGCGCCGACGGTGAGGAACCACCGTGCGACCTCCTGCCCCGCGCCGATCTCGGCGAAGCTGCCGTAGATCGAAGCCT
>Ga0209689_1002204_pt1 | contig 14575 bp, 9 predicted proteins | sample GraSoiAngelo_149_FD_187119 | JGI IMG/M metagenome (GOLD analysis project Ga0209689, IMG submission 187119) | Grasslands soil microbial communities from the Angelo Coastal Reserve, California, USA - 14_1009_09_30cm (SPAdes) (version 2) | ecosystem: Environmental > Terrestrial > Soil > Grasslands ...
TGCCAGAAAAGATCCAAGCGATGCTGCCCTCTTCCCATCGCGACATCTCGAACCAGCCAGAAACGGGACTTCAAACCGAATATCCATCGGCAATGAATCACCGGATGTTCCAGGTGTGCATATCCATCCTGACTGCCCGCAAACAGATCGAAGTGGTCACCATTGATCCAGCGCTCTCGCTTCACATTCGGCAATCGAACCCACGCGAACGGTCCTTTTGGCTCCGCCTGATTCAACCCATCAATCTGCAAAGTGTTGTGGGCAGCGGTGCCGCGAAACTGATCGCGGCTCGAGTCGCTTCCCACATACTCGAATGTCCCGGGATCGATGAGCAGCGGGCCCTGCTTGCAATTCACGCAGACGCTGAGTGCGTCGGCGTGCCCGTGGCCTCCAGTAATTGCCCCGTGATGTCCGGCATCCACCATGAGCTGATACCCCGCTTCCGCACTCGTCATCAGATAGATCCCGCCAGCCGGCAGCGCAACTGAATTGTTGTCTAACACTTTTTCCGATATCCGGTCGAACTCATCGATTCCATTCGAGCCGAGCAGCCAAAGTGTCTCTTCCCGCAAGCCTCCCGAAACCAGCTTGAAATCGCCACGGCCAAAAAGAACAGCGCCGGTGGCCAGAGGATCGAGCATGTGCTCGCTCCGGTTGCGGCGCGGGTCGAAAAGGCGGCCACCATCATCGTCACCAAGCTGGGCCGGTGTTCCCGGTCGGCTCAACAGCAGGAGCGCATCCAGCATCTTCTCCAACTTCAGTTCGAATTTTTTAGGAAGAGGAATTTCATTGACCGATGCCAGGATCGCCGCGTGCAGGAAGAAATCAAGCGCATACACATGGTAATAAGTCGACTGCTCAAAATGCAGCCCGTCGGCTTGCACCTGGTGCTCCGCTTCGCGCAAGACGACCTCCAGGCCTCGTTGCTTCCATCGTTCCGCAGCAGCCAGCTCTGGACACAGCACTCCCATGAAAAACAGTGCTACGCCCTCCCCCAACAGGTGAGTGTTGGCGGAGAAATACGTTGATAGATACCGTTCGATGTGCCGTCCGTTGATTTCCAATGCCCGCAACCACTCCGACCGGAAGCCGCTGGGCGTGACTGGAGCATCTGCCAGCAGAAAATATACCCACAGCCAGGAAAGGCTGCGGAAGGCCACCTCCAGACTGCTGGCCCAATTTATCCCGATCGGATAGGGATTGGCGCTGTGCCAGTGCTGCCATTGTCGGAATATTTCATTCGCGAAGCGTTCGTCGCCGCTCAAGCGATAGGCTTTGGCAAGCGTCACCCAATGTTGGTGGCGGTTAAGCTCCCAGGTAATCTTGCTGTCGCCGACTTCTTGAAAATTGAGATAGGGGACCTGAAACCACGGTTTTCCCGGAGCTCGCTTGCCGTGCACCTGATCGCAATTCCACTCGATTTCGTTCCCGTAATCGATATTTTCGTAGCCCAGTAGATCAAAGTGATGACGGCAGATGCGCTCAGCCTGGCGGACAATTTGATCCACTTGATTGGGCATGCGCTGTTTGAGCACGCCGCATAGCGACAGCACCTGTTCAGGCCGAAAAAAGAACCCGGGGTGTTTTGTCGTCGTGCCGTTATGTATTTCGGATGGAAAATCTAATCCTAGCCGGAAGCGCAACCCGTCGGCGCGGGCGGACAAGTATTGCCGCGCCCGGTCGAGAAGTTCATCTCGATTCATCGCGGCCAGCCGCGTCATTCGATGTTTCCACCGTTGCGCGAGTGCGTTGCGCCGTTGCGACCAGCGCGACGTACTGTTCATGCGGCTTGAATGGCCGCGCGACTCTAGCAGTTCGGTATAAAGAGCATCTACCTCGCGGACCAGCCGCTCAAAACTGAAATTTCGCTGAACATACTCCCGACCACTTCGGCCCAGTTTTCGGGACAGTTCAGGATCACGCAACAGCCGCGCCACCGCCCTGGCCAGAGCGTCAGAATTCTCCGGCGGAACCAGCACACCCGTGTTTCCATCCTGAATGATTTCGGTGATCCCGCCGATCTCAGTGGCCACCGTGGGCAACCCGCTCGCGAGATACTCGAGCACAGCGTTCGGTAAACCCTCAGCCCGCGAGGGCAGTACGGCAACGTCGCAGCACGCAAGAATCTCAGGAACATCCTTGCGGCGGCCGAGAAAAAGGAAATTCTGCCGCAATCCCAAGTTGGCTACCTGATTTTCGAATTTCTTTCTGTCCTGGCCATCCCCCACAAGTACAAACCGGGTTGACGGAAATTCCCGAACCACAGTTTGAGCTGCCTCGATGAGCCAAGGGTGGCCCTTTACGTCAGAATGCATATTTCCAACCAGCACCACCAGCTTGCTGTTACCGATTCCCGGGAATAGGCGTTCGCGGTCTCGCGCCGTCGTCTGAATTGTTTCCGTTTCTACGCCGTTGCGGATGACTCGTATTTTTTCTGGCGCGAATCCGTCCTCTGCAATCAAGCCCTCGCGGATGGAGTTTGCATTGGCCAGCACAATGTTCGACAGATTCTGTATGCGACGCAACCATACGCGGCGGCTTGTTTTGTACCAGGCGAATTGCGACAGGTCGCGCCGGCTGGAGACAATCACCGGAACGCGAGCCATTCGTGCCGCCGGCACACCCAGCAGGTTCGACCACAGATCGTGAGTGTGCACAACCTCGAAACGTTCCCTTCTTAAAAAAGCAGCGAGCCGTAACATCTCCCGCGCACCGCCGATCGAATCGATACCGCCCTGGGGATAAAATTCGATTACCTGAATCGAAGACTTCTGCAGCCGATCCAGTAGTGGCCCTTCCTTCTTCAGACAACCCACCGTCAGGTCGTACGCAGCCGGATCCATACGTCGCGCTAATTCCACAGCCTGGCTTTCAGTACCCCCCACATTGAATGAGTCCACCAGGAAAAAAACCTTTCGCCGCTGGAATGCCTCCGGCCTTGCCTGCGGAAGCGCCGCGGTCCCTGGTCCCTGTGGATCGGCCTGGTGGGTGATTGCAAACTCCTGATTTGAGGGGGTGACGGTCATCCCTTTGATCTACTTGACGTTAGTAATCAAGCGGGGCAGCATGTGTTGTTCCAAAAGCAAGCTCGACAGTTTAAATACTACCTGTTATTTTCCTCTATTCGGGAGGAAACCTCCTTCGCGTGTGCACCCCGGTGCTCAAGCAGTCTCGCGAGGAATGATTCTTCATATTCAGGCAGCCGATCTAAATTATTGAAAATGAGACCTGAATGAAGGCTCTTCCATGAGCCAGCACCAATCAGGTGGCGCGCAGTGATCGAGGATTAGGCGTTCGTATGAAGGGTTCAGTTAGCGTTTTCGGCCTGGGTTACGTCGGCGCGGTCACCGCGGCATGTCTCGCGCACAAGGGGAATCACGTCCTTGGCGTAGATCTGAGCTCCTCTAAAGTGGAGGCAATGGAAGCGGGCCATAGCCCAATCGTCGAGCCACGAGTCAGCGAGTTATTTGCTGACTGTCACAAGGCATGCCGATTGCACGCTACTACGGATGCAGAGGCGGCAGTCCTCAAGACTGAAATTTCCTTTTTATGTGTTGGTACGCCGAGTCTCCGCAATGGCAAGCTCGATCTGGGCCATATCGAACCGGTGTGCCGTCAAATCGGGGCCGCGCTGAAAAAGAAAAAAACTTTTCACTTGGTTGTACTGCGCAGCACTGTGCTGCCGGGGACGGCGGAATCAATTGTGATCCCAACTCTCGAAAACGCTAGCGACAAGCGCATGGGCACAGATTTCGGCGTCTGCGTGAATCCCGAGTTCATGCGCGAAGGAACTGCCGTTGCCGATTTTCTGCAGCCGGCGATTACCATTCTGGGCGCCGCCGATCCCGCTCACAGCCGCGTCCTGCGGGAACTCTACTCCTGGGCGCCGGGCCGCATTTTTGAGACCTCTTTCCGGTCTGCTGAAATGGTGAAATACGTTTGCAATGCGTGGCACGCTGTAAAAGTCGCCTTCGCCAATGAGGTTGGCACCTTGGCTAAGGAGCTTGCTGTCGACGCGGAATCGGTCGTCGAGATTTTTACTGCCGACACCAAGCTCAACATCTCCGCCAGCTACCTCAAGCCGGGGTTTGCTTTTGGCGGCTCCTGCCTGCCTAAAGATGTTCGCGCCCTCAACTATCGGGCCAAGGAACTTGACCTCAAGCTGCCTCTCTTCGAGTCTTTGCTGCCAAGCAATGAAGAGCACCTGGAGCGCGCCGTGGAAATGGTTCTACGAACCGGCAAGAAGAAAATTGGGATACTTGGTCTCAGCTTCAAGGCTGCGACTGACGATCTTCGTGAGAGTCCGCAAGTACAGTTGGCCAAGCGCCTTATCGGCGAAGGACGCCAGATTCAGATTTGGGACGATAACGTTGCCCTCGGTCGTTTGATCGGCTCTAACCGTCAATATATTGAAGAAGTCATTCCTCATATCGGCTCCTTACTTTGTCCGACGCTGGAGGAAGTCCTCGTTAACGCCGAGGTGGTGGTCATCGCCACTCGCGACCTGAACAAAGCATCGCTCAGCAACCTGCGTCCTGATCAGCTGGTGATCGACCTCGTTAATCTCGAGAAAACTCGCCGTCTCCAAGGGCCAATCAAGTATGAAGGGATCTGCTGGTAAGCGGCCGCGGCCATGAAAATTCTCTGGGTCAAGGCGGGAGGCCTGGTTCCCACCGACAGCGGCGGCAAGATCCGGAGCTACAACATTCTTCGCGAGCTGGCCCGCAATCATTCAATCACCTTGTTTTCTTTTTATCCAGCTCATCCCAATGACATCCATCCCCAATTGAAGACTATCTTTCAGCAGGTAGTCTGCCTTCCACTCGATCTCCCGGCCGCCAAGAGTTTCGGCGAATTATACGATTACAGCGTTCGCCTATTCTCGCGGGAGCCTTACAACATTACAAAGTTTTGCCGACCGCAAGTCCGTCGAGCGCTGCAACACCTGCTTGCACAGGAAACTTACGATGTCATCGTCTGTGATTTCATCATGCCCGTTGGGGTGATTCCCTGGGATTGGCCCTGCCCCAAAATATTGTTCACTCATAACGTGGAAGCCATGATCTGGCGGCGACATTACGAGGTGGCACGAAACCCACTCTGGAAGGCACTTTCGTGGCGAGAATGGAAGACAATGGCCGCGGCGGAAAGAAGATATCTGCAAAAAGCCGATCATGTGCTAGCCGTTTCGGACAATGACCGCGACGAGTTTTTGAGGTTTCTCGATCCTTCGAAGATCACTGTGATCCCGACCGGCGTGGATGTGGAGTATTTCAAACCCAACCCGGAACCTGCGGCTCCCCATTCGCTGGTGTTTACCGGTTCCATGGATTGGCTACCCAATGAAGATGCTATTTTCTATTTCGTAAAAGAAATTCTTCCGCTCATCCGGCAGCAGGTACCAGGCGTTTCTCTCTGCGTTGTAGGACGTAAACCTTCTCCTCGTTTGCAGCAGCTTGCCGCTACGGAAACCAACATCGAGCTCACGGGGTGGGTGGAAGATATTCGTCCATTCATGGCGCGGGGTTCGATTTGCATCGTGCCTTTGCGCATCGGCGGCGGCACGCGCTTGAAGATTTTCGAAGCCATGGCCATGGCCAAACCCGTGGTTTCCACTTCAATCGGGTCAGAAGGTCTGCCGGTGCGTGACTCCGAACATTTGCTGTTGGCCGATGATCCTTCAAAATTTGCCGATGCTGTGATCACCCTGCTGCGCGACTCCGAGCGGCGCACGCGAATAGGCTTAGCCGCACGCCAGCTGGTAGAACAGAACTACAGTTGGGCGCAGGTAGCGAACAGGCTCGCTGCGATTCTCGACGACGTTGTCACCAAGTCGAATTTACAAAACTCCCCAGTAGCAGTAACCGCTCGCTGACATTACTCGCTCCTCCCGCATTGTTTCGAACCCACTGTGAGGTGCATGTACTTCTGTGTGACCTGAAGGGCCACGACCTCCGTGATCTATGCCCTCGCTGATAACGCCACTAAAGTGCCACTCAAGGACTGAACCTTCGACGTCCCCAATTTTCCGAATAAGGAATACCCGATGTCCCCAGCCTCCATCGGCCCTTTTGAGTGTGGCAAAGCGCGACCCGTTATCTCCAGATCTCCACGTTTGAACGTCACGTGGGTTGCCCTCGTTTTGCTGCTGACGTTTCTGTCCGCCGCTTGCAGCCTATCCGGAGGACCTTTCGGTCCGAACTTGATTTCGAAGTCCGGCCAGGAGTCTAACGGGCCGATCACACTTTCGACGAACCTGCCCCCGGCCACGGTTGGAACTCCCTACAACTCGATTCTTACGATTCGCGGGGGATCGGCGCCGTACAAACTCTCTGTTACTGGGGGAAAACTTCCCCGTGGATTTACCCTGGACTCCAGTACCGGCAGTCTTTCCGGGATGCCGCACTCAACCGGAAAATTTGGTTTCACCGTACTGGTGACGGACGCGGACGATGATCACGGTGAGACCACACTCAACTTGAACGTTGAACCTCCCAACGGCGGGTCGCACGTAAGCGTCGCAATATCGCCGGCTGCCATGAGGCTCGTTTCCGGAAGCACTCAGCAGTTTACCGCCACGGTTCGCGATACCAGTTATACCGCTGTGTCCTGGTCGACTACTGCTGGAACAATCTCTAATTCTGGACTATTTCGGTCGCCATCGGTAACTCGCTCGAAGCCAGTGACTGTGACTGCGACTAGTCTGGTTGACCCCAAGGCACAGGCTAGCGCCAGCCTGGTCATTACTCCGCCATCACCGCCGCCTCCGCCACCACCACCGCCCCCATCTGACGGAGCGGATAATCGCTACTGTGATCCGGGCGACGTTCCTAACTTTGGTTCCTCTGACGGTCCGGCCGCCGTGCCCACCGGTTGTTTCCACACCGCCGTGAGCGCAACTCCCTCCAGCGGAGCAGTCGTACAAGTCGGCCCTGGTAGCAGTTTACAAATAGCCATTAATAATGCGCACTGCGGCGATATCTTGGTTCTCCAAGGGGGCCAAACTTATTCCGGCTTCACCCTGCCCGCAAAAAACTGTGATGCGAGTCATTACATTACGATTCGCAGCGCTGCCATCGGTTCTGGTCTTCCCGACGAAGGCACGCGCGTGACTCCCTGCTACGCAGGGGTATCGTCGTTGCCCGGCAGGCCCGCGTTTAACTGCATCTCCACTGCCAAGGTGACGGCCACTATCACGGGCACCAAGAACCAAATCAACATCATCAACAACACCGCCGGCGCCAACTACTATCGCTTGATTGGCTTGGAAATCGCTGACACCGGCATGAAGGGCGCCTGGGGTTACTATGACCTGGTCATGCTCAAGTACGCCGACCACATCATCTTCGACCGATGTTGGGTCCACGGCACGGCCACCAACGAGGATGTCCGTGGCATAGCTTTCGACAATAGTAGTTATATAGGGATCATCGACTCCACTATCAGCGACATTCATTCCAAGACTTCCGGCTGGGGCGCTGATTCAGCGGCTGTTTCATCCCTCACGGGGCCGGGGCCGGTCAAAATCGTCAACAATTTTATCGAGGCCGCCGGCGAGAATATTCTTTGGGGCGGCGGTGCTTCTCAAACCAATGTTAGTGACGTTGAAATACGTCGCAATCACTTGTTCAAGCCGCTGATCTGGTGGCAATCCAACGGTGCCTACTTCGGAACTCTCTTTTTGGTCAAGAATCTGTTTGAGAGTAAGACCGGAGTTCGCGAATTCGTTGAGGGAAACATCTTCGAAAACAACTGGAAGATGGGGCAGAAAGGCACTGCCATCCTCTTCTATCCCAAGAACCAGTATGGAACCTGTCCGGGTTGCACAGTGCACGACATCGTCTTCCGCTACAACATTGTCCGCCACACCGTAAACGCTCTGGGAATCGGGGTCACCAAAGCGACCACCTGTCCCGGCGAGTCAGGCGGAGGTACCGGTCATTGCAGTTATCTTTCAGCTTCAGCCTACAACATCAGTATTCACGACAACCTGCTGGATGATGTCAATCAATCGGTGTACAGTCCCGGTTCCTGCTGCTCCGACGGTGCATTGATTAACCTCGACACCGACCAACAGCAAAATTGGCCTCACGATATTTCCATCGAACACAATACTGGCTTCCCGGTAGGCTCGGGCATCGGAAATGCCATACTCAATGGACCGCCACAGGTGATCAGTAATTTCAGTTTTAACAACAATTTGTTCGGCGCCGGCAACTATGGATTCCATTCCCTGGTGAACGCGACTGGCAATCCCGGATGTGCTCTGCACGGCGTCGCCGGAGCCATTGGAACCCTCGAGGGGTGTATGGGAACGACTTGGAGCTTTACCAATAACGCAATCATCGCTTCCAAGTCACCCGCACCTGCTTCGCCTTATCCCAGCACGGGCAACTGTGGCACGCTGAGCAGCTGTCTCCAGTTCTTTGCCAGCGACTGGGGCACTGTCGGTTTTGTGGACTACAACCAGGGCAACCTCGGCGACTACCACCTCTTGTCTAGCAGCCCCTACAAAAATGCGGGGACGGATGGGCGAGACCTGGGCGCCGACATCGACGGGCTGATGAACGCCACGGCTGGAGTGCTGTAGCCTAAATAGTCCGAGCGCCTCTCCGCGAACGTCCGCCGGTTTGCTGCACATCGCAGGACTGCGAAGTCAGCCTGGGTTGCGAGGTAGGTCACGGCGGCCCATCGCAAGGGGCGAGCAAATCCCGTCCGTACTCGACACTCGTGAAACCCACGTGCCTTAGTCGGGCAATTCCCCTGCCTCGACCTCATCCACGTAGCACCAGACCCAGTGTTCACCCGGCTCAATGGACCGTATGAGCGGATGACCGATCTTGCGATAATGCTTGGTGGCGTGCCGGTTCTTCGATGAGTCGCAACATCCGATGTGGCCGCAACTGAGGCATAATCGCAGGTGCACCCACGTGTCACCGAGCTTCACGCAGTCTTCACAAACGTGCGCCTTTGGGGTGGTGACCCGAATTTCATTCAAATGCTTGCATTGGATTGGCATGTCCATCCTGAGCCGTCCCTTCCCGGTGACTATCTGATGCAGCCTGGCCTTCCCTAAATACCGTAGTCCGCGTCCTCATTTTCTTTACTCATAAAATCCTATGCTGGCTCTCTTTCCGCCCTCAGCCTGCATCCCAGTAAGAAAAGCATTCTACTAAAACCCCTCTATCTAAGGAGCCTGGAGAAATGCGCACGTGTGTCATTTTACTGTCTGCTATTTTGCTCGCGCCATCAATACTACTGGCCCAGGAGACTGCCGCTCCCAAGGCGGAGATCTTTGGCGGCTACTCTTATCTCCGCAACAACAGCAACGGTTTCAACGGTTGGACCGGCCAGGGCACCGTCAACCTCAGCCGCTATTTCGGGATCACCGCCCAGCTTGACGGTAACTACCGTTCTGCGATTTCCTTCTCGCCCCTTCCGGGGATAACGGCCTCCGCCAACCAGCAGTTCTATGACTTCCTGGTTGGACCGACCGCCACCGCCCGCTTCGGCAAAAATGCTGTGTTCGCACATGCCTTGTTCGGCGCAGCCCGTTCCAGCCTCAGTGGCGTTGTTGGTCTGCCCCTAATCGGTGACCTATCTACGCCCCTTAAGAGCGCGACTGGCTTTGCTATGGATTTCGGCGGCGGTGTCGATATCGGTGTGACTCCCAGATTCGCAATTCGTGCCGTCCAGATCGATTACCTGCACACCCAGTTGAGCTCGTTTGATGCATTATCCACCGGGTTCTTCAACGGCATCGGCGGACACCAGAACAGCTTCCGTTACTCTGCCGGCGTAGTCTTTCGCTTCTAACGCAATTCCGGGCACGCCTCACTTTAAAATGTCCAGCATGGATGGATCTGGCCCATCCACTTTCACAGGACGAGGTGAGTGATGGCGTGCAAACCGGAAGTGTTAAAACATGTCCCCCTCTTTGCTCTGCTCGATGAAGATGAGACCGCGGTTTTGGCGGGTCAGGTCGAGCTGCGGAATTTTGCTCCGCGCCAACGTATCTACAAGATTGGCGACCCGGGCGGCTTGGCCTACGTCATGCTCTCCGGCCGCGTCCGTGTCACCACCGTGGACCAGGACCACCAGGAGGTCCTCATCGACGAGCCCACCCATGGCGAGTTCTTTGGCTTCGCCTCCATGCTCGAGCAGACTCCCCATCAAACCAACGCCACGGCGATCGAGGAAACCGTCTGCATCGAAGTCGATCGTCAGGACATATTGGTTCTACTGCAACGCAAACCGCATGCGGGTATGGATATGCTCAGCGTGCTGGCGCGTCAGTTCCATGCCTCGCAGCAGCTCGTCCGCCTGCGTGCCAGTCGCAATCCTAACGAGGTGATCGAAGAGGAAGCCACATTCGGCGAGCGCATCGCCGACTCGGTAGCCCGCTTTGGAGGATCGTGGACGTTCATCATCGCCTTCGCGGTCGCAATCCTCATTTACACCGGCATCAATTCAACTTTGCATCGCTCGGCTTGGGACCCTTATCCATTCATTCTGCTGAACCTCTTCCTCTCCATGCTGGCCGCGATCCAGGCGCCGGTCATCATGATGAGCCAGAATCGCCAGGACACAAAAGATCGTCTGCGCGGCGAACTCGATTACCAAGTCAACCGTCGTTCTGAGTCCGAAATTCAGGGCTTGGCGCGCAAGCTGAATTCGTTGGGCGACAAGATCGGCGACGTAGAAGATTTGCTGAGGGAAAAGCAGTCGGGAGATGGGGCTTAGACAGTAAGGGGATTTCAGAATCTATTAATTCTTCGCGACGGCCGGGTCTTGGAGAGACAGGGCGGGAGTTTCCAGACGGATCATCCTGCTCTGCTTCCTCCCCTGGGTTGTCATCCTGAGCGAGCCGAACCTGAGCAAAGCGAAGGCTCGGCGACACGAAGGATCTATGCACTTTGCGGCTGATAACGATGCTGCTCGTACCATCCTTTACTCAGGTCTTTCCAAGTTGGGTTTTGCGATACGATAAGCGCAATTTTTTTGATCCGCGGCAGTCCTTTTATTTGCTTTTCTCTGGCGATGGCTGCATGCACGGCTCCGAAACGCTCGAAATATACCAGGCGATCGAGTTTGTAGCGCGAGGTAAAGCCATGCTTGCAGCCGTTTTTGTGTTCAAACACCCGTGTTTCCAGTTTGCTGGTCACTCCCGTGTATAGCGTCTTCGAGCGGTTCGTCATGATGTAAACGTAGTAGAACTTTGGCGAGGAGTACATAGATCCTTCGGTTGTCCATCGTTCTGCTTCGCAGTACGACGGACGCCTTCAGGATGACAGCAGTTTTGCGAAATGTCTGTGACGGGCGAACCGAAATCAGAATTCCTCTGAACTGTCATCCTGAGCAAGCCGAGCCTGAGCCAAGCGAAGGCTCGGCGACACGAAGGACCTATGCATTCTGCGTCCGATGACGATGCCGTTCGTACCACCCTCATTCCTGTCTTTCCAAGCCACAGTTCCAATGAACTGTACGCAACCCCCAAGCCTGTCATCCTGAGCGAGCCACGCCTGAGCAAAGCGAAGGTTCGGCGACCCGAAGGATCTATGCACTTTGCGGCTGATACCAACCTTCCCCTTCCGTTTGACCTCCCCTCCCCAACATGCTATAAATGCCCGTTTTGTGTGTCGCGGCCATTCAGGCTGGGCTATGCCCTGGCGTGATGATGCGGCACAATTTAGTCCGACGCGGCCAAGCTCAGCACTCCTGTTCTAGTCTTGCAGTGGAAGCGTGTTCGGAACTCCGGCAATGCGCTCCCTCCGATGCTATAAAGAAGAGTTCGGAGGCATACGTCTGCCGGACGGCAGGGCCGTAACACGCAATGAAACACGTGCTCATTCCTGATCAAGTTCTTATCCCTGGAGGATACCCATGCGCATCTGGATGGCTAATCTTGCGTCCTTAGGATGCCGGTTCGCTAAGACATTCGCGGTCGCCGCGGCGTTTCTAACGCTCGGCGCGGCCGCCGCTTTCGCCCAGCCCAGCTCGGAAGTCGGCGGGGAGGCTAACCTGAAGTTGCCTGACCTGTCGCAAGTCCAGTTTCTAGGAGTAGACGGCCACCGCCTGCTGCTCTTCGGAATCCTGTTCTGCGTTTTCGGACTGCTTTTCGGGCTCACCATCTACACTCGCCTGAAAAACCTGCCAGTGCACCGCGCCATGCGCGAGATTTCGGAATTGATTTACGAAACTTGTAAGACTTACCTCATCACCCAGGGAAAATTCCTGCTGCTGCTGTGGGCGTTCATCGCGGTCATCATCGTCCTCTACTTCGGCGTCCTCTTGAAGTATGAAGCCGTGCGAGTGATCGTCATCTTGCTGTTCAGCGTGGTGGGAATTGCGGGCAGCTATGGCGTCGCCTGGTTCGGCATTCGCGTGAACACCTTCGCTAATTCGCGCACCGCCTTCGCCGGACTCGCGGGCAAGCCATTCCCCATCTACGAAATTCCGCTTAAAGCCGGCATGAGCATTGGCATGATGCTGATCAGCGTTGAGTTGCTGATGATGCTCATCATCTTGCTCTTTATTCCGAGTGACTACGCTGGCCCCTGCTTCATCGGCTTCGCTATTGGCGAGTCGTTGGGCGCGGCAGCACTGCGTATCGCGGGAGGCATCTTTACCAAGATCGCCGACATTGGTTCCGACCTGATGAAGATTGTCTTCAAGATTAAAGAAGACGACGCCCGCAACCCGGGCGTGATTGCAGATTGTACCGGTGACAACGCGGGCGATTCCGTCGGTCCCAGCGCTGACGGCTTTGAAACTTACGGCGTCACCGGCGTGGCGCTGATTACTTTCATTCTGCTGGGCGTGAAAGATCCCACCGTGCAGGTGCAGTTGCTGGTGTGGATCTTTGTTATGCGCGTGGTGATGCTGATTGCCAGCGCCGCCTCATATTTCATCAATGCCGCTATTGCTAAGGCTAGATATGGCAATGCCATTGAAATGAATTTTGAGGCGCCACTGACTTCGCTGGTGTGGATCACGTCCATTGTTTCGATTGCGCTTACTTACGTGATCTCGTCGCTCATCATTCCTGTTCTTGGCGGCGACTCGACTCAATGGTGGAAGCTCGCCACAATTATCTCCTGCGGGACGCTCGCCGGTGCAGTCATTCCCGAACTCGTCAAGGTCTTCACCTCGACCGAATCGCGGCACGTGAGAGAAGTTGTGACTTCCGCACAAGAGGGCGGCGCTTCGCTCGGGATTCTTTCGGGTTTCGTCTCGGGCAACTTTTCCGGCTACTGGCTGGGTCTCTCGATGGTCGCGCTAATGTCGGTCGGGTACTACTTCAGCCTGATGGGCCTGAGCGGACTCATGATCGCAGCCCCAGTGTTCGCCTTCGGACTAGTCGCGTTTGGCTTCCTGGGCATGGGCCCGGTAACCATTGCGGTCGACTCTTACGGCCCGGTTACAGACAACGCGCAATCTGTTTATGAATTGTCGCTGATCGAGCAGGTTCCCAACATTACCGCCGAACTCAAGCGCGACTTCAAAATGGACGCAAACTTCGAACGCGCCAAAGACCTGCTCGAAGAAAACGACGGCGCCGGCAACACCTTCAAAGCCACCGCCAAACCAGTGCTGATCGGGACGGCAGTAGTAGGCGCGACCACCATGATCTTCTCCATCATCATGGCACTGACCCGCGGGCTCGCCACGAACGTAGACAAACTGTCGCTGCTGCACGCCCCCTTCGTGCTAGGCCTCATCACCGGCGGCGCCATGATCTATTGGTTCACCGGCGCCTCCACCCAAGCCGTGACGACAGGCGCCTACCGCGCCGTAGAATTCATCAAAGCCAACATCAAGCTGGAAGGCGTAGAAAAAGCCTCAATAGCCGACAGCAAAAAGGTAGTAGAAATCTGTACTCAGTTCGCGCAGAAGGGGATGCTGAATATCTTTATTGCGGTGTTTTTCGCTACTTTGGCGTTTGCTTTTGTGGAACCGTTTTTCTTCATTGGATACCTGATCTCGATTGCGACTTTTGGGCTTTACCAGGCAATTTTTATGGCGAATGCGGGAGCGGCTTGGGATAACGCGAAGAAAATTGTCGAGGTTGAATTGAAACAGAAAGGGACTCCGCTGCACGATGCCACGGTCATCGGCGATACGGTGGGCGATCCGTTCAAGGATACTTCTTCTGTGGCTTTGAATCCGGTCATCAAGTTCACTACGCTTTTTGGGCTGCTGGCTGTGGAGTTGGCGGTGAAATTGACGAACGAGGCAGGGGCAAACGTCAGCAATATTCTTGCCCTGGTCTTCTTTTTGGTGTCGGTGACTTTCGTGTACCGCTCGTTCTACTCGATGCGGATTGGGTCCGGAAACGTGACCAAGGTGGCGAGGGTGGCGGCGGACTGATTCGGACCAACTTCTATGACGTCCTCCGTGCCCGCGAGGCGTGTGGGCGGATAAATGCCGATAGACACTCATCAGTTCAACGTAACGACATTGGCGCCGAGTTATTTTCCTGGGGAGCGGATTTCAGTGTCCGCAAGAAAAGCACCAACTGCCAGCGCTGCATTTCCGGCAAGCGGCTGAAGGATGGCATACCGCGGTCGGGATT
>Ga0209689_1002209_pt1 | contig 14559 bp, 11 predicted proteins | sample GraSoiAngelo_149_FD_187119 | JGI IMG/M metagenome (GOLD analysis project Ga0209689, IMG submission 187119) | Grasslands soil microbial communities from the Angelo Coastal Reserve, California, USA - 14_1009_09_30cm (SPAdes) (version 2) | ecosystem: Environmental > Terrestrial > Soil > Grasslands ...
GGGCATCGCCTTCGACCTCGGCCGTTCCGGCACGCTCTCAAGCAAAGTGACGCAGATCTTCATCTTCGTGCCGGGCCAGTGGAAGGCGATCATGGAAGGGCTATAAAGACAACTGCGGGATTAGGAATTCGGGATTAGGGAGGCGCCTGGCCGGGCGCCTCTCAAATTTTCTTGGACGCTCGACTCAAGGTCTCGTATGTTAGTATGGAGCAGGATCGGAGGGGTGACCGAGCGGCCGAAGGTAGCCGCCTGCTAAGCGGTTGAGTGGGCAAACACCTGCTCCGTGGGTTCGAATCCCACCCCCTCCGCCATTCGACTCGCCTGCTGCCGCAGGCTCGCTCATGGTCTTCGACCAGGTCGTTGTCAGGATTCCCCATCTATTGAAATGATCGGAAGTGCCTCTGGCGCATTCGACGTCCCCTCCTTGAAATGCGCGAGCCAGGACCGCAGCGCCCGCCGGAATGCGCCGAGGTTCACTCCCCGGTAGTGGTCAGGAAATCCCTCAAGCTTCTGCAGGCCTTTCGTCAGCAGCGTTCTCGCGCCGTGAAGGTTGTGCTTTTCGTAGTGATAGAAGGCCGCGGCCGCCTGCACGATCCCATGATAGAAGGCTCGCTCCGGCCCCGGCGTCGCCCTCCACACTCCTTCCAGCAACTCGTGGCATTCGAAGTAGAGCCCGGCGTTGAAGAGCGCGACGCCGCGCCGGAGTTCGGCTTCGTCCCCTTGCGGTCCGAGCGTACGCACTAGCCGCAGAGCGTCGAGCAGGCGGGATGTCTGGCGCCGCAGGTACTCGAGAAAGGGCAGAAACGGCTCCCTGATTGTGAACTCGTCGCCTCGCCTGACAAGCAGGCCGCGTTCGACCAGCCGCTGCGCATCGTCGATGGTGGGGTGCCAGTCAAATCCCCGGCCGAACTCTTCTGCCTTCGTGCGCAGCGCAGACCAGGGGAAGGCCGGACGGCTCTCTTCAGCCAGCGTCCCATAAGCCGCCGCGACGGGTGCCCAGAGTGCGTGCTCGGGATCCCGTGCTGCTTCCAACGCCAGGTCCGCAAGCAGGTGTTTGAGATCGACGTACGACATGGGCCCTTCAGAAGCGTTACGACAGACCGAAGGTTGTGATGGTGGCGGTAAGTGTGGTGGGCTCGCTGGTCGGCGGGGCGCAGGCGGTGCCTGCGCAGACGAACGCCGTCGGCTCGGCGGCGGAGGCGACCATGGCCTGTACCGCCTCGGGGAATGGAATCGAGTGATCGCCGTCGGCGTGCAGCGACACAATCTTATCCGGACGGAAGACCCGCAGGGCGGCCTCATGGAGCGCGCGCGTTCGGGGGTCGGTGAGCGGGCCGACGATGGTGACGTGGGCCGGCTCGTGCAGGAGGTCGTCCAGGGCGATGAGGAGGGTCGAGGCAAACAACCCGTGCGGCGCGAGCGCCGGGACCAACTCGCTGAGCAGACGTTCAGCCACACTGCGATAGCTGTCCACCCCGAGGATGCGCGAGAGGCGGAGGAGGACCGCGGCCGCGACGGCGTTCGCCGCGGGCGTGGGCGCATCTTGAACAGGCACGTGCGGGCTGTCGAGGCCGGGCCCCACTGCCTGCCGCGGCACGTCAAGAAAGCCATTATGGTTCCAGTAGTCGCGGAGCATGAGGTCGACGGTCTGGCGTGCCAGCCGGAGGTACCGGCCGTCCCCAGTCAACTGGAACGCATGCAGCAGGGCGTCGGCCATCTGGACCTGGTCGTCCAGCGTCCGCACACCACTCGACGGGTCCGTCCCGAGCCGGTGCGCAAATCCACTCTCCGGACGGTAGCCCTCCTCGATGAACCGGTCCAGCGCCCGCAGTGCTAGGTTACGGTACCGGGATTCGCCCAGGATCACAGACGCGTCGAGGAACGCGGTAATGGCCAGGCCGTTCCAGTTTGCGTAGCAGGCGTGATCGACGTACGGGGTCTGCCGTGCCGCGCGGGCGGTGATGAGTTTCTCGCGGCCGCTGCTGAGCAACCGGCGGACGTCGGCGACGTCCCGATGTAAGACCGCGGCCACGACGTCTGGATCGCGGTCCACATAGAGCACATGCCTGGTAGGATCCGTGTGCATCTCTCCCCGCCCCTGCAGGTGGTAATGCTCAGCCAGCACGGAAAATTCGTCGTCGCTGAGCACGGCCCGGGCCTCGTCGATCGCCCAGGTGAAGTAGCTGCCGTCGTCGCCCGGCGTAATATCGGCGTCCTGGCTGCCGTAAAATCCGCCACGCGCATCGTCGTAGAGCACCGCCGCCATGAACTCGGCGGTGTCACGCGCGACCTCGGCGAGGTAAGCGGGGCCCGAGGCCTGAAAGGCGTGCGCGTAGTTGGCCAGCAACCCTGCGTTGTCGTACAGCATCTTTTCAAAGTGCGGGACGATCCACCGCGCGTCGGTGGCATACCGGTGAAACCCGCCGCCCAGCTGGTCGTGCATACCGCCCCGGGCCGTGTGCACCAGTGTGCGCAACACCATCTCCAGCAGTGCGTCTTCGTGGGTCCTGGCGTACCGGCGGAGTAACAGATCGATCGTGGACGGATGCGGGAACTTGGGCGCGTCACCAAATCCACCGTTCGTGGGATCGAATGCCTGCCGGATGCTGTCGATGCCGGCGGCGAGTAGCGATGGATCAAGCGTTCCGGGGTGTCCTGAGCCTTCGCGCGCGGCGAGCTGGCGGTGCAGCTGCGCCGCGGCATCTTGGGCCTCCTCCCGGCTCTCGCGGTAGTACTGGGCCACGCTCAGCAGGACACGCTTGAAGCTCGGCCGGCCGAACGCGTCCACCGGCGGGAAATAAGTGCCGCCGAAGAAGACCTTCCCGTCCGGCGTGAGGAAGCCGGTCAGCGGCCAGCCGCCTTGTCCGCTGATGGCGGTGACCGCCTGTTGGTAGCGCGCGTCGAGATCGGGCCGCTCGTCCCTGTCAACCTTGACGGCGACGAAGTGCTCGTTGACGATCGCCGCAACCGCGGGGTCGTCGTAGCTTTCGTGGTCCAGCACATGGCACCAGTGGCACCAGACCGCCCCGATGTCGAGCAGGATCGGTTTGTCCTCGCGCTTCGCGCGCTCGAACGCCTCCGCAGACCACGCATACCACTGCACGGGTTGGTGCGCGGCGGAGCGCAAATACGCGCTCGGTTCGTTTGCCAAGCGGTTTTCGCTCATGACTCGCCAGTGTAGACCTAATTTGAGTATATCAGCCCGTGGATTCGGGCTTGGCGCTTTGTTCGACGAAGTTCAGGCGGAGGTTGGCCAGCAGCGTATCCAGGTCGCGGCGTTCCTTCTCGTCCACGCGGGGCTTCAGGTGCTCGATCAGCGATGCGGCGGCGTCGATGGCCAGCCGGGCGTCCTCCAGGTTGCGGACCACTTTCTTGCTCGCGGGGTTGGGCACCAGGCCCAGGTTCTGCCACGCGCTGCCGGCCAGGACGCCGATGATCCAGCGCAGCAACTCCACGGTGTCGGCGAGCTGTTCCTGGATTTCTCCCTGCTGGTCCTCGCCCATCGTTATTGCGTTTGGGGCGCTGGCTTGGTCAGTGTTTGGAACGCGACCACCGCGGCGACCATCACCGCGGCAATGAAGTCAGGAGAGCTGGTGGGGTAGATGAACAGGATCCCCGCGATGACCAGCACGATCCGCTCCAGCAACGTGGTCTTGCGGAGGAGCCAGCCGTTGATGCCCGCAGCCACCGTGGCCAGCCCGATGATCGAGGTGATGGACACCCTGATCACGTCCGCCGCCGGCGCCTGCAGCAGCAGGCCCATCCCGTCCGGATGCACCGTAAACATGAACGGCACGATGAATGCCGGCAGCGTGTACTTCCAGGCCATCAACATCGTCTTGAACGGATTGCCACCTGTCAACGCCGCAGCGGCCATGGGGGACAGGCCCACCGGCGGCGACACCTCAGACAGGACGGCGTAATAGAAGATAAACATGTGGGCGGCCAGCTCGGAGACTCCCAGTTTGATCAGGGCAGGGGCCACGATTACCGCCGCGATGATGTAGGTCGCGGTGATCGGCAGGGCCAGGCCCAGGACCCACAGGGCGATGGCGGAGTAGATGAGCGTCAGAATCAGGTTGCCGCCGGCGAAGCCGATGATGATGTCGGACAGCCTCAATCCCAGGCCGGTGAGGTTCACCACGCCGACGATGATGCCCGCCGCGGCCGTGGTCACCGCGATATTCAGAATCTGCCGGGACCCGTTGGCCAGCGCCGTGACCAGCTTGTGCGGGCGGAGCGACGTATCGCGCCGGAGGTAGCTCGCCGCCCAGGCGACGATCGTGGCCCAGAAGACCGCCTTGATCGCGGTGAATCCCACCACCATGAATGCGGGGATGACGATCAACGAGGTGAGCAGATACCAGTACTGTCGCGTCAGCAGCCAGGGATTCTGGGTTTCCATCTCGACAAACCGCAGCCCGAACCGGCGCGCATCGAGCTCGATCATCAGGAAGATCGATAGATAGTAGAGGATCGTGGGGATGATCGCCATGACCAGGACCTGCAGGTAGGTGATCTTCAGGATCTCGGCGATCAGGAACGCGGCGGCTCCGAGGATGGGCGGGGAGATGACGGCGCCAATGCCGCCGGCCGACAGCAGCCCGCCGGCCGACTCACGGTCGTATCCGGCTTTCTGCAGCAGCGGATAGGCGATGGCCCCCACGGTGACGGTGGTGGCCACCCCACTGCCCGATGGGCCACCGAGGAGGAATGACGCGACGGTGACCGCCTGCCCGGCGCCGGTGCGCCGCCGCCCGGTAAGGGCAAAGGCCAGGTCCACGAAGAACTTTCCGGCGCCGGACTGATCGAGGAACGCCCCGTAGATCGTAAACAAGATGATGAACGTCGACGAGACGGCGATGGGGACGCCGAAGATGCCCTCCAGCGTCATGTACAACTGACCCACCAGCCGTGCCAGGTCGTAACCGCGATGCGTCCACGGCGCCGGCAGCCACGGGCCGGCGAACGCATAGAGGATGAAGCCTCCGACGACAACGAGCAGCGCGTTGCCGACCGAGCGGCGCGTGGCTTCCAGGATCAGCAAGATGGTGAGGACGCCAAACACTAGATCCCAGGTAGTGGGCACGACCGCGCGGTAAATGAACCCTTCGAAGTCGACGAACACGTAGCCCAGGGCCGCCGCGCTGGCCAGCGATAGGACCACGTCGGTGGGATGAATCCTCCGGGCCGCGCCCTTCCATCCCGGGTAGACGAGGAAGGTCAACACGAGCACGAAGAGCAGATGGATCGTGCGATGAATCTGCGTGACGACGTTGGCGGTGGTGGCCCAGAGGTGGTACAGGGACATGACCACCAGGGCGGCGGTGATGGCGCGTCCGAGCAGGCCGGTGGGGTGCCGGGTCTTCCCCTCGAACGACTCGACCAGTTCTTCGAGTTCTGCCGCAGATTTCGGCAACTGGCCGGCCGGTGGTTCGGTCATGGACTGGGGGCGACCGTGATGACCAATCGCGTCCCTTCGCCGGCCTGGTACAGCGGGAGGTCGGTGGTTCCTACACGGAGCCGGGGCCGCCCGGTCTGGCCGACCCGCAGCACAATCTCGCGCAGGTGGGCCGAGGCCGCGGCCACGAGGAAGGCTCCATCACGCCGGTATGGAGCGCTCAAGCCGTTGTACGCCAGCACCGCCTCGCTCGTGCTGCGCACGTCGGCCAGGGCAAACCCGTCCGGCGTCACCGCGAACCGCTCCTCCGTCAGCGCGCCGTAAATCGAGTTCGTGTACGCCAGCGTGACCGTGGTCGCGGATGAGACAGGCGCAGACCACCGGGTGCGCCCGGTCTCATCCACAACGCGCAACTGATACCGGGGCGTGGATGTGAGTGCGACGAGCCCCGCCGTCGCGGCGGCGAGCAGGACTTTGCTCACTAAAACCCCTGGACGCCCTTCTCCTTAAAGTATCGGATTGCCCCCGGGTGGAACGGCACCGGTGACCGCCCCACCACGCCCGTGAGCGTGATGTTGGCCGCCTCCTTGTGCACCTGCGCCAGCTCCGAACGGCGCTCATAGATCAGTTTCGTAATCTGATAGGCCAGGTCGCCGTTGAAGTCCTGATGCACCACCAGCAGGTTCGCTACACCGACGGTGGCCGCGTTGGCCTGCGCGCCCGGGTAGATCTCTTTCAGGATCACGGCCTTGAAGTACAGGTTTCCATAGGTCTTTTGCAGCTCGGCGATGGTGGTGTCCAGGGGAACCAGCCGGATGCGGAGGCCGGGGGTCGTGGCCAGGTCCAGCACCGCGGACGTCGGCAGGCCGCCGCTCCAGAAGAAGGCGTCGATCTTGCGGTCCTTGATCGCATCGACCGATTCTTGCACGCCGAGGCGCTCCTTGCGGATGTCGCGATCGGGATCGAGGCCGGCCGCCCGGAGGATCCGCACCGCTGTGACCTCGGTGCCGCTGCCGGGGGAGCCGACCGAGACGCGCTTCCCACGCAGATCAGCGACGGTGGCGACGCCGGTGCCCTCGATCGTGACCAGATGGTTGAAGTTGTTATACAGCGGCGTCAGCGTGCGGATGGGGATCGGCGCGCCCTGGAACGTCGCCTGGCCGGTGAAGGCATCGTACGCGGTGTCGGCCAGGGTGAAGGCGATGTCCGCGCGCTTGGCCCCGATCAGCCGCATGTTGTCGACCGACGCGGACGTGACTTCGGCAGTGGCCTGAGTATCGGGGAGGTACTTGGAGATGAGCTGCGCCAGCCCGCCGCCCATCGGGAAGTAAACGCCGCCGGTGCCTCCGGTGACGATGGACAGCCGTACCGGCGGTGCGGAGAGCGCGACCGCCGCCCAGCTCGATGCGGCGACAACGGCCAGCCCGCACACCAGAACGGCGCGGACGATTCCACTCGGTCGGGACCTTATGTATCCCATCGGGTTCCCCCCTGATCGAAACAGTGCCGCTATCCCGTTATCCCTTTGTCCCCTTATCCCTTTCTCATCTTAGCCGTGGGTCCAGGGCCTCACGCAGCCCGTCGCCCAGCAAATTCAGCGCCAGCACGGTGATGAAGATCGCCAGGCCCGGCCACACCGCCATCCACGGGGCAGTGCCGAGATACGCCTGCGCGATATTGAGCATGGACCCCCACGACGGCGTGGGCGGCTGCGTGCCCAGCCCCAGAAACGACAGTGTCGCCTCGGCGGTGATCGCTCCCGCCATGTCCAGCGAGGCCTGCACGACGATTGGGGAGACGCTGTTGGGCAGGATGTGGCGCCAGATAATGCGGCCATCCCCCACGCCCATAGCCCTGGCCGCCTCCACGTAGTTTTGCTCGCGCTCGCCTAGCACCTGGGCGCGCGCCAGGCGGATAAATCGCGGTGTAAACACGATGCCGATCGCCAGCAGCGCCTTGTCCAGCCCGGCGCCGAGGACCGCGGCCAGAGCCAGCGCCAGGACGAGAAACGGAAACGAGAGCATCGCGTCGGTGAGACGCATCAAGAGATCGTCCAGGCGCCCGCCATAGTAGCCGGAGAGCAGGCCCAGCGGGAGGCCGGCGAGAACGGCGATGCCCACGGAGAGCACGCCCGCCAGGAGTGCTGTGCGCGCGCCGAAGATGACACGGCTGAGGACGTCTCGGCCGAGGTCGTCGGTGCCCATGGGATGGGCGGCGCTGGGTGACCGCAGCAAATTGCCAAAGTCCGGTTTGATGGGACTGGCCGGCGCGACCCATGAAGCGAAGAGCGCCACCGCCACGATGCCCAGCACCACCCACAGGCCGACCAGCGCCAACCGGTTCCGAGCATAGCGATGGAGGAGGTAGCCAAATCCGTACCGGCGCATACCCGCCGCGCGGTGCCGCAGCCTCACAACGTCCACCGGGAGATCGGCGGCGAAGCGGCTCATCCGGTCCGTGCTCCCAGCCGGATCCTAGGGTCCAGGACGGCATACATGACATCCACCGCGAGGTTTGTGAGGACCACAGCGAGCGCCGCAAACAAGACCACGCCCTGTACCATGGGGTAATCTCGGGTCAGGATTGACTCCACGGTGAGCCGCCCCAGCCCGGGGACGGCAAAGATCGTTTCCGTGATCACGGCGCCGCCCAACAGGCCGGACAGCTGCAGCCCCATCACGGTCACCACAGGAATCATCGCGTTCTTCATCGCGTGGCGGACGAGGACGACAGCATCGCCCAGCCCCTTCGCCCGCGCCGTGCGAATATAGTCGGTGCCCAGAACCTCCAGCATGCTGCTGCGCAGCAGCCGCATCACCAGCGCGGCCAGCGCCGTTCCCAACACGATTGACGGCATCACCATCAGCTTGAGGTTACGGACTGGATCGATCCAGGGCTCAATGTACCCTGATGGCGGGAGCAGCCGCAGGTTCACTGCGAGGAGATAGATCATCATGATGCCCAGCCAGAAGTTGGGGATGGAGATCCCGGCCAGGGCCGCGGTAGTGGCCGCGTAATCGAGTGCGGTGCGTTGTTTCCATGCCGCCACCACGCCGGCAGGAATGGCGATGATCCACGCCACCAGTAGCGAGGTGATCGCGAGTTCAATCGTGACAGGCAGCTTCAGCAGCAATGTGTCCAGAACCGCTCGCCCGTCGCGGACTGAGCGGCCGAAGTCGCCGCGCGCCACATGGCTCAGCCACAGCAGGTACCGCACGTGCATCGGCCGGTCCAGCCCCATCTCTTTTCGGAGCGCGCTCAATGCTTCTTTGCTGGCTTCTTCGCCCAGCATGACGCGTGCGGGATCGCCGGGGATGAGATTGATCAGCGAGAACACGATGAGGCTGACGAAGAACAGGACCGGGAGGGTGAGGAGGAGGCGGCGGACCAGGTACCAGCTCACGGGAGAGGTGGACCGGGGGGAGGGTGCGGATGCCCTCCCCCGGAACGACTACGGGGTCAGCCAGGTGTTGCGGAATCGCATCATGCCGTCCGAGATGTGCACGAACCCCTGGAGTTTGGGGCCCAGCACTTTGTACTGTTTGGGCCAATAGAGGAACAGGTAGGGCAGCTCGTCATTCAGGATATTCATCACGTCGCCGTACGCGCGCCGGCGCTGGTCGCGCGTAGTGAGAATTCGTGCGGCATCCAGTAAGGTGTCCACCCGCGGATTGGAGTATGCGCTGAAGTTCAGCCCGCCGTCTGTGATGAAGTCGCCATAGATGTTGCCGTCGGGATCGGGGCGGCCGCTCCAGCCGAGGAGGATGGCCTCGAACTTGTGCGCGTCGCCCTGGCTGAGGATCGCGCCAAACTCCACGATCTCGATGTTGACCTTGATCCCGGCGTCGGCGGCCATCGACTGGATGACCTGCGCGACCTGCTGCGCCACGCGGCCTGGTGTGATCTTCAGCGTAAACGAGAATCCGTTCGGCATGCCGGCGTCGCGCAGTTTCTGGCGCGCCAGGTCCACGTTACGCTCAGGGATGCGCGAATTCGCAGGGACGTCATATGTGAACAAGGCCGGGGGGAACGGCCCGTTGGCCGGGACGGCGGTTTCCCCGAACACGACATTCACCAGGGTGCGCCGGTCAATCGTCGCGTTGAGAGCCTGGCGCAGCAGCTTGTTGTTGAACGGCGGCCCGGCGACCATGATCCACATGCCCTGCCATTCCAGGCCACTGCGCTCCAGCAGGCGCAGCACAGGGTCTGTCCGTAGTTTGGGGATATCCGCCGGCGCAACCTGGTCGATGACATCGAGCTCACCGGCTCGCAGGTTGGCCAGGCGCGCGTTCTCATCGGTGAACGGCCGGTAGATGATGCGATCAACGAAGCCACCGTTCTTGTCCCAGTGCTGGTCAAACCGCTCCAGGACGATGCGTTCCTGCGGCCGCTTCTCCACAAACTTGTAAGGTCCGGTGCCCACCGGCTCACGGGCCAGTCCCTTGCCCGCCTTCTGCGCCGCCGCGGGCGACACCATCATGCCGGCGCGGTCGCTCAGGACGGCGAGGAACGGGCTGTAGGGTTTCTCCAGCGTGATGCGCACCGTGTAGGGGTCCACCGCTGTCACTGAGGTGACCAGGCTGACCTCGTTGAACCGGGGCGATCCAAACGATTTGTCCAACATGCGTTCAAAGTTGAACTTTACCGCGTCGGCGTTGAAGGGTGTGCCGTCGTGAAACACGACGCCCTGGCGCAGTTTGAAAGTGTACGTGCGCCCGCCGTCGGTGATCTGCCACGACGTGGCCAGCATCGGAACGATCTCCAGGTTCTGGTTGATGTCGACGAGTTTGTCGTAGAGGTTTTGGAAGACCTGGCGGTCGACAGCCGCCGTGGATTGATGCGGATCCATGTTCGGCGGGTCGGCGTTGAGGCCGACGCGCAGTGTCCCACCGCGCTGCGGCGCGGCGGAGACCGAAGTCACCGCCAGTGCGCCGATCAGAATGAAGATCCACAACGCCCGCTTCATGCCATTCTCCCTCCTCGCCATGATCACGTGAAACCAGTGCCTTAACAGAATCCTGGACACGTCACGGTCTTGCAACGTCGCGTCGATGGGGGGATTTGACAATACATTGGCGCTACTGGAGGGGTTTCCTCTTGACCTGCGCCAGCTTTCCGCCGGCCACGAGGTAACCACGCTCGCGGGGGCTAATCTCGACCCGCACCGTAAACTCGCCGCCCTTGGTGCGGTTGCGCACGGTGAATTCGCGTGTGCCCTGCAGGATGCCTTCGCGGATCTTTGGGATCTCCAGCTCGTCATCCCGGTCGACGCGGGCGTAGTCGGCGGGATCCGTGAAGATCAGCGGGACGATGCCCCAGTTGATGAGATTGGCATGGTGGATGCGGGAGAACGACTTCGCCAGCACCGCCCGTACTCCCAGGTGCATCGGCGCCAGGGCGGCATGCTCGCGCGAAGACCCCTGCCCGTAGTTGTCCCCGCCGACGATGAATCCGCCGCCCCGGGCTTTGGCCCGCGCGCTGAACTCCGGGTCCATGCGGTGGAAGACGAACTCGGCCAGCCTGGGAATGTTGGACCGGTAGGCGACGATTTCGGCGCCGGCGGGCATGATGTGGTCGGTGCTGATGTCGTCTCCCACCTTGATCAGCACCGTGCCCCGCAGCGTCTCTTCCAGCGGCGGTTTGACCGGGGAGGGCTGGATGTTCTCGCCGCGGTGCACGACGATGCCGGCGGCCTCGGCCTCTGATGCCGGAGGAATCAGATTCGGGTTGTCCTGGGGCACGGCGTCGGGCAGGACCGGTTCAGGCGCGGCGATCGCCAGCTCCGCGCCCAGATCGCGCGGATCTGTAATCACGCCCTTGATCGCCGTCGCGGCGGCAGTCTCCGGGCTGGCCAGGTAGACCTGATCGTCGCTGAGGCCGCTGCGGCCTTTGAAGTTTCGGTTGATGGCCCGCAGGCTCTTCGTGCCCGGCGCGGGTACGTGCCCGAACCCGATGCACGCCCCGCAGGTGGGTTCCGCCACGTTCACCCCGGCCGCCAGGAGATCGGTCACGTACCCCTCCCGGGCCAGCAGCTCCAGGTCGGCGCGGCTGCTGGGATGGATGAAGAAGTACACCTCCGGATGCACGCGGCGGCCCTTCATCACTTTGGCCACGGCCTGCAGGTCGGTGTAGGAGCCGTTGGTGCAGGAGCCGACCATGACCTGTTCCACTTTGGTCCCTGCCACCTTGCGCACCGGCACTACGTTGTCCGGGAGGCTGGGGAGGGCAATCAGTGGCTCGATCTTGGCCAGATCCATGTCGATCATGTCGTCATACTCGGCGTCGGCATCTGGCAGCATCTCCCGCCAGTCGCGCGCCCGGCCCAACCGGCGGAAGAAATCCCGGGTGATCTCGTCTGAGGGGAAGATCGAGGTGGTGGCTCCCAGCTCGTAGCTCATGTTCGTGATGGTGACGCGCTGCTGCGCGTTGAGCACCCGCAGACCTGGCCCGGTGAATTCAAAGATGCGGTCCTTGCCCCCGCGCACCGTCAGCCGGCGCAGCAGTTCAAGGATCACATCCTTGGCGGTGCACCAGGGCTGGAGGGTGCCGGCCAGCTTCACCCCCACGACCTGCGGCATCGCGAAGTAGTACGGTCCGCCGCCCATGGCCACCGCCACGTCCATCCCTCCGGCGCCGATGGCGATCATCCCCACGCCGCCGCAGTGCGGGGTGTGGCTGTCGGCGCCCAGCACCGTCTCACCAGGAACTGCGAAGTGTTCCAGATGGATCTGGTGACCGATGCCGGAAGCCGGCTTGCCGAACCAGATGCCGTACTTGCGGGATGCCGACTGCAGGTAGAGGTGGTCCTCCATATTCTCGGGCTTGATGTGTAGGACGTTGTGGTCGGCGTAGCAGGCGGCGACTCTGCAGCGGATGCGGGGGATACCCATCGCCTCAAAATGCAGAAAGGCCTGTGTGGCGGTGAGGTCCTGGGCCAGGATCTGATCGATCCGGATGCCGATCTCTTCCCCGGCAACCAGGCCGCCTTCGGCGAGGTGGGCTTCCAGAATCTTGCGGGTCAGGTTCTTGCTCATATGAGTGCTCCTCCAAACAAACTATATCGCGAATTGCGTCCGTCATTGCGAGCCCCGCAGGGCCAATTCTGTCATCGCGAGCGAAGCGAAGCGATCTTCCCCGCGAGGAGATTGCTTCGGCCCTTCGGGCCTCGCAATGACTAGAGGGCGCGCTTCTCGACCGCGGCCCGCGCCGCCCTCATCCGGTCCTCGGTAATGTCGATGGGGAGCGTGCAACCCGCCCCGACGATGTGCCGGATGCCGCCGGTCTGGGTGGTGGCGTCACGGACCTCCGCGTCGATCTGCTGTGGTGTTCCTGAAGACAGCGTGTCCCATTCGTTGATTCCTCCCACCAGGCAGCCAGAAAACCGGTGCCGGGCTTCCGCCAGCGTGGGCGGTGTCCTGCGGTCGTGCCAGTTGATCGCGTCGACGGGGTAGTCCGTCACCAGGTCGAACATGACGTGCATCCCATGCGTGTGCAGAATGCGCAGCTCGCCGCCCCCTGCCGCCTCCAGCACCCGCAGATCGTACGGCCTGCCGAACTCTTCGTATTCCTCCACGCCGAGGTAGTCGGTCGTGGCCGCCGCCGTGGCAAAGAAGATCCCGTCTGCCCCGGCGGCCAGTGTCTCCGCGGCAAAGCGGGCCGTCACGTCGGTAATGAGCTCCAGCCCGCGGTGCAGCTCGTCGGGATTCTCCCGCAGGTAGCGCAGCGACGCCTCCGGACCTGACAGCGTTCCGGCGATGGTCAGCGGACTGAACACCGTGGAGACGATCAGCACATCCGGCAGCGCCTCCCGGATCAGCCGCAGGGCGTGCAGTTCACGGCCGTAAGCCCCCCCGGTGACATCGAGCGACTTCAGCCGTCCCCAGTCGGCCGGTTTTTTGATCGGCCGGTCGGCGTAGTGCCGCGTACCCTCCCGGTTCGGTTTGTATCCGGCGCGCAGGCCCCAGTCGTCGCCGTAGTAGCCGCTGGCCGGCGTCACCTTGAGCAGATCCCACTGGTATTTTTTCTGAAAGGTCACGTGGGCGGCGGCAAGCGACTCGGCGCGCTGGTCGTCGCCGGGGAAGTGGCGCCACAGCGCGACAGGCACCCGATCCACAGGCTTGCCCGCGATGGCGGCGCGGATTCGGTCTCGGCTGTTCATCTCAAATCAAACTGCGTCTTCTTGGTCTCCTTAGTCTCCTTAGTCTACTTAGTCTACCTGCGAAGCTGGCGCCATGGCGTTGGCTTGTAGACCAAGTAGACCAAGAAGACCAAGTAGACTAAGTAGACGCTTTGCTTGTTAGACGTTTCCGCATGAACGCGATGATTTCGCGATCGACGAGGTCGTCCTCACGCCAGCGCTCCTCGAAGTTTTCGATGGAGCAAAACTGTTTGAAGGCGGCCTTCGTGACGGGATCGTAGATCCCGCTGATCTCCCCGGAGTAGTAGCCCAGCCCCTGCAGGAGCTGCTGAATCTCCCTGGCCACGTTCCCGGCCGCGCGCGTCAGCGCCCCGGTGGGTGTGGTGCCGAAGTACAAGCGGTGCAACTCGAGCAGTTTGCGCAGTTCGATGATGGGGGCGGCATCGTCGTCGACCCGCAGATCGACATAACGGTCCAGGTAGCCGCCGTAGCTCCCCTTCTCTTTGGCCACGTACAGGGCCGCCGATTGCTGGCCCCGGCTATCTCCTCCCTGGGATTGTCCCGCCTCCAGAGCCTGGAGCAGCCGCTCCGGCAGCGGTCCCGACGAACGCTCGAAGTGGTCGGCCATCGCCATGACGACGGCCTCCGATGCCAGGATGTTCCCCTGGCAACTGTACCCGTTCCCTGACCGGTGGCCGGCCCAGTGAAAGCACTCTTTTCCAGTCCACGCGGCCGCGCGGCCATGCCGGTCGACGACACCCAGCTGGCGGTGCTCGCGGTCTCCGTCCGCTTCCGTCAGGCGGCGCACGACGTCGCTGGCGGCACGCCCTTCAGCGAGCAGCACCAGCCCCCGCGGACCATAACTCAGGTTGGCCCACGCCTGGGTGGCGATCGCGCCTGTGCCGGCCTGCGCCCACGGGACAACCGCCCCAACGGCCAGGAACTTGCTGGCCACCGCCACCCCGAACTCGCCGGTCTGGAGGTCCGCGGCGGCGATAGAAAAAGTCGACGGCGTGACTCG
>Ga0209689_1002210_pt1 | contig 14549 bp, 14 predicted proteins | sample GraSoiAngelo_149_FD_187119 | JGI IMG/M metagenome (GOLD analysis project Ga0209689, IMG submission 187119) | Grasslands soil microbial communities from the Angelo Coastal Reserve, California, USA - 14_1009_09_30cm (SPAdes) (version 2) | ecosystem: Environmental > Terrestrial > Soil > Grasslands ...
CGCCGCCTGCGCGTGCATGACGGCGACGTGTTCGACCGGTTGTTCCGAGCGAAAGAACTCGACCATGCGAGGGATCGCCCGCGATCGGGTGCGCACACGCTCCACGGGTTTGATCTCCGCATCCTCCGAGACGAGCAAGAGCGGCTTGACGTCGAGCATCGTCCCGATCATCGCCTGCGCGCGGTTGAGCCTCCCGCCCATCTCGAGGTAGCGAAGCGTGTCGAGCAGGGCGAGCACACGACATTTCGGCACGCGCCGCTCAACGGCCGCGGTGGCTTCCTCCAGGCTCGCGCACTCAGCTGCGACACGGCAGAGGAACGCCATCGGCATCGAGACCGACTGGCTGTCGATCACGTTGACCTTGAATCCCTCGACCGCCTCAGCCCCGACGCGTGCGGCCTCCGCGGTCGCGGAAAGTCGCGCGCCGATGTGGATGGAGATGCAGCCGTCATGGTCTTTCGCCAGACGCCGGTACACCTCTGCGAACTCGCCGGGTGACGGCGCCGACGTGGTGGGCAGGGAGCTCGATGCGGCGAGCCGCGTGAAGAACTGGTCGCTGGTCATGTCGACCCCGTCGCGAAACGTCTCCTTGCCGAAGAGGACCTTGAGAGGCACGACCTCGATCCCGTAGCGCTCGCGCCATTCCGCGGGCAGGTCACTGGTCGAGTCGGTGACGACCGCGAAGGTGCGCTGCATCACGATTGGATTCGGGGAGCTATTCGACGGAGAGGATGAACGGGTAGTGTTGCTGACCGCCCTGCTGGACCTCGACCTCGAGGCCCGGATAGCTGGACCGGATCGCCGACTCCAGCCGCTTGAGCTCGTCATCGCTGGCCTGCTCGCCGCGGTAGACGGTGACGAGCTCGAATGAGTCGGGGCCGAGCTTGCCGAGCGCCTTGTTGACGACCTCCGAGTAATCGTCGCCGGCGATCTCGAGCTTGTCGTTGATGAGCCCGATCACGTCCCCTTTCTTGACCTTGACGCCGTTGGAGCGCGTGTCGCGCACGGCGTGGGTGACCTCGATCGTCTGCACCCGCTCAGCCTCGGCCTTCATCGCTCGCATGTTTTCGTCGCCTGATCTCTCGGGGCGGAACGCGACGACCGCGGATACGCCCTGGGGCACGCTGTGGGTCTCGATCACGTGCACCTTCTTCTTGGTCAGTCCCACCACCTGCTTGGCGGCCGGGATGACGTTGCCGTTGTTGGGCAGCAGGATGACCTCGTCGTAGGGGACCGACTCGATCGCGGTGAGCATGTCCTGCGTGCTCGGGTTCATGGTCTGGCCGCCCTCGATGATCGCGTCCACACCCAGGCCGCGGAAGATGTCGACCAGGCCGCGTCCGGCGACCACCGCGACGAGTCCGGCGCCATTCGGCCTCGCCGGCCTCGCGCCGCCCGCGCCGCGTTCTGCCTCCGGCGCGCCCTCGCCTTGAATAATTCGACGGTGCTGCGTCGACATGTCTCCGACGCTCAGCTTCAGCAGCTTGCCGTAGCCATTAGCGAGGTTGATCACGCTCGTCGGGTCGTCGGTGTGGACGTGGACCTTGACCAGCTCCGGTTCGCCGACGACGAGGACCGAGTTGCCGAGCGATTCGATCTGGCCGCGGATGAGGTCGGTGTCCAGGTTGTTGCCTTCGATCAGAAACTCGGTGCAATAACCCCATCCACCCTCGGGCAGCGCCAGCGCCACCTGCGACGCCGCCACGACCGGCAGCCGGGACTCGTTGAGAGCCGCCAGCGCCGGCTCCGACTCCTCCACCGATTTGAGCATGCCTTCGAGGATGAGCTGGAGCCCGAAACCCCCCGCATCGACCACGCCCGCGTCGCGGAGGATCTGCAACTGGCTCGGCGTCTTCAGCACCGCCGCACGTGCGCCCGCCGCGGCCGCCGCGATCACGCGCGGGACGGTTGCATCGGGGTTGCTCGCCGCGGTGGCGGCCGCTCGCCCCGCCTCACGCGCGACGGTGAGGATGGTGCCCTCGGTCGGCTTGTTGACCGCACGGTATGCCGCGTTGGCCGCCTCTTCGAATCCCGCGGCGAGCTCCGCCGGCGTGAGCGAACCCTTGCCTTCGACGGCGCGCGCGAAGCCGCGAAAGATCTGCGAGAGGATGACGCCCGAGTTGCCGCGCGCCCCCATCAGGCTGCCGTGCGATGCGAGCTTGGCGATCTTGCTCACCTCGGCGGCGTTCGATTCCTTGACGTCCTCGACCGCCGACTGGAGGGTCAGGAGCATGTTGGTCCCCGTGTCGCCGTCGGGGACCGGGAAGACGTTGAGCCGGTTCACCTCCTCATGGTTGGCGGCCAGCCAGCTGAGGCTGCCGAGCAGGGCTCGCTTGAAAAGCTGCCCGTCCACGCCCGTCGCCTTGAGTGCGGCCACCACTCAGATCCGCTCTTCGCGAACGCCCTGCACGTTGACGTTGACCTTGAGCACCGGCACGTTGACCGAGCGCTCGACCTCGAACTTCACCGTCTCTTGCAGGTTGTGCGCCACCTCCGAGATCCGGATGCCGTACTGGACGATGACGTACACGTCGATGACGAGCGCGTCGTCGGCCTGGACGACGTCCACCCCCTTGTCGACGTTCTCCCGCCGGAGCAGCTCCGCGAAGCCGTCGCGCAGGCCGCGGGCGGCCATCCCGCTGATGCCGTAGCACCGCGTGGCGGCGTGGCCGGCGATGGCGGCCACCGCAGACGGAAAGACCTCGATGCGGCCCCACTGCCGCGACTGGATGAGCGCTGTCGTCGTCTTGGAGGCCATGAGAAAGCTCATGGTACAATTCGGCTCCGCGCGCAAGCGTTCCTGCGGTGCCGCGCGCTCTCTGATTCGAAGCTAACCCAGGCGAAAGGTAACCCAATGGCCAAACAGTGCGCGATTTGCGGCAAGACGCCGCAGTACGGACATCACGTCAGCCACGCGAAGAACCGGGTCAACCGGAGGTTCCTGCCCAACCTCCAGATGGGCCGCGTGGTCATCGGCGGCAAGACGGTGCGGGCCCGCGTCTGCACGCGCTGCCTCAGGACTTACTCGGTCTAGCCGAAATCCATCCCGTGGACCTCGCCCAGCCGGCTGAGGTCCGTGCGTAGAGCACTCCAGACCCGCTCCTGCGCCTCCGCGCTCGGAACCACCTCCGACGGGTCGTCGAGGTCGGTCGCCAGGTCGGGGCGCTCGACCATCTCGGCGAAGAGAAGCGTCCAGGCGCGAGGCACGACCTCGCGGATGGCATAGCCCCCTCCTCCCAGCGCCAGCCAGTGTCCGTCGCACAGCTCGTGCGCCAGCTCATGGAACAAGCGCCCGACGCGCGGCCAGATGCGGGTCGTGGCCGCCAGGTGCGCCAGCGGGTCGAGATAGTGGGTGTCGCAGCCGTCCTGCGTCACGAGCACCGTCGGCTTGAACCGGCGCAGCATCGCCGGCACGACCTTCTCGAACGCGCTGAGCCACGGCTCGTCCCACGTATACGGGACGAAAGGCAGGTTGGCGACCGACCCACGGCCTGGCCCGACGCCCGCGTCCTCCGGAAAGCCGGTCCCAGGGAACAGCCAGCGCCCGCTCTCGTGGAGGCTGATGGTCAGCACATCCGGGTCGCTCTGGAAGATCCCCTCCACCCCATCTCCGTGATGCACGTCGACGTCGACGTACGCGACGCGGTGTCCGCGGTCTTTCAGCCAGCGGCACGCGACCGCGGCGTCGTTGTAGGTGCAGAACCCGGACGCCCGCGCGCGATGCGCGTGGTGCAGCCCACCGGAAGGGCTGAAGGCGTGCAGAGCCGCGCCGCTTTGAATCGACTCCGCCGCCACCAGCGAGGCGCCGACCACCAGCGACGTGCCTTCGTGCAGCTCGTCGGAGATGGGGTTGTCGGCAGAGGCAAAACCGGCGGCGTCGACGTCTTCGGCGGAAACCTGACGGCGTCGTCCCGGATCGCTGAGCTTGCGGACGAGCTCGATGTAGTCGGGCGAATGGACGAGCGCGAGCTCCTCGAGGGTGGCTGCTCGCGGCGGGAGGAGGTGGCTGAGCTCGATCAGTCCCGTCGATTTGATCAGCTCGACGGCGAGCTTCACTCGAATCGGCTGCAGCGGATGCTCGTCCGACAGGTGATGCTTCATCAGCGCATCGCCGTAGACGAGAACCACCTGTCCCGACACGGCCACTTACGCTAACAACTCGAGTGGCCGAAGAAGACCTGTTCGAATCGGTGCCGAATTTTTCCGAAGGCCGGCGCGGCGACGTGATCGACGCCATCGCGGCGGCCGCCGCCGCCGAAGCGCACGTCCTCGACACCGATGCCGACCCCAACCACAACCGCGTCGTGGTCTCGATCGCCGGTTCACGATCCCACGTGGTCGACGCGCTGCTGGGTGCGATCGGCGCCGCCGTCGAGCGCATCGATTTGCGTTCGCACAGCGGGGTGCATCCCCGCGTCGGCGCGGCGGACGTGATTCCGATCGTCCCACTCGGCGAGGCCGCGCTCGAATCAGCTCGCGAGATCGCCCACGACACCGGGAAGCGCGTCTGGGCGGAGCTCAAAGTCCCCGTCTACTTCTATGGGCACGGCGAAGGCCGCACGCTGGCCGATATCCGCGCCGGGCGCGTCAAACCCGACCTGGGCGGCCCGGACCTCCACCCCACCGCCGGCGCCGTGTGCGTCGGCGCCCGGAGGACGCTCGTCGCGTTCAACGTGATGCTCTTCGATACCGACCTGGTGGCCGCGCGAGCTGTCGCGCGTTCGATACGCGAGTCCGCGGCCGGCCTGCGCGGCGTGCAGGCACTCGCCTTCGAGCTTCCCGGCGAGCGCGTTCAGCTGTCGATGAACCTGTTCCGCGTCGACGAGACCTCGCCCGCAGACGTGATCGCCGAGCTCGCCCGGCGCGGGGTCGCGATGGGCGCGGAGCAGGTCGTCGGGCTGTGTCCGGCGGCCGTAGCCACCCCGGCCGCCGACGGACGCATCCTGGAGGGCCGGCTGGCCAGCGCCGGCGCGGCCGCAGGAGCGGCTCGGTGCAGCGAACGTGGCGGCGAGGAGCACGCGGCGCTCGCTGTCCGGCTCACGCGCGAAGCCGATGAGCTGGCCCGGCTGCCCGCCGACCAGGACGCGATCCTCGCGGGCGCGGAGCGGGCGGCCGCCCTCGTGCGCGTCCTGCAGGCGGCTCAGGTCCTGGACGGAGAGGTCGAAGCGATGCTGCGAGTGGCCGCGCGCGGTCTGCGCGACGCGGTCCAACCGGCGACCCAGTCGATCTATCGAGCGCGGGTCGACGCTCTGGACGCGCGCTTAGCCTGAGGGTGCGGCCGTGTCGAGGGTCACGGTGCAGGCCCCGCCATTGACCTCGATCCGGTAGCCGTCGCTCCCGAGGTCACCCGTCGAATAGCTCAGCTTCCCAACCGCGTGAGACTCATGTCCATCCGCGTCGAGACTCACGGCACCGCCTGAGACATCGATCGCCGCCATCGTCCCGCTCGGCCTGTGCACGTTGACCGTGAGCGCACCTCCGTTGACCTTCACGGGGACGATGCCCGAAGCCGGACCGAGCGTGATGTCGTCGTGGCTTGCTCCGGTGTTGAGGGTGAGGGCCGCCACGTGGACGTGGGCGACGTTGATGGTGGCTGTGGCGGCGCCGCTGTTGACGGCGATCGTCCAGCCGACGCTCGGATTGAGCTCCAGGTTGAGGACGAAGCGGCGGCTCTGAAAGATGCCGAAATTGTTGTTCGCCTGGCTGATCCTCAGATTGCCGCTCGAATCCAGGCGGACGTCGGGTTTCGGCCCCGAGTAGTCGATGCGAGCGTGATACAGCCTGGAGCCGAGGTCTCCGCCATCTGAGATCACGATCGTGGCGGCGCCTGTGTCGACCTCCAGCTGCGCTTCGGTGAAAGTCCCCACCTCGCCGGACGTCTCGAAGGAGCTGGTGGCCGACGGGTTGGGTGCGATGACGACGTAGGCGGCCGCGCCGACGACCGCGAGGATGACGACGAGCGCCGCCGCGACCTCGCCGGTCGGGCCGTGCACCGAACGGCGGATGATGATCTCGAGTCCGATCACGATCAAGATCACCGGCCACAGGTCGGCGAGCTGGAGGAGGCGGTCGATCGGGATCCGCCCGGTGTTGACTAACAGCGCCAGGATTCCGACCAGGATCAGGACGGCGGGCCAGAAGAAGCTGCGGTAGCGGTAGGTCAAGGTCTGCGCCGGCGGACGATGAGCCACACGCCGAGCGCGATCAGGACGAGCGGCCAGAAGATGTCCGCGCGAAGCCACCAGAGATATCCCAGGTTGTAGAGCAGGAAGTAGACGCCCACCACGATCAGGACCGCCGGCCAGAAGAGCTCGTGCCGCCAGAATCGGTTCACGGGCGCCAGTTTAGAGGCGGATCGCTAAAGCGGTGCGACGACCTGGAACAGCTCCGGCCGTTCCCTGCGGGCCTCCTCGATGAGGTCGGCGCCGGCCACCGTGGTCTGCACCGCGGGCGCGGCCATGAAGTACGAGTGCGTGACCCGGCGCAGATCATCCGCGCTGACCTTCAGCAATCGCTGCTTGAAGCGCTCGCGCGCTTCGCGCGTGAACCCGGTGGAACGGTTGGTCGCCTCCCGGCGCCCTTTGATGTCGGGGGACTCCAGCGGATCGACGTCGCCGCAGGCACCGAGGATCGCCTCCTTCAGGTTTTCAGGGTCGATCTCGTGGTCGGTCACCCATCTCACCGCCTGGTCGAACACGTCATACGTGCGCGTGATGTTGGGGTCACGGTACGAACCGAAATAAAACGTGCCGCTGGCCACGCCCGCCTGCGCGTAGCCACCATAAGCGCCACCCTTCTCGCGCAGCTCGCGATGCAGAAACGTGTCGCGGAGGTAGTTCGCCAGGACGAGCAGGGCGGGAGCGTCCGGATGCACGAAGCGGACCGTCTTGAAAATTCGGACGTTGAACGCGACCGGCACCGGCGCCGTGCGCGCCTCGGGCGCTGTTTCGAGCGGGGCGACCTTCGCCGGCGCGACATGCGCGCCGTCGGGCGGAAGAGCTCCGACCAGCCCGGTCAGCAGCTCCTCGAGCGGCTGAATCATGGCCTCCTCGCATGTCACGACGATCCGTAGGGCGCCGCTTCGGAAGAGCACCTTCCGGATCTCGTCGAGGCGCGCGATCACGGGCCCGAGATCCTTCTCGGCGAGCCTGGCCAGCCCACGCATCGTGTGGAGCATTCCGATGCCCTGCAGGCGGTCGTTGATCGCGCCCTCCGAGCTGAGCTTGGAGTGCGCGCGCAGGAGGGCGAACTGAAAGCCCAGGCCCGCGATCGAGGTCTCGAGACGCGTGCTGATCTCGGCGATGACCTCCTTCAAGCGTCGCGGCTCGACCTCGAGCCGGGCGACAAGGTCCGTCAGCAGCTCGATGAAAGGCTGCGCATTGCGGTCGAGAGCGCGCCCGGACACGACAAACGACTGCAGGTAGTCGTCGTTTGCGGCGAGTGACTGGACTTGCGCGGCCGCGCCCACCCCACCGGTGTGCGCAGCAATCCGAGCGGCGATCTGCACGTAGTCCTGACCGGCGGCGCCGCTCTGGGTGAGGGCGCGGCTGAAGAGTGGAAGCAGGTCCTTCTGCTCGGTCGACAGAGCGGAGAAGTCGGTACGGAGGTCGAGGTAGGTGATCCCGTTGGTCGGCTGTGGATAGAACTCGACGGTCGCCCGCCGCACGTTGACGTCGCGGCTCGGGACGTCCTCGAACTTCATCGGGATGTCGGTGAGCTCGAGGGTGGGAAGCTCTTCGAGATCCTGCTTCGCCTCCTGGTCGGCTTTGAGCCGGAGCGCGTCCTCGACGATCTTCTTCTTGTCCTGGCCGGACAGTTTTGATTCGACCTCCGCCAGCCGGTCGAGCTCGGCCTGGCGCTGGCGCTCCTCGAGCTCGGTGTCGGGCACGACCGTCAGGAGGGCGCGGTGCTGGTTGTCGAGCAACTCGGCGCGGATGAGGTTTTCGAAGAAACGCCCTTCTGCGCGCGCCTGCTCGAGATGCTCCAGGTCGGCGTCAAAGTCCATCGAGCTGAGGGGATCGCCTCCATACAGGTAGGCGGGCATCGAAGCGAAGAGGATGCGCAGCGCGTACGGCAAACCGGCGTTGGAGCGTTCGCGCTTCTCGAACTCCAGGTGGTGGATCGCAGCGTCGACCTGCGAGGCGTCGACACCTCGATCGGCCACGCGGTCCAGCGTCTCGAGGACGACCTGCTGCACCTTCTCCGCATCCTCGGCGGCGACGCCCTTCAAGCCGGCGCCGAAGACCGCCTCCTTGTAGTCGTCATGGAATCCGCTGCCGTCGGCGAGCGCGCTGCCCAGGCCGGAGTCGATGAGTGCTTTTCTCAGTGGCGAACCCGCGTTGGAGAGGAGAACCTCGCTCAGTACTTTCATCGCCAGGGCGCGGAACGAATCCGCGCTGGGCACCGTGACCCATGCGGTCAAGGCCTCCGCCTTGGGCTCGTTGTCTTCGGCGGCCACCGCGGGGTACGGTTCGACGGCCGCGGTTGGTTGGGCGAAACGCTTGACGTCCGGAATGGATGAGTCGACCTCGATCCGCTGGAATCGCGAGAGGGCGCTGCGCTCGATGGTCTCGAGCGTCGTCTCCAACGACTGATTGCCGTAGGTGTAGAAGCGGGCGTTGCTCGGGTGGTAGTAACGAGCGTGGAACTGCTTCAGGTGGTCCCAGGTCAGGTTGGGGATGTCCTGCGGATCGCCACCCGACACGTATGCGTAGGGCAATCCTGGGAACAGCGCCTTGCCGACCGCGCGGTCGACGGCCGCGCCTGGCGTGGCGAGCGCGCCCTTCATCTCGTTGAACACGACGCCCTTGTATCGGAGGCCGCTGTTCGGGTCGGCGGGGTCCTCGTACTCGAAGCGGATCCCCTCTTGCTTGAACGAGTCCTCCGACAGCTTTGGGAAGAAGGTCGCGTCCAGGTACACGTCGAGGAGGTTCTTGAAATCCTTCGCATTCCGTGTGCTGAACAGGTACATCGTCCAGTCGGAGCCGGTGAGCGCATTCATGAAGGTGGCGAGCGACCGGCGGGTCATGCTGAAGAAGGGATCTCTCACCGGGAATCGCTGCGAGCCCGCGAGGACGACGTGCTCCAGGATGTGGGCGACTCCGGTGGAGTCGGTTGGAGGCGTGGGAAAGAAAACCGCGAACCCGTTGTTGTCGTCAGGGGTCTCGATGTGGATGTGGCGCGCCCCGGTGGTCTGGTGCTCCAGCTCGAGGTAAGCGCCGTCGAGTCGCTCCAGGGTTTCGCGGCGCGTGATCGCATACCCGCCGATCGCGTCTACTGCTCCCGATTTTGCTTTTGCCACGTGAATGGTTGAGTCTAGGATGTGATTCGTGTTCACCGCCGCCGAGCTCGACTTCCTGCGTTCTCAGAGGATCGGGCGGTTCGCGACGGTCGGCCCCTCGGGATGGCCCCACGTCACGCCGGTGATGTACACGATGAACGACGACGGCTCGCTCGACTTCGACGTCGACGGCGTGAAGCTGCGCAACCTGGTCGTCGAACCGCGGGCGGCGATGGTCGTCGACGCGATGGGGCCAAAACGCGGCGTGGCGATGCAGGGTCAGGTCTCGTTGATCGCGCCGGACCGGGCGCGCCTGAAGCCTGTCCGCAAGTTTGCCTGGGGCCTTTGATTCGCCAGGCCACGGGTCTTCTCGCCCTGTGTCTCGTCTTGGTTGCCTGCAGCACCGGCTCGAATTCGTCGACGGCATCGCGACCGCGCACGACGCCGACACCGTCTCCGCCGATCTCCGCTGAATGGACCGAATACCACCGCGACGCCGGGCGATCGGGGGTCGGACCTGCGGAACCCGCGCTGGCGGGGCCGCGTGTCGCATGGAATGTGCCTGTTGATGCCGCGGTCTACGCCTCCCCGTTGGTCGTGTCCGGCCACGTGATCGTCGCGACCGAAAACAACACCGTCTACTCGCTCGACATCTTTACGGGACAGGCGATCTGGACCAAGCACCTTGGTGAGCCGGTGGACGCCCGTTCCCTCCCATGCGGAAACATCACCCCGATCACCGGTATCACGGGTACTCCAGCGGTCGATCCCGCGACCGGGCGGCTCTACGTGGTCGCGTTCCTGCGCGGCTACCATCACATGCTCTTCGCGCTGAGCCTGGTCGACGGATCCGTGTTGTGGCAGCAGGACATCGACCCCGCCAGTTCGAATCCCCAGGTGCAGCAGCAGCGAGGCGCGTTGTCGATCGGTTCGGGATCCGTGTACGTGCCGCTGGGTGGGCTGTTCGGCGACTGTGGCGCGTACAACGGATTCGTCGTGGCGCTTCCGCTCGGAGGCGGTCAGGGACGCGCGTACAAGGTGCCGTCGCAGCGCGGTGGCAGCATCTGGGCTCCGCAGGGAGCGACCATCGCGCCGGACGGCAGCGTCTACGTGGTCACGGGTAACTCGTTCGGCTCAGGTTTCGGGTACAGCGATTCCGTGCTCCAGCTTGCGCCGGACCTCGCGCCGGCGGTGAGGTCCTACTTCGCGCCCTCCAATTGGGCCGCGCTGAACGCCGGCGACACCGACCTCGGTTCTACCGGCGTGGCGCTGCTGCCTTCGCTTGGACGCGCGGTCGTGATCGGCAAGGAGGGGGTGGCGTACCTGCTGGCTGCGGGCGCGCTCGGTGGGATCGGAGGCCAGGTGGCCAGCCGCCGCGTGTGCTCGGGCGCCTGGGGAGGGTCGGCATGGCTCGATTCGACCGTCTTCGTGCCATGCGCGGACGGTTTGTACGCGCTTTCGGTCACCCCGACGTCTCTCTCGGTCGCGTGGCGCGCCCCGCGCCCCCAGCTGGGCTCGCCCATCGTCTCCGCCGGCGCGGTGTGGGCGATCGAACCTTCGTCGGGGACGCTGTACGCGATGAATCCCTCCTCCGGATCGGTGCTGTATTCGACAGGTCTCGGAGGCGCGCAGCACTTCAGCACGCCCGCGGCGACCGACGGGTTCGTCGTGGTGCCGGCGGGTCAGAAGGTGGTCGCGGTTTCCGTCGTCGGCTGATTCGGCCTAGCCCTGGATCTCACGCAAGAGGTTGGCCATCTCGATCGCCGCCTCGGCAGCGTCGGCGCCCTTGTTGTTTTTGGGCCCTGATCGGGCGAGGGCCTGGTCTTTGTCATCGGTTGTCAGCACGCCGAACGTGATCGGCACGCCGGTGTCGAGCTGAACCTGCATGACGCCCATCGCCGCCTGCATCGCGACGACCTCGAAGTGAAAGGTCTCGCCGCGGATCACACAGCCGAGGCAGACGATCGCGTCGTGGCCGCCTTTTTCCGCGAGCGCCAATGCGGTCACCGGCAGCTCGAGCGAGCCGGGCACCCAGTAGACGTCGGGATCCTCGACGCCGTGCCGCTTGAGCGCATCTTGCGCGCCGCCCAGCAATCGTTTCGTGACGTCTTCGTTGAAGCGCGCCACGACGATTGCGACGTTCAGGTCGCTTCCGTCCAGGTCGGGCGTGACGCCCTTCTCGCCCACTCCGTGAATTACAGCAGGTGGCCGAGCTTGTCTTTCTTGGTCTTCAGGTAGCGCTCGTTGTGCGGGTTGGACTCGATGCGGATGGGGACGCGTTCCACCACTTCGAGGCCGAAGCCCTCGAGCCCGTAAATCTTCTTGGGATTGTTGGTGAGCAGTCGGATCTTGCGCACTCCGAGGTCGTAAAGGATCTGACTGCCGATGCCGTAGTCGCGCTTGTCCGGCGCGTGGCCGAGCGCCTCGTTCGCCTCCACGGTGTCCATTCCCTTGTCCTGCAGGTTGTACGCGTGAAGCTTGTCGAGGAGGCCGATGCCTCTCCCCTCCTGGTGCCTGATGTAAAGAATCACCCCCGCGCCTTCCTGCGCGATGGTGTCCATCGCCGCTTTGAGCTGCGCGCCGCAGTCGCAGCGCAGGCTTCCGAAGATGTCGCCGGTCAAGCACTCAGAGTGGGCTCTCAACAGGATTGGTTTCGTGGGATCGATCTCGCCGAGAACAATCGCGAGGTGGTTCTCATGACGCAGGAGGTCCTCATAGGCGTAGAGCTTCCAGTTCCTCGGGTCGTCCTTTCCAATCGGGATGACCGCCTCGACCCGTTTGGCGACGAGTTTCTCATTGCGGCGACGGTAAGCGATCAGCTGCTCGACCGTGATGACCTTGATAGCGTGCTCGTTGGCGAATGATTCGATGTCTTTCATTCGCGCCATTGTTCCGTCGGGTTTCATCAGCTCCGTGATCACGCCTGCGGGATAGAGGCCAGCCAGCGTGGCCAGGTCGACCGCGGCTTCCGTCTGTCCGGCCCTCGTCAGCACCCCGCCCTCCGCCGCACGCAGCGGGAACGTGTGACCGGGCATCGAGAAGTCGCTCGGTCTTGCGTCGGGGTCGACGACCTTGCGGATCGTCGCGGCTCGGTCGTGCGCGGATGCACCCGTCGTGGTCGTTTCGCGCGCGTCGATGCTGACGCTGAATGCGGTACCGAGGCGGCTCGTGTTCCGCTCCACCATCGGACCGATGCCGAGCTCGTCGAGACGTTTGGCGACGACCGGCAAGCAGACGAGCCCGGATCCGTGGCGGGTCATGAAGCTCACGTGGTCGGGCGTGACTTTTTCGGCCGCCACCACGAGGTCGCCCTCGTTCTCCCGGTCCTCGTCATCGACGACGATCACGAACTTGCCGGCTTTGAAGTCTTCCACGGCCTCCGGGACTGTCGCGAGTGGCATGCTCGAGGAAGTCTACCGGCGGAGGTTTCGGGCTACGTAACGTGCGATGACGTCGGCCTCGAGGTTGACGACGCTGCCCCGCCTGTAGTCGCCGGCGATCGTGGCTTCGAGCGTGTGCGGGATCAGAGCGACTTTGAAGGTGCCGGGAGGCCTGTCCACCGCGGCCACGGTCAGGCTCACGCCATCGACCGCGATCGAGCCCTTCAGAGCAACGAACCTCGCCACGGCGGCGGGGAGCTCGAACGTCACCTCTTTGCCGGCCTTTGCAAGTTGGACCTCGACGACGGCGGCGGTGGCGTCGACGTGGCCCTGGACGAGGTGGCCGTCCAGCGTTGACGATGCGCCGAGCGGCAGTTCGAGGTTGACCTCCACCCCCGGTTTCAGCGCCCCGAGGTTGGTCCGGCGGAGAGTCTCAGGAACGACGTCGGCGAGGAAGACCGGTCCGCGCTTCCTCACCACTGTCAAGCAGCACCCATTGACGGCCACGCTGCTCCCAACTTTTAGTTTTCGCGCGACCGCCGCATGATCGATGCCGAGGCGGCCTTCTTTCGCCTCGACGACCTTGGCGACTGCGCTAACGATCCCGGTGAACATTTGTGTAGGCGCTGATCAGGATGTCATCCCCGAGGCGGGTGAAGTCGAGGTCGGTGAGCCCGGCGGCATCGCGCAGATGCTCGATGCCTTCTCCGCCGAGAGGCCCGGGTGCGTCCTTGCCCCCGATGAGCCTCGGCGCGATGTACGCGTAAATCTTGTCGACGAGGCCTTGGGCGAAGAAGGCCGCGTGGACCTGTCCACCGCCCTCTATGAGCAGGCTGATCAGGTTGCGCTTGCCGAGCTCGTCGAGCAAGGCTGGCAGCGAGACACGGCCTTCTTCTGTCGCCGGCAGATTCAAGACCTCGGCCAGCCCGACGCGGCCGGGTTTCGTCGTTGCGATGAGCGTGTTCGCGCCGACCACGCGCGACGACTGGCGGATGCGAAGCTGCGAGTCGAGGACGATGCGGACAGGTTGGCGCGGCTCCTCGCCATCGAGCCGTGCGGTCAGCTCAGGGTCGTCCGCGATCACGGTGTTGATGCCGACCAGGATCGCGTCGTGCTGGGAGCGGAGGCGGTGGCCATGACGTCTCGATTCGTCGCCCGTGATCCAGCGGGACTCGCCGGCGCGCGTGGCGATCTTGCCATCGAGGCTCATCGCAAATTTCGCTGACACGAATGGTCTGCTTGTGAGGCGGTGCTTGACATAGAACTCGTTGAGTCTTTGGGCACGGTCTGCATGGAGGCCGACGGTCGTGCGGATGCGGGCGGAGTCGAGGGCTTTGATGCCCGCGCCGCGGACTCGCTCATCAGGATCGCTCATCGAGATGACGGTTCTGTAGATGCCTGACTCGATCACCGCATCGGCGCAGCTGGGTGTGCGATGCGCGTGGGTGCAGGGCTCGAGGTTGACGTAAAGGGTGCCGCCTTTCGCGCGCTCGCCCGCCTCGGCGAGTGCCTCTTGCTCGGCGTGAGGCTGGCCGGGACCCTTGTGAAAGCCCTCGCCGGCGAGATGGCCCTCCCGATCGAGCACAACGGCGCCGACCATGGGGTTGGGGCTCGTGCGAAAGTCCGCCTGAGCCGCCAGCTCGAGGGCGCGCGCCGACCAATGCAGGTCGGTGCTGCGGTCGCTCCCAGGGGGATGCGTCTCAGCTGTCATTGCAACAACCGAATCAGGTCTATGAGATTCTCCAGTTTGCTTTCTAGCGCTGGATCCAATTTTCTGTTCGTTGTGACTCCACCTTCAGTGAGCTGAAGAGTGAGTTATAGGTGAACAAGCCCTCGGGCTATTAGTACCGGTCAGCTCAAAGGATTGCTCCTCTTACACCTCCGGCCTA